>Ga0163144_10006811_pt1 | contig 25138 bp, 27 predicted proteins | sample OliLak19BULKMAT1_FD_123175 | JGI IMG/M metagenome (GOLD analysis project Ga0163144, IMG submission 123175) | Freshwater microbial mat bacterial communities from Lake Vanda, McMurdo Dry Valleys, Antarctica - Oligotrophic Lake LV.19.BULKMAT1 | ecosystem: Environmental > Aquatic > Freshwater >... | reverse complement strand
TGACAGACCCAGCCGATACGGCGAGCCGGCACACCAACCATGAGTGCATACGCCGGAATGTCACCCTTCACGACCGCCCCTGCCCCGATCAGCACATACTCGCCCAGCTTACTGCCGCAGACGATGGTGGCGTTGGCGCCGATCGACGCGCCCCGCTTCACGAGCGTGCGGCGATACTCATGCTTCCGCGTCACATGGCTGCGCGGGTTGATGACGTTGGTGAACACGCAGCTCGGTCCGCAGAAGACGTCGTCCTCGAGCTCCACGCCCTCGTAGATCGACACATTGTTCTGGATCTTCACGTTGGTACCCATGCGCGTCCCGGGCATGACCACCACATTCTGCCCGAGGTTGCACCGCTCACCGATCACGGCGCCGGACATGACATGCGAGAAGTGCCAGATCTTCGTTCCGGCGCCGATGACGGCGCCCTCGTCGACATAGCTCGACTCATGCACGAAATAGTCTGCCATGATATTGCTCCGCGCCCCCTGTGCCTCGCCGCTGTCTCGGGCGCTCCCGAACGGTGGCGTCCTGCCGATCACTACAAGAGGCCGTAGCTTCCGTCGGCGCGGATCAACTTCACTTCCGGCTCCAGCACCGCGCCGAACGTCTGCTCGACCCGCGTCCGTGCCTCGTGCATCAGCGCGCGGACATCTGCCGCCGTCGCTCCGCCGGTATTGACGAAGTAGTTGGCGTGCATCGGCGAGATCTCGGCGCCGCCGATCCGGCGGCCCTTCAAGCCCGCCGCCTCGATCAACTGACCAGCGGTGCGTGGCCCATCTTCCCTGCCCCAGCTCGCACCGGACGGATTCTTGAAGACGCTGCCGCAGCAGGGTTGGTTGAACGGCGTCCCCTCCTGGCGCCACCGATACAGCTCGGCGATCTCGTGCTGCAGCGCCACAGGATCCCCTGGCACCAACTGCACTGTCGTCTCCACGACCAGCCGTCCGGCCAATCCGCTGCTCCGATACGTGAACGGCACCTCGGCCCGCGGCAGCACCGTCTCGCGCCCTTCGGCATCGAGCACCGTCACCGACACGACGACATCACTCCATTCGCCACCGTGACAACCCGCGTTCATGTAGATGCCGCCGCCGACGCTCCCCGGCACACCGACATAACGATGCATCCCCGCGACGCCCGCCTCCACGGTTCGCTTGGCCGCCAGCGGCTGTGGCAGACCCGCACCGACCGACCAGCGATCCTCGCGCAGCGGCACCAAGGCATCGAGTCCGCGGCCGATGCGGATCACCAGCGCATCGAGCCCCTCATCGGGCAACAGGATGTTCGAACCGAGCCCGATGGCATACCAGCGCACGCCTTCGCGCGCACAACACTGCAACGCCCGAGCGACATCCTCCGCCGAATGCGGCAGCAAGACCGTCGCCGTCCCGCCGATACGGTACGTGCTGTACTTGGCGAGTCCCTCCGCCTCGCGGACGTCGCCTTGTACCGCGGCACGAAGTGCCGCCGCGAAGGCGGGCTCGCGCGCCGAGCGGATGGCCGAGGTCAACCCGCCCATTCGGGGAGCGACTCGCGCACCATGGCATGCCATTCCTGCAACGGCCGCACGTCGCCGGCCCGGCTCCGCAAGGCAATGATGGCATCGCATGCCGCCGATGCCGCGGAGAGCGTCGTCGTGTACGGGACACGGTGCTGCAAGGCAGCCCGGCGCAGGAGATAGTCGTCCTGCTGCGTGAGCTTGCCGAGCGGCGTGTTCACGAGCAACTGGATGCCGTTCGACACCATGACGTCGAGCGCGTTGGGCCGGCCCTCGTGCACCTTCAGGACGCGTTCCGTCGGCACGCCGCGGGCCCGCAGGTAGCGCGCGGTGCCTTCGGTGGCGAGCACACGGAAGCCGAGCGCGTGGAAGCGTCGGGCAATGGGCACGACGGCGTTCTTGTCGCGATCGTTGACCGTGATGAAGACGCTTCCCTCGAGCGGGAGCGCGCCATCCACCGCGGCCTGCGCCTTGGCGAAGGCCATCCCGAACGAATCGGCGATGCCCATCACCTCACCGGTGGAGCGCATCTCCGGTCCCAGCAGCAGATCGACGCCCTGCAGCTTGTTGAACGGGAAGACAGCCTCCTTCACCGCCACGTACGGATGCTCCAGATCTTCGGTGATCCCGAGCGCCTGAAGCGTCTTGCCGGCCATGACCGCAGCCGCCAGACTCGCCAGCGGGACGCCGGTGGTCTTGGAGACGAACGGAATGGTGCGCGACGCCCGCGGGTTCACCTCGAGGACGTATACCACGCCGTCGCGGATGGCGTACTGGGCGTTGATCAGGCCGATGACACCGAGCTTCAGCGCAAAGGCCTTGGTGTGTGCCTTCATCAGCTCGACCTGATCCTCGGTGATCAGATACGGCGGCAGCACGCACGCCGAGTCGCCGGAGTGGATGCCCGCGTCCTCGATATGCTGCATCACACCGCCGATGACGGCGGTGGTGCCGTCGCAGATCGCGTCCACATCCGCTTCGAAGGCATCTTCGAGAAAGCGATCGATCAGCACCGGATGCTCCGGCGTCACGCGGGCCGCCACGATGAAGTAGCGCTTCAGTTGCTCGTCGTCGTAGACGATCTCCATGGCTCGGCCACCAAGGACGTAGCTCGGCCGCACCAGCACCGGATACTCCACCCGCCGGGCCACCGCGATGGCCTCCTCCACCGAGAAGGCCACGCCGGCCGGCGGCTGCTTGACGCCGAGTTCGCGCGCCAGCGCATCGAATCGACCGCGATCCTCGGCGGCGTCGATGGCGTCCGGCGAGGTCCCGAGAATCTTCACGCCCTCCCGCTCGAGCCCGCGCGCCAGCCGCAGCGGCGTCTGGCCACCCAACTGCACCACGACGCCCGTCGGCTGCTCGACGTGGACGATCTCGAGCACGTCCTCGAGCGTCAGCGGCTCGAAGTAGAGCACATCGGAGATGTCGAAGTCGGTGGAGACCGTTTCCGGATTCGAGTTGACCATCACCGTGCGCCAGCCGAGCTCCCGGAAGGCGAGGGTGGCACGCACGCAGCAGTAGTCGAACTCCACGCCTTGGCCGATGCGGTTGGGTCCGGAGCCGAGGATGATCACCGTCGGACGTCCGTCACCCGGCTTCGCCTCGGTCTCGTCGTCGTAGCTCGAATAGAGGTACGGCGTGCTCGACGGGAATTCGCCGGCGCAGGTATCGACCGTCTTGTAGACCGGGCGCAGACCGAGCGCATGCCGCTGGGCGCGGATCTCGTCCTCCGACGTTCCGCGCAGCGCGGCGAGCTGTTTGTCCGAAAAGCCCATGCGCTTCATGCGGCGCAGCGCCGCCTTTTCCGTCTCCGGATCGGGCGTGACCGTACGCGACTGCCACGAGTGCTCGGCATCGACGAGTTCCTGCAACTGGTTCAGGAACCAGGGATCGATGCCGGTGCGCTCATGAAGCGTCTCCACCGATGCGCCGAGCATCATCGCCCGCTTGACCTGGAAGAGTCGCTCCGGCGTCGGCGTCCGCACGGCTGCCAGCGCCGTCTCGAGTTCGTCATCCGCCAGGCGATCATCGGCCGGGACCGACCCGATCGTCCAGCCGGGACGATCGATCTCGAGCCCGCGGAACCCCTTCTGCAGCGCTTCCTTGAAGGTGCGCCCGATCGCCATCACCTCGCCGACCGACTTCATCTGCGTCGTCAGCGTGGGGTCGGCCTTCGCGAACTTCTCGAAGGCGAAGCGCGGAATCTTCACGACCACGTAGTCGAGCACCGGCTCGAACGAGGCGGGGGTCATCTTGGTGATGTCGTTGGGCAGTTCATCGAGCCGGTAGCCGACCGCGAGCTTGGCGCCGATCCGGGCGATCGGGAAGCCGGTGGCCTTCGACGCGAGCGCCGACGAGCGCGACACGCGCGGGTTCATTTCGATGACGATCTGATCGCCCGTTTCGGGATTCACCGCGAACTGAATGTTGCAGCCGCCGGCCTCGACGCCGATCTCGCGGATGATCTTGAGCGAGGCATCGCGCATCTGCTGATATTCGCGATCGGAGAGCGTCATCGCCGGGGCGCAGGTGATGCTGTCGCCGGTGTGGACGCCCATCGGATCGAGGTTCTCGATCGAGCAGACGATGACGACGTTGTCCGCCCCGTCGCGCATCACCTCGAGCTCGTACTCCTTCCAGCCGATGATGCTGCGCTCCACGAGCACCGACCCCACCGGCGACAGCTCGAGGCCGCGCCGGAGCATCGTCTCGAACTCCTCGCGGTTGTAGGCGATGCCGCCGCCCGACCCGCCGAGGGTGAAGCTGGGGCGCAGGATGGCGGGGAAACCGGTCTTCGCCACCTGCGCCAGCCCCGCCTCGACGGAGCGGCAGGTGCTGCCCTCGCAACAGGCGAGGCCAATGCGCTGCATCGCGTGCCCGAACTCCTCGCGGTCTTCAGCAACCCGGATGGCGCGCTCGTTGGCACCGATCAGTTCGACGCCGTACTTCGCCAGCGTCCCATCCTTCTGCAGCGCCATCGCGATATTGAGCGCCGTCTGGCCACCCATCGTCGGGAGCAGCGCGTCGGGCCGCTCCTTCTCGATGATCTTCGTGACCCACTCGGGCGTGACAGGTTCGATGTACGTCGCGTCGGCAATCTCGGGATCGGTCATGATCGTCGCCGGATTCGAGTTCACCAGAACGACCCGGTAGCCCTCTTCCTTCAGCGCCCGCACGGCTTGCGTTCCCGAATAATCGAACTCGGCGCCTTGGCCGATGATGATCGGCCCGGAGCCGATGAGCAGGATCGTCTTGAGGTCAGTGCGCTTGGGCATCGACTAGGTCCCGCAGTGTCTGAGGAAACGAGATCGCCGGCAACCACCCGGTCACGGCATGCAGCTTCGTGGCATCGCCCACGAGATGCGGAAGATCGGCGCTCCGCAGGAGCGACGGATCCGCTTCGACGGCCGGATGCACACCCACTACATCCGCCAATCGGTCGAACAATTCCTGCAACGGGACGCCCAGTCCGCTCGCGATGTTGTACACCTCACCTGCGGCGCCGCGCTCCAGCAGCGCAAGGTAGGCTGCCGTGACGTCTCGCACATCCAGGAAGTCACGAATCGGCGCGAGGTTGCCCACCTTCATGCGGGTGACGCCCGAGCGACGGACTTCCAGCAGCCGCTCGGCGAACGCCGGCGCCACGTAGATCGGTGCCTGACCCGGCCCGGTATGCGCGAACGGCCGCGCGATCACGACCCGCAGGCCGGTGCGCCGATGCACCTCGAGCGCCGCGATCTCCGCACCCAGCTTGCTCGCTGCATACGGCGACACCGGCCGCGTCTCGTCCGTTTCGCGGCGGGGCACCGCCCGACCTTCGCCGTACACCTCGCCGGTGGAAACAACGACCACCTGCGGGTCGCTCGCGGTTTGATTCCGCGTCTCTGCCAATGCTTCGAGCAGCCGGGCAGTGCCCGCCGCGTTCACCGTCCACGCCAGTCCGGGGTCCTGACGAGCATCGCGTCCCGACGCGAGGGCAGCCAAGTGCAGCACGGCCTCGGCCGGGTGCGCCGCGAACGCCGTTACGGACGCGGCATCCGTCAGTTCGAGGTCTCGCCACTCGACGCCACGCGGCGACCACGGCGGCACACCTGCCCCGCTCCGCTTACCTGCCGTGACGTGATGCCCAGCAGCATGCAGAGCAGCCAATACGTGCCGCCCGACAAAGCCGTCCGCCCCGGTCACCAGAATCCGACGCGTCATGCCTTGGCGCTGAGGCGCGCCATATCGGCGTCGACCATCATGTGAATCAGTTGCTCAAAGCTCGTCGGCGGTGTCCAGCCGAGCACGCGCTCCGCCTTGCCCGGATCGGCCAGGAGAAGGTCCACCTCCGCCGGGCGAACGAAACGCGGATCAAGCTTCACGTACTCGCGCCAGTCGAGGCCCACGCGCGAGAACGCTGTCTCCACCAGCTGCTCCACGCTGTGCTCGGTACCGGTGCCGATGACATAGTCATCCGGCGAGGGCTGCTGCAGCATGCGCCACATCGCTTCGACGTAGTCGCCGGCAAAGCCCCAGTCACGTCGTGCGTCGAGGTTGCCGAGGCGGAGTTCGTTCGCCAGCCCGAGCTTGATACGCGCCACCCCGTCCGTGACCTTGCGCGTGACGAACTCCATGCCGCGCCGGGGCGATTCGTGATTGAAGAGAATGCCGCTGACCGCGTACATGTTGTACGACTCGCGGTAGTTCACGGTGATCCAGTGCCCATACACCTTCGCGACGCCGTACGGCGAGCGCGGATAGAATGGCGTGCTCTCACGCTGTGGCGTCTCGACCACGCGCCCGAACATCTCCGAGCTGCTCGCCTGATAGAACCGGGCGCTCGGGTGCGCCAGGCGCATCGCCTCGAGCATGCGCGTCACCCCCATCGCCGTGAACTCGCCGGTGAGCACGGGCTGATTCCATGAGGTCGGCACGAAGCTCTGCGCAGCCAGGTTGTAGATCTCGTCCGGCTTGCTGTCGCCGATCACCTGCGTCAGCGAGTGCTGGTCGAGCAGGTCGGCCGCGACGATTTCGATCCGATCGATCAGATGGTCGATGCGCTCATAGCTGTGATGGCTGGTGCGCCGCACCATGCCCACCACGTCGTACCCCTTTTCGAGCAGCAGCTCGGCGAGGTACGAACCATCCTGTCCTGTCACACCTGTTATCAGGGCCTTGGGCATCGATTGCAGCTCCTTCGAAGGACGGTCACCCGTTGTGCTGGTTGACCAAAGCAGGGTCAGGGACTTAAACTTCCGGGCTGTAGAACATTTGAGTAACCGGCCACCGGAGGAGACACTCATGGCCCGCACGTGCAGCATCTGCGAAAAGGGGCCGGCCACCGGCAACCACGTCAGCTACGCCAAGAATCGCCGCAAGCGTCGCTGGTTCCCGAACCTTCAGACGGTCAAGGCAAAATTCGCGGACGGCAACCGCCGCATCCGCGTCTGCACCAAGTGCATCAAGAGCGATCGGGTCGTCAAGGCTGGTTGAACAGAAGGCCGCATCGCTCCGGTGATGCGGCTTCTTCTTTTCCGTCATGGCGGACTTGAAAAAAGGGGACCCGACACGGGTCCCCTTCTTCATTGCCGGAGCGAGAACATCCGCCCGTCGCATCACTCGGCGACGAGCTCGATCCGCGCGACATCGGCGCCGTCACCCTTGCGATGCCCGAGCTTCAGGATGCGGGTGTAACCACCTGGACGAGTCGCGAACTTCGGCGCGATCTCCGCGAACAGCTTCCCGAGCACTTCGCGACCATGCACCTTGGCCGCGACCTGGCGGCGCGCGTGCAGGTCGCCGCGACGGGCGAGCGTGATCAGCTTCTCGGCATACGGACGCAGTTCCTTCGCCTTGGCGATGGTCGTCTCGATGCCACCATGCTCGAACAGGCTCGTCACCATATTCCGAAGCATGGCCTTCTTGTGCGTGGACGTCCGCGAAAGCTGACGACCCTTGGCGCGATGGCGCATTTACTCAGTCTCCTTGGTGCCCGAAGCCGAGGCGAGGTACGCCGACGGCGGGGTTCCCGCGCCGACTTCGTGCAGATCGCCATCCGCGTCTTCGAACTTCATGCCGAAATTGAATCCGAGCTCCTGCAGCTTCGCGGCGATCTCTTCGACTGCCTTGTCGCCGACATTCTTCACCTTCAGGAGCTGCTCCGGCTCGAATTCCACGAGATCGCGGAGCGTGCGGATATTGCTGTTCTTGAGCGAGTTGAGCGACCGGACCGACAGTCCGAGGTCGTCGATGGCCCGGTGCAGCTTGGCGCGCAGCGAACCGGCCGCGGCGAGCCCTGCATCTGCCATCACTTCGCGCACGTTCGGCACCTTGCCGAACTCGACGAAGAACCGGAAGTGCTCCTGCGCGAGTGCAGCGGCGTATGCCACGGCATCCTCGGGCGTGATGGTACCGTTGGTCTCGAGCGTGACCGTCAACCGATCGTAGTCGGTGCGCTGGCCGACGCGCGTCTCTGCCACCGTGAAGTTGGCGCGGCGCACGGGGTTGTAGATCGCATCGATGCGGACGAGATCGACCGGCATGGCGCGATCGACGGGATGCAGATCCGACTCGACGTACCCGCGACCCTTGTTGACGTACAGCTCACCCGAAATTTCGCGGTCTTCCTGCACCGTGAAGAGCAGATGGTCCGGGTTGACGACGGTGATCGAGCCATGCCCCTGAATGTCGCGGGCGTAGACCGGACCGCGGCCTTCGCGGCGGATGTGCAACACCACCTCGTCGACGTCCGGATCGAGTACCAGCGTCAGCGCCTTGAGACGCTGCACGATCTGATGCACATCTTCGAGCACGCCCGGGATGGTCTGGTGCTCATGCACCACGCCATCGAGGCGGAAACCCCAGACGGCGCTGCCACGCAGCGACGACAGGAGGAGGCGACGCAGGGCGTTGCCGAAAGTGTGGCCGAAGCCCCGCTCCAGCGGCGCGAGACGGAACTCGGCCGCGAAGGGGTTCTCGTCCCGCTTCGCCATTTCGACGAGGTGCGGGCGGACCAATCCGGTGAGATCGATGCTCATGTCGGTGCCGTGTTCGGGGACGTAGGAATCGTGGCTTACTTGGAGTACAGCTCGACGATGAGCTGCTCCTGCGCAACCGTCGGAATGGCCTCGCGGGTCGGGAGCTCGAGCAAACGACCGGCGGCCTTCTCGCCGTCGATGCTCAGCCACTTCACCGGTGCGCCCTTGGCAGCAAATTCCTGCGCCGCCTTGACCGACACGAGCTCACGGCTCTCCGGCAGGACGCGCACTTCCTGGCCCACCACCACGCGGTAGGACGGAATGTCGACGCGGCCACCGTTGACCTGCACATGGCCATGCCGGACCAGCTGGCGCGCACCCTTGCGGCTGGCGGCGAAGCCCATGCGGTAGACGATGTTGTCGAGACGGGTTTCGAGTGCCACGAGCAGGTTCGTGCCCTTCACGCCCGGCTCCGTGGTGGCCAGCTCGAACGTGTTGCGGAACTGGCGCTCCGTGAGCCCGTACATGCGCTTGACCTTCTGCTTCTCGCGCAACTGCTTCGAGTACTCGGAGGCCTTGCGCACACGCGTCTGCGCGGGGCCATGCTGGCCCGGTGGATAGGCGCGACGCTCGACGGGGCACTTCTCGGTGAGGCACTTCTCTCCCTTGAGGAAGAGCTTGGTGCCTTCACGACGGCAAAGACGGCAGCTGGGACCGGCGTAACGCGACATGGATCAGACCCGACGCTTCTTCGGAGGACGGCAGCCGTTATGCGGAATCGGCGTGACGTCACGGATGGAAACCACCTTGAGCCCAACGGACGCAAGGGCCTGAATCGCCGACTCGCGGCCGCTGCCCGGACCCTGGACGCGCACATGCACGCGGCGCAGGCCCATGTTCACCGCATCGCGGCCGCAAGCTTCGGCGGCCATGGTCGCGGCGAACGGCGTCGACTTCTTCGAGCCCTTGAACCCGGCCTTGCCGGCAGTGCCCCACGTGAGGGCATTGCCGCGAAGGTCCGTGATCGTGATCAGGACGTTGTTGAAGGTGGCGGCGATGTGGGCTACGCCCTCGCTCTCCACGACCTTCTTGCTGCGCTTGCCGCCTGAGGACGGCTTGGACGGGCTGGTCATTTACTTCTTTACCGCCTTCTTCTTGCCCGCGATGGCACGGCGGGGACCCTTCTTCGTGCGCGCATTGGTATGCGTGCGCTGGCCACGAACCGGGAGACCGCGACGATGGCGCGAGCCACGGTAGCAACCGATGTCCATGAGCCGCTTGATGTTCATCGAGATTTCGGTGCGCAGCGAGCCCTCGGTCTTGACCGTCCGCTCGATCGTCTGACGGAGACGCCCGACTTCGGCGTCCGACAGATCACGAACACGCGTCTCCGCGCTCACACCCGTCTCCTTGAGGAGGCGATTGGAGGTCGGGCGACCGATCCCGAAAATGTACGTCAATGCGATTTCAACGCGCTTATCGCGCGGAAGATCGATACCTGCAATACGTGCCATCGTTAACCCTGCCGCTGCTTATGCTTGGGGGTACGCTTGCAGATGATGCGGACGATGCCTTGCCGACGCACCACCTTGCAGTATTCGCAGATCGGCTTGACACTTGACCGAACCTTCACGTCCATCCTCCGAGCGCAAAAACCAAAAACCACGCGAGCACGGCAAGATAGAGCGTGCCCCGCCCTCACGCAAGCCGACCCGTATGGCCGACCTCCAAGGCCTACTGCAATACCCGCACTTCAGCCAGCAGCCAGACGTCGCCGATCTGTCGGAACGCGAGGAGGATCGTCTGCGCGGCCACCTCCTGCGTCCCCACCAGCCGGAAGCGGCGACGCAGCTCGGCGTACCCCGCGTCCGCGCGCGTGCTCCGGACCGCGCGCACGACGATTTCGAGTTCCACCGCCTGCGCGAACAGGTCGTCGAAGAGGGCCATGGCCTGAGCCGGGCCCAAGGCTTCGGCCGGAGCCGTGGCGGGAAGCGAGAGGGTCACTCGCGGGCTCCGGCCGACCAATTCGGCTGGCTGGTGCGTCTGCCAGGCCCGCCGCGCCCGCTCCGCCGCCGACGCCAAGCTTCCCTGCGCCTCAGCGCAGACCGGCAAGAGGCCCAGGACGGCGCCGAGGAGCGCCACGCGTGCCCAGCGCGGATGCCTTAGCACCGCGCCTCCGCGATCGCATCCTGAAACCGGGCAATGGCATCCGCCGGAGCGGCAGCTTGAAGGATCGGACGCCCGACGACGAGATGCGTGGCGCCGGCCCGCACCGCGCTTGCCGGATCTGCTGTGCGGACCTGATCGCCGAGCGCATCGCCGGCACGACGAATCCCGGGGACGACAATCCAGGCATCCGGGCCAAGTGCCGCGCGTAGCACACCAACTTCGTGCGGCGAGCAGACGACGCCACGGGTGCCGGCGCCGCGCGCCAATCGCGCCAGGCGGATCACCTCCGCCTCGACGGCCACCGACTCGCGCCCGACGGCCGCACCGTACGTCTGCGCGTCATGGCTGGTAAGGACCGTGACTGCCACGACACCGAGCGCCTCGCCGGCCGCCTCCGCAGCGGCCGTACACATCGGGACACCGCCCAGCGCGTGAATCGTGGCCATGCGTACGTGGGCCTCGCGTGCCGCCGTGACCGCTGCCGCGACCGTGCTGGGGATGTCATGCCACTTGAGATCGAGAAACACTTCGAGCCCGCGGGCGCGCAGCGATGCGAGCAGCGCCGGCCCTTCTCGCACAAAGAGAATCGGCCCCACCTTCACCCACCGCAGTCCGGTGGCCCGGTCGAGGAGCCGCTCGGCATCGTCGCGCCGCTCGCAATCAAGGGCCAGCACGAGTTCAGCCATCGCCACGCTCCAGCTCGCGCACCAGGCGCGCCGGCAGATGCGGGTCCGCCATCATTGCGGTGCCGAGTGCCACGAGGGTCGCGCCTACGCGCAGATATTGACGGACATCTTCCGCGGTACGGACGCCACCGGTGCCGATCACCGTCATCCCCCCGGTGCGCTCCAGAATGCGCGACACGGCCAGCGTGCCGACCGCCAGCAACGTGGGGCCGCTGATCCCACCGAATCGGTTGCCAAGGCGCGGAGTCCCGTCGGCATGCTGCATCAGACCGGGCATCGTGTTCACGACGCTGACCGCGTCCGCACCGGCATCGCGTGCGGCGAGGGCGATGCTGGCGACGTCGGGGAGCGCCGGCGAGAGCTTCGCGACGATAGGGCGGGAGGTCTGCTTGCGGCAGGCCGCGACGACGCGCGCGACAGAGGTCGGATCGGCCCCGAACTCGATGCCACCGGCGTGCGTATTGGGGCAGGAGAGATTCAGTTCGTACGCCGTGATCACGTCGAACTGATCGAGCCCCTCGACGACCTCGGCGTACTCCGCCTCCGCAAAGCCTACGACATTCACGAGCACGCGCGTCTCGCCCGCATGCGCGGCCAGCCATGGCAGCTCATCGGCCTGCACGTGCGCCAGCCCGGGGTTGGCGAGCCCGACGGCGTTCATCATCCCGCCGGCAAACTCGGCGACCCGCGGGGGTCGGTTGCCCACGCGTGGCGCGAGCGAGACGGCCTTCGTCACGATGCCGCCCACCGCGTGCCAGTCCAACGCGCCCTCCAACTCGCGCCCGAATCCGGCGGTGCCAGCCGCCAGCAGGAGCGGATTCCGGAATGTCCGCCCGAACACTTCGCGCTCCAGCGGCATCCTCACGGGGTCGCGTCCGTCTTCGACTCATAGCGACGGAGGTAATCGACGATCGCGTCGGCGATGCCACGGGCGAGATCCCGCTGGCCACTCGGGCTCGACATCAGACGACCGTCCTCGGGATTGGTACTGTACCCGAGTTCCACGAGAATCGCGGGGCGCCGTGCGGTGGTGAGGACCATGAAGCCGGCCTGCTTCACACCGCGATTGGGCCCGGTGTGCACATCGGCCAAGCGATCCTGCACCAACTCCGCCACGAGCGCGGATTCACGCAGGTGCTCGTTGGTCATCAGATCCTTGAGGATGAAATCGAGACCACCGCCGAGCTTCTGGCCACCGTCATTGGCGGGTTCATAGCGGATCGCCTCGTTCTCCATCCGCGCCACGCGCTGTGCATCCTCGGTCTTCGCTTCGGCGAGGAAATACGTCTCGAAGCCGCGTGAGCGCTGATAGCCCGGCCGCTTCGGCAGCGAGTTGACGTGAATCGAGATGAAGAGATCGCAGTCGTCGGCGCACACCGGACCGCGGTCGCCGAGCGCGATGAGGGTGTCTTCCGTGCGCGTCATCAGCACGCCGATGCCACGGCGCTTGAGTTCATCCCGGAGCCGCTGGCTCACGGCGAGATTGACGTCCTTTTCCCTCATGCCGGCCGGGAAGAAGAGGCCCGGGTTACCCGGATCCACGCCGCCGTGACCGGCATCGATGGTCACCACATGCTGCCGACGCAGGCCGCTCGCGCGTGGCGCCGGACGCAGCGGGGCGCTCGTTGCCGCCACCGCCGACTCGGTGAGCCGTCCTGTCGCTCCGTTCCAGACGAAGCGATCGCCCATGAGGCGCGGCAGCACGTCGGCCAGCACCTGCAGCGGCACGAAGAGCGAGTCGCCTCGCAGGAGCACGTCAGTGGCGAGCGGTTCGATGCGTCCGTTGTACCAATAGAGCGGCGCGCCGATGAGCAGGCGGAGCGATTGTCCCGCCGGGCTCAGTTCGGCCCATGACCCGGCCAGCTTGAGCGGCGCTCCGAGCGCCGCGGCGAGCGAAGCGGCAGAGACACGAGGACCGCCTGCCAGGTCGGTACGGACCGGAAGCCGCACCTCTCCGCGGGGCGACACGAGAACCACCGTGCTCGGTGCCATGCGAAGGACGCTCTCGGCGCGCGCCACACGCGACAAACCCAACAGCGCGCAGACCGCGAGCACGACAACTCTCATTGCCGGCCCCGGGACGCCATCGCGCGGGACATCTCTCGCTGGGCATCCTTCTTCTTCAGGTCTTCCCGCTTGTCGTGCTGCTTCTTGCCCTTCGCTAGCGCGATGGCCACCTTCGCCTTGCCGGTGGGTGCGAAGTAGAGCTCCAGCGGGATCAGTGCGCACCCGTCGCGCTCGACGGCCCCGATCAGGCGCTCAAGTTCCTTGCGATGGAGCAGGAGCTTCCGGCTGCGGACGGACGGGTGATTCCAGACCCCGCCCTGCTCGTAGGGCGTGATGGTGATCCCGTCGAGGAAGAGTTCGCCTCTCGCCAGCCGGCCGTAACCTTCCTTGATCGACGCCTTGCCGCGCCGAAGCGACTTCACCTCGGTACCGGTCAGCACGATGCCGGCTTCCATGGTCTCGAGAATATGGAAGTCGAACGTGGCCTTCGGGTTGCGGGCGACGGACAGACGTTCGCCGTTGATGCGCTTCTCTTTCACAAGTGCTCCTCCGGCGCAAAACGTAGACCGCGACCGAAGGGGGCGCAACGCGCGTTGCTTGCATCGGATCAATATCGGGACTAGTTTGGCCTGTCACGCCGAAGTGGTGGAATTGGTAGACGCGCTGCGTTCAGGTCGCAGTGAGTTCACGCTCGTGCGGGTTCGAGTCCCGCCTTCGGCACTACCGAGAAACAGCAAACGACGCGGCGGCAATGATTTCAGTCATTGCCGCCGCGTCGTTTTGCTCCCTACCCGCGGACTCAGGACGTTGCGGCAGCGGCGCGGGACGTAGGCCCTTGCAACGCCACAAGTGCCTGCACGTTCGGCTCGTCCGTCAGCAGATCCGCCAGCGTCACGCCTTCGAGAAACTGATCGACCCGCTCCTGCAGCGCGTGCCAGACGGGCCGGATGCTGCAGGACGTCCCTGATCCGCACCGCTCGGCGTCCACGGGATGAGACTCGCAGTTGACCTGAAACGTCTGGTGCTCGCTGGCGGCCATGACGGCCCGCACGCTGACCGACTCGGGCTCTCGGGTCAGGCGGTAACCGCCCTTGGCGCCTCGGGCAGACTCGACCAGACCGGCGCGTCGCAGGCGCAGCAGAATCTGTTCGACGTAGTCGGGTGGGAGACGTTCGACTTCCGCCAATTCTCGCGCGGCCACGGGGCCGAGGCCCTTGCCGCGGCGCCGGGCGAGATGGAGGGAGATGATCAGGCTGTATTCGGTCCAGGTGGTCACGCGCATGCTCGAATATAAGGCTCGGCGCTCCGACATGCCGATTCGGCGTCATGGATCGGCCGACGGCTCCTGCGTGCGGCGACCCGGAACGCCGATCTCCGTCATGGCGCGCAGCTCGAACACCGCATCGAGTTCCGCCCCTGCCAGCAGGCCCTTCTGCTGCACGAGCGCCTGTACCGTCAGTCCCGTCTCGAGCGACTCCTTGGCCAGTTCCGCCGCTGCCGCATAACCGATGTGCGGTGCCAAGGCCGTCACGAGCGCAGGACTTCGCTCGAGCCAGTAGGCGCACTGCTTCGCGTCGGCCTCGAGACCCTCGATGCATTTCTCGGCGAAGCTGCGCACGGCATTCGCCGTGATCGTGAGGCCGAACACGAGGTTGTGCGCGATCACCGGCATCATCACGTTCAGCTGCAGCTGCCCGGCCTCGCACGCGAGCGCCACGGTGGTATCAAGACCGAGCACCTGGAAGCACACCTGATTGACCATTTCCGCCATCGACGGGTTGATCTTGCCGGGCATGATGCTCGAGCCCGGTTGCACGGGGGGCAGGATCAGTTCGGCGAGGCCGGTGCGCGGACCGCTTGCCAGCAGGCGGATATCATTCGCGAACTTGGCGAGGTCGAGGACGAAGGCCCGGACGGCCCCGCTCAGTGTCGCAAAGTCGCCCATCGACTGCATCAACTGCATGCGATCTTCGCCCACGCGCAGGTCGAGGCCGGTTGCGTCTCGCAGGTGCCGGACCATCAACGCCGGGTACACGGGTTCGGCATTCACGCCGGTGCCCACGGCGGTGCCGCCGATGCCAAGCTCCTGCAGCCAGACCGCCGCTTCCTCGAGCTTCGCCTTGTGCCGCATCAGCGTGCGGCCATGCGCCGTGAATTCCTGGCCAAGCCGAATCGGCGTCGCATCCTGCAGGTGCGTACGGCCCGCCTTGAGCACGGCATCGAATGCGCGGCCTTTCGTCATGCAGGCCGCGGCCAGGCGGTCGATGGCGGCCGTGAGCTGCGGCAGTGTCGCAAGCACCGCGAGGCGCATCGCCGTCGGAATGACGTCGTTGGTGCTTTGCGCCATGTTGACGTGATCATTCGGGTGCACCGGCGCATACGTGCCGCGCATGCCGCCGAGCAGTTCGTTGGCCCGATTGGCAAGCACCTCGTTGCCGTTCATGTTATGGCTCGTACCGGCGCCGGCCTGATACGGATCGACGATGAACTGCTCGCGGTGGTGCCCCGCGAGGATCTCGTCCGCAGCCGCGACGAGCGCCCCGGCGATCGTCGGCTCGAGACGACCCGTCTGCCGATGCGTGAGCGCGGCGGCACGCTTGATCTGCACCAGTGCGTCGATCAACGCGGGCAGGGGCCGCAAGCCGGAGATCGGAAAGTTCTCGGACGCGCGAAGCGTCTGGATGCCGTAGAGCGCCGCGGCGGGCACGGCCCGCTCGCCGAGCGAATCCCGTTCGAGGCGCGTCGCAGTCATCAGTATCTCGGGACAGTTGTGGACAGACCTTCGGTGGCTGAACAGCCGCTGCATCATCCCCGTCAGGAGCGCGGCATGGACGAGACGTTTCTTCGCACGATCGGCGAGCACGTGCACTTCAGCGCGGACAAGGGCACCAAGGCCGATCTCTTCCGCGGCGCGCAACTGATGGTCGGGCTGAACTGCTTCGAGCCGGGTCAGTCGCAACGCGTCCACGCTCATGGAGGCGCCGACAAATTCTACGTGCTGATGTTGGGACGTGCGAGGATGATCGTAGGGGAAACGACCCTCACGGCGAGCGCCGGGGATGTGATCTGGGCACCGGCCGACGTGCCGCATGGCGTCGCGGAAGCGCTGGAGCGTACGGTGATGCTGGTAGGGATCGCGCCGCCACCGGCACGCTGAGGCTAGTTGTCGGCGGCGTCGCGGCCCACGGCACGGCGCACCTCGCCACCGAGCATCCGCCGCAGCGCCGGCCACCCGAACGCCTGCACGGCAAGCCCGAACCCGAGCAGGATACCCACACCGTTGCTGTAGAACCGCCAGGCGAGGAGCAGCCACGCCCCCTCGCCACCCATGCGCCCTGCCACGCCGCCGATGAAACCGACATCGACGGCGCCGGCGCCACTCGGCGTCGGCAGCAGCAGTTGGCTGTAGAGCAGCGCAAAGGAGCCAAGCAGCGCTGGCCCGAGCGGCGGCGGATCCGGCAGGGTCAACGCGAGCACCGGCAGAAGCGCGGTACGTGTGGCGAGATTGAGAAAGCTCAACGGGAGCGACGCGAGGAGCGGCCAGCGCGGCATGCGCTTCCAGTAGACGGCGACGCGCCGCAGCGGGTTGCGCGTCACCGCAATGCGGCGCATCAAACGTCGTCCGACGCGCCACGCCACGACGCTGAGCGCCAGCAGGAGGATGATCATCGGCCAGGCGCCCGTGAGCGACCGCAGCGCCGACCGCCCCGCCGTCTGCCACCAGCTCGGCGCCGTCCGCCAGGCCAGCGCGGCGGCACTCACGATGATCACCGGCCACGCCCAGGCGACTTCCAGCAGGATCGCGATCGCGGCCGCAGTCCCGGGTACGCGGGCCGCGAGCATACCCGCGAGCCGTGCCGGCTCTCCACCGACCCGCAGCGGCGTGACGGCGCACGCTGCGTCACCGTAGGCGTTCAGACGAAACGCTTCGAAGAACGATATCGTGTGGCCCAAGCCACTTGTGATCCACTGAATGCGCCATGCGCGCGCCACGAGATCGACGCAGACCAGCAGCGCGCAGAGCGCATGGGCCTCCAGCGGCGAAAGCCTCATTCCGCTGCGAGCAGTTCCCGGTAGTGGCCCGGCGTCCGCAGCGACACCCAGCGATCAAGCTCCCGCGTGATCGACGCAACGCACGCGCGATGGCGGAGATCACCGGGATGCAGCGCCACGCGCACGATCGGCGCATGGCGCTGCAGCGTCCATCGCGCCGACGCCACGAGCGCGGAGCCGTGCGCGCGGACCGCACCCCGACCCGACCATCGCACCACCGGCGACGCGAGCCGTCGGCCCTCCTGCAGCAGCCGGATACCGGTATCATCTTCGCTCACGGCGAGTCCTGCATCGGCGGCGGCGGCGAAGCCCTCCTCGCGCGCCAACCAGGCCGGCGGCACGAAGCCGATGGGGTGCAACCCAAGGGCGGCGAACCGCGCCAGGCCGCGCGCAATACGCGCGGCAGCAGCGGCGCCATCCAGCGTCAGGAACTCACCCTCGCGCGCCGTGCGTCCCCACGCGCGACACTCGTCCATGAATGTCCGCGGCAGATCGACCTCATCGTGACGCTCACCATGCAGAAAGATCTCGGCGCCCGCGCGTTGTGCTTCCCGCAGCCACGCAACAAAATCGGCATCACGTTCAATCGCCGTTTCGCCATGCCACTGCGGTACCACCAGCAGACCTGGGAGCACACCGCGTGCGCGACAGAGGTGCCACAGCGTGGAGACTTCCGCGGCCCACGCCGGCGTGACGTCGTGAATGGTCACCAGCAGCATCAGCCTGCCGCCACGTCCCGGTAGACGTCGAAGAGGCGATCGAACACCATCGACCAGCGATGGTGCGTCTCCACATAGGCGCGCCCGGTGCGCCCCAGGCGCGGCAAATCCTCCGCGAGCATCTGGACGGCGCACTCGGCGAAGTGTCCCGCATCGTGCGCGGCGTAACAGCGCCCGGCACCGGAGAGCGAGACTGATTCCGCAACGCCACCTTGATCGGCCGCGAGGACGGGAATGCCGCTGGCCATCGCTTCCAAGGCCGCGAGGCCAAAGGTCTCATTAGGGCCGGGCGTGATGCAGAGATCGACCGCTGCATAGAGATCGGCGAGCCGATCGCGGTCACCCTCAAAGGGGAGGAAGACCACGTTCGTGCCGGCCATCTGCCGAAATCGGACCTCCCTCGGCCCCACACCGACGAGCACCAGCGTTGCACCGGTACGATGTGCCACGTCGTGCCACCCACGGAGCATGACATGCACATTCTTCTCGCGCGAGAAGCGACCGACGTACAGCGCGATACGCCCCTCGGGCAGACCCAGCCGGGCGCGTACAGCTGCTCGGCGCACCGCACGGGACGGATGGAAGTGATCGACATCAACACCCAGCGGTACCTTGGCTACGCGCTCGACACCCCACGCACGAAGTTGCTGCACCACGTGCTCGCTGCTCGCGATCGTCATGCGCACCGTCTTGGCAATCGCCCTCACATATGATTGCACCGCCGCACCCGCGAGGCGACGCGGCAGACTGCCGTCGGCCCCGCGTGCGTTGACGAGCCGCGGCAGATGCGCGTGATAGAACCAGACGGCAGGGACGGCGAGCTGATCCGTCGCACGCCGCACGATCCACGGTGCAGCATAGGCACTGCCGACTTCGATGACGTTCGGCCGCTCGTGCGCGCAGATTCGCGCCAGCGAGCGCGTGGCAAGCATGAAACGATACGTGCGCTGCAGCGGAATCAGCGGGCCATGCAGCCGGTAGCAGCGCACGCCGTCGAGATCCGCCACCGCGTCGCGATCGCCTGGCAGGACAAGCACCTGCCGGAGGGAGGGACGCGCCTCGACGTAGCGCGCCTTCTGCAGCAGGTAGGTACGAACACCGCCGCTGGTTTCGGCGAAATACTCGGACAGATCGAGCACACCGAAATCGGCCGCCACTCGAAGCGGCGGAGGCAACGCGATACGCGAGAGGTCGATGGACGGCGCGTTCGCGCCGAGCAGGTGGGGTTCGTCGAATCCGTCAGGCCGCGGCTCTGTGGCAGCCGGGCCGGCGTCAGGCACGATCGGCAGACGCGGTGAGGAACGGATTCGTCAGCCGCTCGACACCCACGGTGGTTGGCCCACCATGTCCGCTCAGGACGCACGTGGAGTCCGGGAGGGAGAGGATCTGCGTCCGGATCGACTGCAGCAGCGTGTCGAAGTCGCCGCCGGGCAGATCGGTGCGACCGATTGAGCCCGCGAACAGCACGTCGCCCCCGATGAGCAGATCATCACCGACGAAGCCGACGCTGCCCGGCGAATGTCCCGGCATGTGTCGGACTTCGAAGGCGAAGCGACCGACGCGCATGGTGTCGCCATGGGCGAGCTCATGCGTTGGTGCCGGCAGCGGCTCGGCGACAAGCCCCATCCACTCCCCCTGACGTTGCACACCGTCGTAGAGGGAGCGATCGAGCGGATGCAGATGGATCGGCACCGCGTGCACACGTTGCACGGCGGCGACGCCGAGCACGTGATCGATGTGCCCGTGCGTCAGCCAGATGGCTGTGAGGGTCCAGCCGCGGGTGTCGAGCTCGCGAAGGAACATCGCCGGCTCCTCGCCCGGATCGATGATCACCGCCTCCCGAGTGGCGAGGTCCGCGATCAGGTAGCAGTTCTCGACAAACTGGCCATTGGGCAACATGACGATCTCGAGCCCTCCGGACATCGTCAGACCTGCGCCGGTACGGTCGGCAGTCCGATCGTGCCGAGGATGGCGCGCTCCGGGTGCGGATCACCCGAGCGGAACGCCTTGATGTACTTGTCGACGGCCACCGCCGCCGTCGTCGCGTCGCCGGTGGCTGTCGTCACCTGTCGTGTGAGTTGGCTGCGCATGTCACCGGCGACGAAGAGGCCCGGGATGCTGGTCTGCATGGCGCTATCGGTGATCACGTAGCCCGAGGCGTCATGCTGATAGTGCCCGTTGATGATGCCGGTGTTCGGCTTGAAGCCGACGAAGACGAAACAGCCGGTCACATCGAGCAGACGCTCGGCACCGGTCTTCAGGTCGCGCAGCGCCGCGCCATGCATGCCCTTCGCGGGCGTACCGACGATCTCGTCGACCACGGTATTCCAGATCACCTCGATCTTCGGATTCGCGAAGAGGCGCTCCTGAATGATCTTCGCCGCGCGCAGTTCGCCACGGCGGTGAATCAGGTACACCTTGTTGGCGAAGCGCGTGAGGTAGTCCGCCTCCTCGGCCGCCGCGTCACCGCCGCCGACGACGCAAATCGTCTCGCCGATGAAGAAGTTCGCATCGCACGTTGCACAGTACGACACACCGCGCCCTGCATACTCGAGTTCGCCCGGAACGCCGAGCTTCAGCGGCGTCCCACCGGCCGTCACGATGACCGCGGGTGACTCGAAGACGCGCCCCGAGGCGCACTTGGTCTCGAACATGCCGTCATCACGCTTGGTGACCGTCTCGATTTCGTCCGTGTGCAACTCAGCGCCGAACTGCAGCGCATGGTCGATGAACGCCTTGGCGAGGTCGCGCCCGAGGATCATCGGCCAGCCGATGACGTCGTCGAGATGTTCGGTGTTGAGCAGCTCGCCACCAGGTGTGCCGCGTTCCAGCAGCGCGGTCTTGAGGCGCGCGCGCCCCGTGTAGAGGGCAGCGCACATGCCGGCCGGGCCTGCGCCCGCGATCACTACATCGTACTGCTCGTTCGTCGTGCTCATTACGGATCCTCGGACGGGGCCGTGCCCCGGGTTCATTGGCTACGTCAAATTAGTGGCGTCCGGGGTTCCGCGGGACGGGCCGCCGACATCAGGCGTCGAGGGCGACGCGTGTCACTGCACCGTGACATCGGGAGACGGTCCCCACCAGCACGTCCAGCGGCGTTCCCGCCTCGCCCGCCCGCGCCAGAGCCGCATTGGCGGCAAGCATGACGGAGACGTCAATCATCCCGACACCAAAGACGGCATGATGGCAGGCGAACACGGCGACCGTTGCTCCGATCGGCGCGGCTGCACGGCAGGTTTCGGACATGTCCCAGGTCCGCGGGGCGCGGATTGCCGGACAGATGGCGGGCTCGATGCAGTGCACGGGGCAAAGCCAGTCGGCGTGGGAGACATAGCGCGTGCCGTCGGGCCCGACCGACTCGAACGGCGTGCCGCAAGGCGCCCCACCTCCGACGGTGACACGCCGCTGCGGCGTCCGTTCGCGCACCCGTCGCACGAGCCATTCGAGCAGCAGATGCGGCATCAGCGGTGAGGGCACCAGCCGATCACCCGCCGCGCGGTGGCCATCGTGGAGGAATGCATCGAGGAAGTCTCCCCACTCCGCCGTGACGAGTTCGACGCCCGCAGGCAGGGTTCGCTGCGACGCGGCGCATGCCGGATCGCGATCGACGAGGATGAGACGCCGCCACGCCGCCACGCCGCGCGCACGCGCCGTGCAGAGCTGGTCGAGATAGAAGGTGCCGTAGCAGCCGCCGCCGATGACGACGACGTCGCGAAACTCAGCGAAGGACGCGGCCACCGTCGACCACGAGGACTTCGCCCGTCACGAAGTCGCCGCCCTCCAGCAGATAGAGCAGTGCGGCAACCGCGTCAGCGGGCTGGCCAAGGCGGCCGAGCGGCGTTGCGTCGACGAGCCGCGCACGCGTCGCCGCGTCGTACGAGTCGGAGACGAGCACGGTGCCCGGCGCAATCGCATTGACCGTGACCGCCGGCGCCAGGGTCCGCGCGAGCACCTTGGTGAGCATCACGACACCCGCCTTGCTCAGCGAGTGCGCCGTGTAGCTGGGCCACGGCTCGAGACCGCTCAGATCGGCGATGTTGATCACGCGACCCGAAGCGGCGCGGAGTGCCGGCGTGGCGCCCTGCGTGACGAAGAAGACGGAACGCAGATTCACGTCCATGACCTGATCGAAGAGCTCCGGCGTCGTCTCCTCGAAGCCCACACGCTCCATGATCGCGGCCGAGTTCACGAGCACGTCGAGTCCGCCGAAATGGGCGACGACGCGTTCCGGCAGGGCGCGCGCCGTTACCGCATCGCTCAGGTCGGCACCGAAGCACTCGGCATCACCACCCGCGGCACGAATGCGGTCCCGCAACTCGAGCGCACCCGCCGCGCTCGCATGGTGATGCAGTGCGAGGCGCATGCCCCGCTCCGCCAGCGCCCAGGCGAACGCTGCGCCAAGCCTGCGTCCGGCGCCGGTGACGAGCGCGGTCCGGCCGGCGAGCTTCATGCGCCCGGCGTCACAGTCGGTCGCCGAGCTTCGAGTGCCGCAAGCCACTCGAGCGGCACCTCCTGCGAACCCATCTCCGCGTGGCCGTGCCCCTCGGGCCCGTCGCCATGCCAGTCGCTGCCGCCGCTGACACCGAGCCCCAGATGGGCCGCAAGATCGGCGAGACGAAGGCGCGTATCGGCATCGTGACTCGGGTGCCGTACCTCCACGGCATCGAGCCCCTCATCCGCCAGACGCGCGAGATTGCTCTTCGAGCCGCGATCCTTGAGATGGGCCGCCGAGACGATCCCTCCGATACGGTGCACCAGCGACGCCACTTCGTGAAACGGCGGCAGCGCCTTGTCCACGTAGCCGCTGCGTCCCCGACCGAGATACCGATCGAAGGCCGCGTTGACTGATGCGGCATGCCCGGCCCGCACGAGCGCACGTGCCACATGCGGGCGCCCCACACTGCCGCCCGCCGCCTCCGCCATCACGGCGTCTTCGGTGATCGGCGCACCGGCGATGGTGAGCTTGTAGATCATCGCACGCATCCGGCGCTCGCGATCGGCACGCGCTTCGACCAGGAACGCATCGAGTTCGGCCGAGTCGGGCGGCAGGAAATATCCGAGGCAGTGCATCTCGCCCCACGAGACACCGACGGAAAACTCGCAGCCCCCGACGACCCGCAACCCGAGCCGCGCCCCCTCACCGACCGCTTCGGGCAGACCGGCAATCGTATCGTGATCCGTCAGCGCGATGGCAACGAGGCCGCGCGCGTGAGCCTTGCGCACGACCTCCGCCGGGAGCGAAGCCCCGTCGGAGGCCGTGGAGTGCATGTGCAGATCGATGCTGGTCAGCGGTCGTACTCCAGGTCGGGCGAGGTCCACGCAGGCTGCGACCGCGCGAAGAGGTCGTGCAGTTGCACGTCGGTCAGGCGATCGAACGAGAGTTCGCGGCTGCGCACGCCGATCGGCGAGTAACGGATGATGCGGCGCACCGCTGCGTCACCCGTCCCGTGCCGGAAGACGAGGCCGAATTCATCCTTCAGGTACTGCGTGGTGCGGCCGCTCGGCTCCACGATCCAGCGGACGCCGTCGACTTCGATGCTACGTCGGGCCATCAACTTCTCCTTGCAGTACCGGCCCATCCGGTCGGGCGGATGGGCCGGTGCCGTTGCGTTAGCAATGCGTCCAGCGATCACTGGCCCGTGCGGCTTGGCACCATCACGTCGATCCGGACTTCCTCGTACAGTTCCCACGCCGACGGCTCGTAGGTCCCGAGTTGCCGGAGTCGCTTCTCCAACTGCTGTTCGCGCTGGCACCGCTCGGCCTGCGTACGGTGCGTCTCCCGCGTCGTACTCTCGCTGCACTCGAGAAAGACGCGTGGTTCGCGCCGGCTCCGAAAGATCCAGAGCCGCCGTCCCCGCGCCTCGGACAGCGGCACCAATTCCTTCATGACGGCCAGATATTCCGTCTCCAGTTCCGCCGGAACCGTTACCCGCGACACACTCAGCGTGCGACTCATGGCGAGGCTCAGGCCTCTTCCGGGAACTGCTGCAGCGTCTTCTTGACGTCGGCCATGAACTTGTCGGCGTCACCACCATCGACGACGCGGTGGTCGAACGACAGGCCGAGCATCCCCTTCGTCCGGATCGCGATCATGTCGGCGCCGTCCACCGTGACCACGGCCGGCTGCTTCTCGATCGTGCCGACGCAGAGGATGGCGCTCTGCGGCTGGTTGAGGATCGGCGTACCGACCACCGACCCGAAGACGCCCGGGTTGGTGATCGTGAAGGTGCCCTTCTGCACGTCATCCGGCCCGAGCTTCTTGCTGCGCGCACGCTCTGCGAGATCAGCGATGCCACGCGCGATGCCCATGAGCGAAAGTTCGTCGGTGTGGCGCAGCACCGGCACGATGAGGCCCCAGTCCAGCGAGACCGCAATGCCGAGGTTGATGTCGCGGCGGAGGATGGTGCTCTCGCCCATCACGGCGGCATTGAGCGTCGGATGCTTCCGCAGCGAGTCCGCCACGGCCTTCACGATGAAGGCCATGTACGTGAGGTTCACGCCGCGGGCCGCAAAGTCCGCCTTGCGACGTGCCCGGATGCCGACGACGCGCGTGTAGTCGATGTCGAAGAAAGTGGAGACATGCGCGCTGACGCGACGCGACATCACCATGTGCTCGGCCGTGAGCTTCCGAATGCGCGACCACGGCTCGACGGTGTCGCCTTCCCAGGCGTCAACGGCCGGCCCGTGGACAATCGGCGGAGCCGGAGCAGCAGGCGCGCCGACCGACGTAGGTGCACTCACTGCGACAGGTGCCGGTGTTGGCGCCGGTGCGGCCGCTGCGGTAATCGCTGGTGCGGTTGGAGCCGCCGGCGCCTCGATGAAGGCGAGCACATCGTGCTTGGTGACGCGGCCGGCGAGGCCGGACCCGGCCACAGCGGCGATGTCGATGTTGTGTTCCGCGGCGATCTTCCGCACGAGCGGCGTGGATCGCCGACGCAGGCGCTCCTCTGCCGTCTCGACGCCTCCAGCGGCCGGCGCCGGCGTCGGCGCGGCCGCGACCGCAGTCGGAGCCGGGGCGGCCGGTGCCGCGACCGGTGC
>Ga0163144_10006810_pt1 | contig 25139 bp, 22 predicted proteins | sample OliLak19BULKMAT1_FD_123175 | JGI IMG/M metagenome (GOLD analysis project Ga0163144, IMG submission 123175) | Freshwater microbial mat bacterial communities from Lake Vanda, McMurdo Dry Valleys, Antarctica - Oligotrophic Lake LV.19.BULKMAT1 | ecosystem: Environmental > Aquatic > Freshwater >... | reverse complement strand
CTTTAAAATGGAAGAATTGTCCAAATATGGTGTAGATGATAAAAAAGATATTGACTTACCTTTTGATGGAAAATCTTACACTGCTAGTATTTGGTATTGTGGAATAGGCCCTGGTATTGATATAAAAAATCCAGGCAGTGGTTTATACCTTAAAGATTTATGTGTTGATGGATTATATTTCAAAATAGGAGAATCACTTGTAACAATTTCATCCTCAATAGAGGGTGCCTCAATACAAACCACTAGTAAAACCAACAGTATTCAGGGAATCTCTGCAGGGGCTGAAGATTTGTCTAAATCAGACATTCTTCCTAATTGTCATTTTTTTAGCGGTAGTGGACCAGGAGAGGGTTCTATAATGGGGTGTGTTGCTCAGACTGCGTATGGTGTATATTGGGTCGCAAACTGGGTGGCAAGTCTGATGGGTAATCTTTTTGACTTTTTCCTAGGATATTCACTTGACTCTGGTTCGTATGGCTCTGACAACTCTAGCTTTATTACCGAGGGATGGAAAGTGGTGCGAGATATTTCCAATATTTTCTTCATTATCATTTTGGTATGGACAGGTTTCACTACAGCACTAGGAGTAGGGTCTATAGAGATCCTGAAAAAAGTAGTACCGACACTCATCATCAATGCTTTGCTTATCAATTTCAGTCTCTTTGGTACCAAGCTGATCATAGACTTGTCCAATATAACAGCGAGAGTCTTCTATACTTCTATGCAAGTCTGTGATGGTGGGTGTATCAAAGTAGATGGCAAAATAACCAATCCGAAGAATGGCGACAGGTCAAAAGGTGGTACAGGATATACACCACTTTCAGAAAAGATAGTATCATCTTTCAATCCGCAACAGATATTTGATCCAACTGTCCTAGATGTTAAAAATATTAGTGACTCAACTGGAAAAAATGTTAGTAAGGCTGGGACCAGTACTAATGTAGCACTTTTGAACTCAAACACATATGCTACATATTTCTTGATCATCAGTATTATTGCCACCATGATCATGGTTCTTTTGATTATTATGTTTTGGCAGATGGCATTCATATTCTTGGGGAGAGTAATAGGTCTATACATTGGTATGATATTCTCTCCTTTTGCTGTCATGACGAGAGGTGATATGCCACTCATTGGTAACATTGGCACCCTGAAATTCAAAGACTGGTGGACAGAGCTCGGCAAAAATGCCACAGTTGCGCCAATATTTGTATTCTTTTTATATGTTATTTATAAATTTATTGATTCAGACTTTTTGAAGATTTTTGACACAACACTTAATGCTTCATTTTTCAGTGTGATAATAAGCATATCTATTCCAATGCTTATAGTATTTTTCATGTTGAAGAAGGGCGGCGATATGGCAAAGAAATTGTCAGGCGAAATAGGTACTATGATTTCTGGTGCAATAACAAAAGTTGCGGGTGTAGGAGCGGGTCTTGCGCTTGGAGCAGCTACTGGAGGAACAGCATTACTAGGAGGAAGAGTACTAGGTGGTGGAGCTACAGCGCTTAATAATTCTAGGGTTGGAGAGAGATTAAGAGATACTGCAGCAAACGGCAACTGGCTGACTAGAAATCTGGCTAGGGCAAGTCTGGGTGGTATAGATAAAGCATCTAAAGGGTCGTATGATGTGAGACAATCAGCGCTTGGAAAGACACTTGATCAAAATATATTTAGCAAGGTAGGAGTAAATCTAGATCAAAAAGGTTTGAATGCGTTAAGTGGTATCGGAATCGGTCTCGGTACTGATCAAAGAAAGGGTGGTTTTGAGGCTGATACAAAAAGAAGACAAGAGAATCAGAAGAAGAATTTTGATATGTTGGATAGTAAGATGAGTAAGGGTGATATACAAAAATTCAACGATGAGAAGAGGGAAGAAGCAATGATAAAAGCTAATGACAAAAAGACTGTCGATAACTGGAAAAAAACAGATCCAGCTCGCTACGAAGAAGAGAAAAAGAAGGTTAATTATACAGACAAGACAGCTAAAGAAATCACTGGTGATAGGAAGAAGTCTTATGCGAAAAAACTTGAAGAGGGTGGAGTTATTACTCAAGGATTGAAATATATAGATTCCAATGGTGGCAAGTTTGGTAGGGTTACTTCTGGATTCTTGGGTTCAACAGTAGGGGCAGCGCTCGGTGAAGGAGTTAGGGTTACTGGAGACAATAAAATTTCAAAAGAAATAACAGAGGGAATGGATAAGCTTAAAAAGAAAGAGGATTTGGAAAAAAGTTTGAATAAGAAACTTGAAGAAAAAATTGTAGAATTAGAAAAAGAAATGCTGAAAACAGAAGAAGAGATTGATAATATTATCAAGATAGAAAAGAGTGATGTTTTTGCTACCCTTAACCAAGAAGAGATAGCTGTTAAAATTAAAGAAATAAAAGATGACGAAAATAAACTAAAGAAATTGATACAAGATCATAAATCTAGATTTTCTTCCGAACTAGATCTGGCTAAGAGTAATTTTGAAAAAGCTAATTTTGAATATAATAAAGATGGTGGAAAAAATCAAAACGCAACAACTAAAGCGAACTTCCAAAAAGCTTCTTTGGAAATGCACAAACTTGAAAATCGAGTCGACGAAGCAAAAAATATTTTGAAAGATTACAAAGATGCAATAACTTCTCATGAAAACGCAAGAGAAAAACTGATTAGATCTAATGAAAGATTAGAGAAAAAAGATGAGAAGCCAAAGACTGAGGAAAAACCTAAAGAGCCTAGTAAATAACAAAATATATGGATGAAAATTTAGAACAAATTAATAGTGTTCCAAAAGAAGTTACAGATTTTATCTTTAATGATGAGTTTTCTAAACTTATCGATGAGTCAGTTAAAGAATTTTTTCTTAATGAAGATCAGAAAAGAGAAATCAGATATTTATTAGAAGAATTACTATTAGAAAATATATCTGCAAAAGAGTTTGAAAATGAAATTAAGAACGTTTTTTCATCTATAATTTCTAAAAAACTACTAGACATTTTGAATAGGAACATAATACAAACTGCGTATAACAAAGTCATTGATGGTATAAAAAAAGATGATAGGGATGATTTTATAGAACAAGCGGAAGCGTCTATTGCTGCTATAGAGAAAGGGGCTGCTTTCACAGTTGAAGTATCAGCCCCTAGTCCAAAAGATATGATTGATAGACTGAGCCAGACATTGCAACAGCCTACAACTATCGCCCCAATAAGACGCGATTATAGTCTAGAAAAAGGTGATGTTAAATCTGTTGAATCTGTGAAAAAACCACTAGATCCTTATAGAGAAATGCCGAACTAGCCCGCCCAAGTTTTAAAAATAACTTTAAACTTAGAAATATTGTATAATATTTCTATGCAATTCAAAGTTCCTCAATTCATAGATATAGAAGACAAGGTAGTAGGACCCCTTACATTCAAACAGTTTGCCTATTTGGCGGGCGGGGCGGCACTTGCTTATATTTCATTCAAGTTTTTACCTGCTTTTATTGGCTTTGTGATAGCTATTGCTTTTGCTGTACTTGCTTTGGCTCTAGCTTTTTATAAATACAATGAAAAACCTTTTATACACGTTCTTGAATCTTTTATCAAATACTATATAAATTCTCGTCTATATATATGGCACAAACAAGAACCCATGGCTACTCCTACAAAAAAAATAAGCGCAGTAGAAGCACGTGCTACACTAACAGAGAGCAAGCTCAAGACTCTTTCTTGGAGTCTCGATGTAATTGATACCAAAAAATAATTTATGTCTACACTAGGCACACCCGCACAACAATTTGTCCCAGTAAAAGAAGTGAGAGATGGGGTAGTCGTCATGAAAGACGGCACCCTTTGTGCTATGGTGTTGGTATCGTCTATCAACTTATCTTTGAAATCCTATGACGAGCAGCGTGCCACACTTTCACAATTTCAAAGCTTTTTAAATACATTAGATTTTCCAATTCAAATTGTGGTGCAATCTCGTAGATATGATATACGTCCATATATTTTGACATTAGAAAATAGACTAAAAGAGCAGACTGAACAACTTCTACAAGTACAGACTAGGGAATACATAGATTTTATTCAATCATTCACTGATAGGGTAAATATTATGAAAAAGTCTTTTTTTGTTTCTATACCTTATACACCACCAATATTCAACCAAAAAGGTGGCGTTGCAAAACTATTTTCAATTTTCAAAAAAGAGACACCGTCTGATGATATTAGTGATTTTGAAGAAGAGAGAATACAGCTAGATCAGCGTATATCTGTAATAGAACAAGGACTATCGAGGCTCGGGCTTCGTGTTGCACAGCTTGGTACACAAGAGGTCATAGAGCTACTATACAAGACATTTAACCCTGGTGAGACTTCTACTAGTGCGAAACAAGAGTAATATTCTAAAATAATATAGTATAATCATTTGTAATGGCGATTTTCTCTTCAAAAAATAAATCTGGGGCTAAAGATCTCCCAATATTGCCTTCCGAAGTACACGAGTGGGCAACAATGGAGCTCGCTGACAAGATTGCGCCTTCGGCAATAGAGATCACACCCAAGTCTATGCGTATTGGTGACAAAACCGTGCGTACATTTTTTGTGATTTCTTATCCTAGATTTTTGACAGACAACTGGCTCACACCTATTATCAACCTTGATAAGATTTTTGATATTGCTATATACATAAACCCTATAGAAACATCTGAGCTTTTGAAACATTTTCAGAAAAAAATCGCTGAGGTAGAGAGTCAGATAATGGTACGCCAACAAAAAGGTTTGGTGCGCGACCCCATGCTTGATACTGCGTATCAAGACCTAGAAGAGCTTCGTGATAGTCTCACTCAAGCTCAAGAAAAAATGTTTGATGTAGGATTTTATCTTACGGTTTATGCCGACAATGACACTGATCTATTTAGAGCAGAAAGTGAAATCAGGAGCATGCTTGAGAGCAAGATGATATATATCAAGCCGACACTTTTCCAAGAAGAAGATGGTTTCAAGACTTCTATTCCGCTAGGCGTAGATAGACTGGGTGTGACACAGAAGCTCAACTCTGAGCCTATTTCTAGTATGTTTCCATTCGTTTCTTTTGATCTCACTTCTGACAAAGGAATACTGTATGGAGTAAACAGGCACAATTCAAGTCTCGTTATTTTCGACAGATTTAGTTTGGAAAATTATAACTCTATAATCTTTGCAAAATCTGGATCTGGTAAAAGTTATGCCACAAAATTGGAGATTATTCGTACTCTCATGTTTGATACTGATGTGATAGTGATAGACCCTGAAAGGGAGTATGAGTATTTGGCAGAAGCAACAGGTGGAAGATACTTCAATATATCCCTTTCTTCAGACAACCACATCAACCCATTTGATCTTCCTATTCCTAGACCAGATGAGTCACCATCGGACGTACTTAGATCAAACATCATCAACCTTGTGGGATTGTTTAGAATAATGCTGGGAGGCCTTAGTCCAGAGGAAGATTCTATAATAGACCGTGCGATTACAGAGACGTATTCTTTGAAAGATATCACAGCAGAAAGTGACTTCTCGAGTATCGAACCACCACTTCTTTCAGACTTCGAAATGGTGCTTTCTGGGATGGAGGGCACAGAGAGTGTACTCCAAAGACTGACAAAATATACTCATGGTTCATGGGCAACGTTCATCAACCAACCCACCAATGTGGATATCAACAAAAAGTTTGTGGTATTTTCAGTGCGAGATATGGAAGATGATCTGAAGCCAGCTGCTATGTATATAGTGACTCACTTTATTTGGAACGCTGTAAGAAAAGAGCTCAAAAAGAGACTCCTTGTGGTGGACGAGGCTTGGTGGATGATGAAGTCTGACGATACCGCATCTTTCCTATACTCTATTGCCAAAAGAGGTCGCAAATACTATTTAGGCCTATGTACTATTACCCAAGACGTGGGTGATTTCATGAAAAGTCCTTATGGAGTACCTATTATTACCAACTCTTCTATTCAGTTGCTTCTAAAACAGTCTCCTACAACGATGGATGTACTCCAGAAAACCTTTAGTCTCACAGATGAAGAGAAATATCTTCTTTTAGAAAGTGGTGTAGGAGAAGGCATATTCTTCGCTGGACTCAAGCATGTAGCTATCAAGATTATAGCGTCGTATACAGAAGACCAGATCATTACATCAGATCCATCTCAGATCATTTCTATAAGAGCGGCCAAGAAAGAATTTAGTGAACAAAACAAGCAGTAGTGATGTTATAATATATAGTATGAAAAAATTGTTTTTGTTGGCTTTTATACTAACAAACATAGGACTATCCAATATAGTTTCTGCGCAAAGTGTTACACCAAACATTTCCTTGGAAACAATTCCTTTAGATCCAGAAGCTCTGTCTGTAGTAACGGTGACAGCAAAAAGCTTCTCTTTGGATTTAGACTACGCAAGCATAGAGTGGAAATATAATGGAAAGGTTATAGCTTCTGGTACAGGAAAGAAGAGTGTAAAAATAACAGCCCCAGAAAATGGCGGCACAGCAGTAATATTGGTGACAGTTTCTGGTAGTGGCCTACAGAGCGCAACACAGAGTATCGTAATAAGGCCCGGAAGTGTGGACCTATTGTGGGAGGCGGTAGATGCTTATGTGCCACCTTTTTACAAAGGTAAGGCCGTCTTGCCATATGGCGGAGTGGTGAGAGTTACAGCAATACCAGGTGTCGCCTCACCAAAAACAACCACATTCAAATGGATAAAAAATGGAATACCTATGGAAAATAGGTCAGGATTTGGTAGGTCTAGTATTTTGTTTAAACAAGAAGATTTAAACACATCAGAAAATATAGGAGTAGAAACCAACAATGGGGTTTTTTCTGGTAAAAGCTCTATCAGTTTGATACCACAACAACCAGCTGTTGTGGCGTATGCAAATGAAGAAGGTTTTATAAATTATTCAAAAGGTTGGTCTGAGTCAATATCAATCATAGGTCGTGGGGCATTGCTTCGCTTTGAACCTTATTTCTTTTCAGCACCAGTGAGTATAAAAAATGATTTAGATTTTGGTATATTGATTGATGGTAACCAAGTCCAAACTATCAAACCGAACGAGCTCAGTATTTCATCAAATGATGGGAGTGAGGGAACTGTCGGTGTGGAAGTCTTCACAAAGGATTATAGTTTACAAAATGTAAAAACACTCTTTGGTGTAATATTTAACTAATATGAGAAATTATTTTAAAAAGCTTATTTTCATAATTGTATTAAGTTCTTTTGTTTTTTTGAATGTTGGGAAAGTTTTGGCTGTTCCAGAGATTAGTTTAACTATTACTGACTTTCTTCTTGGTGCCAAGATAGTAGGAATGGTTACTGACCCAACACAACTTGTAGAAAACTACAATATTGAATTGGGATATTCCCTACAACCAAGTCCAGCCATTTTTACACCCATCACAACAAATCGTGCCAATAGACCTAATCATACTTGGTATTTTGAAGGTAAAATAGATACTCTCACAGCGAACACGCCATATTATATAAAAGTTACTATAGATACTATTTCTCCTATTCCGCCATACGCCCCAATATCAAAAGAAGTTAAACATACACGAATAGAAATTTCTACACCAGAAATAAAGAGTTCTGTTGAAAATAATTCTCTTGATAAAGAGTACAAACTTCTAGCACCGTTTGCAGGTTTAAAAATAATAAATACTCCTGCTGATTGTGCTGAAATAATCAAGAATAATCCCGACAAACCGGTGGTGTGTGATATAAACACGCTCATCAGTTTCATTTTTAGAACTCTTGTAGGGCTCACTGCGGTATTTATGGTCATAAGGCTTATGCTTATTGGCTACAACTACATGCTGACCGATACACCATTTCAAAAGAGTAAAGCCAAGGAAGACTTCCTGGCTACACTTTCTGGACTAGTCTTGGCACTATCCGCATGGCTCATATTAAATACAATAAATCCTAAACTATTGGAAAATAACTTTGCTGTTGAAACAATTAGTGTGAGCGTTTTTAGTGAGTTACCAATGTTGGTTCAGGAAGTAGTGACTATGCCTACCGGACAATTGAAAGATTGTAAGCTTGGTGCTGATACGGCATCTACAGAGAACGGTATTTTCTATATTTGTAAATCATACATACCTGAATTTATAAAATTGATTTCTGATGCAAATAAAGCTGGTTTTAAACTTACAGGAGGTGGATTTAGAACAAGACAAGAGCAAACTGACCTTAGAATAGAAAAGTGTAATGGAGATTTCAAAAATGCAAACGCTAAATGTTCACCCCCAGTAGCATTGCCCGGGGAATCCAATCATGAAAGCGGGTTGGCCGTTGACTTGAAGTGTAATGGAAAGTTAGTAAACTGGTCTACTACAGGTGTCGCCCATCAACCGGCTTATCCAATATCTGCTGAAACAAAGAAGTGTTTTGAGTGGTTGAAAGCAAATAGTGGCAAAATGACAAATCTACAATCTGAAAACTGGCACTGGGAGTACCCTCCGAGCAATTAAGTTGTAGTACAATATAAAAATGAGAAAAATTCTTTTATTTATAACTATTCTGATTCTAATTTCTGTAGGCGGACTTTTTTTGTACAACAAATTTATGGTTAAGGATAGCACTGTTGCGCCCACTACCCTCAAATCACTATTTTTTAATGATTCTACATCCAATACAACAACACCGAGCGGGGGGTTCAGTCTGGGTAATATCTTTAATAATAACTCCTCTGATGTTCAAACAGGTACCGTGCCGAAATCTCAATTTAAGAGATTGACCACCTACCCAGTGGCGGGGCTAGTAGCATATGACCGTGTAGAAACAAAAATAATACCAGCTGATCCAAAAGTTGTTGGCTCAAAACCCAAAACTGAAACCACGACTAAAAAGGTGGTTCGCTATGTTTCCAGAAGAAATGGTTATGTATATGAAATAGAAGGTAGTACAACTCCGCTTCAAATAACAAACATATCTATTCCAAATATCTATGAAGCCGTATTTACCAATTCCAACAACAATGTCTTACTCCGATTCTTGAGAGACGACGACAAAACAATAGCTACGTACAATGTTTCTATACCAAAAGAAAATATAGATGGTACCAGAACTCAACTCAACGGATCGTTCTTGCCAGACAATATTACTTCTATTGCCGTATCTCCTAATACTAGTCGGATTGCTTATTTAATACCAAACATTAACGGCTCTACTGTTTCAATTTCTGATTTTGCAAATCTCAAAAAAACAACTCTTTTAGAAAATACCTTTAGAGAGTGGTCTCTATCTTGGCCACAAGAGAAGAAGGTGTTTCTACAAACAAAACCCTCTCATTCAGTAAAAGGATTCTTGTATTCTTTTGATACATCAGAAAAGAGACTTCGAAGAACACTGAGTGATATTTTTGGCTTAACAAGTAGCGTTAGTCCGTCGGGAGGATATATCTTGTATTCAGAAAGCCTACAAGACAGTTTTGTTGGTAGAATTTATAATACAAAAGACAATTCAGATATTAGTCTTGGATTAGCAATACTACCAGAAAAATGTGTCTGGATGAAAAACGACAACCTTGTATGCTCTGGTGGTGGGTTAGTAGAGGGTAAATATCCTGATGATTGGTACCAAGGACTAGTGAGTCTATCTGACAAAGTTTACCTTATAGATATTTCTGGTGGAATTAGAACGCTTTTTGATGGCTCTGAACAAAGTTTTGATATGACAAATCTATCTCTTGATGAAACCAGTAGACTTCTATATTTTATAAACAAACCAACTGATGAGCTTTGGAGATTTAACTATTAGAAGATTCTAATTTAATTTTCTTTCTAAAATATAATTCTTGACCTATAGAGAAGAGGTTTGTGATAATCCAATATAAAGAAACAGCAGAGGCGAGTCCTTTGGCAATAAAAATAATAATTATTGGTAATACATATTTTGTTTGTACAGAAAGACTTTTTGCAAATTGTCCTTGAAAACTAGTATCCCCTTCGGCGGTTGGAGCAGGTTTTGGCATAAGAAACGCCTGAATTGCTTGTGTTACTCCAGCAAGTATCGCAAATGGAAGAAACGGCTTTGTGATATCTACCAATCCTAGTAGTGTGTTTTTCAAACCATCAGTATTTAGAAATGAGTACAGATGTGTGGGCTGATCTATTCCTTGATTAAAAACAAAATATAAAGCAAATAGAAATGGCATTTGAATTAAAAGGTATAAACAACCAGAAAGTGGGTTTATTTTTTCTGTTTTATATAGAGCAAAAGTTTCTTTTGCTTCTTCTTCTTTTGACAAACCTTTTTCTTTGATCGCTCTCAATTTTGGTTCCAAAAGTCTCATTTTTTGTTGTCCTACGATACTTTTCTTACTGAGAGGCATAAGCATTAGCCTTATAAGAACAGTGACCACTATTACAGCAAGACCTACATCTCCTAGAGAGACTTTTTGTGCAACAAAAACAAGTGTGTTGTATATAGGGTCGTATATGAAGTTTGTCCAAATTGTTTGCATTTTGTATTGGTTATTGTAGCACAAAGTGGTGCTTATGGGAGATCTACCGAGGGTTCATTTCTATGATTACATCTACCTATGCGATTCAGACTTTTTCTAAACGCTGTAAAAAAGTCATATTTTTGAAAGCAGATAAGTGAGTATTCTGAGCATGTTGGGTAAAAAATACAAGACGGCTTCAAAAGCCCTATTCTACTGAGTAATCCCACAGAAGGGGAGAGTAGTAATCTATATATTCTAATTGCCAAAATTACTACTTTATTTGGTAATTCTTTTAGTTTTTTCAATAAGATCATTTGTTAAGTTTTTTATATTCTCAAATTCCATTGTTGTACTTTTTTTTGAAGTATACAAAATACCGTTTATTTTAAGGTCTATTTTTGAAAAAATAGAATAAACCCTTCTTTTTAGCTTATTTCTTAAAACAGCTCTTTTTTGAGATTTTGAGCTTATTACTATAGAAATCTTTTTACTATCAGATTTCAGAAACTTTAGTGTGCCGAGGTCATTATATACTGAAAGCACCTGCCGAGAACCCGAAACCTCTTTAAAAAGAGGGGTTTTTATCCTCTCTTTTGATGGCAACATACTAGACAGTTATCTTTGCGCGACCCTTTCTTCTTCGAGCTTTTAGTACTTTTCGACCACTAGTAGTGGCGCTTCTTTTGAGAAAGCCGTGTGATTTTGCTCTTTTTTTCTTTTTTGGTTGATATGTGAATGACATAAAGTAAAGACAATATATACAAATTTCTATAAATAATCAAGTCTCCCCACCAAATGGTGGGGAGACAAGTTTTTAGATTTTTTATATTGAGTGGGAAATTAACATTATTAACAACTTATCAACATTTTCCACAAATATCCCTTTCTGGTGTATTATTGAGTATACCTATGGAAAAAGATATATCACAACTGTGGGGTAGATGTTTATCTGAGATAGAAAATACTCTTAATAATAGGGCTACTTTTAATACATGGTTCAAAAATACCGCTTTAAATAAGGAAGAGAGTGGTGTTATATATATATCTGTTCCTAATGAATTTGTAAGAGAGTGGATGGTGACAAAATACCAAAAACTCATTCTCAAAACCATTGTCTCCTACGCAGACCATATCAAAGCTGTTGAGTTTATTATAAGTAGGTCTATGCCTAAACAACCAGAAAATCGTGTTGTTGAGACTAAACAAGAGCTTCCTCTACATGGTACCTATATAAACAGAGATGATAATCTAAACCCTAGATACACATTTGATCACTTTGTAGTCGGCCCTTTCAATGAGTTGGCGTATGCAGCTTCTCAAGCTGTCGTTAAAAAGCCCCAAAGTGCCTACAATCCTCTTTTTATATATTCAAATAGTGGACTCGGCAAAACACATCTTATCCAAGCAATTGGAAATGAAATTAAAAAAATATATCCAGAAAAACAAGTGTTGTATACAACTCTTGAGAAATTTCAAAACGACTACGTTTCTTCTGTTCAAAACAACAAACCCTTAACCTTTCGTGAGAAGTATCGCAAGTTTGATGTTTTGATAATAGATGATATCCAATTTATTTCTGGAAAAGAGGGGACTCAAAATGAACTGTTTCACCTATTCAACACCTTGTATGAATCAAACAAGAATATTATATTTTCTTCTGATAAACATCCGAATCATATTATAGGTTTAGAAGATAGACTCAAAACACGATTCAATTCTGGTATGACTATAGATATCCAAGAGCCTGATTTAGAGAGCCGTCTGGCTATTGTAAAAGAGAAGAGTGACCAAACACCCCAACCTTTGAGTGAGGAGGTTTTGATGTATGTTGCCTCTGTTGTAACAGGTAGTATCCGAGAACTTGAAGGTGTTTTGAACACTATTTTCATGTACACAGATGTTAGGCAAAAACCTGTTACGCTCGCAGAAGTAAAGGTTTTAATTAAAAATAGTATAAAACCTAAAAGAGTTGTCTCAACTGATATGGTAGTAAAATCTATCTCTGATTATTACAATCTTGATGGTAGTGTGGTTTATGAAAAAACAAGAAGAAAAGAGATTGTAAAAGCTAGACAGATCATTATGTATGTTCTTCGTGAAGACTTCAACGAGTCTTATCCATCTATTGGTGTGAAGCTGGGTGGTAAAGATCACACAACAGTAATACATTCGTGTGAGAAAATAAAAAAAGAATTAAAAGTTAATCCTCACCTTATGAAAGAGTTAGAGGATATTAGAATTATGTTTAAATAGTTGTTAATAACCATCTAATAATATGATTAATATTTTGTGGAAAAATAAAAAAAGAAAAAAATATTTAGAAACGTGATTGTTTTATTTTTTATTTATCAACATACCTCTCAGTAAAAAAGATTACTAGATATAGACAAAATAGAGATATTAACAATCCCCTTTATATACTAATAGATACTTTATATGAAATTAAAATGTAACTTAGAAAAACTAAAAGCCGCTGTGTCACTAGCAGATAAGATGACTAGTAAAAACTCTACTCTTCCGATACTTAATTCTTTATACATAAAAACAGACGGCAAAAATTTAAAAATAAGATCTACAAACCTTAATGTAGGTATAGAGATAGATATACCAGCGTCTATCGAAAAAGAGGGTGTTTTTGTTGTAAAAAGCGATGTTTTACTGAATGTTTGTAGTAATCTTGTAGGTCAAAATGATGTTTCTTTGAGTCTTGAGAATGATAATTTAACTATAAATATTAATAAATCCACCGCTATAGTTAAGTGTTTTCCGCCAGACGAATTTCCAACCATTCCAACAGTAGATGGTGAAAACTTAACCATAGATAGTAAAATATTTTCAGAAGGAATAAAGTCGGTCTATTTTGCAGCAGCTACCAGTGATATAAAACCAGAAATATCTAGTATTTTTATATATAGCGAAAATGACTATATGTATTTTGTTGCCACAGACTCTTTCCGGTTAGCTGAAAAGAAAATAAAAATAAAAGGAATATCCGATATATCTAAAATATTAATCCCTTATAAAAGCATTGCCGACATAACAAGAGTTTTGGATGTGGTTGAGGGAAATATCAATATCTCCTTTACAAGAAATCAAATGTCTATTTTCACAAGTAATATTTATTTTACTACTAGACTTATTGATGGAGGTTTTCCTCAATATCAAATAATTATTCCAAAAGAAGAAAAAACAAAACTTGTTGTAATGAAGCAAGATATTATAAATACCTTAAAACTATCAAACATCTTCACAGATAAGTTTTTTCAAGTGGTGTTGAATATAGACCAGAGTGATAAAAAAATAAATATAAGTTCAAAGAATTCAGACGTAGGATCTGTTATGTCAAACCTAGACGGTGTGATCGACGGAGAGTCTATAGAGGTGGTTTTTAATCTCAAATATTTCACAGATGCTTTTCAAGCACTACACGGTGACAGTGTCTCTATCTCACTCACAGCAACAAATAAGCCAATCGTAATTAAAAACACCAATGACAACAGTTTCTTATACCTACTAATGCCAACCAATAGATAATGTCTCTATTTCAATCAGTACTAAAGTCAATAAGTGAAAAAATAAAAGAAAAATCTTCTTTTAAAGAAACAGTAGTTATTGAAATAAATAACGTTATAAAAGCAAATATTAAAACAGATCAAATAAAAATTAAAGATGGCAAAATTTTTATAAACACTCATCCAACAATCAAATCAGTAATTTTTCTTAAAAAAGAAGAGATTTTAAAAAAACTAAAAGAAAAAGGTATTAATATTTTTTCTATAAATTAATAACCAAACCTAAACCTATTCTCTTTCCACCACAACAATACTGACGGGTTCCAAAGTGCAAACTCTGGGTCTTGATATGGATTTACTGGTGCCGGACCACGAGGATCATCTTTGTTTACCCAATACAATATATCTTGAACATTGGTAATATTTTGTTCAATAATGTTTTGAGGAAGGGACATCTCTGTTGGAGGCATCCCTGTTAGGATATCTATTCGCGCTGTTCTATTTATTAACCACTCACCTCTGAGTATAGGTTTGAGATTTGCAAAATCAGCATCTACTACAGGTTTTTCAAATTGTGTTTGCGGGATAGTTTTCAATGCTTCAATCATAAAATCTTTCCATATAGGACCAGACACAGCAGCCCCGCCACTACGCATTGGTGTATTATTGTTGTTTCCTGACCACACACCAACCACAATCTCTGGTGTGTAGCCCAATATCCACGCATCACGCTCACTATTTGTTGTCCCTGTTTTTACAGCAACACCAGGTATTGTTATCTTCTCCCCAAAGGTCGGCATTCTGGCTACAGAGTCACTCATTACATTATTTAGAGTTAGGACAGCGTTTCTATCCACCACCTGCCTTGAGTCTGGAGTGTACTGTTCAACAATATTACCCGCACTATCTTTTATTTCCAAAATCCCTGTTGTTTGATTCTTTAATCCACTATTTGCAAAAACACCATAAGATCCAACCATATCCAACAAACTAACTTCTCCTCCACCAAGCACCAAAGAAAGCCCATAATCACTAGCTTTAGTAAGCGTGTTTATACCAAGCGCACGGGCTGTACTCATAACAGACTCAACACCCACAAGATACATTAGTTTTACTGAAGGAATATTGCGAGACTCCGCCAACGCGCTTCTAAGTGATATTGGACCCTTGAATTTATTATCGAAATTTGATGGGCTATAACAATTTTCACTGTTGAGGTAGCATGTTGTAGAAAATTCTGTAGGAACATCAAACAGTATTGTTTCTGGTGTATAACCTTTTAAAAATCCCTCAAGATAAACAAATGGCTTGAAAGATGAACCTGGTTGTCTTTTTGCGGTAGCGATATTGTAAGCACCGTCAATTTTTTTATCGAAATAATCTCTTGAACCAACCATAGACAAAATCTGCCCAGTTTTTGGATCCATGACAACTATTGCAGAATTTGTTGCTTTGTATTTTTCTTCATTTTCTTTTGAGTGTGCCGATATGGACATCTCCGCTTGTTTCTGCAGATCATAATCAAGTGTGGTCTTGATTGTATATCCACCACTCTCTATTGCGTCTATTCCATATTTTTCTTGTAAATAACTCATTATATAGAAAACAAAATGAGGAGCCTTTATACTATTTGAAGCTTGTGCATTGAACACAACCACTTCGTTTTTTGCCAAATTAAATTGCTCCTCTGAAATATATCCCTCATTAAGCATTTTTTTCAAAACCAAATTTTTTCTTGAATCAAGAGCTTCTCTGTGTTTTCCAAAAGGGGAATAATATGTAGGAGCAGGGATCATCGCCGCAAGGTATGCCGCCTCACTGATACTTAAGTTTTTTGTCTTTTTATTAAAGAAAGCTTGAGATGCCTCCTCTACTCCATAAATAATTCCACCCAACGGAGCATCGTTTAAGTACATCTGCAATATTTGATCTTTACTAAAATTTTTCTCCAACCGAATAGCTAGTATCCACTCCTTCATCTTCCTAGTAACAGTTTTATCATTGGTTAGAAGTGTGTTTTTTACCAATTGCTGGGTAATAGTAGAGCCACCCTGAGAGTATTTGCCACTAAAAACATTTGCAAGCACCGCTCTTAAGATAGATGTAGGTCGTATACCTTCGTGGGAATAAAAGTTCTCGTCTTCTATGGCAACAACAGCGTGCTTTATGGTGTCACCCATTTCTTCTAGTGGTATCTCTGTTCTCCTTACAGACTGGTGAATATCATAAAGTACAACACCTCCTGTTTTGTCTGTTATTTTTGAAGAATTAGCTATCTTCCTGTCTTTAAAAGTAGAAATATCAGGTAGTTTGATCGTGCTTACCCACAAAAGGAATATACCCATGAATATAAAAAATATAGCAATCAAACTAGAAAGCAACTTTTTTCTAATATTTTTAGGTTTTCTGTCCATAATACAATCATAGAAGAAATCCTTTAAAAAACAAAGGAAAAATGCTAATATTTGCTTTATATGAATACTGGTGAAAAAATACAAGAAGTTCTCACAAGGTCTATATCCAAGATATATCCTTCAAAAGAAGATTTGGAAAAAGTATTACTTTCCGATAAAAAGCTTAGAATTTATACAGGTATTGATCCTACTGCCACATATGTTCATTTGGGACACTCAACAAACTATATAATTTTGAAAAGATTTCATGAATTAGGTCACAAAATTATAGTACTAATCGGGGATTTCACTGCGATGATAGGAGATCCGAGCGATAAAAGTGCCGCAAGAAAAAAACTTACAAAAGAAGAAGTAGAATCAAACCTCAAAACATTCAAAGATCAAATAGGAAAGATACTTGATTTCGATTCAAAAGAAAATCCGATTGAGTTCAGATTTAATTCTGAGTGGCTTTCAAAACTGAATTTTGAAGACAGTATCAACCTTGCTTCTCACTTCACTGTTCAACAAATGATAGAAAGAGACACTTTTGAAAAAAGATTAAAAGATCAAAAACCTCTCTATGTTCATGAGTTTTTTTACCCACTTATGCAAGGATATGATTCTGTAGCACTTGATGCTGATGTTGAAATAGGTGGCACTGACCAAACCTTCAATATGCTAGCTGGTAGAACAATCCTTAAGTCTTACAAAAGCAAAGACAAATTTGTAATTGCGACAAATCTTTTAGAAAACCCTATAACAAAAGAAAAGCTAATGAGCAAAAGTCTTGGCACTGGGATAGGTATAAATGAAGACCATTTATCAATGTATGAAAAAACTATGAGATTACCAGATGAAGCAATAGTTCAATGTTTCATTGACTGCTCATATTTTGAAATGGAAGAAATATCAAAATTGGAAGAAAAAATAAAAAACGGGGAAAATCCAAGAGATATCAAAATGATTCTAGCTGACACGATAACAGAAATGTATTGGGGAAAAGAAATGGCTAAAAAAGCTAGAGAAAATTTTGTAAAACTTTTTCAAAAAGAGGAAGTAAGTGAAGATATAAAATCTGTGGAAAGTAAAGGAAGAATTTTAGAAGATATCTTTCTAGAAGAAGAACTCATTTCTTCAAAAGGAGAATTGCGTAGATTGGTAGAAGCTGGCGCTGTTACAAACTTTGAAACCAAAGACACCGTATCTTTAGAAGAAACAAAAAAAATAGCAAATACTGGTGTTTATAAAATAGGAAAAAATAGATTTATAAAAATAATCTAAAGACCAAAAAGCTCAGACATTTTCTTTGTCCAAAAGTCTTGCATATAATTAACTACTAAAAACGAAGGAATAAAAAGTATTGTCACAAAGACAAAAACAAGAAGATTGAATACATAGACTAGTGATTTTTCCACAAACCTATCCTATAACAAAAATTTCGATTATAAAAGGTGACGAGTGGAGAATTTTGTTGTCTACAAAAAGAGCTGTGTTTCACCATGTTAATATAGATATATGACCATAGTAATAACAGGTGGATCGGGATTCTTGGGTACAAAAATCACAGAAAAGCTTTTAGATAGTGGATATATTGTTATAGTAATAGATGTTTTGCCTCCTAAAATTAGCCACAAAAAGCTTTTTTTTATACAATGTGATCTCTCAAAACAACAGCTACCATTTAATGTACTAGAACAAACTGATGCCGTTATAAACCTCGCCGGCAAAAACATTTTTGGAAAATGGAACAGTAAGTACAAAAAAGAAATTAGAGACAGTAGAATAGAAAGCACCAAGCATGTTGTAGAGAGTATGAAGCTTGCAACAAACCGTCCCACAATACTGATCAGTGCTTCAGCTGTAGGGTTTTATGGAGAAAGTGGGGATTTGGATATTACTGAAAAGTCACCAAAAGGACAAGGATTTTTGGCAGATGTTGTAGCAGATTGGGAAAAAGAAGCTTTTGTGGCAGAAGAATTTGGCACAAGAGTTGTGTGTATTAGAACTACTCCTGTTATAGGACAACTGGGGATACTTCCTATTTATAAAAAAATGGCAAAATTTGGATTTCTAATGAAAATTAGCAAAAAAGATTTTTGGCAACCATGGATTCACGAAGAAGATATTGTAAACTCCTATCTATTTGCACTAGAGACTAGCACTCTTCAAGGTGTTGTGAATGCCGCATCACCAGAGATTGTTACACATAGTTCCTTCATGAAAACAATGGGCGGTGTTTTGAATAGAAAAATAATAGGCGCGGTCCCAGCTTTTATATCAAAAATAATGTTTGGAGAACTTTTTGAAGAAATAACCAAGAGTCAAAAAATAGTACCACAAAGATTAATAGACAAAGGATTTGTATTTTCTCATCCATCTCTACAAGAAACAATAGAAAGTTTGAAATAATATGATCCCGTTAGAGATTGGAGGTGTTATGATATGTGTGCATAATAATGTTATTAATATGGTTGAAATAATTACAAACAATAACTTCGGTACGGACATCTCTGAGATGTCCTATCTCTAACGGGATGATAAGACTAGATTTAGTAGTAAAAAATATTCCAAACTACGAACTCCTAGATAGTGGAGATGGTAGAAAGCTTGAAAAATTTGGAAATATTATTTTAGATAGACCGGACACGCAAGCTATTTGGCAGAAAACAAATCCTGATGTGTGGAACAATGCAGACGCAAAATTTGTCTGGGGAGATGTAGGTGAAAGATGGTTTTCTCATAAAAATATACCAGAGTCTTGGCAAATGAAAATAAAAAATATTACAGCAAACCTGAAGCTTAGCCAATTTAAACATGTTGGGATTTTTCCAGAACATTTTCAACAATGGGAAATGTTGGAAAATATAAAATCCCCAGAAGGATTGAAGATGTTAAATCTTTTTGGTTATACAGGTGTCGCAACACTTTTTGCTGCTCATGCCGGTATGAAAGTTACTCATGTAGATTCTTCCAAGCAAACTCTTTCTTGGCTTAAGGAAAACATAAAAAGCTCAGATCTTCCAGAGGATTCTGTGCGTACAGTGAATGAAGACGCCTTGAAATATATGAAAAGGCTCGTCACAAGAGGTGAAGAATTTGATATTGTATTTCTAGATCCACCAGCTTTTGGAAGGGGATCAAAAGGAGAGGTTTGGAAAATAGAAAATTCACTTAGAGAAATAATATCTCTTATACCAAAAATTTTAAGCAAGGATGCCATGCTCGTAATTTTAAATGGGTATGCGTCTGAATACTCAGCCAGAACATTTGGAGAAATGTTTGGAGAAATTTTTGATAGCAAAAATGTTACATATGGAGAGATAGGTCTAAAGCAAAAAGAATCTGACAAAATTTTAACAACAGGAATATACACACAATGGCAAAAATAATAACAAGGAAAACCACGCTTCCTTTGAAGGTCAAAAAAGGAATAAACGGTATGGGACTTTTTGCTATGTCTGATATTAAGAAAAGAAAATTTATAATAGAATATCACGGCAAAATACTCACAACAGAGGAGGCAAATGAAAAAGGTGGAAAATATTTATTTGAAATTTCTAGTAGAAGAACAATAGATGGTACAAATCGTGAAAACATTGCAAGATATATCAACCACTCATGTCGTCCAAATTGTGAGACAGACACAATTAGAGGCAGGGTTTTTGTTTATTCACGCAGAAAGATATCGAGTGGTGAAGAATTAACATATGACTACGGCAAAGAATATTGGAATGAATACATCAAGCCAAAAGGTTGCAAGTGCGAAAAGTGCCGTAACAAGTAGCTGGAATACCTTTTAAAGGTTGTATTCCTCGTAAGGATCCATTGCGTGAGATATATCCAAACCAAACTCATCTGGCTTATCATCCTCGCTCGGCTCATCTTCTAATAAGTTTAAATCATCTTCAATCTCATCTACCAGCACTTCATGTGACTGCAGGTCATTTAGCTGGGGTTCACCAATATCGTCATGTGGCACACTTATATCATCAACTTTTTTTCTCATACTAAAACAATTATTTATCAATTACTTATATGACAATATTTGTACCAAAAACAAGTTTTTTTGGCAATAGGGAAAACTATTGTTTTCTGAAACTCTTGAATCTGACGAACCCTACTCCAGCAAAGCCGAGTGCTATGGCGTCTATCTCATCATCCAATTTACCTTTGATATCTATCTTAAGAGTGATTGCCACCATCTTTTGAAGCTGTTTCTTGTCAGCGCCACCTGTGCCCGCCATAGAGAGCTTCACTTCCTGAGGAGAAAGCTCAATAAGTTCTATGTCGTATAATCCCGCAAGTAGTACGACAACACCCCTTGATTCTGACACCTTCATGGCTGTCTTTTTGTTCACAGAAAAAAATAATGTTTCAACAGCAAGATATTTCGGCTTGTACTTTTTTATCAAAACAACCAATTCTTCAAATATTTGAGCCAGTCTTTTTTCCTGGGAAGATTTTTTGTCTGTTGTTATACAAAAAGATTTTATAAGTTTAGACGGCTTTCCTATTTCTACTATAGCCACACCACATCTGTCATATCCAGGGTCTATTGCTAATATGATTTTCCCATTCATCCCGTTAGAGATAGGACATCCCAGAGATGACCGTATCAAAATTATTGTTTGTAATTATTTCAACCATATTATTAGTACTACACTGCATTTACATCATAACACTTTTGATCTCTAACGGGATCATAAATCTTTTATGTAATTTTTCCCTTTTTGTGAAAGCACTCTTCCACGAGGAGTCCTCTCAATGAGACCTAGTTGAATCAAATATGGCTCCACTACATCTTCTATAGTACCTTCGTCTTCTCCTGTGACGGCAGATAGATTCCGCACACCTGTTGGTCCACCACTAAACTTGTCACGCAATGTAGTCAGTATCAAAAGATCGTTTTGAGAAAGACCGTTTTCATCTAACCCGAGCATTTCAAAACTCTCTCTTACTGTTTCTTTGTCGATATCTTTTCTATTCATTTGTGCATAATCACGCACCCTCCTTAGTAAATAGTTGGCTATTCGAGGTGTACGCCTACTTCTCTTTGAAATCAAATCAATATTTTCTTTTGCCATTTCTACATCAAGAATTTTTCTTGAACGATCTAATATTTTTGAAATTTCTTCATCAGAATAAAATTCTAGTCTGAAGCTCCCACCAGAAAATCTAGATCGAAGAGGGGAAGAAAGCATACCAAATCTTGTAGTAGCGCCGATGAGGGTAAAATTGGGAAGATCGAGCTGCACGGTACGCGCAGATGGCCCCTTTCCTATCATTATGTCGAGTTTACCAGTCTCCATAACAGGGTAGAGTACCTCTTCTATGGTTTTGTTTAGTCTGTGTATTTCATCTATAAACAAAACATCTCCGTGTTCTAGATTTGTAAGTACAGAAGCCAGGTCACCAACCTTCTCTATCGTCGGACCCGATGTGACTTTTATATTTGCACCAATCTCTTTGGCTATGACATGTGCGAGAGTGGTCTTGCCAAGCCCTGGTGGACCATAAAAGAGCACGTGTTCTGGTGAATGACCACGCTCTTTTGCTGCACCTATCAAAATAGAGAGATTCTTTTTGATATTTTGTTGTCCGATATAAGTATCAAAAGAATCCGGGCGAAGAATACTATCGTTAAACTGCTCTTCGGGTCTGGCACTTGACATATTTTTTGGTTGTGATATACTGTCTTTAGACATACATAAGGTAAGTTTACATCAAGAAGGCATTAATCTCTAAGCAGTCAGCCTACGGTTCTAGATATATAAGCAGGACGCTCTGGTTTCGACTGGGGCTATCCTACGAGTTTATTTTACTTGTGAGGCCTAGTCCTTACAAGGACTGTTTAGAGATTAATGCTTTTTTTATTTCTCATCTAGATCCACTACAGATTTCACCTCATTGAAATCAGTCACTCCTTGCAAAATCTTTATAAGCCCATCTTCTCGCATATCGAGAGTACCTTGTTCATCTGCTATTTTCTTGATATCTCTTTCGCTCGGACTTTCAGCTATTATCCTTTCAATCTTTTCATCAGTTTGAATCACTTCGTATATTCCAATACGTCCTTTGTAGCCGGTCTTGTTACAATTAGCACAACCTTTTGCGCTCCAGAGTGTATCTATTTCTTTTTTTACACCAAAGACATCCATTTTTTTATTTTTCATTACAGCCTCATCCCAAATTTTATTTACATAAACTTTTTCCTCTTCTGTGACTGGTCTTTCATACTTACAATCTTTGCAAAGTGTACGCACAAGACGTTGTGCAATAGAGAGCGATAGAGCAGACACAAGTATTTTTGGATTTACATCTAGATCTATGAGACGAGGGATCACTCCTTGGGCATTGTTGGTGTGAAGTGTTGAAAATACCAAGTGTCCAGTGAGCGCACTCTCTACTGCTATCTCTGCTGTTTCTGCGTCTCTTATTTCTCCCACCATTATCACATCAGGATCTTGTCTCAGTGCCGAACGAAGACCAGAAAGAAATGTGTAACCTTTTTTGTGATCAGTTTGTGTTTGAGTGATACCTGGCAAATGATATTCAATAGGATCTTCAATGGTAATTATTTTTACTTCCGAACTATAAATTTTTTGTAAAAATGCGTAGAGAGTTGTAGTCTTTCCAGACCCTGTAGGGCCTGTGAGTAGAATCATACCGTTTGGCTTTTTGATTTCTCTCATAAATATTTCAAACATTGGTGCTGATATGCCGAGATCTTCTAGTCCTACTCGAATTGATTTCGGATTCAAAATACGAAGTACAATACTCTCACCATACGCTCCGGGAATCATAGATGTACGGAAACTTATTTCAATATCTCCGAGATACGCACTAAATCTTCCGTCTTGAGGATTGGATCTCACTGTGAGCTTCATACCAGAGAGAAGCTTGATGCGGGTGTTTATATGTTTATAAGTGATGGCATCAAAATACGTAATGACACGAAGCACACCGTCTAGTCGAAAACGAAGCTCTACTTTGTCCTCCATCGGTTCAATGTGTACATCAGACGCACCGATACCAATACCAGATCCAAGAATTACTTCCAAAATTTTTGAAAGATGGTGAAGAGAATTTTTATCATCGAGAGCCAAATTTATTTCCTTTATGGTGTCATCTATACTTTTGATTCTTTCGCTGAGCTCTATCAATACATCAGGCGACACATCAAATCCTCCAGAGCGACTTCTTGTAGCAAAAGATAGATCAGCATATCTACTCCATACTTTCTCTATACTTTTACGAGATGCCATTACAAATTCTACTTTGAAACCTTTTTTCTCCAACATTTCTTTGGCAGCAACTGCACCATTTGCAACGGGGGAACGAACAGCAAGAGAAAGTTTGTCTCCGATGAGCTTGAATGGACCGACATCGAGCGTGCGAGCGTCTTTTTCTTCCATCAAGCGAATAGCGTCATTGTCTATTGGCTGAGACATGAGATTGATATACGAAATACCGTAACGAGAGTCTGCAAGAGTCTTCACCAAACCCTCCTCCTCAATTTCTAGGAGGTTTTTGACATTTTTGTCTTGATTATCATCATCAAATCGAACCATTATAACTACATTATATATTATTTTTGACACTTTCTCTCACAAACTTGCTAATATATGTATAGCTTGACAAAAAGCTTTGTATATGCTATGATGTACTCAAAGGGTAAGCAATATGCTAGCCTAAAAATAAAACGAATTTTCATAAACTAAACAGCTTCCTTGGAGGGGAGATAAAAATGAAAAAAAGTTCAATATTGTTCGTTGTTATCGCACTCTTTGGAGTGCTACATACGAAAGCTCAAGACAAATCAGGTGTTCTAGAAAAGGATTACTACGGAGCATTCAAGTTTGATTTCTATGAAGAAATTCTAGGATCAGATATTGTTGTTCCGGAAAGTAGGGCGAAGTTTGAAGCCAAATCCACTATGACACTGGATCAGTATCGTGCCGATATGACGTCATTTGTTAAAACTGTTTTAAAAGAGAACTCTCTTAAATCAGCGATAACAAATTCGTTTCCGGTTAATGGCAAAGATTTGCCAGCTGGCACACTTGTTTACACCTACGGTGTTACAGGCGGAAAGATCGATGCACTACATCCTGTGAATGATGGTAAAGGAAGGCCTATCTACATAGGTAAAAATGAAAAGTTTTTGTTCCATGAACCGACCGGTATCTATTGGTTATCAGATTCATGTGGCAATCCTTGTGATTTCAAGGAACTTGAAATCCCAAATATTGCAACCACAAACACTACACCTGTATTTATTCCACGCGGAGAAAGGGGTGAAAGAGGTACACAGGGAATACAAGGTGAACGAGGTGAAGCAAGTAAGGCATCTTCAGGACTAACAAGTCTAAGTGGACAACTTACTGTTCAGAACCATATACCTCAAGCTCAAATCATCTATCTTCAACCCCCCAACAATGGTGGCGGAAGTAATTCTGGTTCTTCAGAAAAAGATTTGGAAATTGCCTACCTTAAAGGCGCACTTGATGAACAAGCTAAAAGATCTTACGATGATGACGATGAATATCTTTCAAAAAGAGATGTCAGAAATCAAAGAAGGTCAGAGCGCAATGATGGTGATGACAGAACATTCTGGGAAAAACCAGGTGGACAAGTTGTCCTAACAACCGGCAGTGTTTTGTTAGCCAACGCAATTTCTGGGGGAATCAACCGTGCTACTTACGGTAGAGGCGTTCTCGGAGTTGGTGCTGCTCAGTACACTATGAATACAACACCCAATTATATG
>Ga0163144_10006809_pt1 | contig 25139 bp, 30 predicted proteins | sample OliLak19BULKMAT1_FD_123175 | JGI IMG/M metagenome (GOLD analysis project Ga0163144, IMG submission 123175) | Freshwater microbial mat bacterial communities from Lake Vanda, McMurdo Dry Valleys, Antarctica - Oligotrophic Lake LV.19.BULKMAT1 | ecosystem: Environmental > Aquatic > Freshwater >... | reverse complement strand
AACCCGGGGAGGAAGAAGACTGCACTGCTGACGATCTAATCCAGACTTGAAAACGCGCTCTGCCATCGCCCGAGACTCAAAGCGTTCGCCCAAAAAGAAAAGGCTTTCTTGCCCAGCCTCACTGCGATTGCTTGATCCGTCCTCGCCACCGGAGTTTCGGGCCATTCTCGGGATGGCTTCGGCGCTGCCAGGCCTTCACAGCTTACCCGTTCGGCCCTTTGCAATGCCAAGGTGGCGAGACGGGATTCTCTACCGGCTTTTGAACCGGCTTGCCTGGATCAACGTCCCTAGGGTGCCGGCAGGCCGTAACCTCCTGCGCGGCTCAGCCGGACTGGCGCAGGCCAACTATTTCATACCGCGTTGATTCCGCGCTGCATTTTTATCCGGGGACGGACGGAAAGTGTTGCGCAAGGCGAAACTTGCGCAACACGCTGTAGCCCGCTTCAAGGGGCTGGGCAGTTTTCCGACCATTGAACATAGATGCCGAACACCTCGTTCGAGGACGTGGTGTAGTCCACCAGCAGGGGCTTTCCGGCGGCGGCGGCGCGTTCCAGCGTATCGAGGAGGCGCGTCCATTTAAGGGTTTCTGCGGTGGTGGGCAGCGGCAGGGGGCCGCCCGGCGGGATGTAGCGGATCTTGTCGGCCTCGAAGTTGAACTGGCGGTCGCCTTCGGACGTGATCAGCGTGAAGGAAGTGGAATAATTCGTGACCGACTGAGTGTTGTAGGTCTGGTGGCGGATGCAGCCGGCGAGGCGGGCGGTGGCGACGGTGATGGGCACCTCCGCAAGGACCTTCGGTGGCAGCTTGAGGACCGGCTTGATCACGGGGGCCGAGCCGGCGCCCTGAGCGGCGGCGGGCAGGGCGCCAAACCCGGTGGCGGCGGCGAGCGCGAGGCAGGCGAGTGCAAATCTCATGGCAGTGTCCCTCTGGTGTTTGCGCCCCCCGGCGTGGCCGCAGTGTAGCTGAGGCGTGCGGAAGGGGAAGGGGGCGATGGCGGCCCTTGCCGGGGCGGGGCGGCGGGCCTAGACCGCGCCGCCAGCGGGAGGGCGAGGCATGGCCGAAGAGTTCGATTGCGTGACGTGCGGGGCGTGCTGCTTCAGCCGCAATCCGCGTTACCTCGTGCTGCTGCCCGAAGACGCCGGGCGGCGCCTGCCACCGGAAAGCCTCTTCGAGCATGAGGGGCGCACCTATGTGGACTATAGCTGCGGCAACTGCGTGCACCTGCAGCTGGGTGAGGGCCGCGCCGTGTGCGCAGTCTACGAGGAGCGGCCGGAAGCCTGCCGCGCGTTCCGGGCGGGGAGCTTCGAGTGCACGAAGGCGCGCCGGGCGAACGGGATTTTGGGTGGGAAAATGTAGGGTGCAATAGGCCGAAGGCCGCAATGTACCGGGGGCACAGGAAGGTGGTGCATTGGGGCGTTCCGCCTAATGCGCACTACGCTTGGTTGTGAATGTTCATTCCACCCGTCACAGAAAGCCGGTATCACTTTCGATACAATCGTTGCTCGGTCCGAAAGGGAATATCTTGCCAGTTTCGAAGATGCCCGAATTTCTGATGCACTTTCTGCATGCAGTAGGCCTGATAAAAATGACGGCGACTGAGCTAATTTTGTTCAGAGGCGATCATGTTCGACACTACGTCGACCCAGAACCAAACAGCTTGATCTATCACTACACCAACATTTCTGGTGCCGAAGGAATCTTGAATTCACAGCGCATATGGCTGTCTGGATTTGAAAAAAAACCAACGACGCATCCGAGTTCAGTTTTGCAAAAGCACGGTTCTCGGAAGTAATTGAAAAGCTTCGGCCGAACTTCAGCGACGAGCTGATCAATTCATACTTCAATCGTCTAGAGGCGTTTGAAAATGGTATGAGCATGCTAATTGGTTCGTTCACGGAAAACGGTGATGACGTAGCTCAATGGGAGCGATACGCGGCAAATTCGTCGGGATGTGTTCTAGGGTTCGATGCCCACTGGTTCTACAGCCACCCCGGCGTCCGTCTACACAGAATCATCTACGATCGAAGTTATCTGAACGATGTTGTCGAGGCCAATCTATACATTCTCCGTCGTGTAGAGAAGGACATGAAGCTCAACTTGAGCCAAGAAGGGTCGGCCTTTCCTTCGTTGTTCGTCTTCGAGCATTTTGCATTCAAAGACCCCCGATTCATATCAGAGTCAGAGATAAGACTGAGTCGATCAGTACTTAGGCCGCCAGATACGGAGTTTGGGTTGCTAGACGAAGGCCTCAATAAGTATGGTTACAAGATAGAGGGGCCGTTCGCGCAGCCATTTGAGATAAAGCAGCGATTGGGTCCATATGGGCCGACAAGGTATATCGAACTTCCAACATCTTACGGTGGCACGTTAGCACTCCGCACTATCGGCTTTGGACTGAAGTGCAGGAAGGAAGATGAAGCTCGAATTCGAGAAACATTCTCCCATTTGCAGAGCGTAACCTTCTGGCGTTCCGATCTTCCAGTTCGCTAGCTCCCAATCAACTTAATCAATCGCCTCGCGCTTCCGTCCGTCCTCGGACAGATAAATCTCGCCGCCTTTTTCCATGAATTCGCGGCTTTTTTCTTCCATCCCCTTGCGGGCCTCCATCGCCCTCCGCTCAAGGTCCAGCCGTTCGTTCTCGGACATTCCCGCCGCATACTCCCGCACTTCGGCGGTGATCTTCATGCTGCAGAATTTGGGGCCGCACATGGAGCAGAAGTGGGCGACCTTGTGGGCGTCTTTCGGCAAGGTCTGGTCGTGGAAGTCGCGGGCGGTTTCGGGGTCGAGGGCGAGGTTGAACTGGTCTTCCCAGCGGAATTCGAAGCGGGCGCGGGAGAGTGCGTCGTCGCGCAGCTGGGCGGCGGGGTGGCCCTTGGCGAGGTCGGCGGCGTGGGCGGCGATGCGGTAGGTGATGACGCCGGTTTTCACATCGTTGCGGTCCGGCAGGCCGAGGTGTTCCTTCGGGGTGACATAGCAGAGCATGGACGTGCCGAACCAGCCGATCATGGCGGCGCCGATGCCGGAAGTGATGTGGTCATAGCCGGGAGCGATGTCGGTGACGAGGGGGCCGAGCGTGTAGAAGGGGGCCTCGCCGCAGAGGGCGAGCTGCTTGTCCATGTTGATCTTGATCTTGTGCATCGGCACATGGCCGGGGCCTTCGATCATGACCTGGCAGCCGCGCGCGTGGGCGACTTTCGTCAGCTCACCGAGGGTTTCGAGTTCGGCGAACTGGGCGGCGTCGTTGGCGTCGGCGATGGCGCCGGGGCGCAGGCCGTCTCCGAGGGAGAAGGAGACATCATACTGGCGCATGATGTCGCAGATCTCTTCGAAATGTTCGTACAGGAACGATTCGGTGTGATGCGCGAGCATCCATTTCGCCATGATGGAGCCGCCGCGCGAGACGATGCCGCAGACGCGGTTTGCGGTGAGGTGGATATAGGCGAGGCGGACGCCGGCATGGATGGTGAAATAGTCGACGCCCTGTTCGGCCTGCTCGATCAGTGTGTCGCGGAAAACTTCCCAGGTCAGGTCTTCGGCGACGCCGTTGACCTTTTCCAGCGCCTGATAGATCGGCACGGTGCCGATGGGGACGGGGGCGTTGCGGATGATCCATTCGCGGGTGTTGTGGATGTTGCGCCCCGTGGAGAGGTCCATCACATTGTCGGCGCCCCAGCGGATCGCCCAGACCATTTTCTCGACTTCTTCCTCGATGGAGGAGGCCACCGCCGAGTTGCCGATATTGGCGTTGATCTTGACGAGGAAGTTGCGGCCGATGATCTGCGGCTCGAGTTCGGCGTGGTTGATGTTGGACGGGATGATGGCGCGGCCGCGGGCGATCTCTGAACGGACGAATTCGGGCGTGATGTGCTCGGGGATGTCGGCGCCGAAGGACTGGCCTTGTGCGATGGTGGCTGCGGCGGTGGCGAGGGCGGCTTGGCGGCCGAGGTTTTCGCGTTCGGCGACGTAGATCATTTCCTTGGTGATGATGCCGGCCCTGGCGAATTCGTATTGCGTGACGGGCTCTCCCGGGCGGCCGCGCAGGGGGCGGTGCTTGACGGGGAATTCGCGGGTGAGGTGCTTGCCGGTGGCAAAGCCGTTGTCTTCGGGGCGAATGTCGCGGCCTTCGTATTCCTCGAGATTGCCGCGCTCCAGCAGCCAGGCGCGGCGGGCACGGGGCAGGCCGGCTTCAACGTCGATGGCGACGGTGGCATCGGAATAGGGGCCGGACGTGTCGTAGACGCGAACAGGGGGTTCGTTCGCAGACGGATGAAGGTCGATCTCCCGGTGCGGCACTCCGAGACCGGGGGCAGGGGTCGTGTAGACCTTGCGGCTGGCGGGCAGCGGTCCGGTGGTGACAGCGCGGGGGGTAAAGTCGCTCGGTTTGGTGGGGGTGTTCATGGTGCGGACTTTCTGAGGTGATAGGTGAGGGCCATGGCGATGCAATGACCGAGTTCGGCGCGCGGCAGGGGCGCTGAGAGCGGCAGGGCGATTTCGCGGTTTCCGACAAAGGTGAGGCGTTGCTCGTAGCGGGCGCGCCAATCTTCGATCAGGCTGGTCTGGCAGGAAACAAACAAGCTGGCGGTCTCGGGCGCACGGGCTTTCCAGCCTATGCGGATCGTCGTGCCGCTTTTCGTGGCGCTCGTGAGATAGGCCGGCTCGCCCCATTTCAGGGTTTCGGTGAGCGCGCCCGCGGCAGGGGTGCTTGCGGCGGTTTCGAAGATGAGGCGGCGCAATGCGAGAAGGTGTGTACGCGGGGCCTGCGGGAACGCTTCGAACACGGCGCGCACGTCCGCTGCAATTTCCGGGAATGCCTTGGCCTTTTGGCCCATGATTCGCTCCGTCCCTCGCGCCGGCATGACCCGGATCAGGTTCAAAGGGTAACTCTCAGCCCGGCACCGTGCCGGACACCCCTCGGATGAGGTTGACCATAGGCGGATTGGGCAGCGGGGAAAAGGGGGCGGACGCTTTCCCGGTTCGGAACTTTAGCCGCAGCTGCGCATTTCGGAATTAGGTGCGGATATCCGCAGCAATCGATGGGGCACATCACATGAGAATTCTGCACGCGATACTGACGGCACTTTTGGTTCTGTTTGTGGCCTTGATGCTGATCTTCCGGCTGATGGACGGCTCGTTCGAAGTAGCCGGGGCGCGGATGGATCGGATGTTGGGCGCGGCGGCGGTCGAAGCCGAAGAAGCGGCGGGCAATGTTGCGGACGCGACCGACGAAGCCGTCCAGGACATGGCGGACGACATCGCCGAAGACCGCGACACGCCCAATTGATCCGTTCTGGCAATTGATCAGATCTGGCCGGACAGGTCAGCGCTGAGCTTCGAAGAAGCTCAGGATGGCGTCTTCGATGTTGTAACCGTCCGGGCGGGAGGGCCATTCGTGGCCACCGGAGGCGCCGGTGACGGCGACGAGGCTTGAGCCGCCGGGGCAGGTTCGTTCAGTTACCGTGACGCCGGATGGCGCGGGCAGGGCAGCGGGGGCTGCGCAGGTTTTCAGTTCCGCGAGTTTCGCTTCGGCCTTGACGAAGCCGAGATGCGGCGCGGCGCGCCAGCGTTCGGCCTTGTCGTCCGGGCTGCCGTCATAGCTGAGCACTTCGTCATCCACGGCGTGATACATGAAGATCGAGGTGCGGTCCGGCACGTCCGGCTGGTCGGCGAAGATGGCGCCGCTGATCGGGGCGATGGCGCGGGGCGCCGTCTGCATCTGCCCTGCGAGGCGGTAGCTGAGCATGGCGCCATTGGAATGGCCCATCAGGAAAATCCGTGTACGGTCAATATCGAGCCGGGCGTCCACTTCCTCGATCACTGCGTCGGCATAGGCGGCCTCGTTGATCTTCGCCTTGGCCGCGTAGGCGCAGCAGAGGACGGCGTTCCAGGTGCGCAGCTTCTCGGTGCGGCGTTTGGTGGAGCCGTTCATGTAGACGACGGCGTATCCGGCGCCGGTGAGGGTGCGGGTGAGCTCCGATGACCGGTTCGCCATCCATTCGGCGCCGCCGCCGCCGCCGTGGAAGACAAGCACGACCGGGAGCGGGCTGGGCGTTGCAGCAGGCGTATAGAGGAGCGCGTCGCGGGGTGTCTCGCCGGCCGATACGGTCAGCGTTTGCGGCTTCGCCGGCGGTGACCGTTCGGCAAGCGCGGGCGCGGCAATCAGGAGGCAGGCGAAAGCGGCAGCGATGAGACGGCGCATGGATTCTCCCCGGCAAGGTGTCTGCGGGGTTGAACGTGCGGTGATCCGAATTCCGTTGTCCAGCCGGAAAAAAATACGCGCGTCAGCCGATCCGGGACCTGTTTTCGGCGGTCCAGCCGACGAGGACATCGCCGTCCACTTCAATGACCGGGCGCTTGATCAGGTTGGGATTGCCCATGAGCAGGCCTTCTAGGCTCTTGCCGGAGGCCTTTGCTTTATCTGCCTCGGAGAGGCCGCGCCAGGTGGTGGAGCTGCGGTTGAGGAGCTTGTCACCAGCGGCGGCGAGCCAGCGGGGCAGAAGGGTTTTCAGGTCGGCCTCGGTACGGATATCGACGAACTCGGCGGTTTTTCCGCCGGCCTCGATCTCGGTCAGGGCTTTCTTGCAGGTGTCGCAATTTTTCAGGCCGAACAGCTTGATTGTCATGGCTTCGTCTCCTCGGCTTTCGGGCCTCGCAGGTATGGTCTGGCGGGGCGGTGCGCAAGGCGCTCATCGGGCCTGTAAGCTCTCCTGACAGGTCAGGCAGTCGGTCAGGCCGGATCGTCCACGAAGACTTCGCCGCCGAGATCATCGAGCCGGCCCTGCAGATGGGCGCGCACGTCCTCGACGGCCTGGTTATAGACGCCGGGGCCGATCAGGGCGGTCATCCGGTCCACGATCTCGCCGGCGCGGAAGGCGCTCAGGCTTTCGTCGAAATCGCGCGCGAACAGGGTTTGCACCTGCTCGATCAGGCGCTGGCGGCGCTCGGGCGAGAGTTTCAGCTGCTTCACGATTTGCGCGTTTCTCGGACGACACCGACGATGGGGCCCATGTCGAGGCCGGATTCGTTGCGCTCCAGTGCCGGGGCGTAGACCTTGGAGACGGCGCCATCGAGATACAGGGCGTTGGGCACGTCGAGCTCGTCGCGAAAGAGGCGGGCGAAGGCGTGGAAGTTGACCGGGGAATCGGAGATTACGAACACCACGCGGCGGCCATCGGCGCTGACACCGACGCCGTTGCGGCGGCGGATGCTGGTGCCGTCGGGGTTGAGGACGGGGTGCAGCTCACCGTCGACGACCAGCATCGGGCCGGACTGGGTGGCAAAGCGCGGCGGATCCGCCGTGAAGCGATCGGCATAGGCGAGGGTTTCGGTGACGCCGGCGGCGGCGCCGTCGAGCCAGAAGACGCCGTTGGGCAGCATGCCGAAATTGCCGGGGCCGGCAGTCTTGACGAGGCCCATTTCGGATTCTTCTTCCTCGACATAGAGGCCGACCGGGCGGCGGTCCTCGTGGTACATGCCGGCATTCATCGCGAAGACGAGGCTGCCGCCCTGCGAGGCGACATGGTTGGCCAGGCGGTCGAACTGGCCGAAGGGCGCGCCGGTCTCGTCGCGCAGGAAGAGGCGGATATCGTCGGCGGCGGGATCGAAGCTGCAGACGAGGTAGGGGATTGATTCGAAGGTCACCGTCTCGCACGGGCCTTCAACCTCGCGTGTGCAGGCCGCAAGTACGAGGCCGCAGAGGGCGAGGAGGGCGGCGCGCAGCAACATCCGGCGCAGGTTAGTCCATGCGGGGCGCCAGCCGCAACCTTGCGGCCTGCACGAGGCTGTGAAGCGGCGTGGTTTGCCGCAGCGGCGGGCGGTGTGCGGTGATTGCGTCGCGGCGCGGTCCGCCTTATCCTGAGATCCATCCCGCGTGCCTGAGGGCAGCCTCCCAAGGATCCGACATGCCGAAGTCCAAAGACGCCCCAGCCCCCGACCGCGAGGGGCGTGATTCGCTGCTGCAGTTCACTGTGATGGTGTCCGGGCGCAGAGATCCCGCAGAGGTGCTGGCCTACGCCGCGGAGCGCGGCTGGCTGGATGCGGACGGCAACATCACGCCGGCGGGGATGGAACTGGAGAAGGCCCTGTCCGACCAGTCGGGCACGCGCTCGGCGTTCCGGGGGACCTGACGATGGCCGAGAATTTTGAACGCCACCGGCAGGCCTGGACGACCGACGAGGTGCAAAAGCTGCACCTCTTGGCAACCAAGGGCATGAGCCTGAAAGCCATCAGCAAGGCGATGACCCGCAGCGAGGAATCGATTCAGGCGCGCGCGAAGATCGACAAGCTGAAGATTTCGAAGATGCGGTAGGCGGCGGGCGCTGCGATGAGTGGCCAAGCCCTGGGCGGTCCCGCGGCCGTCACCGCGGAAAGGCCCGCCGACTGGCTCTGAATGCAGCGCGCCCGTAACCGCACGATCAGCCATTCGGTATATCGTCCTTAGGCGGATCGTTCTTAAGTGGGTTTGCCGAAATCGCTACGCCGCGAGTGTTGCGGTGCGGAACCTTTCACCCAGTCAGCTGTTCTTGTGGAAACAAAACCAGGAGCACAGCATGACCGATATCAAGTCCGCCAGAATAGCCATTCTATCGACCAATGGGTTCGAACAGTCGGAATTGTTCAAGCCTAAGCAGGCGCTCGAAGCGGCCGGGGCGACGGTGCATGTCGTGTCGCCGGAAGCCGGCTCGATCAAAGGCTGGAAAGATGGCAACTGGGGCGACAGCGTGAGTGTCGATGTGCTTCTGAAGGATGCCAGGCACGAAGACTATGACGCGCTTGTGTTGCCCGGCGGTCAGATGAATCCGGATGTTCTCAGAACGCTTCCGGAGGCAATTCGCTTGGTAAAGTCCTTCTTCGAAGCCAAAAAGCCGCTCGCTGCAATCTGCCATGCGCCGTGGCTGCTGATCGAAGCGGGCATTGTCCGTGATCTGTCCTTGACCAGCTACAAGTCAATCAAGGCTGATGTCGTGAACGCGGGCGGCAAGTGGGAAGACAAGGCGGTGATCGTCGATAACGGCGTCATCACTTCCAGGAATCCGGACGACCTCGAGGCGTTCTCGAGCAAGATCATCGAACAGGTTGCTAAAAGCCGGCATGCTCACAGCGCTGCGTGAACAATATGCGCTGCATGCTTAAGAGGGCGGTCGGGCGACGTGCGAGTGCGGCCCGCGTCAAGCCCCTGCCTCTCCGCCCGCGAGCGCTTCGCGCCGCTTTTCGGCGGCGGACTTCTTGATGCTTTCTGAGCGGAGCTGGCCGCAGGCGGCGAGGATGTCACGGCCGCGCGGTGTGCGGATGGGGGAGGCGTAGCCGGCGCGGTTCATCATGCCGGCGGGGATGGAACTGGAGAAGGCCCTGTCCGACCAGTCGGACACGCGCTCGGCGTTCCGGGGGACCTGACGATGGGCGAAAACTTCGAACGCCACCGCCAGGCCTGGACGACCGACGAGCTGCAGAAGCTGCACACGCTCGAGACCAAGGGCATGAGCCTGAAAGCCATCAGCAAGGCGATGACGCGCAGCGAGGAATCAATCCAGACCCGCGCCAAGATCGACAAGCTTAAAATTTCGAAGCTGCGCTAGAGCATCGAGTCGCGCCTTCGAACAAGCCGGCGCTCTGAGTTTTAAATTTTATCGCCCCGTCTCGCGCGTGCAGGCAAAAATGGAGCCGTTGGCCGTTAAGATTGCCGGGTAAATGGGCAGCGCATCCTTAATCTTTCGCATTCAGAATACCCTGAAAGCGGGAGCGCTCCATGACCCAGATTCCGATCAGCGGCGATGTCCGCCTGAGCCGTGTAGCGCACAGGTTCGGAGGCGTCCCGTTCGCGGTGACAGTGTTCCTGTCGGCGTCGCTGGTATTTCTTGTTCAGCCCATGTTTGCACGCATGGCGACCCCCTTGCTTGGCGGGTCGCCGAACGTGTGGAGTGTTTCCCTCGTCTGTTTTCAGGCCGCTTTGCTGGCGGGGTATGCGTATACCCACGCGCTGACGCATTTTGTGAAATCTGTCCGCCTGCAGGTTCTGGTGCATGCGGTTTTGCTGGCCCTGGCCGCACTGGTGTTACCCTTCCAGCTCACCGGCATGTTCGGGTCGCCGGATCCGTCACAGCCAACCTTGTGGCTGGTGAAGGTTTTCGCGGTCTCGATTGCCCCGCCTTTCGCGATCATCTCTGCGACCGCGCCTCTGATCCAAGCCTGGTATGCGCGCACGGGCCGCGCAGACGCGCATGACCCCTACCACCTGTATGCGGCGAGCAATGCCGGATCGCTTTTCGGGCTTGCAGCATATCCGCTCTTGCTGGAGCCGCTCGCACCGCTGGCGATACAGACCGGCACATGGTCTTCCGGCTACCTGCTCCTGACGCTGATGCTGATCCTGTGCGGGCTGGTCGCGGCGCGTAGCAGTCAAGCTGTACAGCCATTCGAACAGAATGTGGCGCCAAAGGCTCATGCCGTGCCGGCTTCACTCTGGAAGCAGCGGCTCTGGTGGTTGGCGTTGGCCTTTGTGCCGTCCAGCCTGCTGGTGGGTGTGACAACCCATATCGTAACCGATGTCGCCAGCGCGCCCTTCCTCTGGGCGCCGCCGCTGATGCTGTATATCGGCAGCTTCATCATCGTCTTCTCAAAGCGTCCCCTGATCACCACGGCGCAAGCTGTTTCCGTGGCACCCCTGCTGGCGGGGTTTGCTCTGTTTACGCTGTCCAAGATGGTGGGCGTGCCGACGCTGCTCAGCTTCTGCCTGCATCTTGCGGCGCTGTTTGTGGCGGCCGTGGCGTGTCATGGCCTGCTGGCGGCGGATCGCCCCGATACGAGCAGGCTGACGGAATTCTATCTGCTGATGTCTCTGGGCGGCGTACTGGGCGGCGCGTTCAATGCATTGCTGGTGCCGGTTCTGTTCACGACAGTGGCGGAGTATCCGCTCATGCTGATCGCGATGCTGTTCTTGCTGCCCCAGCCTTACTGGCTGGGATCACGACGCTTGTGGATTTTGGCGGGCGTTGCGCTGGCGGCTGCAATTGTGTCGATATCTGTCCGCAACGTTGCGCTGTTTGAAGCGAATGAGAGGACAAGTTTCCTGATCCTCCTGAGCGTGTCGCTGGTGATGTTCAACCTCGTGCGAAGCTCACGGATCTGTAGTGCAGTGGCGGCAGCGGCCTTGTGGATGATCAGCGATCAGTCGAGCCCGACGTCCGGATCCTATTCCGAGCGAGGCTTCTTTGGTGTCGTGCAGGTGCAGGACGATGAGGGCTACAGGCTGATGGTGCACGGCACGACGTTGCACGGTGCACAGGCTATCGGCGAAGACGCCCTGCGTCCGGCAACCTACTACGCGCCGGATGCGCCCATCGGCGAAATCTTTGCGGCCAATGACGGCCCCGGCAGGGTCGGCGTGATTGGTCTCGGCGTGGGATCGGTGGCCTGCTATGCCCGCCCTGACCAGCAATATACATTCTACGAGATCGACCCGGTTGTGGCGCGTCTTGCGCGGGATCCGGAGCGTTTCACGTTCCTGTCTGAATGCACGCCGGATGCGACATTCGTTCTGGGCGACGGACGCCTGACATTGGCTGACGAACCGGAGGCGGCTTTCGGGCTGCTCCTCGTTGATGCCTTTTCGTCAGACTCTGTCCCGGCGCACCTGCTGACGCGGGAAGCGCTGGCGCTGTATCTTTCGAGAGTGGATGAAGATGGCATCCTCCTGCTCCACGTTTCGAACAGGCATATGGCGCTTGAAACGGTCGTGGCCCGTATCGCCGGTGAACTTGGTGTGCCGGCACGCGGGAAGTTCCACGCCTCAGCGATTGAAGGCGAGGAAAGCTATCGGTCCCAGTCGAGCACGGTTGTTGTGCTGGCGCATAATGAAGAGGCGCTGGCAGCGATGTCTGCGGATGCAGGCTGGCGGGAGCTCAAATCAGACGGCGGGCGTGTGTGGACGGATGATTATTCGAACATCCCCGGCGCAATCATGGACAGGCTGGTTTACAAGAAGCCATAAGGCCGGTCGCAGGGCCGGAGGATCAGCCTCCGGCAGCCTGTTGCTTCCGCAGCTCGCTGGCGCGGACCTTGACGCTTTCGGAGCGCAGCTGGCCGCAGGCGGCGAGGATGTCGCGGCCGCGGGGGGTGCGGATGGGGGATGCGTAGCCGGCGCGGTTCAGCACGTCGGCGAATTCCTCGATCGCCTCCCAAGTCGAGCACTCGTAGGGTGCGCCGGGCCAGGGATTGAACGGGATCAGGTTGATCTTGGCGGGCAGACCCTTCAGCAGACGGACGAGATCGTGCGCCTCGGCGAGCGTATCGTTGACGCCTTTCAGCATCACGTATTCGAAGGTCACCTTGCGGGAATTGCCGAGGCCGGGATAGGCGGCGATGGCGTCCATCAGTTCGGCAAGATTGTACTTGCGGTTGATCGGCACGAGTTCGTTGCGCAGATCGTCATTTGTCGCGTGCAGCGAGATGGCGAGCATCGCGTTGGTGCGGGCGCCAAGTTCCGGAATCTTCGGCGCGACGCCGGCGGTGGAGACGGTGATCCGCCTACGGCCGATCGCAATGCCGTCGCCGTCCGAGATCGTGTCGATAGCTTCGGCGACATTGTCGAGATTGTAGAGCGGCTCGCCCATGCCCATGAAGACGATATTGGTCAGCAGGCGGCCTTCCTCGGCGCTCGGCCATTCGTCCAGCGCGTCGCGGGTGATCAGCACCTGCTGGACGATTTCCTGGGCGGTGAGGTTGCGCACAAGGGCCTGCGTACCGGTATGGCAGAAGGTGCAGTTGAGGGTGCAGCCGACTTGGGAGGAAACGCAAAGCGCGCCGGCCTTGCCGACATCCGGGATATAGACGCTTTCGCCCTCGATGCCGGGGCCGAAGCGGGTGAGCCATTTCTGGGTGCCGTCATTGGAGAGCTGGTGGTCGGCGATTTCGGCGCGGTCCAGCACATATCTTTCGGCCAGGAGGCCGCGCAGGTCCTTGGCGATATCGGTCATCACCGAGAAATCGCGGGCCCCGAAATGGTGAATCCAGCGGCGCAGCTGCTTGGCGCGCATTCCGGCCTGTTTACCGTCAAGCCCGAGCGATTCCATTTCAGCCCTGAGGGCCGGAAGGGACAGGCCTGCCAGGGATTTCAGGCGCGGTTCGGGCGCGGGGCGCCTGGAGAGATCGAGGGTGGTGGGCATCGGCGCGCCTATAGCATGCACGGCAGATTAAGGAAAACCGCTCCGTACATGGACGGAATGTAAGGGGGCAAATCGCTGAATCAGCCTTCTTTTCGTCACCGTGTTGCGGGTAAAGCCCGGGCTGTTGGCGTATATTCATACGGGTTGCCGCAAAGAGCGGCCCATCAAGATCATGACAAGGGAGTCACCTCATGAACAAGCCTATGATCCTCGTTGCAGCGCTCGCGCTGCCGCTTTTCCTTCAGGCCTGCCAGACGGGCCCGAGCCAGCGCGTGCTGACGACCGGCGCCGCAGGTGCCATTCTCGGCGCAGGCGCCGGCATGATGGCGGGCGGTGACGACAAGCGCAACGCCGCCATCGGCGCGGCAGTCGGCGCCATCGCCGGCGTCTCGGTCGGCGTCTACATGGACAAGCAGGAAGAGAAGCTTCGTCAGCAAACCGCCGGTACCGGCATCGAAGTTGACCGCGTCGGCGACCAGCTGCAGCTGACCATGCCGTCGAACGTGACCTTTGCGGTCAACAGCGCGACGATCCAGCCGGGCTTCTACGGCCCGTTGAACGACGTTGCTGCCACGCTCGTCGAGTTCCCGTCGACCGCTGTCGACATTATCGGTCACGCCAGCTCGGATGGCGCGGACGACTACAACATGACGCTGTCGCAACAGCGCGCCCAGTCGGTGCGGACCTATCTGGTCGGCCGCGGTACGCAGGCTGTGCGCATCAACGCCATCGGCATGGGCGAAACCCAGCCGATCGCGGACAACTCCACGGCTGAAGGCCGCGCCGCCAACCGCCGCGTGGAAATTCTCCTGACGCCGATCTCGCAGTAACCTGCGTCTCGCCCTCAAGGGCTTGAAGAACGGGCGGTGGCTGAAAGGCTGCCGCCCGTTTTTTTCGCGCTCCGGTGCTGATAACCATCAGGATTCGGCAGAAACTCGCGCATCGGTATATGGTGTTCCGGCGCAAAGCACGGATCGTGGCGGCATGGACAAGACGGGACACGTTAAACGGGCGAGCGGGCCCTTCGGGCGCAGCGCGCCTTACGCCGGCGTGTTTTCAGAATTCATCCGCGGGCTTTCCTGGGTCTACCTGAGGGCCATTGGCTGGCGCATCGGGTCCGACTGGCCGGTGCAAGTCCCCAAATCGGTCATCGTGGCGGCGCCGCACACGTCCAACTGGGACGGGCTGACGATGGTGGCCGTGGCGGGCTGGTACCGGATCAAGCTGAACTGGATGGGCAAGGCCTCTCTGGTGCGCGGACCGCTTGGCTGGCTGGTGCGGCGCTCAGGTTGCGTGCCGGTGGAGCGTTCCGCCTCACAGGATGTGGTTGAACAGATGCGGCAGGCCTTTGCGGCGCGAGAGACGATGCACCTGGCGGTCGCCCCGGAGGGCACGCGCGAGGCCAATCCGAACTGGAAGACGGGATTCTACCATATTGCGCGGTCGGCCGGCGTACCGCTGTTGATGGCGGTGCTGGATTACCGCACGCGGGTGCTGCGGCTCGAGGGGCCCTTGCCGGTGACCGGGGACGCGCCGGGCGACATGAAGAAGGTGCTCGCCTACTATGCCGAAGCAGACGGGAAATATCCCGAACGTTTCGTCAAACCCGACTGGTAGATTAGCGGCAGGCTTCCGCTGCCTTGTCGATGGCGGTGGCCGAACCGCTCAGCGAGAATTTGTACGACGTTTTGGTGCCGCGTGCCGAGGTGGCCTCGATGACGAGGCCCGCGCCCTTGCGCAGCGCTTCGACGATGGCCGGGTCGTCAGCATCTTCGGCAAAAGCTTCGGGGCCTGCCGGGAAGAGGGACCAGGACGAGCGGCCGACCTTCGCTTTGGGGCTGGAGCCTTCCTTGAAGTCATAGCCGACCTTTATCGAGGGCTGGGCCTTCGCCTTGCCGGATTTCCAGCTGGTCACATAATACCAGACCGCGCCGTGATTGACCTTGGTGGGCGTCTTGGTCTCGGCTTCGGTGGCCGCGTAACAGATCAGGTCGCCCTCGACTGTTTCGGTAAACACTGCCCAGTCCTTGAACCGGCCGACCGCAGTGGGCTCAGCCAAGGCAGCCCCGGCAAGCAGGAACGGCGCGATCACGATTGCGAGAGGACCGAGGCGGCGAAATGTTTTCTGTTGCATGCTCAATATTTTATTCCCATAGTGAGTTCAGGGCATCTCTTTAGTGGCAATAGCCTCAGGGCGCGACCACGGGAAACACTTATAACGAGTATAACTAGGAAAATCTAAGCGTCATGGTTGCTTTACCGAGGGATCAGGCAGAGAGTGTACCCGTCAAGAGGGGAAAGGCCCGGCGTGTGTTCGACAAGACGGTCCGAACGGTAGATCCTGCCCAGCGCGAGCGGCATGCCGACTGTATGGGCGCGATCTCCAGCGACCGGTCGCGCCCCGCTTTTTCCGAATTGTTCGATTTCTACGCCCCCCGCATCAAGAGCTACATGCTGCGCCTCGGCGCGAGCGACGGCGAGGCCGAGGAGCTGGCGCAGGACGTGATGATTACGGTCTGGCAGAAAGCCGGTATGTATGACCGCAAGCAGGCTTCGGTCTCCACCTGGATGTTCCGGATCGCCCGCAACCGCCGGATCGATGCACAGCGGCGCCAGCGCCGCCCGGAACTGACCGCCGATGATCCGATGCTGCGGCCGCCGGAGATCGAGCAACCCGATTCGCTGATGGCGCGCGATCAGCTGGAAGGCATCGTGCGTTCGCAGCTCGTCAAACTGCCGGCCGATCAACTCTTGCTGCTGCAGGCTGCGTTCTATGACGGCCTGTCGCATTCCGAGATTGCGCGAGCCTTCAATCTACCGCTCGGCACCGTGAAATCCCGTATCCGGCTGGCGTTTCTTCGCCTGAGAGGCGAACTCGAAGGGGCAACTTAACCCTTCTGCTCTAATCCGCAGACTTGTGTCCTTGACCTGCGCGTCAGCAGGACAATGTTGCGGGAAACCACCGGAATCTGTCTGTCGATGTCTGCTTCGCCTCCAAACACGTTCAGTGAGCTTTACGCTGCCTATGCGGCGGGCTGTCTCGATCCGGCTTTCACGCTGATGGTCGAAACGCAGAGCGTGCTGCGCCCGGAGATCCGCGAGGCCGTGACGCTCAGTGAAATGATTTCGGGCAGCATTCTGGAGACGGCGCCGGCAGCCCGGCTGACGGATGGCGCACTGGACAGGGCGCTGGCCGCGATCGACGCGCTGGACGCCGACGAGATTTCCTCGGTCCGGGCCGGCCGTGCGGCGGGCGAGGCGATGGAAGAGATGCTGGCACTGCCCGAGCCGCTGCGTACGGCCGCGCTGGACGCGGTCGGCAAGACCGGCTGGCAAGTGATGGGGCGGGGGTTGAAGCGCCTCAACCTGAATGCCGGTTCGCGGCTCGAGACCGAACTCTACCGGATCGCGCCTGGCGCAAAGATACCGCGGCATACACATGCGGGCAGCGAGTATACGCTGGTCGTGGCGGGCGGCTTCTCGGACGAACGCGGCAGCTATGGTCCCGGTGATGTGGTGATCAACGGCGCGGACGACTATCACCAGCCGGTCGGTGACGAGGGTGAAGTGTGCTACGCGCTGGCTGTACGCGATGGCGGGCTGCACTTCACCGGCATGATGGGCCTGATCCAGCGGATGCTGGGCGCGCGCTAGCCTTCCCCCGGCTTCAGCCTGTCGCGCCCAGGTACATGTGTGTGGCGCGGCGTCTCGGGTCCGCCCGGCATGATCGGGCGGGGGCCATGTCCGCCCATCGAAAGGTGGCGGTCGTACATCACCATCGCGCCTGCAAGACTCACATTGATGCAGAACTTGGTGGGGATCTTCACGACGTGCGCGCAGCGGTCGAGGATCGCGGGCGAGAGATTTCCCTTCTCGGGGCCGAGGATATAGGCCGCCTGCGGCGGGTGGCGGAATGAGGGGAGCATGACCGCGTCATCGGTCAGCTCGATGCCGACCAGCTGGCAGCCGCGCGGCAGCTGCATCTCGTCAACCGAGTCCCACTGGTAGAACGGGATCTGGTCTTCGCTCTTGGAGGTGTCGGCCCAGTGGCCTTCACGGATATTCTTGGCAGCCCGGATCGAGAAGACGAAACTCGCGCCGAAGGCATGGCCGGTGCGCATCAGGGCGCCGAGGTTCATCGGCTTGGAAATGCGCTCGGCGCCGATGGCGAAGAAGCCGCGCATGTCAGATCACTCCGAGACCGTAGCGTGCGGTGAGCACGAGAAGGAGCAACACGCCCGGCGCGATCAGCGCGACGCGGCGGGCGAGGGCGAGATGGGCCAGCGGTTTCGGATATTCCGTGGACAGATAAAGCGTGTGCGGGCCGTCCGGCGCGGCGCGGCCGGCATCATAAATGGCGGTGCGATAGGCGGCGTCGGTATGCTTGCCGCCAAACTTCGCGGCGAGCGCGCGGCGCAGGACGATGGACAAAAGCATCCGCATCTGCGCGGCGAGCAGGATGGCGAAGCCGAGCAGCGCGGCGAGAATCCAGAAGACGATGATCACAGGAAGGTCGCCACGTCGAAACGGCCTCGCGAGTCCGCAAGGCCGCGCTTCAGGCCGGAAGAGTTGAAGCCCCAGGCGAGTTCGCCGCTGGCCGAAACCGCGATCATGCCGCCATTTCCCCCGAGGCGTTTGACGTCGTCGAGCGCGCCGTGGACGGCGCCTTCGAAGGGCTGGTTGCCATAGCGGATGCGGGCAGACACATCGGCGGCGGCATTGGCGCGGATGAAATATTCGCCGAGCCCGGTGCAGCTGACGGCGCAGCGCTCGTCGGCCCAGGTGCCGGCGCCGATGATCGGGGTATCGCCGATGCGGCCGGGTGTTTTCGACAGGACGCCGCCGGTGGAGGTGGCGGCGGCGAGGTCGCCATAGATATCGAGCGCGACGGCGCCGACGGTGCCCACGCCCGGGGCATCTTCCTGCACGGTGTCTTCGTCGACGGCGCCATAGTAGGATTTGGGATCGGTGACGCGGGTGAGGTTCGCGGAGGCAGCGAGGCTGGCGGCGCCGCCTGCCACGAGCAGCACATTGGGCGTGCGCTCCATTACGGCGCGCGCGGCCTGGATGGGGCTTTCGAACCCTTGCAGCGCGCCGACAGCGCCGGCGCGGCGGGTGCGCCCGTCCATGATCGCGGCGTCGAGTTCCCACTGGCCGGCGGTGTTCGGGCTGGCGCCCTTGCCGGCGACATAGAGGCCGGAGGCTTCGAGGCGCGTGACCATGACCTCGACAACATCCAGCGCCGCTTCGCCCGCAGCAAGGCGCGCGGCGCCGTCCGTGAGCAGGCCGCGAATGTGGGATTCCTCCGGCGCGTAGTCGCGTCCGAAGATCGGTCCGGCGCCGCCGTGCAGGGCGAGTGCCCAAGTCTTCGGCAAGTTTTTTGCCATCTCTTTTGCCTCTTTCCCCCCGCGTCAGGCTTGGCGGGGGCTTGCCGCATGGCTACCGTCAGGTCAGCGAAACAACAAGCCGTGAAGGGAGCTCCCGCATGAAAGCCGTGCTGTCAAAAACCGTTGGGGGCCCCGAGACCCTCGTGCTCGAGGATGTGCCGGTTCCGGTGCCGGGCAAGGGCCAGGTGCTGATCCAGGTGAAAGCCTGCGGGGTAAACTTCCCGGATTCGCTGATGCTGCTGGACATGTACCAGTTCAAGCCGGCGCGGCCGTTTGCGCCGGGCGGGGAAGTGGCGGGCATCGTTTCGGCCCTCGGCGAGGGCGTGAGCCATGTGAAGCCGGGCGACCGGGTGCTGGCCTCGGTAGGCACCGGCGGCATGGCGGAATATGCCGTCGCTGCAGCACCGAGCGTGATGCTGATCCCGGACAATATGCCGTTCGACGAAGCGGCCGCGCTGATGATGACCTACGGCACGTCCTACTACGCGCTGAAGGACCGAGCGAACCCCAAACCGGGCGAGAAGCTGTTGGTGCTGGGCGCGGCGGGCGGCGTCGGCATTGCGGCGGTGGAACTCGGCAAGGCGATGGGGCTGGAAGTGATCGCGGCGGCCTCGACGCAGGAGAAGGTCGATTTCTGCCTCTCCAAAGGCGCCGACAAGGGCCTCGTCTATGCCACCGAACTGGACCGCGACGGGCAGAAGAAGTTTGCCGACGACATCAAGGCCGTCTCTGGCGGCGGCGTGGACATCGTGTATGACGGCGTCGGCGGCAACTATGCCGAACCGGCCGTGCGCGCGCTCAACTGGGAAGGGCGTTTCCTCGTGATCGGCTTTCCGGCCGGCATTCCGAAACTGCCGCTGAACCTGACGCTGCTGAAAAGCTGCGACGTGCGCGGCGTGTTCTGGGGCGCGGCGGTGGCGCGCGATCCGAAGGCGCATGCACAGAACGTCAAGGAACTCTTCGAGCTCTACAAGGCCGGCAAGATCCGTCCGCACATCTCGAACTCCTACCCGCTCGAGCGCGGCGGTGATGCCATCCGTGAACTGATGGACCGCAAGGCGACGGGCAAGGTGGTCGTGCTGATCTAGGATGGCGAAGGCGGCGCTCTCGGCAGGGGAGGTGATGGCGGCGCTGTCACATCCGCTGAAGGCGGAGGCCGACGCGCTGCGGATTATCCTCCTCGGACTGAAGGCGCCGAAGCTGGATGAGTCCGTGAAGTGGAACGCGCCGAGCTATGCGGTGGGCGGCGTGCACTGCGTGACGTTCAATTTCAGCGACAAGAAAAGCATCCGCCTGATCTTCCATTGCGACACGGCGCGCAAGGAGACGAAGGGGGCGGCACCCGCGTTTGAGGATGAGACCGGGCTGCTGGCCTGGCAGTCGGACATACGGGCAATTGCGGCCTTCCGGAGCATGGAAGACGTCGCGGCGGTGAAAGATGTGCTGCCGGGGTTGGTGACGCGCTGGGTCAGGGAAGTGGCGCAGATGTAGAGCCCCCGCTCCCGGGGCAGGACGATATCATGCGACGACCTGCACGACATTGGGTGAAGGTCCTGAATCCGGGACTTTTACTGGGATCCGTGGGCGGAGGTGTTGCGCAGGGATTGGGGGCGGTTTTCATAACGGCTTGACGGGGATGGATTTTATTCTGTCGCAGCTTGGTTTTGTGTAGGCATAAGTCCTCTCATACCGTCGCCAGAGGGCCTCATCCTGTTGCAGGCTTTGCACGCCTGATGTCGATTCTTTCTCATTGATTCTCATTTTTTATCACCTGGTATCGGTTCTTTCTCGCTGGCTCTCGGGCGCGTCGGATTTCGGCCTGCGGCCTCTATCCGACCTTGGTTTGGGGAGACGCTGAGTATAACCTTGGCCGGATGGGTGTAGCGCAAGTTTCCCGGAGGAATTTTTCAGGCGCTTGATACGTTTGCGGACTTAGTTGTCGGGGGGGGGCGGATCTTGTTGCACAATCCGCGTCCGTAGGCAGAGGCGGCATAGAAAAACCCCGCCGGATGGCTCCGGCGGGGTTTTGACTTTGTAGGGACGGAACGCTTACGCGCGCTTGTCGCCGTCAACTTCTTCGAAGTCTGCGTCGACGACGCCGTCATCCTTGGCGCCGTCGGCTTCGGCGGCGGCGGTGCCGGCGGCGGCGTAGATCGCTTCGCCGAGTTTCATGGCGGCGTTCATCAGCGACTGGTGCTTGGCCTGGATGTCGGCGACGTTGTCACCGGCAGCGGCGGTTTTCAGGTCCGCAATCGCCGATTCGATCTCGCCCTTGACCGCGTCGGTGACCTTGTCGCCATGCTCGATCATCTGCTTCTCGGTCTGGTGAACGAGGGCTTCGGCATGGTTCTTGGCTTCGACCAGTTCGCGGCGGGCCTTGTCGGCGCCGGCATTGGCTTCGGCTTCGGCCATCATCTTCTTGATGTCGGCTTCGGAGAGACCGCCATCTGCCTGGATGGTGATCTGCTGTTCCTTGCCGGTCGCCTTGTCCTTGGCCGAGACCGAGACGATGCCGTTGGCGTCGATGTCGAACGTCACCTCGATCTGCGGCAGGCCGCGCGGGGCGGGCGGCAGGCCTTCGAGGTTGAACTGGCCGAGCATCTTGTTGTCATTGGCCATCTCGCGCTCGCCCTGGAAGACCTTGATGGTCACGGCAGGCTGGTTGTCCTCGGCGGTCGAGAAGACCTGCGACTTCTTGGTCGGGATGGTGGTGTTCCGGTCGATCAGGCGGGTGAAGATGCCGCCCAGCGTTTCGATGCCGAGCGAGAGCGGGGTCACGTCGAGCAGGACCACGTCCTTCACGTCGCCTTGCAGAACGCCGCCCTGGATGGCCGCGCCGATGGCGACGACTTCGTCCGGGTTGACGCCCTTGTGGGGCTCCTTGCCGAAGAATTTCTTCACGGCTTCCTGCACGGCAGGCATGCGCGTCATGCCGCCGACGAGGACAACCTCGTCAATGTCGGCCGCCGTCTTGCCGGCGTCCTTGAGGGCTTTCTGGCACGGGTCGATGGTGCGCTTGACGAGGTCTTCGACAAGGCCTTCGAACTTGGCGCGGGTCAGCTTGATGTTGAGGTGTTTCGGGCCGGTGGCGTCCGCCGTGATGAAGGGCAGGTTCACTTCGTACTGCGTGGCAGACGAAAGCTCCTTCTTGGCCTTCTCGGCTTCTTCCTTGAGGCGCTGAAGGGCGAGCTTGTCGGTCTTCAGGTCGATGCCCTGTTCCTTCTTGAACTCGGCTGCGAGGAACTCGACGATGCGCAGGTCGAAGTCTTCACCGCCGAGGAAGGTGTCGCCATTGGTGGAGAGCACTTCGAACACGCCGTCGCCGATCTCGAGAAGGGAGACGTCGAACGTGCCGCCGCCAAGGTCATAGACCGCGATGGTCTTGTTGCCGGCCTTGTCGAGGCCGTAGGCGAGGGCGGCTGCCGTCGGCTCGTTGATGATGCGCAGCACGTCGAGGCCGGCGATGCGGCCGGCGTCCTTGGTGGCCTGGCGCTGGGCGTCGTTGAAGTAGGCAGGGACCGTGATGACGGCCTGCGTCACTTTAGCGCCGAGATAGGCCTCAGCGGTTTCCTTCATCTTGGTGAGGATGAAAGCGGAGACTTCCTGCGGGGAGTAATCCTTGTCGCGGCCTTTGACCCAGGCGTCGCCATTCGGCGCCTTGACGATGCCGAAGGGGCTCATCGCCTTGTCCTTCTGGGCCGTCGGGTCATCGAAGGTGCGGCCGATCAGGCGCTTGATGGCGTAAAAGGTGAAGTCCGGGTTGGTGACACCCTGGCGGCGGGCGGGCTGGCCGATGAGGCGGTCGCCGCCCTCGGTGAAGGCCACAACCGACGGGGTGGTGCGGGCGCCTTCGGAGTTTTCGATAACCTTGGCCTGGCCGCCTTCCATCACGGCGACGCACGAGTTCGTGGTGCCGAGGTCGATGCCGATAATCTTGCTCATACTGTCTCTCTCTTCGTTAGCTGCCTTGGGCGGGGTTTGGGTTCGGTCTGCTCAGCAGCCCCGGCCGCCTATGGCTCTCTTCAAGTTACTGTTTTGAGCGGTGGGGCGGCGGATCTCGCCGACTCACCTGTTCGGTCGTCGATATGGTGAACCCTGAGCGTGGCTCAAGGGGCGTATGCACATTTGGATAGGTGGCGTCATAGGCGGCGTCTATGGCGGATTTGGACAGGATCAATTTGCAAATCATTCTCAGAGTTCTCATATCGACTCCATGAGATTGAGATTTCCAGCCTTGCCGCGTCCCGCCCTGAAGACGCTGACCTACAGCCTGATGCACTTTGCCGTGGCGATCACGGTCGCCTACGCGCTGACGCGTAGCTGGCACGCTGCGCTCGCGATCGGCATGATCGAGCCGCTGGTCCAAACGGTGGCCTATACGCTGCACGAGCGCGCCTGGGCGCGGGCGGAGCAGCGCGTGAGCGACGTTGCCCTCCAAGGGATCTAACAGCGGCGCCTCGACGCCGCGCGTTTCGTCCTTATCTAGGTAGGGAAGCGAAAGGGCTCCCCCATGAAATACGCGAAACTCGGACACACCGGACTGGTCGTATCGAAACTCTGTCTGGGCACGATGACGTTCGGGGGCGATGGCGGAATCTGGAAGTTCATCGGCAAGCAGCAGCAGGAAGAAGCAGACGCGCTGGTGAAGGCGGCGTTCGATGCGGGGATCAACTTCTTCGATACGGCGGATGTCTACTCGGCGGGCCGGTCCGAGGCGATCCTCGGGCAGGCGGTCCGCAATACCGGCTTGCCGCGGGATGAGATTGTGGTCGCGACCAAGGTGTTCGGGAGGGTCTCGATGCTGGTGCCGGAAGGCGCAGGCGCCGCTGAGACCGCCGAAGCCGAGCGGCGCGAGAAGCACGCGCGCAATATTTCCGGCCTGTCGCGCAAGCATATCTTTGACGGGGTGGATGCGAGCCTTGAGCGGATGGGGCTTGATTACATCGACCTCTACCAGGTGCATGGCACCGATCCGATCACGCCGATCGAGGAGACGGTCGAGGCGCTGGACGCGGTCGTGCGATCTGGCAAGGTGCGGTATGTCGGCCTTTGCAACATGCCGGCCTGGCTGATCATGAAGGCGGTGGCGTATGCCGAGAAGCGCGGCCTCGCCCGGTTCGAGAGCTGCCAGATGTATTATTCCATCGCCGGGCGTGACCTTGAGCGCGAAGTCGTGCCGATGGCGAAGGACCAGAACTTGGCGATCCTGCCCTGGAGCCCGCTGGCGGGCGGATTCCTCTCCGGCAAGTTCAGCCGTGACGGGGCAGGGCCGAATGATGCGCGCCGGACGATTTTCGACTTCCCGCCAGTGGACAAGGAGAAGGGCTTCAACATCATCGACGTCATGCGCGAGATCGCCAGCAAGAAAGGCGCGACCGTGCCGCAGGTGGCGCTCAGCTGGCTTTTGCACCAGAGCCATGTGACCAGCGTGATCATCGGTACACGGACGATGGAGCAGCTGACGGACAATCTGGGCGCAGTGGACGTGGTGCTGGACGCCGGAGACCTTGCCGCGCTGGACGCCGTTTCGGCGCTGGCGCCGGAATATCCGGGCTGGATGGTCGACAGGCAGGGCGGCGACCGGCGCGGGCAGGTCTGACGCCGGATCAGGAAATCTTAAGGCCATCCTGTTAGCGTTCAGGCGCCAATACAGGAGCAGGTGGTCTTTGAACGCGTCCGGCCATCAAGCTGAAACAGCCGCGATGGCGCAGCCTTTTTCCGGCGCTGCGGCGCGATTGTTCCTGTGCGTTTTCCTGTTCTCGATGGTCAATGTGGGATTCTGGGCGCCCGCACTTGCAGATGTCATCGGGGGCCTGTTTGCCCGGCAAGTGCCAGCGGATTTCGCCAATCGTGATTTCGCAAACTACTGGATGTCCGGCCGCCTTGCGCTAAGCGGCGATCTTGCGTCCCTGTGGGCTCAAACGGACTATCAGGCAGAGCTTGAATCCGCGTTCGGCCTTTCGGGCATGGAACCGCGCAACTGGTCCTATCCGCCGCACCTGCTGCTGCTGACCTTGCCGTTGGGATGGCTATCCTATCCGGCGGCCTATGCCGTGTTCATGGCTGTTACCGGCGGCTGGTTCCTCTGGGCTGTAAGGGCTTTCGTGCTCCGCTCGGTCCCCGGCGACCCGCGTACAGTCTTTGCCGTCACGCTGGTTCTGTTGATCCCGTTCGTCTGCCTTCAGCTCCTCGCCGGGCAGAATGGATTCCTGTTCGGCGCGGCGATGCTGCAGGGGTTGCTCTGGCGCAGATCGCGTCCCGTGGCGGCCGGCCTGATGTTCGCGGTCCTGACGATGAAGCCGCAGCTGGGCCTTCTATTGCCACTGCTGCTACTGGTGGAGCGCCGCTTTGCGGCGATTGCCTGGACGGTCGTCTTCACGGGCGCGCTGGCCGGCCTGTCTGTGTGGGTGTTTGGCTTTTCAGCCTGGGTGTCGTTCTTCCAGATCACGGCGCCGTACCAGCAATATGTCGCTGCCCACTGGAGCGGCCTGTTCCTGAACATGATGCCGACCTGGTTTGCTGCTTTCCGGGCGGCGGGTGTGGACTATGGTGCGGCATTGACCCTTCATGCCTGCATTGGGCTACCTCTGGTTTT
>Ga0163144_10006807_pt1 | contig 25140 bp, 21 predicted proteins | sample OliLak19BULKMAT1_FD_123175 | JGI IMG/M metagenome (GOLD analysis project Ga0163144, IMG submission 123175) | Freshwater microbial mat bacterial communities from Lake Vanda, McMurdo Dry Valleys, Antarctica - Oligotrophic Lake LV.19.BULKMAT1 | ecosystem: Environmental > Aquatic > Freshwater >... | reverse complement strand
CGAGTGTACCCATTGACCGTTTCGCTTCCTGCGACTATGTTCCAAGTTCCCCCCGTAAGTACTGGATGATACGTCCCATTCACCGCAAAACCTGCCCACCCACGCTCCCGCACTTGCAGTACAGCCTCCTTCGCTTCAGCCATTAATGTAGTTGCTTCAAAACGCTGCTCCTGTTGCGGCTTCCCTTGGGAAGTCGCAACCAATCCAGTTAACAAGGCAGAACTCACGATCGAAAATAAAGCAATGGTGATCAGCAATTCAATCAAAAATTGCCCTGATTGAAATGGTAAAGATTTTTTAATAAACATATGTATCAAAGTCATTTTACTAACCAAGCAACTAAGCAACTAGCCAAACCCATGCATCTACGGCGTCAGCCCCGTAATCACACCATATTGATTCACGCTCAGCACTCTTTGCGTACTGAATGATCGATCACGCAGAGTCACTGTGTTACTTCCTTGTACAAAGCCTTGCACTTCCCCACTTCCTTTCGTAAAAAGCAAAGTCGAGATAGGAAGATTGGTCACAATTTCCAAAGATGCAGGCACAGATACGACCATATTTGCTGAAGAGGTGGCATTAAAAGCGCTTCCTGCAAATAAAGTATACTGGTTATTCTCTAGAAAGATTCCGTAGCTATTGGTCGTTGACTGTCCCTGGGTCTCACCCAACATTGCTTTGGCTTGCTGTTGCTTAATATCCGTCAACAGAATATCCGTCGAAGTCGTTACATTCCCTTTTGGAATGAGCACGCTGAGATTGACTGTCGCTAAACTCAGCAGAATTGCCGAGATTCCCATCACAATTGCCAACTCAGTAATCGTAAACCCACGCCGAAAAAAAACACTCTTTTTTTGCATTAAAAAAAGTATAGCAGAAGTGTATATTGGTTGTTAGTTGTTGGTTGTGAGATGTAATCATTGAGTAGTCAGGTGGCAGGAAGTCATAATACCTATCTATGACTAATTGATACCCTACTACTCAACAACTTTGAATAACTCATTGCTTTTCAAAGCTCTATCAAGTAGAGTAATGTGCATGGCAAAGAAAATTCTGATTGTTGATGATGATGCACCACTGCGCGAATTATATCAGCAACTCCTCTCTGGAGAGGGCTATGAAGTCGAGACTGCTTTAGATGGAAAAGAAGGCTTAGATAAAATACTGCAAAATGCCTATGATTTAATTTTGCTCGATATTATGATGCCTCAAATTGACGGCATAGGAATTCTTGATAAGTTAAGTGAAGATAATATAAAACATGGCCCGATCATTCTAATGACCAATCTGATCAACGATCCAGTGACTAAAGATGCTATTAAAAAAGGCGCCGTGGCTTGTCTGGTAAAAGTGAATTTGCCTCCAGATCAGCTGATCGCGACCGTCAAGCAAACTCTTGGAGCCTAACCACCTACTTGCCCGATTAATCCATAAATTGGAGCGATGATCGCCATCATCATGCCTCCGATACCAAGTCCCACTAACACTAGCATAATTGGTTCAAGCAAGGCTGTCGTAGTCTTGAGACTTTTGGAGACTTGGTAGTCTAGATACTCAGACGTGTCAGCCATCGATTGTGCTAACGTTCCACTTTTTTCACCGACTTCGATCAGCTTGACCATCATTCCAGGAAAGACGCCTTTTTTACTACGTAAACCTAGTGAAAGCTCTTTTCCAGAAATCACCATTTCTTTTGATTTTCTAATCAGGTCAGAAACTTCTTTTTTTACAACCACCTCTTGAGAAAGTTCCAAAGCCTCAGCGATCGGTAATCCAGAATTAAGCAGCAGTGACATACTCCTAGTAAATCGAGTCAGATCAATATCTCTTATCAGACCAGACAATACAGGCAATGAGAACAAAATTGAAAATAAAAATTGTCGTTGGGTTTTGTATAAAAAGAATATAAAAACCAAGAAAAGTATAATCCCGATGATGAGTGGAAATGTATATGCGATCATAAAGTTTGACATCCCGATCATGATTTTGGTCGCCAATGGCAAGGTGACTGGCAACCGGCTAAACACTGTCGAAATTTTCGGCACCACAAACGTCAAGATAGTCAGAAATACACCAGCAAACACGACCATCACAAATGCAGGATAAGTCATAGCCGATTTCACTTTGTCTGCAAACTCCATTTCTTCACGCAGATTTTTTTTGATGTCTTTGAGAGTGGTTTCCAGTGTACCGGCTTCTTCAGATGCCTTCATCAGATTCACTGTAACCTTGTCGAATACCTTCGGAAACTTTGCAAACGAGGCAGAGACTTGATTCCCAGCGATCAAATCGTCTCGCAGCATCTCAAGCACTTTCTTTTGATTGCCTTTTGACTCTTCGAGCAAAGAATCGACAGATTCTAAAATCGGAATTCCAGCAGCCAACATTGTGGCTAAATTACTCAGCAGAGTAATTTTCTCTTTCCCAGTAAGTGATAAGGAGTAGGTTTTCATAACTTAAGTGACTTCGATCTTCGTGACACGAATCACCTCTTCTATGGTCGTAAGTCCTTTGGTAATTTTTTCCAAACCGTCATCAAGCATAGTAGTCATGCCCATTTTTTTTGATTCAGCAATAATCGCATCAGAATCCACTTTTTGAGTCACGAGCTCTTTTATCGCTTTGGTCACTTCTAGTACTTCAAATAATCCTAAGCGTCCTTGATACCCAGTGAAGTGACAATGTTTACATCCTTTTCCTTTATACACTCTGACCTCTTTTTTCTTTCCAACTGGCATGTAATGTTTGGCAAGTGACTCCACTGACAAATTCAGCTGCAAGTCATCGATCGTCACCACATACGAGATACGGCAGTGATCACAGATTTTTCGCACCAACCGTTGCGCGATGATGACTATCACGGTTGAGGCGGCTAAGAATGGTTCGATACCCATATCGACTAAACGTGGCAAAGCTCCTGCAGAATCATTTGTATGTAAAGTTGACAAGACTAAGTGACCGGTCAACGCAGCGTTCACCGCGATGCCCGCTGTTTCTCCATCACGTATTTCACCCACGAAAATATAGTTCGGATCTTGTCGTAAGATCGCGCGCAGTCCATTTGCAAATGTCAGATTCGTCTTTGCATTGACCTGAATTTGGTTCGCCCCTTCGATTTTATACTCAACTGGATCTTCGATCGTCGTAATATTGATTCCACGTTTATTCAGTATTTTTAAGATGGCATAAATACTCGTTGTTTTTCCTGATCCAGTCGGACCAGTTGAAAGGATCATCCCGTAGGTTTTTGTCATGGCACGACTGACTTTGGCGAGATCTTTTTCATTCATTCCTAAGTCTGAAAGTGAGTACTCACGCGAATGTGAAGAGAGCAAACGAAGCACTACTTTTTCGCCTTCAGTCACCGGCAAGATCGAGACACGCAAGTCAAACTCTTCGCGCTGGCGGATGCGACGCATCTTTCCATCCTGTGCACTTAAATGTTCGTCAATACGCAAGTTGGAAAGAATTTTTATTCTAGTCACGACACGATCATGCAAAATTTTTGGGATACTCAGCACATCTTGGAGCACACCATCGATACGAAAACGGACTAGCGTGTGCGTTTCTTTCGGTTCAATATGGATATCAGAGGCTTTTTGTTCAAAAGAAGTATCGACCAACAGATTCACGATCTTCTCGATCGGCGGATCACTGGCCCGATCACTCCCGATCGTCCCCAGACCTTCATTGAGAAGTGACTCAAACTTTTTTTGCAACTCTTTTTGATAAATGACTAAAGTATTTTCAAAATCATTGGGGGTCGCATAGTAGATACTGACACCTAAGCCAGTTTTCTTGGCGACGGCCTGCATAAAGGCTGTATTATTTACATCTGTGGTCGCGACATGGACAGATTCTTTATCTCGACCAAAACAAATCGCTCGTTGTCTCTTGGCGACTTCATCTGGGATAATGTTAAAAATTTCTTCAGGAATGACCGTTTTGGTTAAGATGACAAATGGCACATTGAGGTGATTAGCGATCAGCAAACCAATGTTTTCATCCGTGATGTATTCTTTTTCTACAAACGCTTCGTATAGGGCGACTTTTGACTGCGTGGCATACCCAACTGCATCGTTCAGTTGATCTTGAGTGATCGCTTGGGCGTTGATGAGCAGTTGCTGGAGGAGATCATCGGTCACACCGATTAATTCGATCATACGGGCAGGAAAAATCAGTTGAAAAATAGTAACTCTTTTTAGTATATAGACTTAAGGAAAACTTGCCAATAGAAGAGTGGGAAATGTCAATTGTACTGTCGTTCCCTGGTTTATTTGACTGTCAATCGAGATGCTTCCTTTGAAATCTTTTTCCATAATATCACGACTGATCGTCAGCCCAATTCCAGTTCCTTTTTCGATCGTTTTTGTCGAGAAAAAAGGCTCGAAAATACTATCAAGATCTGATTTTTTGATCCCGCCACCATCATCGCTTACTGACACAGATACTTGGTCTTTTTGCTTCTCTGATGTGACTCTGATCACCCGTTTAGTAGTCTGTACACCATCGTATGCATCAATACTATTTGACAAAAGATTTGTCATGACTTGACCAAACTTCAAAGCATTCCCAAAAAGCTTGGTATCCTCCTCTATATCTACTTCGATGTTCACAGACATTTCTCGTGCTTTATAGTGCAGCACTTCCACGATCTGCGTGATCACAGGAAGTATATCAAATTCTGTGACAGTACTATTCTTCTTAAGTTGCTGCCGTACTGCTCGTGTGAATTCTTCCAATCGCCTGACGCTTTCGACTGTTCTTTGCAACGGAATAATTAACTCTGCATGTTTATCTTTTTCACCTTTAGTTTGCATCGTAATTAACTCAAGATTTAAATTAATATTTGTCAATAAATTATTTAGGTCGTGAAAAAGACCAGAACTTAGTCTTCCCAACTCAGCAAAACGGTATAACTCTTGGACTTTTTCCTTCTGTAGTTTATACAATCTGGCAGTTTTTGCTTTATACATCCACTGCTCGATCAGTGCGTGAAAAGACCAACTCATGAGGCCAATGACGATTAGGAAAAGTGTGGTGAATAGGCGGAGAAAATCGGCAGATTGAAACATGATTAGGTAACCAAAATTTTGTAGCCATACCCATGGATAGTCCGAATGAGCTTCATGTTAAATGGTTTCTCTAATTTCAGTCGCAATGTTTTAATATGTACTTCAATTGAGTTTGTCTGAGGATTTTTATTGCTCTGCCAGACGTGTTCCAAAATATCATAGCGAGAGATTATTTTGCCTTTATTTCGAAGGAGGTACTCAAGTAGATTCAACTCCTTTGGTCGTAACTCAACGGGTTGACCATCCACGGTCACGGTATGCTCACTAGTGTCAAAACGGACTCTACCAACATCTATATATTGAGGAATAAATTCACCGTGGGGACGGCGAAGTAACGCTTGAACGCGCGCCAAAAGCTCCGAGAAACTAAATGGTTTGGTGAGATAATCATCTGCTCCTGAATTGAGCGCATCAACTTTATCTTGAACGTGATCGTGGGCGGTCAACATCAAAATCGGCACGGTGTGACGATCTTTTCTCATTCTCTCGCACAGTTGGACACCATTTCCATCAGGAAGAGTCACATCTAAAATAATCAGATCGTACTCGTTGCTACATACTTTTTTTTCCGCGATTGCTAGCGTATCTGCAGTATCAATCGCATAACGATCGTGAAAAAAGTCTTTAATGGCTTCTGAAGTGGATTTTTCGTCTTCTATAACTAATATTTTCATACTATGTGTTCGCACATTGACATCTTCGGGTATTTTATGTAATTATACCATAAGTTTCCATTTTTCCTCTATAATCACGCTCAAAACGCTTATGTATCAAACAATCAACGAACCTATCGAAATCGCGGGGGTGTACTCAAAAAGTACCTTTACTCCCAAAAAATTCCGCTGGAGACACAAAGAGTTCCTCATCAAAACGATCACTTGGCGATCAGATGTCAAAGATGGAGGCATACGCAAACGGCTCTATAGCCTCATGTCAGCCAATGAACTCTATCGAGTAGAGTTCAACCGAGAAAACGAAACTTGGTCACTCTTGGAGATGTGGATCGAATGAAAACTATTCTACACATCGATATCAACTCGTACTTTGCCACCATGCTCCAACAGGAGAACCCTCATTTACGTGGAAAACCTGTCGGCGTGACAAAATCAGAAGGGCGCAACTGCCTGATCGCCGTGTCAAAAGAAGCAAAAAAGTACGGAGTAAAAACCGGATGCAGGCTCAAAGATGCACTCCCACTGTGTCCAGACATCATCTGTTTACCTGCTCAGTTTGATCGCTACTTGGATGCGACACACAGACTCAAAAAAGTCTTTCACGATATTTCACCTGATGTACGCATCTATTCTTTAGATGAAGCATTCGTGGATATTTCTAGCTGTCTGAGGTATCTCTACTCAGATCCCGTGGATGTCGCCCAGAAGGTACAAGCAAATATCAAAAAAGAACTTGGCGAGTGGGTAACCTGCAATGTCGGGATCAGCTATAATCATTTACTTTGCAAAATGGCTTCAAATTCTGCTCCAAAAGGCGAAATTATGACAGTCACTCCAGAAAATAAAGATCTATTACTAGCTTCAGTGGGATTTGAAGATGTCTGTGGGATTGGTTTTCGGCTGGGGAAAAAACTCGCTCAAATGGGAGTGACTAACCCATATCAAATTCGTTTTTATAGTGAGCAGGATCTCTTACCAGTATTTGGTCCTTTCTGGGCCAAAGAACTCTTAAGAATCGGATATGGCGAAGATTCCCATAACCTAACACTTCTCAATCGAGAACTCCCCCACATGAAGAGCGTGGGACGATCGATCACAGGGTATAGGCTGCATGATAGTGAAGAAGAGATTAAAGCGGTACTGCTGAATCTGATGGAAGAAGTCACCCATAAAGTCCGTCGAATGAATCTCTCGGGTAGATATGTCTCTATCTATCTCAATGGTCATGACCAGCATTGGCATGCCCATCGCACGCTACAATACTATGTTCGACACACCAAAGAACTATTTGATATTTTGTACAACGAGTTATATCTCAATTGGAAAAGACGGTTTAAAGTCATTAAATTTGGCGTTCGGCTTGGCATGCTGGCCCCCATATCAGAGATCCCTCGACCCATCTTTCCAAGCTGGCACAAACAGGAAAAACTTTCAGAAGCACTCGACGCGATCACTGAAAAATATGGGTTATTCATGGTTCGCCCCGCCAGCATTCCCAAAGAAAATATCATCAAACCTGAGGTGACTGGCTTCTTGGGTGATCGTCAATACTATGGATTGTGAGGGCTACTGATATAATAGTATTATGAGACAACCATCGACGAATAAAAGACAAAGTACTTCCTGGCACTCCGTAAACGAATGGTATGGAAATATCGTCGGCGAAAAAGGTCACTACTATCACCAACATATTATCTTACCAAAATTGATCGATCTCTTCGCACTCACCCCTTCATCAAGGTTACTAGATCTAGGAAGTGGCGAGGGTATCCTAGAAAGAAGTGTCCCCAAAGAGATTGAGTATTTAGGCATTGATATCGCCGAAGGCTTGATCAAGCAAGCCCGTCAAAAATCAACTGCTCCCCATCATCGTTTTCAACTTGCGAATATCTCGCGACCAATGCAGATAGAGAAAAGCTTCACCCATGCCGCTTGTATTCTTGCACTTCAGAATATGAAAGATGGAAAACAATGTATTGCGAATGCATCAGCCGCGCTCTCAAAAGATGGCATATTTATCATCGTTTTAAACCACCCCTGTTTTCGAATCCCTCGCCAGAGCTCATGGGAAATCGATCCAAAAAATAAACTCCAATACCGAAGAGTGAATCGCTATCTTTCTCCAATGGAAATTCCAATAAACATGACACCTGGTCAGAAGCAAATCAAACAAACCTGGTCATTTCACCATCCTTTGTCTACGTATTTTCAGTGGCTCAAAGAAAGTGGTTTTGTGGTGAGTGATTGTCAGGAATGGTCTTCTGATAAAGAAAGTGAAGGCAAAGCCGCAAGAATGGAAAACAGAGCACGTAGCGATTTCCCACTGTTTATGTGTATCGTCGCTAAAAAGATTTAGGCGATAAGCTCACTGTGCTGGACTTCTTTCATCAGATTCACCACAATGGAGCCTGGATAAGTAGAAAACTCTTGCACTTGATCGCGAATCTCAGTAGCGATCGTGTCCATGGCCTCATCATTCACTTCACTCGGATTGACAGTCACTCTGATCTCTCTGCCACCGTTGATTACGTAAGCATCCATCACGCCTTTGTGTGCCATGGTAATATCGATCAAGCCTTGTTGATGCTTTAGAAAGCCTTCGTAATCATCAAACCGAGCACCAGGACGAGCTCCAGAAATGGAATCTGCTACATGGACAATCATCGATTCGATGGAAGAGAATGGGATATCTTCGTGTGACTCAGCCACACAATTGACCACTTCAGCTGGCATATTAAATTTTTTCAAGAACTCTACTCCAGTTTCGACGTGATTGCCTTCAATTTCATAGATCACTTTTCCAATATCATGAAATAAGCACCCGAGCCGAACTACTTGAGTATCAGCTCCCAATTCTTCAGCCAATGCTATCCCAATTTTAGCTTCTTCTAAGGTGTGGACAATCATATTTTGCCCATATGAGTATCTAAACTTAAACATTCCCAATCTCTGCACAATCTCTCGTGGCAAGTCAAAAATACGTAGTTGATTACACAGATACTTCCCTTCTTGAAACATTTCACGATCGAGGTCGGCTTTGGTCATCTGATACAACTGAGTGATTTTATTAGGAAAAACGGAGCCAGCTTTCAGCAATCGCTCAAACAGTACTCGTACAACTTCTCTTTGAACTGTGTTGTAGGCATACAATTTGAGTTGATGGCGATCGGGATCATACGTGATCTCTACTCCAGTCAGTTCCTCAATAAATTTCAGATGCTCATTGTCTTGACCACAAACTTTTCTCAGTTGCGCTTCGTTTGTAAATGAAATGATGGGTGGCGTGTACTCTGAGGTGTAATTATGGGCACCTTGTGGCATCACTTGGACTAAAATTTCTTGTGTTCTTCTGTCGAGATGTTCGATAAGATCATCGATCTGTAGTTGAAGATCTTTTTGTGTATCTTGTTCAATAGTTTGTTCGGATTCCTCAAGAATGTACTGAGTGAGAGCTTCTCGATCAGAATTACTTTGCTCTTCTAATTCAGTCAGTAAAACTTCTTCTTTCTTTTGAATGGTATCAATCAGTGCATGAATCTCCTGACTTAAATGCTCGACACTTTTCTGTTTCTTGGAAAATAAAGTTTCTTGGGTGGCAAATGTTTTATTTTTTTTGTCGAGTTCCTTTTCGATCTGCTCATATTCTTGTTTCACTTCCTCCAATTCAGTTTGGATTTGCTCAAGAAACACTTTTGACTCATCTTTTGCTTGAAGTAATAACTCCAAACGTTTTTTTTCTGCTTCATCTAAGATCATTTTTATTCCCTGATCATCAACCTTGACACGAATCACAGGCGTATTTGGTTGGACAGTCGATAGATCTGTCGGTGTAAAAAATTGAGATAATTGGTTAAAAAAAGTATTTTTCATATATGTTTCACTGGCTTAATTCTTTGTTAGCTCCCAAGTTCTAGTATCTGTCAAAAACTCCGATTCACTCCCACCCACCAACATCATATACTCAAACATCACTGCATTCTTCCCGTCACTCATTCTCACCGTCCAACCATCATCTTCAACTGTGATATCAGGACTGCCTGCCACTACTTGAGCCTCAACACAGATAACCTGTCCTTCCTCCAGATGTAGTCCTCTACCTTTTTTCCCATACGCAGGAATTTCAGGTTGTTCATGCAGTTTCTTACCAATTCCATGACCGATGTACTGCTTTATCGTATCGAATCCTTCTAATCTAGCTGTGTGCTCCATCACTGACCCAAGATCTCCAATAGTGTGATCACTTGTCGCCAATAGAGCCGCTTGAATTACCGCATCTCTTCCCACTTTTAACAATTTCACGTTATTTTCACTGACTTTTCCAACCCCCACACTCACGCAATGGTCAGTATAGAAACCTTGATAAATAATCCCAAAATCTAGCTTGACTAGATCACCCGATTGAACCCGAATTTGATCACTTGGCATGCCATGAACGGCGACATCATTCAAGTAAATACAGGACGCATGATGGAATGGGCCATGTATGCCAGCGACATGATAAAAGGCTGGATCGACTTTATACTTTTTACACGATTCAAAGGCAACTGTATCTATATCTAAAGTAGTCACACCCTCAGTACAAAATTCATAAAGACTACGCAAGATTTCCACTGAAATCTTCGCAGCATCTTGATAGGCCTGATATTCTTTTTTATTTCGTAACTTCATAATAAATCGACTACCATTATACTACAGTTCATCAAGAAAAAGATTTGCAGGAGTAGGTGTGCAGTTCAAAAAGAATCAATCATTATACTTGTGTGTCTTTTTTAGGGACTGAACGGATGAAAAGAAAATCCCAGCAAACAAGGATCCCCAACCGACGATATATAATCCAAGTGGGACAATATCATTCATAAATAAATCCAGCAGCCGGCGAGTTCTAAAGAAAGTGCCTCCCTGTAACATCGCACCAACTGTCTGATCATATAAGGGATCAACAATGTGTTTTAAATACTGAAATCGAATTTCTAGACAGACAAATGCTAATAAAAAAAGCATCAGCACTCTCCTTGGCTTCCACATCAATAGACCAAAAACAAAAATGATTCCAAAAAAATAGGCAATTGCTTCAGCATTATGCAAAAAAGTGAAATAAATGAGTTGAAAAATACCGCGTTTCAGTGACATAATCTCACATCTCCTCAATTGTCTTTATCCCTAAGATTTCCAGACCTTTTTGAATAATCAAAGCTGTCGCTTTTGTTAAGTGAAGTCTAAATTTTTGGATATCTTGGTCTGCGTGTAATATTTGATGTTTGTTGTAGAATCCATTGTATACTTGAGAGAGTTCAAATAAATAGGTGCAAAGATGGTGCGGTGCACATTCCTTTGCAGCTTCTTGAACGATCAAGTCAAAATGAATCAGCACTCTTAGCAAGGCACGCTCCTCAGGTTCCATTTCTTCTACATTCAAAGACACTGAAAAATCTTCTATTTCTGACTTCCTCAATACGCTTTTACATCTTGCATAAGTGTATTGTAGGTATGGACCAGAATTTCCCTCAAAACTGATAGACTCCTCGAATGTGAAATGAATATCCCCACCGATATTATTTTTCAGCAAAGCATATTTAATCGCTCCAATTGCTAACACTTCTGCCACTTCTTCTTGCCGACCAGCCTCCCACTCACTTCGATTGACGACTAATATCTTTAAAATCAATCGCTTCGCCTCATCAATCAACCATGCTCCCGTGAGGATGTTACCTTTTCTACTCGACATCTTTCCCTCGGGAAGTTTGAGCATACCATGCGACATATGGACGGTTTTTATTGCCAACTCTGGTTCGATCAGAGAAAGTGCTTCCAACAACACCTTAAAGTACTCTTTGATCTCATTGCCAGTAATAATAATTGATTGATCATACGGCCAATCTCTATACTTTGCCGGTGCCAAGCCGAGTTCTTTTGCTTCATAGGTCGGCAAGCCAAAAGAATTAATAAATACCCTGTCATGTAACCCGTATCTGCTACCGGGAAAAATAACAGCACCTTGACTCTCTTCAAAAACACCTTCAGATAAGTACTTTTTGACAACTGCCAAGCCTTGCTTGCCTACCTCACTCTCAAAATAATACTGCTCAAACTTGGTCCCCAGTCTTTTATATATCGTTTCAAAGTACTCCATACTCCATACTCGACCTTTTTCATACATCTCAATAATAGAGGCATCCTTTGCAAAAATCTGCTTATTGAGTGCCTGAATCTGTACTTTGATGTCATCTTGTTCTTCATAGGCCTGAGCCCCAAGTGCATACGCTTCGCCAAGAAACTTCGCTTTTTGAACAAGTGTCTGACTTTCGATGTCGTTGATATCTATGGCTGCTTCTTCTAATTTTTTTTTCATACCCCAGACCGACTTGGCGACATGTATCCCAACATCACCCTGATAACACACTCTCCTGACCTTAGCTCCAATTGACTCATACAAACGAGAAATCGACTCACCGACGGTATTACTGTACAAATGACCGATATGAAATTCCTTAAATGGATTTGGATCTGTAAACTCGGTAATAATTCTTTTTCCCTGAAGTGATTCTCTTACCACATCTCCATGAGCTGCAATAATCTCGGCTAAATTTTCTCTCAATGTCGTTTCGGGAATCTTATAATTGAGAAACCCAGGACCTGCAATGTTATCTGGAACTAGCACTTTACTTAGTGAAAGTGCCTCTTTGAGTACCTCAGAATACTCCTTGGGGCTCTTAAATTTCTCGCCATGAATATTTTTAGCATCTTTAAAGGTTTTTAAGGCGATATTTGAGCTAATATCACCAAACTCAGGATTTGCAGGTTTTTCGAGCGTGATTTCTTCAGGCGAAACCGTCACGCCAAAACTTGCAATTTCTGCGGAAATATTTTTTGCGATCTGGTTATAGATTTTTTGTAATGACATACTAAGATAGTATAACATCTCATTGGGTGATCAATACATACTTTAAATGTTATGAAAGGAATATATGGCAGAAAAAACACTTTTTCAACAAATTTATGATGGTGAGGTCGCAAGCACTATTATTTACAAAGATGATCTTGTATTTGCAATAGATGATATCTATCCAGAAGCACCAGTGCACATCTTGATCATTCCTATCGAAGCAATTGCGACAGTTGCTGATGTGGAGGTGAGACATGAAGCGATACTTGGCAGACTGTTCACCGTCGCTCGCAGGTTAGCTGAAGAAAGAGAATTATCACACAATGGGTATCGATTGGTCGTGAATTGTAAAGCTCACGCCGGCCAGGAGGTGTACCATGTCCACATGCATTTACTCGGTGGGAAAAAACTTGGAGGTATGGTTTAGATCCTCTAGTGCTTCTCCAGTTCAATGATGAGATCAACACTACTTTTTCCAGTCATGTCATTTGGGTCGAATGTCGATGGATATGCCACCAGTTTCGAAAGCCATTCTGAAAATGGCTTACGTTGAAATGAAAACCGACTAAATTCTTTTGCTCCCAATCCTTCGACGATATTTTTTCCGATTCCATACAGTAAAAAATGAGAAAGTGGCCAAGCATAATGAATGACGCTTTGAGTCTTCTTCACTTTCCACCCTGCTTTTTTTGCCACCGAAGTAATTTCTTCCATTGTATACAACCGCTCGTGATCTGCCCAAATCCCTGCTAACCACCAAATATCTTTAGGCACGTGGGTGTTAAAAAACTTCATCAGTATCCAATTGAGCGGATCCCATAAAAATGGAAAGCTTCGGTGTGGCACAGAAATAATCAATGTTCCACCTTTTTTGACCACTCTTTTCAACTCTTTCAAGGCCGCAACATCATCAGGAAGATGTTCCATGACTTCTGAACTGACTGCAAAATCAAACGTTTCATTCTTAAATGGAAGTGCGTAGATGCTCGCTTCCAATAGCTTCACTCGCTTATCTTTGACCTCTTTTTCAGCCTTATCTAAATATTCTTTTTTTAAATCAATTCCAGTAATTGTCTTTAAAAAAGGGAAAAATGTAAAAGCCCTAGTATAAAAACCCCTACCACACCCAGCATCTAAGATTGTTAGAGGTTTTTTTTTCTGTACTGTTTCTAAAATAAACCTTGCTCTGAGTGCAAAGGCTGGATCTATTTCAGAAGCAATAGAGTATTCGAGTGGTTGTGGGAGCGAGTTCATACTTGATGAGTATACTCAATATCTTTAATTGTAACAGAGCGGGTTTTAAAATTCCGCCTCTTTACGAGTCGCCTTACAATTCGCTACACTGGTACTATGCCAAAAAAAATCACCTCCTCAGCTCAAAGCTCTCAACTTCTTATCTTAGGATTGATCGCAATCCTATTTGCAATATTATATTTCTTCTCTCTTTTCAATCGTTCATCCAGATTGTTTCAACCAATCGCAGCTGAGGTTGATTTCAAGAATGAACATGGCACGTACAATGGTTTAGAAAAAACTGGTCAATACCTCACTTCGTTAGTAAATGTACCTGCCGAACAACCTCAGATTCCAACACAGATTTTTGGCGAAACTACTGAAAGTAAACGTATCGAAGTTGACCTCACCAATCAGCGATTGTATGCATTTGAGGGCGACAGAAAAGTCTATGATTTTTTGGTCTCTACTGGAAAATGGGGACGCACTCCTACTGGCACCTTCACAATCTGGACAAAACTACGTTATACAAAGATGTCAGGTGGCTCAAAAGAAAAAAATACCTATTACTATCTGCCAAACGTCCCGTTCGTGATGTTCTTTTCAAATGCTCAAGTTGCAAAAAGTAGAGGATTTTCAATCCACGGCACATACTGGCACAACAACTTTGGAACTCCCATGTCGCACGGATGTATAAATATGAAAACAGAAGAAGTTGCACAAATTTATGAGTGGGCGACACCTGTCCTACCAGCTGGAAAAACAAGTACACCAGCAACCGTAGAAAACCCTGGTACTCAGGTGATTATCTATGGTGAGGCACCTAAAAATTAGGATTTCTTTTCATCGAGCTTACACTCATCATCAGCTGATAAGTAAAAACCAAGGGCTAACACCCCATGAATCACTGGGACAAAAAAAGCAACTTCACCACCTACGGCATTCATCAGTTGGGAAACAAATAACGCTCCATGAAAAATTGAAAGCGCACTCATACCACTGAGCCAAACTTTTCGATCATCTTTCCCAAGCAAAAGAAGCAGACTCCAACTCGCGACAGCGGCTGAAATCACCGCATAGTTTAATATTAAAGCTGAGACGCCAAGGCCGGTAGTTTCTATCAATAACGAAGGCGCAAATAATAAAACACCTGCTAATGATATCTCGTAGAAAAAATGAAAAATAAGCAGAATTTTTTTAAGATGTAGCATGGTCATACACTTTCCTTTCTTTATGTTTCATTATCTAAACTATACCAAAGAGCGAGTGATCCAAAACTTCTATACGGCGACCACTTTTCCACTATTTCAGGCGCTTTGATGAGGTACTCTTTTGGATCTTCAACTGCATACAGTTTCATAAATGCATTCTTCAACCCTAAATCACCCAATGAATACACGTCGGGTCTTCCCAGTGTAAAAATGAGAAACATTTCTGCAGTCCATGGCCCAATTCCTTTCACTTTTATTAACTCACTCATGATTTCATCATTGCTTAAATCTTTAAACGCATCAAACTTAAGGTTTCCTTCCTTTGTGTGATGAGCTAAATCCTTGACATATTTCACTTTCGCCCAGGAAAGTCCTAGATTTCGAAGATCCTGATCCACTGCATCCAAAATTATTTCCGGGGTGATTACTCCACCAATACCAGCTATGAATCGTCTTGTGATCACATCTGCCGCTTTGACAGATAACTGCTGTCCGACAATGTCTTCACACAATCTTCCAAAATATTGATCAGGTAAAAGCCCTTTTCCCAACTGTCTTGGAGGCATTTTGGAAAGCAACTCAAACACAATTGGATCCACTTTCTTAAAGTGAAGTAGTATGTCTGAAGAGAAACTATTCATATCTAAGTGCATTCAGTGCAGAAATTTTCGTCGCACGTCGCGCTGGATAAATACCTGTAAATACGCCGACACACAAAGACAATACAAACACGATAATGACAAATGGTGTGGGGATATATGAGATATCGATGAACCCCTGGCCTTTGACGAGAGAATACGCTGAGATCCCCAAACTCAACAGCTTCCCTCCAGCAAATCCAAAAAATATTCCCAGTACACCGCCAAAGAAACCCATGATCATCGATTCTGTCAAAAAAAGTTCGCGCACTTCACTGGACTTCATACCCATAGCCTTCATCAAACCTACCTCTCGAGTTCTTTCAAGCAAGGAGACAGTCAATGTGTTGAACATCCCTAAAGAAGCCACTGCTAAAGCGACCATACCAAGCAATGCGAGCACGCTTCTGAGCGTACCAAATAAACGATCAATTTGCTCAACTGTGTCTGCTACAGAAGCTGTTGCAAATCCTATTGCTTCAACTTGGCGCCGGACTTGAGCAAGCGAGTTTGGAGACTTCACCACTATCTTTGCTTGAGAAAAGTTGGTGATGCCAAGTGTCCGAAGGTCCATAAATGGTACATAGAAAAATGGGGCATTGTCTTCAGGGACCACACCCACTATCGTGTAAGTTTCTGGTAGAGATTCTACCTTTTCATCACTATCCAGTAAGTCACCAGTCACGATAAATGAAGTTTCAAATGATTTTCCAACCGCTTGGTCTGCCGTGATCCCTAAAATGTTTAGCATCGCCGTATTCACGACCGCTTCTTTAGTGGCACCAGCACCGAGCGCGATTTGTTTCACTTCATTTTGTTTTATTACTCCTGCCTCTGACGCTATCTCGATCCACTCATCATCGCTCCCAGACAATGTATCTGGTGGCGCATCTATTGGCGCAACTGTAGAATCATCTGCTTGTGCGAATAGACTCAATTCTGCACTACTCGTCCCTAACACCGCCTCATCTTGCAACTCAATGGTGTCCAGTAAATTCAACATCTCATCGCTGTCACTCGTCACTCCTAAGACTTGATTTCTCTTCAACTGCGTCGAATACACCCGAGTTTTTATCTGAGCAAAGAACACCTCTTCTTCTTTCTGACGACCATCAGCTTCAAGGATTGGCTGATAATTACCAGACTCACAACCAACTTCCTGAGTGCATGGTTCTTTTTCCCATATCAGCACTTTTGATTTGATCCATTTTCCGTACTCATCGTCAACAATATCTCCATAGTCTTCATTTCGCTCTGCACTCACTGACGCAGCATATTTATCTCCCCAAACCTCTTGACCAAGTTGGCGTCCTTCAATTTGACGCGTGTATCCGAGTAACTTTGCATTTGTGGATGGCCCTTCCCGTACTTTCAACCATTCTTCTGCATCAATATCATACTCAATATCACGTATTTTTTGACCTGATTTTCCTTCAAACGGATATGGATCCTCATTCTTTGAAATGGTAATACCAGCAACTTGACCAGGGACTACTTTGTACGAAAGTTCATTGTTCTCAAAGATTTTTCCTTCTATGGGTTTGACTGCGGACTGGTTGAGATACTCAGCTGTGACCCCGTAGACTGCCATGTCACTCACCGAGTTTTGGTAGTTCACTTTTGCGACTACAGCGATTTGTGGCAAAGCATGCGCCACATCGGGGATATTTTTAAATTGCGAAAGTGATTGGTCAGTCAATCTGACTTGACTGCCTGGTTGTGGATTTATGTCCGCTTGCTGCATCTCCTCAAGTCTTGCGACTCGATCAATCACTAACTTATTGATTCCATAGCCAAGTGAAACGAGAAACACAATTGATCCAATTCCAAGTGCCATACCACCAACTGTGATGACCGCACGTGTTTTCTTAAACATCATGTTTTTGATAGCTAGATCAATCAAGTTTAATCGATTGATGGTGTGCTCCTGATACTTATTGAAGAGTCCTAGAGGTTTTAAGAGTAGATTAGAAATGAACTTTAAAAGACGTTTCAGTGGTCCAGGCATGAAACGAATATTGGCAAAAATCAGAAAAAAAGCACTTGATAGGTAGAATATGAGCAAGATGCTAAATAAGCCAATCTGGGTCAACCATTTTCTCAAATTGTTCATTGAGCGAAACGGTGCCGTGAGTAGATGAAAAAATTTATTAAGGTTCATGATTTATTGAAAATGAATTGTATGTTGATGCTTGGGCTCCTCAGCTTTATTAATTGGTTGAGTCGGACTTGCTGGTTCAACAGGTTTTGTTGTTGCTTCTTTTTTAGTACTATCTATCTGGACATTCGCTTTGTCTTGATTCTTTTTCTGTTCTTGATGGTTCTTTGCACTATCTTGCTGGACGAGGATAGATGCTTGTGTATCAGAACCTCTCTTGGTATGCATGCCTTTGGTGAGCTCTTCTTTTTCCTTTCCTCGATAGACACCGATCACATTGCCATCGATCATACGTATGACAGTCGTGGCATACTTGACGTACTCCAAGTCATGTGTGACCATCACGATCGTTTTTGACTCTTTTTGATTCAGTGATGTGAGGAGCAACATCATGTCTTCACCTGACTTAAAATCAAGATTCCCCGTTGGTTCATCAGCGATAATAATTTCCGGATTATTGATCAACGCTCTACATAATGAAACTCTTTGCTGCTGACCAGAACTCAGCTCCGTGGGTACACGCTCTGCCCAGTTATCCATCTCTACCAATTTAAGTGTTTCAATTGCCTTTACACGTGCCGTCTCTTGATCCATGCCTAAGAGAATGAGTGGAAAACCGACATTTTCGACCACATTGAGTGACTTAATCCAGTTCGGTTGCTGGTACACCATGCCGATATGTTTTTTACGAAACGTCGATCGATAATCTTCATCCGTATTGGAATAAATGTCTTCGTTAAGAAATGTCACATTCCCGGATGACGGGACTTCCAGCCCAAGTATGACATGAAGCAAGGTAGATTTTCCACACCCAGATGGACCCAAAATAACCACAAAATCACCAAAGTAGATCTGTGCCGTGACTCCTTTTAAAATTTCGACGGTTTGACCACCGATGATGAATGATTTTCTCACTTCATTCACTTTGACAATATAACTTTGTTCACTCATATTTGATCTCTTACTATTTCTTGTGCTAATTGGCTAAAAATCCAAACACTTGCTGCAAGTTGGAGATGACAAGACCTAGTGCATCGTCGGTTGCTTTTGGAGCAATTGTGACAGTATCGACAGATTCAGTGACGTTGTTCGTCTGATCTTTTGCTAATGCACGAAGGTGATACACTTTTGATGGAGTAAGACCAGTGATGACTACAGTGTGATTTGTTTTTAGATTGGTGTCCTCTTGAGTTTTTTGTGAATATGCAGTGCCTGTACCTTCACCAAATTCCACTTGGGATGTCGATGCTTCATCAGTCGTCCAAGAGACGGTAAACTGCGAGACTATTTGCTCGCCTGCTTTGATGTTATTGCCTTCCACTCTCAGTCCAGAAATTTGTGGTGGTCGGGTATCTGTCGCAGTCGTAAGTCTTTGTCGTTCAGATTGGGCTTCATTACCGGCTCTATCACGTCCACTTGCCGTCAAAATATAGTTGGTATTCGCTTTGAGCCCTCTTACGATCATGCGATGCTCACCTTTCTTCAACACAATATCCACTTCATCTCTCACTTCGTCAGGTGCATTTTCTGGATAGAAACTGACGATACTGGAAACTTCCGTATTGGTAAGCCAAGACACCAATATCGTAGGCTGAGCTGTACCTCGTACTTGCTGGACCCGGACTGTCGAGATCTTTGGCCGTGGCAACGTCTCAAACGTCAACACACTTCCCTCATACTCTGCCCCTTCACTGTCAATCCCATTTATTTTGTAAAAGTACTTTGTGCCATCTTCTAGGTCTTCCAACAAAGAGGTGTACGTTGTCTCCACAGTAGAGGTGGACACTTCTAGTGTCCCACCAAATGCGGATGTTTTTCCAAAGTAAATTTTTACTTTGCTGGCTCCTTTGACAGTATATTCAAGTGACGCTGTGGTCAAGCCTGGCGTTTTCAACTTTGGATCAGTCACTACTGGAGCGGCGAGCGTCGAAAATGACTTTTCACCACTTGCCCCGGTGTTTCCATCTTCATCTGTCCATTTGGCTTTATAATAGTATGTCGTTCCAGGACTCAGGTTTGTGAGTTTGATCGTATGATCAGTCTTTTGATCAGAATTGGAAGGTTCTGAAGAAAAATAACTCCCAGCACCTGTCCCATACTGGACCTTGGTGTCAGAAGCACGATCGGTCGACCAAGTAATCGTAGCTTGTTTGGTCGTGATACCAGAAACCACCGGACCTGAACCTAATGCCGCTGCGTCTGTATATTTTCCAGTTGGCAACAGTTCAACCGCCTCAGTAAATGCTCCACAATTATTTACACTGTCACACGCTTTGACTTTATAATAGTACGTGATTTGCTCTAGGTCAGTATCTACATATGCTGCCCCAGTCGTGGTCGCTATCTTCGTGTAAGTTGCATTATCAGTCGATCTGAAAATTTGATAGGAAGACACACCTGATCCGGCATTGGTCGGTGCACTCCATGAAATGGTCAAGCGCCATGCTTCTGTACTCTTTATTGAAATATCTGCTACATCAATATTCAGCGCGATCCCTGGAGCGGAAGTGTTTGCGGTAAAAGTGGCACTCGCGTAGGCGCCGTAATTGATAGCGCCTCCACTGTCAGTTGAGTTTTTGGCTACAACGTAGAAGGTATTAAGGCCTGTTTGTGTGGCAAAAGCGCTAGCGCTGAGTGCTGTCGCTCCCGCACTAGTGAATGTGCACGTATCTGCTGAAGGCAATGTATTCACGGTATAACAATACGTCAGAGCATTTGCCAATCCTGAAAAGGTATCTGGCGCAGACCAAGAGAATGCAAAAGAGTTTGTGGTATTCGTCGACGGATTGGAAGTGACAAACTGTGGCGCACTTGGCCCATCACCCGCATAATAATAGGTGGCGGTCACATTGGTGCTACTTACATTTCCTGCAGTGTCCACCGTGCGCAGGAAGAAAGTGTTTTCACCGACTTGATAGGCTGCATCGGGGATGACAATAGACGTTGCGACGATCGTGGATGAAAAAGTGCTTAAAGATCCACTGCTTGCGCCTGTTTTGTATTGATAGCCTGCTATGCCTGAACCCGCGTCAGACGCAGCATTTCCACCACTAGACGGCCAAGAAAATGTAAACGAGTTTGTTGCTGCATATCCGGCAGGTGACACCGTGACTACAGTCGGATTCGTTGGTGATGCCCCGTCGTATTTATAAATAAATGGTGCGTACGTACTAGAGGCAGCATTTTGAGCATTATCCCGAGCTTTTATGCGCAAGTAATACGTTTGTCCACTGGTGAGACTTGAAGCTGTATACGTTGAAGCGACTTGGAAAGTACCTGCTGTGACTGGATCTGCGGTCACATCAGTACCAAAATAGACATAGTATCCGGCAATCCCTGAGCCAGCTCCATCATCTGCCCCACTCCAACTAAAATTGGGTGCGGCGTGACCATACCAAGTGTCGGTCGTGATCACTACACCACCAGAGCTAGCGCTGAGTGCTGTCAGGCTCGTTGGATGGGTTGGAGCGGTAACATCTGAGATAGCACCAATCGAGACACTGCTCAAAGTCACCTGCTGGTTTCCGTTTCCACTCATGATAGACTGCCACATAATGCCACCAGTGCCTACAGGAAAGGTAGCAATATTTGTATCGATCGTGGATGCCGAATTTGCTTGCGATGTGGAAGCGGATGTTACCCATCCACTATTATAGTATTTCCATGTTGATCCACTGTCATTTGATAAACGATAGGTGATCGTACCTCCGTTTAGCGTTTCAGAGGTCGTGAAATCATCAAAATTGAGCACACCAGAAGTCAAGACAGCAGTATTTGGTCGAGCGGTTTGAATTGCTGAGCTGTAAGGCGTTGAGTTAAAAGTTGCTCGGTTAGTCGAAGAGACTCTCAGCTCATCCAGTTTACCGATAAAGTTTCCGCCAGCGCTAATGTTTCCACGTGAGCCATACGCCCGACCGATCAGGAGATTTTTAGTATTATCAAGAATTGATATTGTGGATGCTGCTGAAGAACCACTTTGTGTCCCGTTCACAAACAGTTTCATGTTTGAGCCATCATATGTCGCTGCGATGTGATACCAAGTGCCACTGGTTAGTGACAATACTGCTGATTTGGCTACACTATCGTTACCGTATGACCAGATAGTTGCATCATTATTTGCATCACCGCCTGTGCCGGCATACATTTTTCCCTCATGTACTGCAAGTGCATTTACAAAATTGATCGAGGAGTCCCAACTACTATTGAGTCCGTCACCACCAACTTTAGCCCAGGAGCTAGTGTCATATCTCCATACTTCAGATTCTCCTACATTTATACCGAGTCCCACATATAAAAATCCGTTGTAAGTCACCATATCTAACACTTGTTCATATGTGCTATCAGACCAACCGAAAGTGCTGCCGGAAGAACCACTACTGTCATCACCACCAATCCTCGCACCACCCCAACTGGGACTACCGCCTTCGCAGCCCGTACAGGCCCAGACTTCAGCATCTCCGGCGGTGCTTCCCAAACCGACAACTATCTGACCATTATAAATAGCCATCGAATCAATACGCTCATACGTTGTGTTTGCCCAGGAAGAGTTCGTGCCGTCTCCTCCCACTCTTGACCAAACTGGTGTCCCCCCATCACAAGCACTTGTGCACCTCCAAACTTCTGCATCTCCGGCAGTTGCACCTGCTAATCCTGCGTATAAAAAGCCATTTGCTTGTGACATGGCAGGAACTTCTCGAAAGGTCCCCGCAGCCCAGCCGCTAAATATTCCGTCACCTGCGACTTTCGTCCAACTTGGCGTAACATCGCAACTGGTGCATCTCCAAACCTCAGCGTCACCATTAGCATTGTTTCCTAAACCAGCGTAGACCTTATCCATGTAGACTACTAAACTTGTGACATTTTCATACGTGGCGTTTGGCCAGCTACTATTAAGAGTGTCTCCCCCAATCTGTGTCCAGGTCGTTCCATTCCATCTCCAAAGTTCACCATCGCCTGTACTACGACCGATCCCAGCGTAGAGCATACCTTTGTGATACAAAAGACTATCGACTGCTTCGTACGTATTCCCGCCCCAGCTACTGTTGATTTCTTGACCACCGATCACAATCCAAACATCAGTAGTCGAATTGTATTCCCAGACTAATGCATTTCCAGCTTGTGCATTTCCAAGTCCTGCATAGATTTTCCCATCCCCTGAAGCGAGTTCTTGGACAGTCCCTAATCCGATACTCTCCCAGCTATTGAACGCATAACTTCCTCCCACTCTAGTCCAGCCTAAGGTATTGGAACACGTCCCACCGGTATCACACCGCCAAAACTCACTCGACCATGATGTACTACTCACACCTGCGTAGAAGAGTGTCCCATCCAGTAACATAGTATTTACCTGAGTATGGGTGGAACCCCAGCTTTGTGGTGAAACTCCAGTACCGTCTCCTGCTATTTGTGCCCATGAAGGTGAAGTACTACATGAGGTACATCTCCACACCTCACCATCTCCAGCAGAATCACCCAAGCCCACATAGACCGTAGTACCTGAAACGAGGAGGTGACGCACTGATTCATAGTTGGTATTCCAGCTTGGGCCAGTCCCCACTCCATCTCCCCCAATCAATGTCCACCCAGCTGTTGCAGTACACGTTGCACTCAGATCGCATCTCCATATCTCAGCTTCATTGGCTGGAGTAGTACCCAAACCCACATACAAGATATTACTCGCTCCACCAAGACCATTCACTTGTTCATAGGAGCTTCCCCAACTTTGCCCTCCGGTTGCTGTACCATCTCCTCCTCTTTTGACCCAAGAAATCGTCCCAGTATTTGTGCTCCACACTTCTCCATCTCCAGCCGTGTTTCCAATACCTGCTACTAAATTTGAGCCAATAAGTGCTAAGGTTCGAACTTCTTCATAATTGGTATTCCAGCTGCTGCTCGTACCATCACCTCCCACACGCGCTCCACCCCAAGTGGGACTGGTATCACAACTTGTGCATCTCCAGACCTCTGCATCTCCAGCAGCATTGTTTCCAATACCAGCGTAGACGGTCGTCCCATTTACAACGAGTGCGGTGACAGACTCAAAAGTAGTGGAAGCCCAGCCACTATTTACAGCATCACCGCCTACTTTTGTCCAGGTCGGCGACGCTCCGTTACATCCTGTACAGCGCCACAGATCACCATCACCCGCCGCAGTCCCCGCCAATCCAGCATATAAATATGTCCCGTCAGTACCTAAGGAAGCTGCAAACTCATATGTATCCATTGGCCAGCTGGTAAATACCCCATCACCGCCGACCTTTGTCCAAGAAGGAGTGGTATCACAACTTCTACAACGCCAAACCTCAGCGTCGTTGGGACCAGTCGCTGTTCCGATCGCCACATAAATATCGCTCCCCATTTTGACTGAGGCGTTGATATTAGTCTTTCCATTCAAATCCCAGGTGGTATTGATACTCTGACCATTATTTGCATCTAAATTTGGACCGGCTTTTTGCACCCAACTTTTTGTCCCTGTTGGCTCGAGCTCGTAGACTAATTTGCCTGTGGAGTGCTCAAAATACATTTGATAGGCACCCTTATCAAAGAGCGTTTGACGCTCTGAGTGACTATTGGCGTTGAATGTGGTATCAAAATTCACCCATCCTTCTAAGGTATTGTTGCCGGAGAGTGATACAGCCGATGAATCAGGAATGCTAAAATGACTTCCAAGTCCACTCATGACAGCAGCGTTGCTCATATTGCCAGCTGCGTATGTGACGGTACTGGCTGTGACAGTGGCAGCATTTGAAGAGGAGTCAGTAGGATTACCAGACGCTTCATTCAGATGTAGGAGCAGTGCTGTGGAAGCATCGCTAGTGTACTCCTGGAGTTTCAATCTAACCGTGTTTGAAATAATTTCGATCAAGCTTGAATCAGAAAGCGTGTAATCTCCTGCAGTGCCAAACGTCCAACTTTGTGTCGTGTCAGATGCAAAAATATTTGGGATCACAAACTTTCCTAGTAAAATTGAGAAACCTACCGACACACCTATACCAAAAAATAACAGGCTGAGGAACTGAAGTTGGAAAAAATGAAATCTTTTTTTGAAATACCGATGAGAAAATGCTGCTAAAACGGTTCGATAACTCTTTCCTAGCGGTATTGATAACCGCAAAAGATGCTTTAAATAGTTTTCACGAAAAATTTTCACTCGTCTTTTAAGAGTTATTTTGTGTTTTATTGGGCGAGTAAGGGTGATCTGTTTCACAATTCTAAAAAAAACTAAACCAGAGAAAAAAAATACTTACAATCACTATAAAAAACAT
>Ga0163144_10006806_pt1 | contig 25140 bp, 19 predicted proteins | sample OliLak19BULKMAT1_FD_123175 | JGI IMG/M metagenome (GOLD analysis project Ga0163144, IMG submission 123175) | Freshwater microbial mat bacterial communities from Lake Vanda, McMurdo Dry Valleys, Antarctica - Oligotrophic Lake LV.19.BULKMAT1 | ecosystem: Environmental > Aquatic > Freshwater >... | reverse complement strand
TAATACGGACATAATCTTTCGCCCCGCTCGCGGGGCGCGGATTGAAACAGATTCCGGCTGTCACCAGCTCTTTGTCCAGTTCTTTCGCCCCGCTCGCGGGGCGCGGATTGAAACATCAGCACTACCTTTCGTCGTCCGTCACGATCTGCTTTCGCCCCGCTCGCGGGGCGCGGATTGAAACTTTGACTGTGTCCGGTGGTGAAGCCGCCACACCCTTTCGCCCCGCTCGCGGGGCGCGGATTGAAACGATTCACTTGCGGCTGCATATGCTGTCCATGCCTTTCGCCCCGCTCGCGGGGCGCGGATTGAAACGATCCGGTGCTTCGATCGGCTGAATGGGATCGGCCTTTCGCCCCGCTCGCGGGGCGCGGATTGAAACGAGGCGCAGCCGACGTGGTGGCTGATTGAGAACGTCTTTCGCCCCGCTCGCGGGGCGCGGATTGAAACGTTCTCGTCGCAATGGATCGTCCTGTCATTCTGGACTTTCGCCCCGCTCGCGGGGCGCGGATTGAAACCAATCAATTACTGGCATTAAAACGTTCGCACCGGCACTTTCGCCCCGCTCGCGGGGCGCGGATTGAAACTGCAGGGCTCCGCAGTCTGCGACGAGGCAATTCCTTTCGCCCCGCTCGCGGGGCGCGGATTGAAACCTCCTCGCCAGCTCCGGTGCGGGCCCCAATCCGCCTTTCGCCCCGCTCGCGGGGCGCGGATTGAAACGATTACCAACGCAGCGTCAGCCGTGCATGTCGCTGTCTTTCGCCCCGCTCGCGGGGCGCGGATTGAAACCGGTGCAAACAGCTTGCATGTCCCCGTTTGACCGCTTTCGCCCCGCTCGCGGGGCGCGGATTGAAACGAGCAACGGCTGCAGGTCCACGTAGTAAGTATCCTTTCGCCCCGCTCGCGGGGCGCGGATTGAAACCGCAAGTACGGCAAGTCTTTGTCAATTCCTTTCGCCCCGCTCGCGGGGCGCGGATTGAAACTCAACTTTGAAACTAAGCCCGGCCCTCACAGCGACTTTCGCCCCGCTCGCGGGGCGCGGATTGAAACTATGGCTCGCGCAAAAGTCAGCCAGGCAACAAGCGACTTTCGCCCCGCTCGCGGGGCGCGGATTGAAACGCGACACATGAATGCCTGCCAGCGCGGGAGCAAAGTCAGGGAATCGTCATCATCCTGCTCCGCCCGCTCAGCGTCTTCGATCGTGTCGAACTTTCGAAGGATTTTCTCGATGGCCATGCAGCAGCCAATTCGCAGGCACGGTCGCCAGACCGTAGGATAGGGTGAAAATCGCCCACGCAGTGGCCAGCGTGACGACGGGAGAAATCGCATCCGAAACAACCCGTAGTTTAGCTCCGCCAGATCCAGGTCCGCAACGACAACGCTACAGATCATCCCGGTATCGGAGTTCCTTCCACGGGTCGACAACGTTGTGATAGCGTAGAATTCCAATGATCATCGACGCCCATCAACATTTCTGGAAGCTCGACCTGCCGTTTGACTACGGCTGGCTGCGTGAGCCTCAGCATCAGCCGATCTGCCGCGACTTTCTGCCGGAAGATCTGAAGCCGCATTTGCAGGCTGTTGGAGTTCAGAAGACGGTGTTCGTTCAGACCCAGCACAACGTCGAAGAAAACCGCTGGGCACTGAAACTGGCAAAACAGCATGATTTCATCGCCGGAATCGTGGGCTGGGTTGATCTGGCGTCGGAACAATGCGAAGAGCAGCTGAGCGAATTCCAAGACAATCCGAAGTTTGTCGGCATCCGGCACATTACGCAGGCGGAACCCGATGACGATTTCATCGTCCGCCCCGAAGTCGTTCGCGGGCTGAAGATCCTCCAGAAACACAAGGTGCCGTTCGATCTGCTGTTCTTCACTCAGCATCTGAAACACGCCGCCACCCTGGCCGAAATGCTGCCTGAGTTGCCGATGGTGATCGATCATCTGGCCAAGCCGAAGATCAAGGACCGGATCATTGATGACTGGCACAAGGATCTAAAGAAGGCGGCTCAGTTTCCGAATCTCTTCTGCAAACTCAGCGGCTTGGTGACCGAGGCCGACTGGAAGAACTGGAAGCCGGCGGACCTCAAACCCTATGTCGATGCCGCCCTGGACGCCTTCAGCCCGCAACGCTGCATGTTCGGCTCGGACTGGCCCGTGTGCGAACTCGCCGGCAGTTATGAAATCGTTTACTCAGCCCTGAACGAAGTGCTCGGCGCGATCAGCACGACGGATCAGAACCACATTTTTTGCGAAACCGCGAAACGCTTCTACCGACTGCAGTAGCCGTCTCGCTCCGCCGAGACGAGCCTTCTTAACGCGTCCCTGTTCGAACATCGTCCTACCGGGAATCGCATCGCAAGGGCTGGTTTGGCCACGACACCGGGTGTGTATTTCGGACGCAGCAGACCGCAGCTCATCACGTCCCGGCGCGCCGGGATGATGGCTGCATTCAACAAAGCACAAGTTGCTCAGCCCGGAACACGGGGCCTTCAACGCAGGTGCGGCGGTAGTCCCAGGAGCCGTCCGGTTCGCGGACTTTGGTGACACAGCTAAAGCAGGCTCCGAACCCGCACGCCATCGGGGTTTCCAGCGACAGCCAGCATGGTATTGACCGCTGCTGACATAACTCCGCGACGGCTTTCATCATGGGCTCCGGGCCGCAGCAGTAGACGTGAACGCCGTCTCGCATGTTCGTGAGGCTTTTCTTCAGCAGCTCCGTCACATAACCGTGATGACCGGCCGAACCGTCGTCGGTCGCGATCTGCAGATCGAGTCCCGGAATGTGGAATTCGTCCAGCCCCGCAAGATAACTCGCGGATCGCACTCCGTAGCAAAGTGAGACGGTTTCGGGCGGCAGAAGAACAACGCGGCTCGGAATGCCGTAACTGGCAAGACCCATCGCTTCCCGGATCACGCCCAGGAACGGAGTCTGCCCGATGCCGCCCGCCACGCAGATCAAGTGCCGACACTCAGGCACAGGAAAGCCATTGCCAAGGGGGCCCCAAAGACTGACCTGGTCACCCGTCCGCCAGTGACTCATCAGCGTCGTCAGCTTTCCGACCGTGACGAACCCGAATTCGACACCCGCCGGACGACCGTCAGCATCGTGATAGACATCGAAAAGCGCGAATGGTCGGCCAAGCAGAGGATCGCTGCCCGTCGTCGGGCGAATCATCAAGAACTGTCCGGGGACAATCGCCTTCGCCAGTTCCGGAGCATCAACTCGAACAGCCCAAGTGTCCCGAGCCATCGGGCGAACGGCCTCAACCGTCGCTGTGTACTGACGGGCACTGAATATCATTCCGGGGAGGCAGGCTGAGTGATCCGTCGACATGAACGTACAGGTCCGCAGTTCAGATTGGGTTTGCAAAACTATTCACGGCTCTCGACGCAGTCTATCCCGCGGGATCTGAACTTTGCACCGCACGAGTAACCGCGGCGGCGAACAGACTGGCCGACTGGCCGACTCGTTCCGGGGCTCCAGCCTCGGAACGCACTGCCCCGGAGGCTCGGCCTCCCTCGAATACAGCGTTGACGAAACGGTCCTGTGGCCGCGCAAGCAGACCCGTTGAGGCATACCGCAGTCGCAACTCTTCATGCACGAGAGGCAGGAGCCTCAAGTGCAATGCGTTTCGAGGCGGAGCCTCGGAACGAGTAGGCATCACGAAAGTCCCGGCAGTGTATTCCGCGAAACACGAACTTTGAACCGCCTGCCCGCGGACTTCGACCTCTCGCCGGGTCCCCCGCTATAATCCCGCTTCGTCACCGGTATCTTGCCACCATCTGGCGACGGTGGCTATGGTCGTTTGGTTCCCGCTCATCGTCCAAGATCATTCATGCCCGCCAAAGATCAGAAATTTCAGCTCGTGAGCGAATTTGCTCCTGCCGGAGATCAGCCCAAAGCCATCAATGCGCTCATCCAGGGTATCCGGGACGACAAGCGGACTCAGGTGCTGCTGGGAGTCACCGGCTCCGGCAAGACGTTTACGATGGCCAACGTCATCCAGCAGGTGCAGAAACCGACGCTGGTACTGTCCCACAACAAGACGCTGGCCGCTCAGCTGTACGGTGAGTTCCGCGAGTTTTTTCCTCACAACGCGGTCTCGTACTTCGTCAGCTACTACGACTACTATCAACCCGAAGCCTACATTCCTCAGCGCGACATCTATATTGAAAAGGATGCCTCGATCAATCAGGAGATCGACCGGCTGCGCCTTCTGGCGACCAGTGCCCTGGTGAGCCGAAACGATGTGATCGTCGTCGCGAGTGTGAGTTGCATCTATGGCCTGGGGTCACCTAAAGATTACCTGAACATGATGATCCCGCTGCATGTCGGGCAGCAGGTGGACCGCGACAATCTTCTGATGAAACTGATCGACATCCAGTACGATCGCAATGACTTTGATCCGGCGCGATCAAAGTTTCGAGTGCGCGGCGACGTCATCGAATGCTGGCCGGCGTACGAAGAGTTCGCTTACCGCATCGAACTCTGGGGCGACGAGATTGAAAAACTGAGCATGATCGACCCGGTGTCCGGTCGTGAATCTCAGTCGCTGAAAGAGATCTACATCTATCCGGCCAAACACTTCGTGCTGCCGCAAAGTCGCATCGATGCCGCTCTGGATGAGATCCGTGAAGAGCTGGATGCGACACTTGCGACGTTCAAAAAAGAAGGCAAGCTGCTGGAAGCTCAACGTCTGGCCGCACGGACCCGGCATGATCTGGAGCTGATGAAGGAAACGGGCTTCTGTCCCGGAATCGAAAACTACAGCCGGGCTCTGGCAGGCCGCAAGATCGGTGAGCCGCCGTATACGCTGTACGATTTTTTCCCGGAAGATTTCCTGCTCTTCGTCGACGAATCGCACGCAACGCTGCCTCAGATCCGGGCGATGTTCGCCGGCGACAATGCCCGCAAGACGACGCTCGTCGATCACGGGTTTCGCCTGCCGATGGCAAAGGACAATCGACCTCTGAAGTTCGACGAATGGAACGCCAAGCCGTCGTACCGAGTGTTTGTATCGGCGACGCCCGGCAACTGGGAACTCGATCAGACCGGCGGCGAGGTCGTCGAACAGGTGATCCGCCCCACGGGACTGATCGATCCCGAGATCCGCGTTGTCCCGGCGCGAGGTCAGGTACAGCATCTGATCGAACAGGTGCGGGAACGTGCGGCGATCGGCGAACGAGTGCTGATCACGGCACTGACGAAACGACTGGCCGAAGACCTGAGCAGTTACATGAAGGAAGAAAACGTCCGTTGCGAGTGGCTGCATTCCGAATTGAATGCACTGGAACGGGTCGAAATTCTGCGCGAGCTCCGGGAAGGGAAATTTGACGCCGTCATCGGCGTCAATCTGCTCCGGGAAGGACTGGATCTTCCGGAAGTGTCACTCGTCGCCATCCTGGATGCCGACAAGGAAGGTTTCCTGAGAAGCGAAACGAGTCTGATCCAGACCATCGGACGGTCCGCTCGTAACGTGAACGCACAGGTGATTTTGTACGCCGATAAAGTGACGGACAGCATGCAGCGGGCAATCGACGAGACGAATCGTCGCCGCAAGCTGCAGACGGAATTCAACGAACAGCACGGGATTACGCCGGAGTCGATCCGCAAAGCGATCCGCAAGGGCATCGAAGAAGAAATCCAGGCTCGCCGGATCGAGCGTGAATCTTCCGGCGTGACGGGAGAAGCTCAGTTCGTGACTCAAGAGTTCCTGCGGGAACTCGAACGGGAAATGCTCGAAGCTGCCGAGAAACTCGACTTCGAACGCGCCGCGCAGCTGCGCGACCGAGTGCATGACCTCAAACAGAAAATGGGCCAGCCCGTTCCGGAAGACGAAGGCAGCACGTCTCCCGGTTTCGCCGCTAAGGGCCGTCGTCGGGGCCGAAAAAAGTAGCCCTTACGCTCCATCATCATCGACGAAAGAAAATTCCATCGCGGCTTTTTACGCCCGTCGATTCGGATTGACTTCGACTGGTCGGGTGTTATCCTACGCAATTCCTCAAAACACTGGGTTTTCATCAGATCAGGACTTTTTGGCCAATGGGACGTACTGAACGACAACGAGAAATTGCTCGACGCCGCAAACGCAAAGTCGGTTTGGCCAAGGTGCGGGTACGCTATGCGGCAGCAAAGACTGAGACCGAGAAAACCGATTTGCTCGCCAAGGCTCGTCGTATGAGCCCCTTCATCGTGCTGGAATAGATCACAGGTCACACCCGCAGGAAGATGCGGCGGCGATAAAGCACTACGGCCACGATGAACCAGACCAGCAAATAGCTCATCGCCCACGCCAGCGAAGCGTTCTTCGGCGCCAGCCACTGCGAGAACAGCGATTGGTACATCCAAGTCTTGATGGAGACCGTGTTGTCCCCCCCGGCGGCGACCTGAAAATGTCCCATGACGTCGCCGGCGATCCCGGTCAGGACAAAGATCGCGAGTGCATTCACGCCGAGAATTTGAAACGGCTTTGACCATGTCATTTTCGACTTGATGTCAATCAGCCAATAGCACAGCCCAAGGAGCAGAAGAGCCAGTCCGGTTGTCACCAGAACGTACGAGCTCGTCCACAGGGGCTTGTTGATCGGAAATGTCAGACTCCACAGCAGACCGGCGAGCGCACTCAGGATTCCGAATCCAAACAGGCCGCCCGCTTTGTCGAGTCGCTCGCGCGAGGTCAGCAGCCATTGACCGGCCAGCAATCCCGTGAGACAAGTGGCAATTGCCGGCAGAGTGCTCAGCAGTCCTTCAGGATCGTATTCCGGTTTGTAGATGTGTCCGGCCAGCAGCGTCCGGTCGATCCAGGACGCCAGACTGCCTTCCTGACTGAGATCCCCCGCTTCAAATCCCGGCGCTGGAACCAGTGTCATCAGCAACCAATAGCCGATCAGCAGTCCAGCCAGGACGAGCGACTGTCCCCGCACACGCAGGTTCAGATAGATACAGGCCGTGAAGAGGTAGCACAGCGCAATTCTCTGCAGGACGCCCGGAATCCGGATGGTCCGGAACGCCTCCACCGTGAACGGAAACCCGTGCAGCACAATCAGGCTGATGAAGAAGATCAACGCCGAGCGGCGAACGATCCGGCCGTAGACTGAGCCGCGCGGCGCTTCGGCATCTGCGGCACCCGGCAGGTATTTCTTCAGCGACAACGGCACACAGACGCCGACAATGAACAGAAAGAATGGAAACACCAGATCCGTCGGCGTAAGCCCGTGCCATTCTGCATGCAGCAGCGGCGGATATACGTTGGACCATGACCCTGGATTGTTCACAATCACCATCGCCGCAATCGTCATCCCGCGAAACACATCGAGAGACAAAAGGCGAGCGGATGGCAGACTCTGAGCAGCTGACGGGGATGTCTGGTCGGACGACATTTGCAACCTCATGAATCCATAGGCAATGCGGCGGCATCGACTGTGACTGAGTTCAGTAGCCCATTCAAGCGGACGGATCCGGCCAGGCGTTCGCCGTGCCTGCGCATCGCGGAGTACGGATGCCTGAGACATCCAGTCACGTCTTTCATCGGCCTCTCAGACGACGGCTGTCTTGACACAGACAATTGGCGGAAGAGAGTCGAACAGACAGCGCCATTCGTCGCCGCCATCGTGTCCCATCCACAGCTGTCCCGTCGTCGGGTGCATCCGGCTTCCGTCACGGACAATCGTGTGCATGCACAAACCGCCGTTGCCAGGTTGCCACTGCCGCGCGTGTTCATGATTGCTGATGCCTGCAACCATTTCCCACGAATTGCCGTTATCGTCACTGCGAAACAGGGCGGCCGGCTCGACACCGCACCAGAGTTCTTTTTTGCTGCCGCCGGCCTCCAGTGACCAGATATTCGCCAGAGCCCGCCCGTCGTCAGTGGGAAATGCCGGCGCCGATTTTGTCTCGCGGCATTTCTTTCCGAGGTCCGTCGAAGTGAGAACCTTCATGCCAAACCAGGCGTTGCAGCTGCTGGCGAGCAGGCGCGGCGTGCCTCGCTCATCAATGAGCGTCGAATACACGGCGACGCCCGGGGAAAACGGCCCGCGCAGCTCAAACCGCCGTCGCGTCTTTGCCGATTCAGCGATGAACAAACCTTTCTTCGTGCCAATACAAATGATGACGCGCTCGCTCATCTGGTCTGCCTTAAAAAGAAGTGATTGGACGACTAACCTCCGGATACGGCCTGCCAGAGCGTCAATTCATCGCCGGGACGAAGTGGCGTCTCCAATCCGCCGACGTCGCGAACCGGCACCATGTCGGAGTTGACGAACAAATGAATATGCGGCCGCACCCTCCCGGTTTCATCACAGACAGTCGTGTACAGCGACGGATACTCCTGCTGAAGCTGGACAAGGGCAGCGACCACTGTGTCGGCCGTGACGTTGATCGTCTCCGGACAGCGACAGTATTCCCTGAATCCGCGGGGAATATGCACCGCGATCGACATTTCGTCAATTCCTGCTTTCAGTCATTGTTCCCGCCTGGCGTCTGCCATCGGAATCGGGCCGGGCTTCACACATCGAAATCCCAAATGATTGCTGGCTGTGCGAACCTCGCCTTTACCACGAGTCCCGACAATGTATCGCGTACAATAGACGTCCGTGCAGAGAGCGGTCATGAATACATACGTCTCCAACAGCAGCTAGTGCGCCGTCATCAGTCATCTTCACGCGACACGGTATGATTCCATGCGTCCAAGCTGAAAGACGTGATAATGCCAGGCCGGCAGATCCAGATAAAATCCTCGTTCCGTCAACTCGGTGCCGTCTCGCTCATAACACGCCTCTCCCATGCGATCCTCCAGTCGCCACGTTTCCCGTCTGAGATCGTCATGTGGCCAGCGGACGTAGCACTGGCTTTGGTTCGAAGAGTAGTTGACGACGACAAGCAGCCGTTGGCCATCGTGTCCCTCCCACTCGCAGGCAAGGAAGTTGTCGTTGGATCCGTTGCCTTCCCACGCAGGTACGCATTCGAGCTGTCTCCACGCTCCGTTTCGAACGGCATCGTCGCGCAAAACCGCCAGCAATCGGTCGTAGAACTGTTTCAAACACTCGTCCACGGGTTCGGCCGGTGCGCGGACGAGATGCGGCGAGATGCGTTTCTGACGGCCCTCGAACTGGCCTTGATGGAAGAACCTCAGACCAGGCGACAGGAACGTGATGACAGCGGCCGCTTCGTGAACGTCTCGTGAAAACGTGGCCGCCGCACGCGGCTCGTCGTGGTTCTCAAGGAAGCGCGCCAGCTTGTCCTGGTAATCCAGTCCCGCCCTGAAGTGATCGCGCACCGGCATCGCATGGTGATCCCGCAGCCGATCGTAAAGACGCTTGTCGTAGGTGTCGTCGAAACCCTGCTGCTGCATCGTCCATTCCCGGTCCCAGTAGACCTCCGCCAGAAACTGGAAATGGGGGTGCTTCTGACGGACGGACTCGATCGCTTTCGGCCAGAAGGAATCAGCGCGGACGCCCCAGGTGCTTTCAAAGACATCGGGTAAAACGAGCATCGCCATATCACAGCGAACGCCGTCACATTGACCGGCGATTTTTTCCAGCTCACTGATCATCGCCTGCTGCAACGCCGCATTGCCGTAGTTGAGCTGCAGAGTGTCCGGCCAGCCGTCAAAGTGCGGGTCGCGACCAGAGGCGAGCAGCAGCGGACCACTGTTCGTTTTCACTCTGCAGAAGTTCCCGGGCGACTGAGCCAAATCTGTCTCATTGCCATGAATGAAGTAATCCGTGTGCTCGTCAATCCACCGGTGATCCGGGGCCGTGTGGTTCGGGACAAAGTCGAGCATCAGTTTCAGCCCCCGCTTCTGCATGCGCAGTCGCAATCGCGCGAGCGCCGCATTGCCGCCGAGGCCGCGCTGTACCGTGTAACTCCTGATGGCGAATCCAGATCCGGCAATGTCTTCGTCTTTAAGATCCGGCAGCGTTGCCGTGAATTCGCGACGCCATTCCGGATTTGATCGCGAGATTGCCCGCCCTGCCGCGCCGGTCTGCCAGACACTCAGGAGCCAGATCCAGTCGAAGCCCTGCCCGGCGAATTCATCGAGATCGCTGTCCGGAATGTCATTCAGCGTCGCGCTGCGACCAAGCGTTTGAGACAACTCCGTCAGCCAGACTCGGGTGTTCACCTGATACAGCGAGGGGTAGCGTGGTGACGTCTTCATGATCGTGCCATGTCCTGGTCAACGCTGGTTGAAATGCGGCTTGAGCCATTGAATACTGCACCTGCTCGCGGCAGAGCTCGCGCTGCCATCAATCGGGCAAACGTTTCCGGCGGAATTCTGTGCAGGTCGGACCATGTCCTTCACAGCAAGGAATCAGCCAGAACCGCTCGACTGGCAGCCGATGTCTTTCCATTTTTCCAAAATGACTGTTTCGCAGATTCAGAATGGAGCGTCTGTCATGGCCCGATTCTCCTGGCTTTTCTTTGTCACGATGTTGTTGTTCAATGCTGTTCATCTTTGCGCTGCGAGCGATACCGGACTCACACCCGATTCCCGATCGGCAACTGACGAGACAGATCAGGTCGACGAGCCGGGCCAGACCGACGAAACGGTCGAATACGCATGGGAAGCCGTCACGCCGAATGCAGAATTTGCACCTCGTGACGGGGCAGGGGCACTGACGTTCCGGAACCGAATGTGGTTTATCGGTGGCTGGAACCCCGGCGACAAGTCGCATTTCCCGCAAATCTGCAACAACGAAGTCTGGAGTTCGGCCGACGGCGCAACATGGTCGCTGGAAAAACCGAACACGTTTCTGGATGGCACGTTTGATCCTGCGACGGACTGGGAAGGTCGCCACACCGCAGGCTACGCGGTGCTGCGCGACAAAATGTGGATCGTCGGTGGTGACGTCAACCAGGGGCATTATCACCACGATGTCTGGAATTCGTCCGACGGCCGCAACTGGAATCTTGTCAACAAAGACAAACCTGTTCCCTGGGGACCTCGGGCATTGCATTACACCGTCGTCCATCGTGACAAGCTGTGGGTGATTGGTGGCCAAACCGTGCCGGGGATCGCCCGGGAAGAGGAACACCTCTACAGGGATATCTGGAATTCGGCGGACGGACTGAACTGGGTCAAGGTTGAAATTCAGGAACCGGCGTGGCCGCAGCGAGGCATGATCGGTGGCAGCGCAGTCTTCCGAGGACGCATCTGGATTATGGGTGGAGGAACGTACGAAACTCCGACGAAACCCGACCGGCTGTTCTACAACGATGTCTGGAGTTCAGCCGACGGCATCACATGGGAACAACACACACCGGCCGCCCCGTGGCATCCTCGTCAGTATCACGACGTCGCCGTCTTTGACGATCGACTGTGGGTCCTGGAAGGATACCACCGCGACGGAGGCAACCGTAAAGATGTGTGGTATTCGGCTGACGGAAACCATTGGAACGAGGTCCCGAATACTCCGTGGGCCGCGCGCCATGCGGCCAGCGTTTATGTGCATGACGGCAGCCTGTGGATGGTGGCAGGCAACAACATGACGTCCGATGTCTGGCGTCTGCAGCGGAAATCGCACTGACCGACTACAGGTCAATGACCTGCTTCCAGTTTTCATAAATAATGCGATGCAGAGCCTCTTCCGGAAACGTCGGAAAGTTTGTTCCCTGCACGATGTTGTTCACCTTGTGCAGCCCGGAGATCAATTGTTCGGGCGTTGCCGACGGAAAATCGGAGCCGAAGATCAGCTTGTGCTCCACTCCGTATTCCAATGCCGTGATGAACGCCTGCCAGTGTCGCCAGGGGCGATAGTGCAAAGCGGATACGTTGGCGTACAGATTCGGATGTTTGCGAATCAGCGCGATGCATTCGGTTTCCCATGGATGCCCCATGTGTGAAATGATCATGCGAAGTTCCGGACAGGCGATCGCAATGTCTTCCAGAAGGACAGGATTTGCATATTTCAGCGGCGCAGGACGGACAAACGTTGTTCCCTGATGGACATTGACTGGAATGCATAACTGCTCGGCCTTCCGGAACAGCGGGATGTGCCGCGGATCCTGCGGGTCCCAGTTCTGATAGATGGGCGAGACCTTCAGCCCGCGAAATCCATGGTTGGAGACATAATGATCCAGCTGGTTTACGCAGTCGGGATCGTTCGGGTCGACGGAGCACCAGCCAATGAACCGGTCGGAATGCGCTCGAACAAATTCAGCGATCAGTTCCTGGTCGGCATTGATTCCCGAATGCGGAGCTTTGATTCCGAACACGATGACTTTGTCGCACGCCTGTGTGGCCTCCAGCAACTGCTCCGGCCGTGAATCGAAGGCGTTTCGTTCGTCCTGATCGCTGCCGGCAAAGTAGACGTCCGGCGTCATCCGCATCTTCGCCCGCTTCGCTTCGAGTGCAAATCGGACAAATTCGTCGGACAGATGGTCCGGATACCACATCAGGTTGGTATGAGTATCGACGAGCATGTTTCCGGTTCACAATTCTAACTTCACAGTGCTGACGTGCGAAACAGGGTTATCAGACGATGTATTTCCTGGCCACCTTCGCCGCCACAGCACCGGTGGTGTAGTAGCCGATCGAAATCTGACCAACCTGAGTCAGCAGGTCATACGACTGCCATCGGTCCCAGCCGTAATCGGATTCGAGCCACAGAATCAGCTTCGCATAACTTTCCGCAACCGCGCGCTCCAGTGGCAGCGCCACGGCGACGGCCATCAGTTCTGTCGGCGATTCGATCCGCGGGCTGGCCAGCTGTGCCCCTTTGATCAGGTGGACTCGGATGGTCGTCCTTGCCGGCATCTCCAAAGCCGTCGCGGAAAGCTCACCGTGACCTTGTGCGGCGTGCGCATCCCCGAGATACAAGTAGCCGCCGGGAACAAACACCGGCACGTAAACCGTGTTGCCCGGGCAGACCTCCACCAGATCCAGATTGCCACCGTAATTGCCGGCAGGGACGGTCGACGGAACTCCCCAGTCCGGTGCCGTTCCGAGGCATCCCAGCATCGGCGCATACGGAATGCTGACTTTCTCGCTCCACGCGATCTGACCGTCTCGAATCGGACAGATCCGCGTTCCAGGAGGAACATCTGCGCCCAGCCATTCGGTCAGCATCCGCGGAGCCCCGGTGTAGGTCGCACACTGGCCAATCAGAGGCTCAATCGATTGAATATGAATCGCCAGCGCATCTCCCGGTTGAGCCCCGCGGACCACAAACGGGCCATTGACGGGATTGCTCCACGGCATCGATCGCTTGTCGCGTCGATCTTCCGGACGACGCAACTGTCCGGACAATGCGTCCTCTGATTCCACGATCAATGTTTCGCCGGATTCGATCTCCGCCCGCGGCGGTGAATGGCGACTGAACTCATACAGCAGCGGAGTCGCCGGAATCGAATTCACAGGAGGATCTTTCTGACTACGGATTTGAACACGAAAAATTCGTCTGCCTGATTGGTGCGCGCGAAAGTCGAATGCCGGACATTGGCAAACGAAATCGTAGTCGTCAAACGAGCCCGGATGACCGTCGGCCGCGGACGTGACGATGGAGCCACAAGTCGACGACCGACCCGCCGGGCAACGGCGTGAAGGGTCTATCGCAGCGTATTTCAGGGCGTTCGCCGAGTCCCTTCTCCCCTTGGGAGGGGGAGAAGGTGGCCGATAGGCCGGATGAGGGGGTTTTCGCTTGATCTGATGTATTCAAATCCTTCACGGCGTTGCCCGCCGGGCCGTCTTTGTAGCAGCACCTCTCAGTTAACAGTCGCTCATTGATCGTACACCGATTGCACAAAAGAGATCAGTCGACACCAGGACAAACGAGTCGCCCATGTTCGAACAAGCCTTCAAGAACATCGACGACGTCCTGTGGAATGGCCCAGTCATCGGACTGACGTTTCAGTTCTGATTCTTTGGCCGAGAGGCAGCAGAAGTCGCGAGACCGCAGATCGGAACTCTCGCGAGTTCCGCTACACCCATTCTGGAACCACTCTAGCCGTGCGGCACGGTCCCTGAATTCGTCAACATCGTGCTCGCATATTGAGATTCCTCGGGGGTGTCGTCCGCAGACGTCGAGGCCGGCGTGGCCGGCGTGAGCGGCGGAAGGCCGCGCTGGTGGCGGTCCCACCAGGTATCGGCGGTTTCCATGGACCAGCCACCTTTCGTAACGGCCTGTCGCAGTTGTTGTGCGAGGTCGCGGGCTGTCTGCGGGCGGCGAGTGCGCACTTTTTCGAGACAGCCAAGCAGCGCGTTCTCGACCTCGGTCGAAATCGGATGCCCGAGGCGTTGCGATGGCGGAACCGGAATGGCGTCAATGTGCTGCTGACAGAGCTGGACGATGTTCTCGGCTTCAAACACCGGCTGACCGGTGAGCAAAAAATAGCCCACGGCACCGACAGCATAAAGGTCGCTGCGCGCGTCGACCGAATTGGGCGACTGAATCGCCTCGGGCGCCATATAGAGAGGGGTTCCTGTGAGCGAATTGGCCGCAGTCAGGCCCGCTTGCTTTGCGTCGTCGACCGCCTTCACCAGACCAAAGTCAAGGACCTTGACCACATCGTTTTCGGCGCCGCGCCGGTTGAGCATGATGTTGGCCGGCTTGATATCTCGATGCACCAGTCCCAGCGAATGAGCCTCATACAGCGAGCCGCAGATCTGCAATAAGATGTGGATGACGCGTGCTTCAGGCTGCGGGCCGTATTTCTCGACGAGCGTCTGCAGGTCGATGCCGTCCAGAAATTCCATGGCGTAATAGAAAACTCCCTCAGGAGTTCGGCCGAAGTCGTAGATGGCGATCGTGTTCGGGTGGTTGAGCTGGCAAGTCATCTTCACTTCGCGTTCGAATCGCTGAATCGAAGCATCCGTGACCTTGTCAATGCTCAGCAACTTAATGGCGGCGGGGCGACGCAGCATCGAATGGTGCCCCTTGTAGACGACGCCCATTCCTCCCGCGCCAAGTTTTTCTTCGAGGGTGTACTGCCCCAGTTGCTTCAGTTCGATCGCCGCCCTCTGGGCTTCGCGCTTCAACTTCGCGACGCGCACCGAGAACAGGAAGATGGCAAGTGAGCTGGCCGCCAGCAGCCCCAGCAGGCAGCGGAACGTCCACTGGAGAATGGTGAGCGGCCTGTATGCCTCGACAAGGTCTACTTCCGTCGCCACACCCAATTCATATTGCGGAAGCCAGATCCACGCTCCCAGTGACGGAACACCGCGATAGTTGCGGTAACCTTCGATGTCGACCCCCGAACCGCCAGCAATTGCAGCGGCCGCGCTGGTCGTCAGCGGCTGTTCAGAACGGCGGACTTTTGGCCGGAATCCCTCGGCCATATTGCCGCCAGGATCGCGAACCTGCACGTTCAATATGGATCGTGAATCGTCTCGATCCGCCAGGATTCCGGTCAGGATCAGTTCGTCATCGAACCGGCTGTTCGACACCATCAGCCCCGTCTTGTCGAAGGCATACGTCTCGCCCGAATCCCCGAACCGGCCCAGCTGAAGAATCCGAGTGAACTCCAGCTCTGGTCGAATCCGCAGGCCGAGAGCCCCCACGATCTCGAAACTCGCGTCGCGGACCGGAGCGACGACAAACATGGTCGGCACACCGGTCCGCGCGCGGTCCGTTTCATCCTTCAGCATGACGAGGCTGGCGAACGGAGGCCCGATCGTCGTCTCTCCGGCCAGCGCCCGTGTCAGAAGTGCCTCGTATTCCGGAAGTGCCTCGCGGCCGATGAGTTCCTCAGCTGCCGAGGCCACGATCCGCCGGGACTTGTCAGCCACGATGTAGCCGTTATAGCGGTGCGATGTGAGTGTGGGACTGAGTTGCTTCTGCAGCGTTCGCCGAATTTCAGCAAGGTCGATGCCAGGCGTGTCGGCCTCGGCTGGCTTCGGAGCGTCGAGCAGATCATAAACGCTCTCGCGGACCGGCTGACTGTTCGCAAGCGCAGCGGCGTTGGCGGTGTTCATCTGGATCCAGTTTTCGAGCATCTCAGTCTCGACCGTCAGCAGCGTCTGCAGCTGCGAGCGCAGATTGGCTTTCATCGTCGCCGCGATTGAGCGCTGCACCATAAAGCCGAGGATGCTCAGCAGCACGGTGGCAATCACCGGCCAGATCCAGAGTTGCTTTTTCAGGAACACGCCTGTGTGCGAAACCGCGGTGCCCAGCGATTGCGACGCCCACGTCATTCGCGGGTGATACGATTTCTGCTGCGATGAGCCGCGTCGGAAAAGCGATAGCAGATTCATAGAATGGAATGGCCGTCACGATTCGGGGACACGAACGCTGCTGAATTGAGCCGATTGGCTGACAGAAGCGGTCTTCGACGTCGGCGAGTATGAACTCCCTGGTACGGCGCAGGCCATGAGTTTTCCAGGAAAGGCTTCAGAACCACTGAGAATCCGGGATGTCTTACCGAACATCAATCGCTACCGGTTGAGAGGATTATGCGGACGCCTTTCCCGATGGTCCGACTCACGGAGACACTACGGAGCCTGCGTAGCGGCAACCGCTCCAGGACGGAACCAACGGTGTTGTGCAGGACCGCAATTTTCAACGTGTTTTTTCAGTTTGCACGCAGCGTTGCTTGCAAGCCATCACATCACAGCAACATCATTTGTTGTGGCAGACCGACACGACTCAATCCAAAGCGCTGACCACTCTGGTCTGGCAATTCACGAAAAACCGCCCAAAGGCACTGAAATGACGACGTCGCGAAAATCATTGTTTCTGTCGCTGATTCTCTGTGCGTATTTGGTGTCGAATCTGCAGGCACGCGACTGGTCGGATCCATCGGGAATCTACAAGATTCAGGGAGACCTGATTGCGGCGAGTGAGGACACGGTTGTCCTGCGTCGGAAAGGCGGCGAGCTGGAGGCTTATCTCATCGTGCAACTGAGCGACGCTGACCGGGAGTTTGTCAAACAGCATCTCGCTGCGACGGATGATGACAAGACCACCAGCGAAACGCACACATGGACCGGGCGTGCCGGATTCAAATTTATGGGACGCGTGACCGGATATGGAACTAAGGACGTCGTCATCCATCATGAGCGAGGGAAGATCTACGTCAATCAGAAACCGCTGGACGAGCTTGACCAGATTTACGAGCAGATGATTCCGAAAATCGTCGCGGAGTATGACGACGCGAGCGTCACTTCGCTGAAAGATCTGACGTTGTGGGTTCGCAGGCTGCGCGGCAAAGAGAAATTATTCACGGTGGATGGAGCGATGATGCGGCTTGAGAACGGCGAAATCATCGCGGTCCCGCTGTTTCTGTTCTCCGACGAAGAACGTGCCATCCTCGAACAGGGTTGGGAAAACTGGAAATCCGAAACGACAAAGGAAGAAGACAAGCAGCGCGAGAGCTTCCTGGCTCAGACCGCGGCGGACCAGTATCAGCAGAATCAGGAGGCTGAGACCCGAGCCAGTCAGCGGATTCAGCTGATGCAACTGGAATTGCTGGCCGTGAATGCCGGTGTCGCTCAGCTCTGGGAAGTCCAGCTGTTTCCGCGACCTGGTGTGGCTGCAAGACCATTGTCAGTTGTGGTCCCGGCTCAGAACAGCTTTGGGGCCAAAGCCATAGCCGAGCAAAAGTATCCCGGATTTGCATCGGGTGCCGTGCGCCAGATCAGTTATCGCTGATCACGTGAACCAGACTGTGCAATCCAGCCATCGGCACTCGGAATGGTCATCGTGATCGTGCAGTGCGTTTCACGGATGAGTGCGGCGAACGGGTCGACGCCGCCGCAGACTTCGTTGAAGAACGTGAAGACGCTCACATCAGCGTAACGCTGACGCTGAACTGTCCCGTGTTGTCGCTCAGGCTGGTCCAGTCATCATCACAGCGCAGGAACAGCTGGCCTGCTGCGGGAGCGATGTACGGCATCGACGGGTCGATTGGAAATGATTCGGTCAGAGACTCCCCGTCGAAGAGACAGCCTGCCAGCATTCCGGATTCCTGTCCGTTGCCCTCCGCACCATGCACCGCAGCATCAGCGCTGATCGTCCACGATCCGGTGCATTCGATCTGATAGGTTTTACCGGCGAGGACCTTTGTCCCGCTGGGCTGCCAGCCCCGGTCGGCCCGGACAGTTGAAGTGATCGGACGTTCGCTCGTGGGCTCTCGGAATTTCTTCTGCCAGTTCCAGTGGCAGCGTTCAACATCGAATCCGCGTTCCAAATGGTCGAGAAAGAAGGTGAATTCGAATTCCAATTCCTGCTGTTGCGTCCGAAAACTCCGCTCGAACGAACCGCCGCGGCCGCTGAGCAGGTTTGCTCCAAGAACTCGAAACCGTTCCTGGTAATTCGGGTTGTTCACCAGAAAATGACACAGAGCCCATCGCCAGGCATAGTTGCGCCAGCCGTCGCCGGTGTTCTGATCCGAGTCCGTGATCTGGTCAATCGAGGGTCTCGGAGACTGCTTCAGGAACTCGATCACGTACTCGGGACAATTGACGGACGAGTCACCTTCAACCCAGTAGTTCCCCATTTCCGCCATCCCTTCGGCATACCAAGTCGGCCCGGTCACGCCAAACGTCTGATAGCAATAGGCATGAACGGCTTCATGCAGCGGCGTCCCGAATTCGGCTGATGCATACACGACCGCGGTCATGTCGAGCTGCCGCCCTCGACGAATTCCCTGAGCCAGCGTGATCCCGCCCTGCCGCACCTGTGCCTTTGCCTGCGGAGGCAGCACGTCATCCGGCCAGTTGTCCGGCTCAACGACGACGTAACACTCGATGGTCTTCCTCGATGGAGCGCCCCAGTACCGCGACACTATTTTCAGCATCGCCTCCAGCTTCGTCAGCAAGTCTTCCGCGCGCTCCCGGCTCAGATCTGTGTGCAGAATAAAATTGGCCGACTTGTAATCCGCACGAGTCGCCGCGCCGCGTTCGTCAGCAGCAGAGCCAGACGGCCACAGTGCAATCAGCAGCAGAGTCGATGTCAGCATGTGTTGCCGCCCTGGACAGTTCCATTGACACGGTTTTGTATCGCATCCGTGCGGGCAGGAGAACCGGTGCGGGTGACGACATGCCAACGATGTCGTGACTTCATTCGGATCATCACGAGATCACGGACGAAGCGATGAATCTTGCCTCATGGATGCGGCAGTTCGCCTAGGTGTGGCCGAGATCGGAACATCAATCGTCAAAGACGGAACAGGGTTTCCATTTACCTTCCGCCGCTCCTTTGCCTCCCTCCAATTGCTGCGACGAATCTCCAGCGGTCCGTGGTGCTTGATGTCACCTGCTGCAGTGTCGGCACACGATCAGATTCGTCTCAGGTCGTCGTACGGATCGACGAGAATTAACTAACCGCGTCCCTCAAGTCCTTCAGGTGTTTGCCCACGACCAGTGTTCGCCCCGCGCCAAAATGCGAGCCTGAGCCTTGACCCGGCGTACAAAACTCAACAAACTTCGTGTACCACTATCAGCGGGAGTGAGTTACGTTATGCCAGCAGCGCAAATCCATTGAAAATGCAATAACCCGGAACGGCAGCCGTTGCCCAGAGTCTATCCAATGTCTTGGATTTTTGTGACCGTGACGCATACCGTTCGCAGTCGAACAGCAGTTCGCGCGGATTAAGTCCATGATCTGATGGAAGGCCACAAATAACGGAAGGGATCGCCGATGGGAGACTACCTCGATGCAGCGAAGGAAATTCTCACGGTCGTTGGAATCCCGCTGTCTGCGCGCGATTTAACCGCAAGGGCACTCAATTCCGGCACGCTTGAATCTGAAGGGAGCACGCCGTGGCAAACGATGAAATCGAAACTTTCCACCAACATAATGAACAAGCGGGAAAAGTCTGCCTTCATGCGCACAGGGGCGGGACTGTTCGGTCTGCGAGCGTGGGCGAACGAGTACGAGGAGTACATAGCGAATCGATTCAAAAAACGACCGATTGACGAAGATATCTTGGTGTTTCCGGCCACGCTGCTCGCCGATTTCGTCGGTGAGCCTGGACTTCATTGTGGCGAATGTGATGTGGAAGCGTTACTGAGAGCATGTTATTCAATGCCGAGGGTAAAAGCTGAAGATGACCCGTCAGTAATCCAATTGGTTTCCTTCTATTTGGTTCAGCATGACAAAATGATGTTGACACATAAACGAACGAAACGCTTGCCTGAAAGTCGGCTGCATGGGTTCTATTCAGTTGGATTCGGAGGTCACCTCAATCCAGACGACATCCCGACCCTTTTTATCTCGCAGTTTTCAGATATTCGGTCCGCGTTGCCGTACATCATGCGTGAACTAGAAGAAGAACTGATTCTCCCGAGAGCTCCGGAAATAGACTTCTGCGGCCTCCTATATGATGATGCTCGTCAAGTAAGCAGACAGCATTTGGGAATGGTGTACGACGTACAGTTGGAAAGTCGAGAGTTTGAAATCGGTGAACGCGGATTTCTGACGAATCCCCAATTCGAGTCACTGGAGAACATCTTGGCGCACATTGACGACTTCGAAAACTGGTCTCAGTTGATCGCACGTCAGCTCGCACTCACGATCCGGTAGGGTCTCGATGAGCACGCAGTCCGACATAATCATCAGTGTGGTGGCAAATGTGATCTATGGCACAATGTTTTATGTTGTGCGGGTCGTGCCACAGGCAGTGCGAAACCGCCAACACTGGAACAGTGCAGTGTTGATTGGGTTAGGGTCCTTCTGGGGCGTAATGAACGTTGCGGGTTATGTTTACTTCCCGCAAATCACGCCATGGGTGTTCGCCGTTTCTTCGTCCATGTTCGGTGTCTGGATTTGGAGACAATTCAACCAGTATTGGAGTACTGGTATAGTCGGTATCGACAAGACAATCGAAAGTGGGACAGCCTACGACGAATCTCTTCGCCGTTGTAGCAGTCAGTTGGAGTTTATGGGAGTTGGGGCACACAAGCTGACGACATCTGCAGAATTCGAAGGGGCAGTCGAAAGATGCTCAAGTCCCACCAGGACGATTCGCTTGCTGCTGTCGCATCCCGAAAGCAACTTGCTGGAAGATGCTGCCCACCAAGAAGGCAAACAGTCCCTGCAATATCAAAACAATGTTCGCGCGTCGCTTCGAACGATCGCTCACTTAAAACACAATCGCAGGTACAACATCGAGGTCAGGCTCTACCGGCGCGACACCAAGAAAATCGTCCAGTATTTTCGTATTATGTTTATTAACGATGACTTGTGCCTTTTTAGTTACAACGTGTTTGGAAAGGGAAGCGGGAAGCAACAACCACAGATGCATATTCGTCGCGATGCATCGAAGCGCAACGTCGATAGCTTTTACTACGCATTTCGATGTCACTTTGAAGAACTTTGGAAGACTGCCATTGAGTCTGACCTGAAGGAATTCATGGCAGAGGGACCCAGCGAGAATTGAATCCGCCAAATCCGCCAAAAAGCTGGGCTAAAGAAGGGTGCGTTCATGGAAGGTTTCAGCCCTTCCACTTGGAGCACCTTGAGTACGCCCTCGCCGCAAAGGGCCATTGCGATTATTTATGGATTGGGATAACCCAGTATGACTTGGACGATTTAGGCGCAGGAACGGCGGAACAGCACAGGACGCAACGGTCTTCAAACCCGATGACCTATCTCGAGAGAGTGCAGGCAATCTCTGCAAGCTTGCAAGAAGCCGGAATTCCAGTTGAGGAGTATGGATTTACGCCGTTCCCAATCGATGCCCCCCAGAAGCTGTCCCAATTCGTGTCGACAGAGGTTATATGTTTTACAACAATTTGTGAACCATGGAACGAGATCAAGATTGAGCGTTTGCGTTCCCTTGGTTACAAAGTCCATGTCTTATGGGAGCGCATGCAAAAGCAGTACTCTGGAACAGAGATTCGTCGGCTGATTGAAAGCGGAAGCAGCGATTGGCACGAAATGGTTCCACCAAGCGTTGTAAAGGTAATTCAACAGCTAGATCTGGCGGCTCGTTTGCGCCGAGGCTGAAGCGATGTCATTCCGTTGAAATAGAGCGAAGAACGCATTCAGCCACTCTTCCGCGCCCCTGCAATCCTGCGCTTATCCGTGACTCTCGATAGACCTTCGCGATCCCAAATCCATGGTACAGGTCGATTATTGGTTCGTGATATGCGTTGCTCACGATCACATGAACACCCCGTTTCACGGCACGACGACATGCTCGAGCCAATCGCTCTTGGTCAGCCCACGCGAATAACACTTCATTGTACCTCCTGAAACCGTTGTTGTTGTGCTTAACCGTGTAAGGCGGATCGGCATATACCACGTCGCCTTCCCCCGCAGCCTCAATCGCAGATTCGAAATCACTTACATGCAACGTGCGGTTTTGAAGTGAAGCCGAGGCGTGTCGCAGGACTTTTTCGTCACAAAGTATCGTCCCCGGTTTGCATCCGAAAGGAACATTGAATCTTCCCTGCCGGTTGACCCGATGAATCCCATTGAAGGCCGTCCGGTTGAGATATAGAAACCTGACGGCGCGTGTTACAGGAAGGCTCGGTTGTTTGTTACGAATCGCCGTAAATACCTGATGCGAGATACGATGTTTCTTCAGGCGATCGATCAACTCGTCGACGTTATCCCGTACTTGCCGGTACACATTGATTAGCTCTTCATTGGTATCGGACAGAGTCGCGGGATAAGGCGTGATGTGAAAATAGAAAGCGCCGCCTCCCAAGAACGGCTCGTAGTATCGGTTGAATCTCTCTGGTACTAGTGCCGACAGCATGTCAACAGCCCAGCGTTTCCCACCGGCCCATCTAAGAAATGGAACCGCTGAGCGAGAAGTTGTGCGATCTGGGGGCATTGCGTCGACAGCGTCGTGGGGACATGATGGGGTCTGTCGCATAGTCTCAACCATTGATTGAGACTTGACCCGTTTGTCTCCCTGACTGATCAGTGGGTTGCTTTTCGACCGCGTCGGCTGATGTGTGCGTGAAAGCAGACCCCGTCTGACATCTCCATATGCAAGACGCTACGATATGCCAGACGGATTTTCAAGTATGCAGACAAGAACGCTGCTGAATCGGAAGCAGTCGTGGAGTCGTGGGCTGCCGCTCTTGCAGGTACCGTCTGCCGGGCAGGATTTCGCTGCTTGCCGCGATCTGAGTGCATGTGATCTGCCGAAGACTGTCCACATTGTTGATCCACGTCGAGCGGGTTCCCCAAGCGGCGAAAGTCCTTGCCGGCAGCAAGGACCTGCATGAGTGCGGGACGCTGCTTCCGCTGACGATGTTGAGGACCGAGGCTCGTCACGCCGAACGTGCCGGCTACGATTCGTGATATGACGCTTCAGGTTCGCACTCAATGGCATTCGATCGCTGGACGTTCAGTTGAATTGGTGCTGCCGGCAGATCCGGAACAGGGACTGCATGACGCTGTGGTCGCGGAAGCAGCCGGTACATCGGGCTGCGATCCGTATTGGGGATTGCTGTGGTCGGCGGCTTCGCAAACGGCAGAGTTGATTCTGAATCACGAATGGCCGGCGCGGCTGAGAGCCCTGGAACTGGGCTGCGGAGTCGGGCTCACCGGTATCGCGGCGTTGCTGGCCGGGCATGAGGTCACGTTTTCGGATCATGCTCCGGGTGCCGTACAGATGGCTCAGGCGAACGCAGAACGTAACGGATTCGCCAACGTGCCGGGATTGGTGTTTGAATGGCAGGAACCTGCTGCGAAGCAGTTTGAGTTCCTCTTCGCGAGCGACGTCTTGTACGAATCCGCCGGCCACGTTCCGCTGCTGTTGACCCTGCGTGCGATGTTGTCGCCGGGAGGAACCGTCTGGATCGGTGATCCAGGGCGAACGATCGCCGCTCATTTTATCGAACACGCCCGAGCGGAAGGTTGGCAGGTCGATCTGCGCGATGAACGCGGTCGACCGCTCGGCGATGATCAGAGTATGCGGTTCCGGCTGATCGTGATGAGGCTGGCAGGCTAAAGCCTACCCTACGATCGGAACGACAGGCCACGAGGCCGTTGGGGGCCGACACGCGACAGTCGAAGTCATCGGAATACGCTCGCCGGTTGCAACTTTGGCAGAGCATTGGAAGATGTCGCTGCCGGACGGCCTCAGCAGGCACTCGTCCGCAATTCCAATCCTCCTTCAGGGATTCATCACGTGGTCAAGGCATGGGGCGGGCGGTTTCAGCAGGCGACGGATCCGAGAGTCGAAGTGTTTACAGAGTCCATCAGCTTTGACAAGCGGCTGTATGCCGTCGATATTCGCGGTTCGATGGCGCATGCCACGATGCTGGCTCATGAAGGTCTGATTTCCGCTGACGAGCGGGATCACATCTGCGCGCACCTCGATCAGATCGGGGAAGAAATCGCTGCCGGTCAGTTTCCCTTCCGGACGGATCTGGAAGACATCCACATGCACATCGAGAACGCTCTGATCACCCGCATCGGTGACTCGGGCCGCAAACTGCACACAGGTCGCAGCCGCAATGACCAGATTGCAACCGACCTGAAACTCTACACACGCGACGCAATCGATGATCTCGAAAAGCTGTTGCTGGAAGTCCAGCGGGCATTTGTGGCGCGATGTGATCTGGATGCCGATGTCGTCCTGCCGGGTTACACGCATATGCAACGCGCCCAACCTGTGCTGGCGGCGCATTACTGGCTGGCCTATGCCGAAAAATTTCAGCGCGACCGCGAGCGACTGGCCGACTGCCGCAAGCGAGTCAACATCAGTCCCCTGGGAGCTGCCGCTCTGGCCGGCACGTCGCTGCCGATTAACCGTGAGCTCACTTCGAAACTGCTGGGATTCGATTCCGTTGCCGCGAACAGCCTGGATGTCAGCAGCGACCGCGATTACCTCGTCGAGTTCGTCTTCTGCCTGTCAATGATTGCCGCGCATCTCAGCACCTGGGCGGAGGAATGGATCATCTGGTTCACGACCGAGTTCAGCTTTATCAAACTGCCGGATGCGTACACGACGGGTTCGTCGATCATGCCGCAGAAGCGGAATCCGGATGTGCTGGAGCTGATCCGCGGCCGGTCCGCGCGAGTCATGGCGACGGTCCCTCAGCTGCTGATTTTGATCAAGAGTCTGCCGATGGCCTACAACCGCGACCTGCAGGAAGACAAGTTCGCCATGTTCTCTGCGTACGATGCCCTGCGCGCGTGTCTGGATCTTGCTCCGGCCATCATTGCCGGAGCCGAATTGCGCCGCGACCGGATTGAATCGCGACTGGAGGACGGATTCCTCGATGCGACGGCACTAATG
>Ga0163144_10006805_pt1 | contig 25140 bp, 23 predicted proteins | sample OliLak19BULKMAT1_FD_123175 | JGI IMG/M metagenome (GOLD analysis project Ga0163144, IMG submission 123175) | Freshwater microbial mat bacterial communities from Lake Vanda, McMurdo Dry Valleys, Antarctica - Oligotrophic Lake LV.19.BULKMAT1 | ecosystem: Environmental > Aquatic > Freshwater >... | reverse complement strand
GGGCCAGGTGCACGGCCTGCTGGTCGGCCAGCCGGGCGGCGCGCTCGGCCGCCTCACGCGCCACCTGCTCGGCGGTGTACAGTTGGGCGTTGTCTATCGCCAGCGCGGCGCGGTCGGCCAACTCTTGCAGAAAGGCCAGGTCATCGGGCAAGAACGGCTGGCCGGGATAGTCGCGCAGCAGGCTCAGCGCGCCCAGCAGCCGCTGACGGTTCGACAGCGGCGCGCCCAACAGCCCGTAGACCGGGAACTGCTGGAAGAAGTTGCGCACCTCCGGCGGCGCGCTGGTGAGCACCTCCACCGGGTCAAACTCGGGCAGGTAAACTGCCTCGCCGTTTTCCACGCTGCCGCTCAGGCTGTCTAGCGTCGGCTCGAGCACGGTCAGTTGGTGTTCCAGGGCGGCGTGACGTAAAGGGTCGGGGTGATAAGTGGCGACCGTCGCCAGGGTGCGGGTGCCGGGGGTGTAGACGCGCAGGATCGCCAGCCCGCCGATGTGCGCGCCGGCCTGCCGGGCCACCAAATCGAGCACGGCCTGATAGTTGGCCCCGGCCTCGGCTAACGCCTGCGCGGTTTCGGCCAGGGCGGTGCGGCGGCGTTCGAGTTGTTTGCGGGCGGTGATGTCGCGCACGATGACCAGCACCGCCGGCTGATGGTCGTGCTCGATGGCGGTGGCGGCCACCTCCACTTCCAGGCTGCGCTCGCGCCGGTCTGGGCCGGTGCGGGGCAGTGGCTGCCAGCGGATTTCGATCAGCGGCATAGCCCCGCGCGCCTCGAGCTGCTGCAGCGCGCCGGCCAGGCGGGCGCGGTCGTCGAGATGCACAAAACTGGTGAGCACCGGTTTGCCGACCAGCGCTTCGGGCTGCTCGGCGCCCAGCAAGCGCGTGCCGGACGAGTTGATGTAGACCACCAGCCCGGCCTGCATCACAAACACCGTGTCGGGCGAGAGTTCCACCAGCCGGCGGTAGTGTTCCCAACTGACGCGCAGGGCCGCCTCGGCCTCGCGCCGCTCGGCGTCTTGGCGGCTGAGGGTGTCGGCCAGGTGGTCAAAGGCAAAGGCCAGTTGGCCCAACTCGCCCTGGTGGTGGTCGAGGTCGGTGCGGGCGCCCAGGTCGCCCACGGTCAGGCGGCGGGTGGCGCGCAGCAGTTCGTCCACCGGGCGCAGCAGCAGCCGGCGGCTGGCACCCCAGACGGTGAGGAACGCCAGCGCTTCGAGCAGCACAATCGCGGCCAGGTTGCGGCGCTGAAGGCCGTCGGCCCCGGCATACACGGCCTCCGGCGGGCGGCCCAGCGCCAGGTACAGCGGCTGGCCGCCCAGGCTGTGCAGCAGCAGGGTGGCATACACGCGCGGCAGCGCATCCAGCCCCGGCAGTTGGGTCACGGCCGGTTCGCCGCTCTGCGCTTGCTGCACCAGCGGGTCGTTGGCGTGGTTCTCGCCCAGCCAGCGGTCGGTTTCGGGGGCGTGGGCCAACACCGTGCCGTCGGCGTCAAACAACAGCAGGTCGGTGTCGGCGGGCAGGGGGATGTTGGCGGCGGCTTCGTTGAGGGCCAGCAGGTTCAGGCCGATGGCGGCCACGCCCTGCACCTGGCCCTGGTCGTCGCGCACGGGGTAGCCCAGGCCGAGCGTGGGCCGGCCCTGGCGGCCGACGACGTAATCGCCCACGGCAAAGTCGTTGGTCGCCAGCACCAACCGGAACCAGGCCCGGTCGCTGACGTTGATGGTTTCGGTCACTGGGTTGGCCGCGCAAAAGACGTTGCCCTGCACGTCGGCCAGGCCCATGCCGCTGTAGGCCGGGTAGAGCGGCAGCAGCTCGGCCAGCCGCGCCGAGCACGCCGCCGGGTCGCCGGCCTGCACTTCGGGGAACTGGGCGATGACGGCCAGCAGCCCGCGCGCGTCGGCCAGGCGCTGGGCCTGCGAGGCGGCCACCAGCTCGGCCAGGCGCAGCAGGTCGCCCTCGGCCTCGGTGCGCGCGCGGCGGCTGCTCTCGTAGCCGGCATACACCAGCAGCACCGTGGCCGGCAGCAGCACCAGCGCCAGCAGCAGCGTCAGGCGCACGCGCAGGCTGGCCCCGCGCCCGGCCGCCGGCCGCTCGCTGACCGTCAGTGGCAGATTAGGCATGGGCCTCCAATGGGGGGCGGACGGTCAGCGCGGCAAAGCCCGGCCGCCGCCGGGTGTCGGCCGGCAGCCCATCGTCAGCCTCGGAGGCTTCGATAATGAGCAGACGCCAGGGGTAGGTCATAATCAACGGCGGGCCGCCAGGCCGCAAGCAAGCATCCAGTCAGCCCGAATTCGGTTGCGATACGTCTATTATACCGGCGGCGGGCGAATGCTGCCTGTAGGCGAACGGGCTAATTCTGTGTTGCACAAGCACCGACGCCGGCCAGGGGCGGTTAGTCGGATTGGCCGGGCACTCATCGCACCGCGCGCCGAGGCCACTCAAAAAACTGTCTAATCCCGTTCCGAGTGGTGAGCTGACCTTGAGCGGGGAGGTGGCTGGAAGGTCATCTCAGCGCGGCCGCCAGTAGTCCCGCGCCCTCAATCATGAAAACCTCTTCCAGTCGCCTCCCCCTGCCTCGCGCGGCTCGACCTCCGTCGCGCGGATTAGTGAGCAAAAAATTACCATCAATCGCGTGGGCGTTGATCCGACGCCCCGCACTGCCGACGCTATAATTGGCGGCGATGGCGAAGCCGGATATTGACTGGACGTTTGAGGACGCGCCGCGCGACACCGCTCCGGTGGTGGAGGCGGCGGACAACCGCGCGCCGGGTGCGCCTTTGCCACTGGGCCGCCGGCCGCTGCGCCGCCGCGCTGGCGCGCTGCGGCTGGGCCTGAGCACGCCGCCCACCTATACGCTGCGCGCCCAAGACTATTTGCCGATCGCCAGTTTGTGGGAGGCGGGCGTGACCGGCCCGCTGGTGGGGCCGGGGGCGCGTGCGATGCGGTGGCGTGGGAGGCGCTGCCGGGCTGAACTTGCTTCACACAGGCGGGTTTTTCAGAGCGAGATGATTTTTGCCACGAATTATCACGAAGGGGGAGGTGTCGGTTGTTGGGCGACCCTACAAAGATAGGGCAGGTCGCGAGGGGCGTGTGGTAGAGCGGGGCCGAGGTATGAACAGTTACTTCGGGGACTTCGACACAAATTTTCACGAATGCGCTGCAGTAGAGGCGAGGGGTAGGGTCGCAAGCGACGGGGCGTCGCCGGATGGTGGCTGCCTATGACCCCGGCGATTTAAATCGCGGCACTCGCAAGTTCGCATGGCGAAGCCCGCCGGCGCGGGCTGGGAAGGCAGCGTTAATAAAATGCAGCGGCCAAAAAAAGCGTTGCCGGCTTCGCTGCGCTTGCGCTGTGTGGCCCAGGTGTTTCCGACCTCCGACTTCTGACTTCTGACCTCCACGCTTACCCTTCCGCCGATTTCGGTATATAACCAGCCCGACATCAACGTCATCAGGAGTAACCCATGTCCGCCTACCTTGTTGTTGACATCACTGTGCATGACCCGGCCGGGTACGAGGCCTATAAGGTTCAGGTACCGCCGCTCGTCGCCAAGTACGGCGGGCGCTACCTCACGCGCGGCGGCGCGGTGGAAGTGATGGAGGGCGACTGGCAGCCCGCGCGCCTGGTGATCTTGGAGTTCCCTGAGGCCGAGGCGGCCAAGGCCTTTCTGAACGCGCCCGAGTACGCCGAGCTGCGCCAGGTGCGCCAGGCCACCACCCACTCTCAGCTCATTATCGTTCAAGGCGTTTGACCCTCCAGCCGATGTTGCTGCTCGCGCTCGACCAGGGCACCACCTCCACCCGCGGCATGGTCTTTGACCAGGCCGGCCGCGTACACGCCCGCGCCCAGCGTGAGCACCGGCAGATCTTTCCGCAGCCCGGCTGGGTGGAGCACGACCCGCTGGAGATTTGGGCCGCTACGCAAGCGGTGCTGGCCGAGGCGCTGGGGCAGGGCGTGGACGTTAAGAAAATCGCCGCGCTGGGCCTAACCAACCAGCGCGAGACCACCGTGGTGTGGAAGCGCGCCACCGGCCACCCGATCCACAACGCGCTGGTGTGGCAAGACACGCGCACCGCCGGCATCTGCGCCGCGCTGGCCGCGCACGGCGGGCAAGACCGCTTCCGGGCGCAGACCGGCCTGCCGCTGGCGACCTACTTCTCCGGCCCCAAGCTGCAATGGCTGCTGGACCAGGTGCCCGGCGCGCGCGCCCAGGCCGAGGCCGGCGACCTGCTGTTCGGCACCATAGACACCTGGCTGATCTGGAACCTGACCGGCGGGCCAAACGGCGGCCTGCATATTACGGATGTCAGCAACGCCAGCCGCACGCTGCTGATGAACATTCACACACTGGCGTGGGATGACGACCTGCTGCGGGCGCTGAATGTGCCGCGCGCGATGCTGCCCGCCATCCGCGCCTCGAGCGAGGTCTACGGCGAAGTGTCGGCCGAGACAGCGGGCGGCGCGCTGGCCGGCCTGCCGGTGGCCGGCGATTTGGGCGATCAGCAAGCGGCGCTGTTCGGGCAGACCTGCTTTGCCCCCGGCGAGGCCAAGAACACTTACGGCACCGGCTGCTTCATGCTGCTCAACACCGGCCCCGCGCCGGTGGCCTCGACCCACGGCCTGCTGACCACGCTCGGCTACCAACTGGGCGGGCAGCCGCCGGTCTACGCGCTGGAAGGCTCGATTGCCATCGCGGGGGCGCTGGTGCAGTGGCTGCGCGACAACCTGGGGCTGATCGCCAGCGCGGCCGAGATCGAACCGCTGGCGCAGAGCGTGCCCGACAACGGCGGCATCTATTTTGTGCCGGCCTTCTCCGGCCTGTATGCGCCGCACTGGAAGGACAACGCGCGCGGCGTGATCGCCGGGCTGACGCGCTTTGTGAACAAGGGCCACCTGGCCCGCGCCGCGCTGGAGGCGACGGCCTTCCAAACGCGCGAGGTGCTCGACGCCATGCACCACGACGCCGGGCCGGCCGTCAACCTGAGCGCCCTCAAGGTGGACGGCGGCATGGTCTTCAACGACACGCTGATGCAGTTTCAGGCCGACGTGCTGGGCGTGCCCGTCATCCGCCCGACGGTGGCTGAGACCACGGCGCTGGGCGCAGCCTACGCGGCCGGGCTGGCGGTGGGCGCGTGGGCGCACGTGGACGACCTGCGCGCCAACTGGGGCGAGGATCGGCGCTGGACGCCGCGCATGGACTCGGCCGAGCGCGAGCGCTTGTATGCCGGGTGGCAGAAGGCGGTGACGCGGACGCTGGATTGGGTGGAGTGAAGGGCAGACGCTGCGCGAAGAGAAAGCGATGCTGCGCTAAGAAAAAGGCGGGGCCGAAGGTTGGGGAGGGCGGGGCGTGGGATAATTATGACAGTAATGGGTCAGGAATGAGGTGGAGACGATGATGACGACACACATCCGCCGTAATCCGGTGTTCGGGGTGGTGTTCGCGCTGCTGCTGGCCGGCACGCTGGCGTGCGCCGTGACCGGCGAGAATCTCTCGCCCACGCCGACGCCCACGGCGCTGGTGACGGGCTACCTGGGCGCGTTCGACTGCAACGGGATCGAGAACGGGTTGGGCGCGTACACCGGCCGCCTGACCTTCGACCCGCAGCCGGACGTAAGCTGGCAATCGGGCACCGGCGGCGGCGCCGTCAGCGGCGTCTACAACTTCGACCCGACCGGCAGCGTCTTTACCTTCCGGGCCGGGTTTGTGTTCGACAGCGCGCTGTACGACGCCAACACCGACAGCCTGGTGGCGACCGTGACGCCCGGCACCACGCTGGCCCACGCCGACGGCGGCAGCGTGACGTGCGTGCGCGCTCAGCCCGGCATCACCGGCCCCGGCTAAGTTCGCTGCGCCGATGCCCAAGTCTACGCCCGATCAAATTCGCGCGCGGTTCGACGCCGATGTCGAGCGCTTTGCCAACCTGGAGACCGGCCAGAGCGCCAGCATGGACGCGCCGCTGGTGCTGGAGCTGATCGTGCAGGCCGCCGTCGCCGCCACGCCGGCCGCCCGGTCGGCGCTGGATGTGGGCTGCGGCGCGGGCAACTACAGCCTCAAGCTGCTCCAGGCTCGCCCGAATTTAGACCTCACCCTGTTGGACCTCAGCCGCCCGATGCTCGACCGGGCGGCGGCGCGCGTGCAGCCACAGACCAGCGGCACTGTGACCACGGTGCAGGCCGACCTGCGCGCCTACGACCCTGGCGAAGCGCAATTTGACATCATCCTGGCGGCGGCGGTGCTGCACCACCTGCGCGGCGACGACGAGTGGCAGGCGGCCTTCGCCAAGCTGTACGCCGCGCTGCGGCCGGGCGGCGCGCTGTGGATTGCGGACCTCGTCGCCCACGACCACCCAGCAGTGCAGGCGCTGCTGGGGCGGCGCTACGGCGACTACCTGGCGGGCCTCAAGGACGAGGCTTACCGCGACCTGGTGTTGGCCTACATCGAGGCTGAGGACTCGCCGCGCTCGCTGACCTATCAGCTCGACCGGCTGCGCGCCAGCGGCTTTGCGCAGGTGGAGGTGCTGCACAAGCACGGCCCGTTCGCCGCCTTCGGGGCGATCAAGGCGGCAGCCTGATGGCGGCTGACGTTCACGAGGCCGCAGACCCGTTACCGTTTGAGCTGCGGGCCTCGCCGATCCAGGGGCAGGGGGCGTTCGCCACCCGCCGCATCCGGCGCGGCGCGCGGCTGATCGAGTACACGGGCGAGCGCATCTCCGACGCCGAGGCCGACCGCCGCTACGACGACGACGCGGTGGATCAGCCGCACACGTTTTTGTTCACGGTGGACGCGGACACGGTGATTGACGGCGCGGTGGACGGCAACGCGGCGCGCTTCATCAATCACTCGTGCGCGCCCAACTGCGAGGCGGTGGACGACGACGGCCGCATCTTCATCGAGGCGCTGCGCGCCATCCGCCCCGGCGAAGAGCTGGTCTACGACTACCGCCTGGAGCGCGACGGCCATTGGCGCAACGAGTTTGCCGTGCGTTACGCCTGCCGCTGCGGCGCGCCCGGCTGCCGGGGCGTGCTCATCATCCGGCCCAAGAAGCCGCGGAAGCGGAAGGCCAAAACTTAAGGCAGCGTCGTGACGGACAAAGCAGAAAATCAGACAAGCGGCTGCGCATGGTCAGCCGGTGGGATTCCTCACCCCGCCAACTATGCTGCGTGGCGATCAGGCTGCGAGCGGGGGTTCGGAATGACAGGGAAGAGGGAGTTGACCTAGCATCAGGCGGCTCTAAGCTTTCGGCCGCGGCGCGAAGAGGTCTATGAGGTTGCCGTCGGGGTCGAGCACGCCGGGGCCGTGTGCCGCCGGCGCGAGTGGTTTCAGCCGTTCGATGGCCCGTTCCAAACGCTGTGGTGGCTCCCGGCCGGCACACGGCCCACCTTCGCCGACGCCCGTGAGCGCCTGGCCCACCTGCGCGACCACGGCCCCAGCGCCTACGCCTTCACCTTCCGCGAGCCTTACGAACCCGCTGCCTGACCGCCTAGCACGCCTCTTGCACTAGACCTCGTGCGCGTAGCGCCGCTGCGCCGCGCAGGAGGTCCGATGTCGTCTCTACCCACTTTGTCCACGCCGACCGCCGGGTCGGCCACCAAAACCAACGCCGTCTCCGCCCGCCCGGTTGCCGGTCCGGCCCCGGCCGCGCCGCCCGCCGAAACCAGCTGCCCGCCGGCCGTCGCGCCGCCCGCCAGTGCGCTGCGCGCTGGTGTGCGCTCGCTGCGGGCCGCCGCCATCCGTTCGCGCGACTGGCGCAGCGCCTGGTTGCTGGCCCTGCGGCAGCCGGCGGTCGCCACGTTTGAAGGGCTGGCCGCCCACCCGGCCGCCAGCCTGGAGCGGGCGCTGCGCTGGTGCCTGGCGGCGGCGGTGGTGGGGTCGCTGCTGCCCGCCGGGTTGAGCCTGCTGCGCGGCACGCCCGTGCTCACGCTGCTGCCGGTCTATGCTGTTTTGGTGGCGTTAAGCGTCGGCGCGTTTGCGGCGGGCACGGCCGTGGCCTGCGCCCTGGCCGCGCACCTTTCGGCCTATGGCCTCGGTTGGCGGCCCCAGCTCTCAGCGCGCCGGTTCCTGGGCGACGGCGCTAGCCCGGCCGGGACAGCGCCCAGCGTGTTCCAGCGCGCCGTCTATGATCGCCTGGCCTTTGCTTGCGCGGCCTACGCCGCTCCGCTGTTCGTGGCGCTGGGCGCGGTCGTCGTGGCCCCGGCTTTGCTGCGCGGCCTGCTGCTGTTGGCCTTCACCCTGTATGCCGGCTTGCTTACTGTCCTGGCGGTGCGCGCCGCCTGCAAAGTTAGCTGGGCCTGGGCGCTCGTGGCCGGCGTGGCCGGGGTGCTGTGCGCTTTACTGCCACTGGCCGCTGTGGCGGGGGCGTGGGCCGGGCTGACAGGCTAGAAAAAAGGAAAGAGAGGCTCCGCTAAGAAAAAGGCAGGGCGGAGGCTGGGCACGTTCCGGCGGCCGACTGGCAGCGGGCGCTTTCGGAAAGCTACTCTATAATTCCACCCGCACAATGCGCCACTGGGTCCCGTGAGTCCCTTGGGTCCCCTGAGTGCCCAGCCACCCATCGCCCATGCCCACTCTGACGTCATCTCTCACGCCCGCCGAAGCCGAGTTGCTAAACGGCCTCACCTCGCCCCTGCTGATCCAGGCCTTTCTCGACACGCTGGCGTATAGCTCCGAAGACCGCTATCGCTGCCCGCTGACCGTGGTGCGCGACCGCACCGCCCACTGCTATGATGGCGCGATCTTCGCGGCGGCCATGCTGCGGCGGCTGGGCCACCCGGCCCGCCTCCTCGACCTGCTGCCCAACGACCGCGACGACGACCACCTGCTGGCGCTGTTCCAGGTAGACCGGCACTGGGGCGCGCTGGCGAAGAGCAACTTCAGCGGCCTGCGCTACCGCGAACCCATCCACCGCAGCGTGCGCGAGCTGGTGCTCAGCTACTTTGAAGACTACTTCAACGCGCTGGGCGAGAAGACTATGCGCGCTTACACCGTGCCGCTCAACCTGGCGCGCTTCGACCGGCTGAATTGGGAGACTGACGACGCCGCGCTCGACGCCATCGCCGACCACCTGGATGTGGTGCGCAAAGTGGCCGTGCTGACGCCCGCGATGGTGGCCCGCCTCTCGGCGGTGGACCCGCGCGCCCTGCAAGCCGGCCTGCTGGGCGCGAACGCCGCCGGGCTGTTCAAGTTCGACGCCGACGACGCCTAAGCCCCGGCGGCGTCTGCTACAATTGGGTCAATGGCAACGAGTGCCTCGCCAGATAGTGGCCGATTCGAACGGAAAGACAAGCAATCTTCACCGTCGAGACGGGCACTTATCGCAACCGGGGCTTGTAAGAGCCACTATCTGACCGAAACCAATTTTTCAAGCATGGATGGGCAGGCCCATCCATGCTTGAAAAATTGACAGCAGGCCCAAAACGGCTGCGACCAACAACTAGTGGGTCATCTGGCAGCGACGTAGCGAACGCCGTTCGAGAGTGCCCAAACCATCTGGGCAATGGCAATTGCGGCGAGCCAACACCATTCCCGGATGACCCACTAGTGCAGAAACCAGGCACCTCTTTGGAACCGGGAAGCCGCGGTCGGGCAACATAACGCCGGTCGGTCGATGGCGGATGATTCCAAGCAGGTTGGCTGAGACAGCACTAGTGATGCACCCAATGGCAACTACCCCGGCGCTCACCCGCGCCGGCTGGTACTCCCTTCTTTCAATTAGGTCACCATCTGCCGCATGGAACTCTATTTCATTCGTCACGCCCAATCTGAAAACAATGCCCTGGCCGCGCGCGGCGCGACCGACGAGGTGCGCACGCACGACCCCGAGCTGACTGAGTTGGGCTTGCAGCAGGCCGCTCACCTGGCCGACTTCCTGGCCCAGACGCACCCCGAGGCCGACACCGCCCCCTACGACCCGCAGAACCGGCGCGGGATCAAGCTTACCCACCTATACGCCAGCCTGATGGTGCGGGCGGTCAACACCGGCACCCTGGTGGCCCAACGCCTGGGCCTGCCGCTGACTGCCTGGATTGATTGGCACGAAGAGGGCGGCCTGTTTCTCGAAGAAGCCCCCGGCCACTACGTCGGCCGGCCCGGCAATGGCCGCAGCTACTTCGCCCAGAGCTACCCGGGCCTGGCGCTGCCCGAGACGTTCACCGACGCGGGCTGGTGGACGCACGACCTGGAGGCGGCCGAAGAGCGCCCGCGCCGCGCCCGCCGCGTGTTGGCCGAACTGCTGGCGCGCCACGGCGGCACCGACGACCACGTGGGCGTCGTCAGCCACGGCGGCTTCTACTCGCACCTGATCGCCGCGATTATGGACGTCAGCTCGCCCTATAAGCTGTCGTTTCTGCTCAACAACGCTTCCATCTCGCGCCTCGTGCTGCTGCCCACCGGCAGCTACGTCGTCTACCAGAACCGCTGCGACTTCCTGCCCACCGCGCTGGTCACCACCTAACAACGAACGGGCCGGTCAGATTGTCTGACCGGCCGCGTGCGATGACGGCGGACGGGTAAGACGACGCGCGCCTTACTGGACGTTGCCGCGCCGGAACAGGTTGACCACCGGCAGCAGGATGATCGCGCCCAGCAGCAAGAGCAAGAGCGCCGGCAGGCTTGTCAGCCGCAGCCTACAGGGCAAATTTCGGCGCAGCGGAGGTTGCTTGGGGGCGGGTGGCGGAGTGCGGGCGTAGCCTAGCCGTAGGGCGGGGGTTGGGCGCGGCCGGGGCACCTGGGGTATTCTCATTAGCAGAAGAGCATAGTCTTCTTCTCCTCCTTGTGAGAGAGCCGGGGATCGGCGTCCCCGGCTCTCGCTCATTTAACCGGCCTTTTGCTGCCTGGTTCGCCTGTCAGCGGGCCTCGGCCGGCCCCACTAACTGCCCAATTTGCGGCTTAAACACGAACGGCGAGCGCCAAGACCCAGCTTAGCGCCCGCCATCTCCTGTTGCCTTCCCTGTAGTCCGGCTCGACCCCTCGCCTACCGCCCCCGATACGCGTTCGCGTACTGGCAAGTCAGGTTCAAGTACAAGTCGCCCTCGCCCCGGCTAGGCTCAATGGCCGTGCCTTCCACCCACTCATTGAAGGACTTGACCAGCAGAAAATCGCCGCCGGTCTCAGCCGTGGCCGCGAACGTGTCGGCGTAGTAGCCGCCGGCCCGCCGGTCGCGCGCGAAGGCCGGCGACGGGTTGCGAAAGTCGTTCAGGGTATTGCCGGCGCGCGTGTCGTCGTAGCCCGGCGCAATGCTGTCGCCCCAATACAGCCCGCCCAGCGGCAGCCCGCCCTGCTGCTCCAGCGCGTGCAGCAGGCCGGCAAAGCGCGCCTGTTTCAGATACGCCTCAGGATAGTCGCGGTGGTCAATGCGGTAGACATACAGCCCATCAAATAGCGGGTTGAACTGCGTGTACAGCCCCTCGGCCATCCACAGCGTGGTGTGGTTGGGGTCCGTCGCCGCGCGGATGCGGGTCCAGGCGGCAAGCGAGGCCGCGTCGCTGCCAAAGGGTCGGTTCATGTCGGTGAACAGCAGCAGCGGCCGGCCGGCTACCTGGCGGTAATTGGGGCTTGGCACCCAATTAGCCAGCACGTAATTGATCGCGTCAATCAGGGTCTGCTCGGTGGTGCCGGGCCAGGTGTTGGTCAGCAGCAGCGCCGCGTGCTGCAGCGGCGTCCCGGCCGAGGCCGCCAGCAGTTGCTCGAAGTTGCCGGTCGTCACCGGGTCGAACGGGCCATACCAGTGGGCGGCGAAGCCATCCAGGCAGGCCTGCTGCGCCTGGGCCAAATGCCGCTGGATGGTGGCCGGGTCTGACGACGAGTACGGCCCGGCGGTGGGAATATCGAAGGTCTTGGCGCCGTCAAAGACCGACGGGTTGTACCACAGCATGTAGTCGGCCAGCACAAACTTGGGGTTGCCCATGTGATTGAGCAGCGCCGGAAAGGGCGTGGCGGGGATCGGCGTGGCCGTGGGAACCAGCTCGGTGGGGTCATCCGGTGCGCGGCCGGCGCGCAGGGTGACAGTCGGCAGGCGCACCGTCTGGCCGGGGGCCAGCTCGGCTTTCAGGTAGGCGGCCAGGTCGGCGGTGGGGGCCGGGCCGTTGACGCGCAGCAGGTCGAGCGGGCGAATGTGAAACCGCCGCGCCACTTCGGCCAGCGTTTCGCCGGGTTGGGCCACATATTCGGTCGGCGGCTCCCCGGCGGCTTGCAGGCGCGCCTCGCCGCGCAGGGCGAAAATCGCCGCCAAGCACAGCGCCGAGAACGCCACCCGCCAGGCCCACGGGAGCCAGGCCGAAACATGCATACCACGCCACAAGGTCGTCATGGGTTGATGAGAGAGCAAGTTTAGTGCCTAAAAAGTCTTCCGGCATAAGGACGGCAGAAATCAGACAGGAGGTCGCGCAGCTTCCTGCGGTGGGATTCCTCCTAAAGGATGCTGCGCGATCACCCCGCGACAACGCTGCGTTGCTACGGGACGGCGAGCGGGGGTTCGGAATGACAGGGACGAGGGAGTGACCGATCCGCACGCTGTCTGAGAACGGGCGCTCACGGGTCGCGCCGCCGCGCCTACTCGTCCAGCAGCAGGGCCAGGTGCGCCAGCGTGTACAGGCAGGTCTCCACTTGGTCAGCCACCAGGGCCGGCTTCTGCGTCGCGTCGGTCAATTCCTGGCCGCCTTTTTCCACCGCCAGCGAGGGGTTCGCCAGCACCAGGGCCGCCAGCGCCGCGTGGTCGCGCGTGCCGTCCAGGAAGGGCACGAGGTACCAACTGAGCGTATCCAGGTGAATGTGATGGTGGTAGGGGTTGGTGACGTTGCGGCCAAAGATGGCCTGAAAGCGGGCGCTGGGCAAGGCGCTGGGGCGCACGCTGGGGGTCAGCGCCACGGCCGGCGCAAAGGCGTGCAGGTCTACCAGCGCGTTGTCATGCGTGTAGCCTTGCAGCAGATTCTGGCCCAGCGCCTCGGCCTCGCGCGTCAGCGTGACGCGGCTGTGGGCGATGGACTGGTCGGCGTAGGTCTGGGCGCAGGCCTGCGCCACCAACTCGATAAACGGCAGGGCGCGCGGGTGGGCGTTCGCCAACACTTGCAGCGCTGCCTTCGTCACCGGGTGGGCGGTGGAATAGGTGTTGCTGCTGCCCTCGGTGGTAAAGGTTTCGTAGTCGGCGCTGGTCAGGTCGGCCTCGGGGTTGGTGGGGCGCAGCGCGGCCCGCACCCACAACTGCTTAAGCCGGTAGCCGGGCACGCTGCGGTCTACCGGGGCCTCGCCCTGCACCAGCAGCGACGAGCGGAAGGTGCGGTTAGAGAGGAAGTCGAAAAACTGTTCCAGCGCCGGCAGCCCGCTGCTGTATTGCTGGGCCAACAGTTGGGCGTTGGGCGGGATCACGCTTTCGAGCGTCTTCAGGCCCCGGTCGGCGTCGCCCAGGTATTGCAGCCCGTGCTGCTCGACCCGCGCCGCGAAGTCGTGAAAGTAAATCGGCAGGTTGCTGTCTTCCAGGTACTCGTGATAGATGTAGTCGTCGTCCTGGGTGGCGACGATCTCGGCTTCGGCCCGCAGAGTGGCGCCATAGGCGCTGAGTTCGGTGGCTTCCGGCGGCGCGACGATCTCGGCCAGGGCGTGGATAAACTCGCGGCTCTGGCGGATGCGCTCGCGGGCGTCGGTGATGTGGCGGACGTGGTGGAGCAGCATGTCGCGCACGCGCATTTTGTCGTGCCAGCCCGGCATGGTGTTGTAGCTGACGTAGGCCACGCCGTGCGGGGCCAGGTGGGCGCGGCAGACGGCCATAATCTTGTCCTGCACGGCGGCCGGCACCCACGAGTACACACCGTGGCACAGGATGTAGTCAAACGGGCCGTAGTCCGCGCCGATATCCAGGATCGAGGCGTGGTGCAGGGTGAGGTTGGTCAACCCTAGCTCGGCCACGGCCGCCTGGCCGTCAGCCACCTGCCGGGCCGACAGGTCAACGCCGACGAACTGGCTGCCGGGCAGGTTCAGGGCCATCGGCAGCAGGTTGTGGCCGTTGGCGCAGCCCAACTCCAGCACGCGGCAGGCCTCCAGGCGCGGCGGCTCCAGGCCCAGCAGGGCGGCCATGGTCGCCATGCGGTCGGGGTGGGTGCGCACATGGGTGCGGTTTAGATACGGCACCTGATCGTAGCTGTAATGGGCGGTGGGCATTGGGCTATTGTACTCCGGGGCGCATTTCGCGTGGGCCGAGCGTTTAGCGGGGGTGCATTTGCAAATGGCGGCCGTTAGGCGGCTGAAAGGCGTGGCTGTCACCGTCGCGACGGGTTCTGATCGCAAAATGGGCCTGTGAGAACCACTATCTGACCGAAACAATTTTTCAAGTGGCGGGTGGGCAAGCCCACCCGCCACTTGAAAAAATTTGCGGCTGGCCCAAAACGGCTAATAACTGCGAATGCGCCCTTTAGCGGCTAACACATAACGCGCGGTGTCAGACCGGAAAATTTTCATGAAATCCTCATGCAGTTTTAGTAGATTTGGCCTTGCGTTTGCGCTGGAAGTGAGTACAATATTGGAGATGGTCCGGTTCGCCGGACTGTCACCCCAACTGCCCCCCCTCAGTTGGGGTTTTTTTTATCCTCGCGCCGGGGGCCGGGGCCAGGAATGCCTCGGTCCAGGTGGCGGTCTGAATGCCGCAGCGGCCAAACCAGCGCAGCACTGTCACCTGGGTCAGCCCCAGCGCGGCGGCCACGGCGGCCTGGCTCCCTAACTGGTTATACAAGTCAATCAAGATGTGGCGAATGTCGCGCCCGGCGTGGGCGCGCTCGACGGCCCGCATCCGGGCGGTCTTGGGCAGGCGGGCGAGGGGCGCGGCGGCAGAGAGCGATGGCATGGGGCACCTGAAGAATAAGCGTGCCCTTAGCCTAAAGAGAAATTGTCATACTAACAAGGGGTTGGTTGAAGATTGGGCGGCGGGTGGTGGGCCGGCGAGATGTTGTTAGCGTGGGTGGGATTCCCCCTAAAGGGTGCTTCGCGATCACCCCGCGATACGGGCCGTGTGGCTACCAGGCAGCGAGCGGGGCTTCGGAATGACAGTTTCGGGTTACGGCGCCGCTTTCAGTCCGGCGCTGTCAGTCTGGCCGTGCGCTTTCGAGCACCGGCAGGTTGAGCGTGAAGGTGCTGCCCTGGCCGAGGACGCTGGCGCCGGTGAGCGCGCCGCCGTGCATCTTGGCGATGCTTTGGGCAATCGCCAGGCCCGAGCCGGAGCCTTGCTGCTCCATCTTGGCCCGGTCAATCTGGTAGAAGACATCGAAGATCTTATCCAGCTCGGAGGCGGGCATGCCAATGCCGCGGTCCTCCACGTGGATCAGCACGCCCCGGCCGCCGGGTTGGGCGCGCAGCGCCACCTGGCCGCCGGCCTTGCGCGAGAACTTGATGGCGTTATCCATCAGCCGCAGCACCGCGTCCAGCAGAAACTCGCGGTCGGCGCGCACGGCCGGCAGCGGGTCGGCCAGGTCTTCGGTCAGGGTCACCTGGCGGGCGTCGGCCTTGGCCCGGCAGCGCTCCAGCGCCACGCGCAGCAGCAGCCCCAGGTCGGGCAGCGGGGCGCAGCGGCGCTCAAAGGTGGCTTGGGCCTCGCCGGTTTGCAGTTCCACCAGGAAGATGAAGTCTTCCACCAGGTGGCGCAGGCGCTCGCTGCCCACCTGGATGCCGCGCATGAAGTCCTTGAACTCCTCGGCGCTGACGTTCTTCTCGCGCAGCATGTCGGCGTAGGTGCTGATATAGGTCAGCGGCGTGCGAAACTCGTGGTTGAGCGTGGTGAGGATGGTGCGCTTGAGGTCGGAGATTTGGCGGCTCTGGGCCGCGATCAGTTGGGCGTGGCGGTTGAGCTTGGCCTGCACCGCCACGATTAGGTCGGCCTCTTCAAACGGCTTGGTGATGTAGTCGTCCGCGCCCAGCAGCTTGCCCCGGCGCACGTCGGCCTTCTCACCCTTGGCGCTGAGAAAGATAAACGGCAGGCTGACCCAATCGGGGTGGGCGCGCACCTGGGCGTAGAACTGGTAGCCGTCCATGCGCGGCATGTTGATGTCGGAGACGATCAGGTCGGGCAGGCGCTGTTCCAAGACGGCCAGGCCCTCGTAGCCGTTGCGGCCGGTCAGCACCTCGTAGCCGGACAGTTCGAGGATGTCGCGCAAGGCGTCGAGCAGGGCGGCATCATCTTCGACGACGAGAATGACTTCAGACATGGCCGGGGGGTGGCACTAACGGGCGCAGGCGGCTCAGCAGCCGCGCTTAGAGTTCGTCCTTCGAGGCTTCTACGGGCTGGCTGGAGAGTTTGTAGCCCCGGCCGCGCTGGGTGAGCAAGTAGCGCGGGCGGGTGGGGTCCGGCTCGACCTTGGCGCGCAGCCGGCTCACCAGCTTTTCAATCCGGGCGTCGTCTACCCGGTCGAGGTATTCACCCCCCCAGACGGCCTCCACGATCATGTCTTTGGTGGTCAGCCGGTCGCGGCGCTCGTATAGCAGCCGCATGAGCTTATATTCCAGGTCGGTCAGGATGGTGACCTTCGCGCCGTCCACCCACACCTCGCCGGCGTCTTCATCTACCACCACGCCCTGGGCCGACAGGTTGGGCAGGGCGCTCTGCCGCCGCACAAAGGCCGCGAACAGTTCCGAGAACAACTGCTGGCCGTCGGCCTCTTCCACGATCAGGCCCAGGATGCGCAGGCGCTCGCCGTCCGGCCCGGCCAGCCCCTCTTCCGGCGCTGTTACCAGGTGGATGAGGGCGGCCTGCTCGTCGGGCCGCAATTGGTTCCAGACCTTCAGGCACTCGGCGCGGGCGGCCAGGTCGCCCGTCAGGCGGCGGGTGTCGGTGGCCCCGTGGGCGAAGCGCAGCGCGGCCTGGGTCAGCGCGCTGATCAGGCCGAAGTGGCCGCCCGCCAGCCGCAGGATGACATCTACCGTGGCCTCGTCCAGGGCGTCGCTGCCGGGGTAGTTGAGGATCACGCGCCGGGCGTCGGCGTGGGCCAGCAGCCCGAGCGGCAGCATGTAGCCCACAAACAACTCGGCGAACTCGTTGTCGCTGGGCGCGCGGATTTCGCTGATGAGCCGCGACGTGGCGGTGATGTAGACCAGCCGGCTGCGGGTATGGTCTTTGAGGGCGCGCAGGTTCAGCAGGGTGCGGTCTTCGAGCACCGAGTAGATTTCGTCAAACTCGTCGAACAGCAGCACCAGGGTCAGGTCGAGCCGGCTGCAGGTGTCGGCCAAGGCGTTGTTGAAGGCCAGCGAGGACTGAAAGGCCGGCCCGGTGGTGATGCGGGTGTGATACTCGCGCACGGCTTGCAGCAGTTCGGCCGGCGCGTTGGGCGAGGTGGCCGGGTCTTCGATAAATTCCAGCAGGCTGCGCACCACGATCTCGTAAAAGCCGGTCGCGCTCAACTCGACCACGCGGTTGCAGTCAATGTAGATGATGGCGGTGGGGCGGCCGGCAATCTGGCCGAAGTGCGCCTGGCTGTCGGGCGCGGCCAGGGCGCGCATGAGCGGACTCTTGCCGGTGTTGCTGAGGCCAAAAATCGCCACGCAGTTGCCGTCGGCAATCGTCCGTTGCAGGTCGCGCAGTTGGTCTTCGCGCAGGGTGGGCAGGGTGACAGACATCGGGCGGTATTATCTTACAGAAAATGGTTTGGGGGAAATGGGAAGTCGGAGGTCGGAAGTCGGAGGTCGGAAAAACCTTTGGTCATGCCCAGCGCACACGGCGCCGATAGACCTGAAAAAATCGTCTAATCCCGCCCCGAGCGGTGAGCCGCCCGAAAGCGTGAGAGGAGGCTGGAAGGGGCTCTCAGCGCCCCACGCCGGTCGCCTCGCCAGTCACCCATCACAAAACGCTCTACCAGTCGCCTCCCCTCCTCTTCACCACCTCCACCTCCGTCGCGCGGATTAGACGCAAAAAAAGTATCCGCATCGCGTTGTGCGTTGACCTGGCACCCCGCTGTCTGCCTACTCTCCGACCTCTGGCTTCTGACCTCCACGCTTTAGCCGAACAAGCGCAGCAGCAGATCCTGGCCGAAGGAAGTGAGGAAGAAGCCGAAGACGAGGCACAGGCCGACGACCAACAGGAACAGGCAGCCCACGCCCAGCAGCAGCCAGGGGGACAGCCCGCGCCGGGGCGGGGCCGGCGGCGTGTAGGGTTGCGCGCTGGATGGCGGGGCGAAACCCGGCGGCGCGGCCAGATCGGCGGGCAGCGGCGCGGCGCGGGTGGGGGCCAGGCTCGGCTCGGGCGCGCGCAGCGTCATGGGGGCGGGGGCTGCGTCGGTCGGGATGGCCAGCGCGGGCGGCTCGACCTGGGTCGAGATGTCGGCGGCGCTGGTGGCCGCGCCCTCCAGCGTGAATAGGCTGTTGCCCACCTGCAATTGGTCACCGGGCTTCAGCGGGCGCGTTTGGCCGGACGCCAGCCGTAAACCGTTGACAAACGTGCCGTTAGAGGCGTGCTCATCGCGCACCTGCACCAGGCCCCGATCTACCCACACCGCCGCGTGTACGCGCGACACCAGCGAGTCGGGCGGGCGGATTTGGCAGGTCTCATCCCGGCCGATATACAGCAGGCGGTCTAGGGGGTAGATCGGGCCATAGGTCGAACGCAGGCGGAAAGGCATTAGAACACGCGCAGCGCGAGGTAGGCGACCGACAGGCCGAGTAACATGCCGGCGATGACCTCGCGCGGGGTGTGGCCCAGCACTTCCTTAAGCTCTTTCTCGGCCAGCGGGTGGCCGGTGAGCAGCTCGTCAATCATCAGGTTCAACACGCGGGCGTGGTCGCCGGCATGGCGGCGCACGCCGGTGGCGTCGTAGATCACGATCATGGCCAGCACGCTGGCAATGGCAAAGGCCGCGCTCTGGAAGCCCTCTTGCAGCCCCACGCCGCCGGCAATGCCGGTGACCAGCGCCGTGTGCGACGACGGCATGCCGCCGGCGCTGAACAGCAGCCCCCAATCCCATTCGTGGTGGAGCAAATAATTCAGCGGCATCTTGATGGCCTGCGCCAGGGTCCAGGCGATGACGGCGGCCAGCAGGATGCGGTTGGCGAGCAGGCCGTCGATCACGCCACCCATGGGTTAGCGCTCATCCGGGGCGAAGGGCTGCAACTGATAGCCGCCGCCGGGGCGCGGGGCCAACTGCTGCACTTTCAGGTCGGCCGTGTCGAGCAGTTGCTGGCAGCGGGCCGACAGCGCCTGGCCGCGCTCGAACAGCGCCAGGGCCTCGTCCAGCGTCAGGCTGCCGTCTTCTAACTGGCGCACGATTTCTTCCAGCTCGGCGAAGGCGTCTTCAAAGCTGAGGGTGTCGAGGGCGGCGGTGGGTTTGGGCTTGGCCTTGGCCGGCATATCGGTCCTATTCTACGCGGGTGATAAATTCCCCGGCGTACACTTGCACGCGCAGGGTTTGGCCGGGCTGCACGGCGGCGGCGGCGCGCACGACCGCGCCGGCCGGCCCCAGTTGTGTTGGGGTGGTGGTGGTGACGACGGCATAGCCGCGCCCCAGCACGGCGCGCGGGTCGAGGGTGCTCAGGGCCTGGCTCAGGCCGCGCCAGCGCGCCCGGTCGAGCGACACGCGGTAGCCCAGGGCGGAGCCGGCGCGGGCGCTCAGGTCATCTAGCCGCTGGCGGGCGCTGCGGAGTTGGCCCTGGGGCGAGAGGCCGCGCAGTTGCGCCTGGCGCTCGGCCAGCGCCCAGGCCAGGTCGCGGGTGTGGGCCTGCAGGGTCTCGGCCAGCCGCAGCCGCAGCGCTTCCAGGTTGAGCGCCCACTGCTGCTGGTCGGGCGTCACCAGTTCGGCGGCGGCCGAGGGTGTGGGGGCGCGCAGGTCGGCGGCGAAGTCGGCGATGGTGAAGTCGGTTTCGTGGCCGACGCCGCTGACGACCGGGATGGGGCAGGCGGCGATGGCGCGGGCCACGCGCTCGTCGTTGAAGCACCACAGGTCTTCGAGCGCGCCGCCGCCGCGCGCCACGATGATCACATCCGGCGCGCAGGCGGCGCAGGCGTGCAGCGCGGCCACGATCTGCGGCGGGGCGTCTTGGCCCTGCACGGGGGTGGGGGCCAGCACCACTTCGGCCAGCGGCCAGCGCCGGCGCAGGATGTTCAGGATGTCACGCAAGGCGGCCCCGGCCGGCGAGGTGACCAGGCCGATGCGGCGCGGCGGGCCGGCCGGCAGCGGGCGCTTGCGCTCGGGGGCGAACAGGCCCTCGGCTTCGAGTTGAGCCTTGAGGCGCACAAACTCGCGGTAGAGCACACCCTCACCGGCGGGCTGGAGGCTGACCACATCGAGCTGAAATTGGCCGCGTGTTTCGTATAGGGTGACGTTGCCCTGCGCGACCACGGCGTCGCCGTCACGCGGCAGGAACGACTGGCGCTCGGCGCGAGTGCGCCACAGCACGCAGTTGACCTGGGCGCTGCCGTCCTTGAGGGTGAAGTACCAGTGGCCGGAGGGGTAGGCTTTAAAGCCCGAGATTTCGCCGCTGACGCGCAGGTCTTGCAGGCGATAGTCGGTCTCCAGGCTTTGTTTTACGTAGCGGTTGAGCGTGCTCACCGTCCACAGGTCGGGCATGATGGGATGGTAGACCAGAGGGGGGATTTGGTCAATTAGAGGTCGAAGGTCAGAGGGGGCGAAAAACTTTGGCCACGAATTACACGAAGGGGGTGAGGGGAGATCGGCGGCTGCGGTTGGGGCGTGCGCTTGAACGCCCGCGCTGGCTACCCAGCCGCCGCCGCAAATCAGACAGGAGGCCGCTCACGTTCAGCCGGTGAGGCTTCGCGCCTCACCACCCACATCGAGTGAGTCATAGACCCTTTATACGCTTTCTACCCCTTGAGTCACCCGAGTCCCTAGCGCAGCATCCCTGAGTCCCCAGCCTCTCCGACCTCTGACTTCCGACCTCCTGCCTTATACTATCCCCATGCCGCGCCTCCTCCGCCTGCTCGTCCTCGCCTGCCTCCTGGCCGCCTGCCAAAACGGGCCGACCGCCACGCCGCCCCTTGTCACCGTGACGGGCGCGGCCGGGACGCCGGTCGCCAGCGCGCCGGCCGTCACACCGCCGCCGGGCACGCCCGCGCCGGGGGAAGATCAAACGCCCACCGCGCCGGGGCTGCTGCGGCTGTGGCTGCCGCCCGAGTTTACGCCGGATGTTAACACCCCCGGCGGCCGGGTGCTGGCCGCGCAGTTGCAGGCCTTCGAGCAGGCCCACCCCGGCATCGCCGTGGAGATTCGCACCAAGGCGGCCGGCGGCGTGGGCGGCCTGCTGAACGCGCTGGTCACCGCCGCCAACGTGGCCCCCAGCGGCCTGCCCGATATCGTGGCGCTGCGGCGCGACGACCTGGGGCAGGCGGCCGAGGCCGGGCTGGTGGCGGCGCTGGAACCCTACGTGCCGGCCGAAACCCTGGCCGACTTCTACCCCTTCGCGCAGAGCCTGGGGCGCGTCAATGGCGGGTGGATGGGGCTGCCCTTCGCGGCCGACGCGCGCGTGCTGGCCTACACTACTACCCTCTACCCCAACCCGCCGGCCGAGTGGTCCGAGGTGGATGCCGGCATTTACCTGCTGCCGGGGGCCGAGCCGACCGCGCTGACGCTGCTCACGGCCTACCTGGTGCTCGGCGGCACGCTGACTGATGAGGCCGGCGCGACTCACCTCGATACCAGCCTGCTGGCGGCGGCGCTGGAGGAGTATCAGGACTTAGAATCCGTCGGGCGCTTGCCGCTCACCACGCTCGACTACGTTGACCCGGCCGCCACCTGGCAGGCCTTCCGCGAGCGGCGGGCGGCGCTGGTCGCCACCTCGGCCCAGTGGTTCCTGGCCGAGCAAGGGCACGTGACCGGCGCGGCGATGACGTTGCTGCCCACGGCCGGGCAGCCCGGCCTGGCCCTGACCGATGGCTGGAGTTGGGCGCTGGTGAATGCGGCCTCCGGCCAGCACCCGCTGGCGGCCGAACTGCTCAACTTCTTGCTCGCGCCCGAGCAGCACGCGGCCTGGACCGAGGCTGGCGCGGTGCTGCCCACGCGCGCCGCCACGCTGGCCAGCTGGCAGAGCGGGCGGCTGGCCGCGCAGGTGAGCAGCGTGCTGACTGCGGCGCAGATGCAGCCGTCTGGCGCGCTGTTGGGGGTCGTGGGGCCGGCGCTGCGCCAGGCGCTGACCGACGTCATCAGCGGGCGGGCCACGCCCTTTGCGGCGGCCACCGTGGCGGCCGAGGCGGTGACGGTGCCGTGAGCGGCCGTCGGGGGTTGGCGCTATGACGGGCTTGGGGCCGCGCTTCGAGCAGCACCGGGCGCACGTCAGCGCCATCCGGGCGGCGGCCTTGGCGGCGGTTGACCCGGCCGCGGCGGTGCGCGCGCACCTGTCGCCCGCCGATTGGGCCGCGGCCGAGAATGTGTACCTGGTCGGCGCGGGCAAGGCCGGCGTGCCGATGGCGCTGGCCACCGCCGAATTGTTGGGGCCGCGCCTGACGGCCGGGGTGGTGGTGGTGCCCCAAATGCCGGGGGCCGACCTGCCCGTGCCGCCGACTCTGGCCTTTGTGGAGGGCGGCCATCCGCAGCCGACCACCGGCAGCGTGGCGGGCGGCCGGGCCGTTGCGGCGCTGCTCACGCGCACCACCCCGGCCGACATGGTGCTGGTGGTCATCAGCGGCGGCGGCTCGGCCCTGCTCGAACTGCCGCAGGCCGGCCTGACGCTCGACGACCTGCGCCAGACCAACGCCGCGCTGCTGCGCTCGGGCGCGGCCATCCAAGACCTCAACGCCGTGCGCACGCAGTTGTCGCAGCTCAAGGGCGGCGGGCTGGCGCGGCTGGCGCACCCGGCGCGCGTGCTGGCGCTGATCCTGTCGGACGTGGTGGGCAATCCACTGGCGAGCATTGCCAGCGGGCCGACGGTGGCCGCCGCGCCCAACGCCGAGGCCGCGCTGGCGGTGGTCGAGCGCTACAACCTGCGCGGGCAACTGCCGGCCGGGGTGCTCTATTACCTCACCCACGGCACCGGCCCGCTGACGGGCGAGACGCCCGAGGTCGAGAACCGGCTGATCGGCTCGAACCGGGTGGCGGGCGAGGCGGCGGCGGCGGCGGCCCAGGCGCTGGGTTTCAAGGCCTACTGGCTGGCGGACGATTGGCAGGGCGAGGCGCGCGAAGTGGGGCGGCGTTTCGCGCAGTGGGTCAGCCGCGCGCCAGGGTCGGCGCCGTTAGCGGGCCGGGCCGCCGCGTTGGCCGAAGACCCGCGCCCGCGCTGCTATGTGGTCGGCGGCGAGAGCACGGTGACGGTGCGCGGCGCGGGGCAGGGCGGGCGCAATCAGGAGGCGGCGCTAGGCGCGGCGCTGGTGATTGACTGCCTGCCGAACCTGGCGATTGCCACGATTGCGACCGATGGTGTTGACGGCCCGACCGACGCGGCCGGCGCGCTGGTGACCGGCGCGACCCTGACGCGCGCGCGCCATCTGCGGCTGGATGTGGCCCAGGCGCTGGCCGACAACAACGCCTACCCGTGCCTGGAGGCGCTGGGGGCGCTGCTGTTCACCGGGCCGACCGGCACCAACGTAGGCGACTTGATGGTCGGGCTGGTGTATTGAGGCGGGCTGCTTAAAGAACATTTGCCACGAATTACACTAACTGCACGAATTTTAGGCTCGGGGAGCACTTGGTTGTTGGCTGAAATCGGGCGGGAGAGGCTCGCAGTTATAATCGCCCGGCACGTTTCGAGAACACCCACGCTTCACTCCATAGGACTATGACCATTCACTTCGGCACCGACGGCTGGCGCGCCGTCATGGCGGACACCTTCACCTTCAACAACCTGCGGCTGGTGGCGCAGGCCGTGGCCGACGCGGTCGCGGCCGGCGACTGGGGCGGTGGGGCAGAGGCGGCCAGCAGCGACTTCGACCCGCGCCTGATCGTGGTCGGCTTCGACACGCGCTTCCTCTCCGACCGCTTTGCGACGGAGGTGGCGCGCGTGCTGGCGGCCAACGGGCTGCGAGTGCGCCTGACGCACGCCGACGCGGCCACGCCGATGGTGTCGTTCGCGGTGCGGCACGCGCACGCGGCGGGCGGGGTGATGATAACGGCCTCGCACAACGCCCCGCGCTACAACGGCCTCAAGCTCAAGGCGGCCTACGGCGGCAGCGCGCTGCCCGAACAGTGCCGGCGGGTGGAGGTCTACCTGGCCGACAACGAGAGCCGCGCGCGCGGCCCGAACCTGATGGACTATGACCGGGCGGTGAGCGAGGGGCTGATCACGCGCTTCAACCCCACGCCGGCCTACGCCGAGCACCTGCGCGGGCTGATTGACTTTGACGTGATCGCCCGCCGCCCGCAGCGCCTGATCGTAGACTCGATGTACGGCTCGGGGCGCGGGGTGATTAAGGGCCTGCTGACCGGCAGCGGCGTGGAGGTGACCGAGATTCGGGGCGAGATGAACCCCGGCTTTGGCGGCATCCACCCCGAGCCGATTGTGCGCTACCTGGGCGCGACGGCCGGCGCGATTGCGGCCGGGCACGGCGACCTGGCGGTCGTGACCGACGGCGACGCCGACCGCATCGGCGCGCTGGATGGGCGCGGGCAGTTCGTGGACCCGCACAAGATCATGGCCCTGGCGCTGAAGTATCTGGTGGAACGGCGCGGCTGGCGTGGCGCGGTCGTCAAGACGGTCTCGACCACGCGCATGATTAACCGGCTGGCGGCCAAGTATGGGCTGCCGTGCTACGAGACGCCGGTGGGCTTCAACCACATTGCCGACCACATGCTCACCGAGCCGGTGCTGATCGGCGGCGAGGAGTCGGGCGGCATCAGCATTCTGCACCACATCCCCGAGGGCGACGGCGTGCTGATGGGGCTGCTGCTGCTGGAGATCGTGGCGGCCGAGGGCGCGCCGCTGGAGGAGTTGGTGGCGAACCTGCTGCGCGAGGTCGGCCCGGCGCAGTATGCCCGCCGCGATTTGCGGCTGGCGCTGCCGCTGTCTAAGGCCGAGCTGACGCGCCGCCTGGTGGAGGCCGCCCCGGCCAGCATCGGCGGGCGGGCGGTGGCGGCGGTGGAGCAGCGCGACGGCGTGAAGTATGTGCTGGACGACGACGGCTGGCTGCTGATCCGCCCCTCCGGCACCGAGCCGGTGCTGCGGGTGTACGCCGAGGCCCGCGACGACGCGACCGTGGCGGCGCTGCTGGCGTATGGGGAGAGCGTGGCGCGCGGGGGGTAGGGCGGGCG
>Ga0163144_10006804_pt1 | contig 25144 bp, 21 predicted proteins | sample OliLak19BULKMAT1_FD_123175 | JGI IMG/M metagenome (GOLD analysis project Ga0163144, IMG submission 123175) | Freshwater microbial mat bacterial communities from Lake Vanda, McMurdo Dry Valleys, Antarctica - Oligotrophic Lake LV.19.BULKMAT1 | ecosystem: Environmental > Aquatic > Freshwater >... | reverse complement strand
TTACGGGCGATTGGGCCCAGCAGAGCGCCCCCGCCACGGCCCTGCCGCACGCTGCCGCGCAACCTGCGACCGCGAACCGCCTTGTTGTGAAAGAGCGAGGAGGAAAACCCGAGCGGTAGCGAGCACTCATCCCTCGAAGAGTCGGGGAACGTCGCGCTTGTCCTGCACCGGACCGTCGCCCTTTCTCACGCGCACCGTCGTACCGAGCGCGCCCTCGCCCTCGTAGACATTGAGCCAGCCGAGCTCGGCGTGCGGCGCGGTCATGTCGTAGACGCGCTTCGCATCGCGCGGCGACAGGTTCACGCAGCCGTGGCTGATCTTGTGCCCGAATCGGTAGTGCCAGAACGCACCGTGCAGCGCGAAGTTGCCGGCGAAGTACTGCACGAACGGCACCGCCTCGACGTTGTACGACTCTTCGGCGTCGGGCCGCGACTGCATCTGCCCGATCGCCTGCTTCATCGAGATACGAAACAAGCCCTTGGGCGTCGGGCCCTTGAAGCCGGTCGAGACGAGCGTCGCGAAGATCGGCGTGGGGCCGCGCATCACCGTGAGCGTCTGGTTGTCGAGCTCGACGTCGATCCACAGCTCGTCGTCGGCGAGGTCGGCGGGCACCGTCGGCAACGACCAGTGACCGAGGTGCTTGTCGTGGATCCAGCCGCCACTCGTCGCCCACCACTTCCCGTCGGGACCAACGGTCGGCTCGGGGCCGATCAGGATCTCGGCCTGGTAGTCGATCGACACGCCAGCCGCGGCACCTTCGCGCGGCTCGGACAGCACCGGGTTCTCCGGCCAGGTGATGCCCCATGCGAGCTGCTTGTCCGCCGGCACCGGCAGCTCCGCGAGGTCGCGCCCCTCGAAACGGCTCGGGCGATAGCGCGTGACCTCGGACTCGAGCACGACGCGAGCGCGATCATCGATGAGCACGATCTCGCGCTTGACCCGGCGGCGATTGGTGAACGCGTAGTCGTGCTCTTGCTCGAGCGTATCGACGTGCGGCTCGTCGGATTGCCACGACGCGAGCGTCGACCAGCGTCGCGCGACCTGACCGGCCTTCACCTTCGCGTAGTAAAACGGCGCGAGATCACCGTCGCGCAGCTCGGGGAGCACGCGCGGCACCGCATCGCCGCCCTTGCGGCTCGGGTCGAGGCACACGAACGCAGCATCGCCGACGTCGCCCCAGCCCTTGCCACCGCAGTCGGGGCCCTCGACATACGCGTAGACGTGGAACGACTCGCTGATCGGGATGCGTGCACGCATCGGTGCGCGATGATCCGGAGCAGCGCGCACGATGAGGAGCTGTCTCGCGATGCGCGTCGCGATCGGTGTGCGCGGTGCAGGCGGAGGCGCTTCGGCGTGCGCGCCCGTCGTCACCGCGGCTACCGCTGCTTGCGGCGGCTCATCAGCGGGCGGCGGCGACTCGAGCTGGAGCTGCTCGGCGTTGTTCTGCGCGGATGGGTCGGCGTCACGCGCCGCCTCGGTCGAGGCATCGCATGCGGCGACGAGAACGAGGAGCGATGCGAGGCGGCGGGACAAGGCGCTTCCGGTTTGGTAGCGCATGCGGCCAGCCCAGGAAAGAAAACTCAACCGGGTACCGGGACGGGCGCGAGGGAGCCGGGCGGCGCCTCGCTCGGCGGGCCGGCCGGGGTGGGCGGCGTCTCGGCCGGCGGTGTTTCGACTGGCGCCGTCTCGACCGGCGGCGTTTCTTCGACCGGCGGCACCTCTTGCGCGGGTGGCTCGGGCGGCGGGCTCGCGGGCGACGGCGCGTCGAACACGTCCGGCATCGGATTGCGCGGCGGGCTCGAAGGCGGCGGCGCGCGCTTGGTCGATCGTCCACCGAACGACACGACGATGCCGATGTTCGGTCCCCAGCTGAAGCCGCAGTAGCCCTTGAACTGCACGTCGCCGCCCTCGCCGGCATAGCGGTACGCGCGGTCGCACTTGCCGGCGGGGAACATGCTCGAGAAGTCGACGCCGACGTTGAGATACACGGGCCCGCCGATGCCGATGTACGCGCCCGGCCCCGCAACCCAGTGACCGAGCGTGCCGCCCTTGTTGTTGAGGAACGACGGGCCGACACCCGCATGCACGTACGGCGAGAACCACCGACTGCGGTAGAACACGTACTGCGCCGACGGTGTGATCCGAAAGATGTTCGTCGGGATGCGCTTGGTGAGGCCCGGATACTCGGACTTCAGCGACTCCGAGAAGATCGTGATCGAGTTCGAGAGCGACAACCCGAGGCCGAGCCCGCCGGCGACGAAGTAGCGAAAGCCGAGACCGAAGCCGATCTGCGTCGCCTCGCGTCCGAGCCCGAGGCCGAAGCCGAACGTCGGCATCATCGTGCCCTTGCCCCACGGGCGTGGCGCATCGGGATCGCGCGCCGCCATCGCCACGCTCGGCGTCGCGAGAACGATCGCGAGCGTGAATGTCGGCAGGATCCGGCGGGCCGGCATCCGCACACTTTAGTCGCACGGGCCGCGTGCTCCAAACCTCTTGGGCGAGAACACTCACGCGCCCCCCCGCGCGAAAACCGTTCGCGAGGCCCTCGGCGCAGCCCACGGCACCGGTTCGGCGATTGCGCCGCGCGTCACCGCCACACTACGATGGCGCGCCTCGGGCAAGGGATTACAACGATGCGCAGCAACAAGCAGCTTGGTCTAGTCACGATGTTCCTCGCGATCTCCTTCGGCTGTGCCGCCGAGGACGATCCGAATAACGGTCCGTCGAGCTCGGTCGGCGACACGACCGGCGACACCGACAGCGATCCGTCGATGACCGACGGCATGACCGGTCCGATGACGTCGGCGACGACCGCGAGCACCAGCGCGTCGACCACCGAAGATCCGAGCGGCACCAGCGAGAGCACCGGCGAAGAGCCGGTCGAGCCGGGCCCCGACGGCGCGACCTGCGAGACGAACGAAGAGTGCATCTCGGGCTTTTGCTACTACATCGCGATCATCGGCGGCATCTGTGGCGAGTGCAACATGGACTCCGACTGCCCCGAGGGCGGCTGCAGCCTGCCGAACCCCCTCGCGCAGCCGCCCTCCGGCGCGCTCTGCAACATGGGCGAGCCCGGCGACGGCTGCATGAGCGACGACGTCTGCCAGGGCGAGTACACCTGCGAGTCGATCATCGAGGTGCCCGGCATCCTCGAAGCGTCGACGTGCAGCGAGTGCGAGCTCGACGCGGACTGCACCGACGGCATGCTGTGCTCGCCGGCGTACGACATCCTCAACATCTCGGGTCAGCGGATCTGCGTCGAGCCCGGCAGCGTGCCCAACGGCGAGGGCTGCGATCACCTCAGCGGCACGGGCAGCATGGCGTGCGAGTCGGGCCTGTGCGCGACCGTCGACATCATGATGCTGCTGCAGCTCGGTGTGTGCGGTGACTGCTCGGTCGACGCGGATTGCATGGATCCCGACGTGTGCTTGCCGGCAGACATCGACGTCACGACCGGCACCGTGACGCCGCCGACCTGCGGCCCGGCTGCCTGAGCCGATGCCCGAGTTGCTCGACGCCTCCGCGATGACGCTCGCGCGCTGGATTCGCCAGCGCAAAGTGTCGCCGCGAGAGGTGGTCGACGCGCACATCGAGCGGATCGCCGCGGTCAATCCTGCGATCAACGCCGTCATCGCGCAGCGCTTCGAGCTCGCGCGCGCCGAGGCGGTGCGGGCGGAGCAGCTCGTGATGTCGACCGAAGATCCCGAGTCGCTGCCGCCTCTGCTCGGGCTGCCCTACACCGCCAAGGAGTACATCATGGCCCAGGGCATGCCGCTGTCGGCCGGCATCTGGTCGCGTCGCGACGTGCGTGCGACGACCGATGCCGAGACGGTGCGGCGGCTCGCCAAGGCCGGGGCGATCCTCGTCGGCATCACGAACGTGCCCGAGGGTGGGCTGTGGCTCGAGACGTACAACGACGTGTACGGGCGCACCGTGAATCCGTGGAACGCACGGCACACGGCGGGCGGCAGCAGCGGTGGCGAAGGGGCGATCGTCGCGGCCGGTGGTGTCGCGTTCGGACTCGGTGCGGACGTCGGCGGATCGATCCGGATCCCTGCCGCGTTCTGCGGCGTCGTCGGCCACAAGCCGAGCGGTCGCCTCGTGCCGAACACCGGTTTTTGGCCCGAGGCCCAAGGTGAGCTCTCGGCGTATCTCGTGTGCGGTCCGCTCGGACGGCGCGTCGAGGACATGATGCCGATCCTGCGCGTGCTCGCGGGGCCCGATGGTCGCGACGCAGTCGTCCGCGAGCAGACGCTCGGCGATCCGGCGTCGGTCGATCTGCACGACGTCGTCGTGTACCCCGTCGAGAGCAACGGCAGCACCAAGGTCGGCGATACCAATCGCAAGGTCGTGCGCGACGCCGCGAAGATGCTGCAAGAGCGTGGAGCGAAGATCGGCACGCTGGACAACCCGCGGATGAAGCGGGCGTTCCTCATCTGGAGCGCGATGATGTCGACCGGAGGTGGGCCGAGCTACGCGGAGATCCTCGGCAACGGCGCGCCGATCTCACCGCTGCACGAGCTCGCGAAGCTCGCGCTGCGCCGCTCGCGACACACACTGCCGGCGCTGGTGATCGTCGGCCTCGAGCGACTCGCGGCGCGTATGCCCGGTCAGGTCGATCGCGCCATCGCCGATGGCAAGGCGCTGCAGGCCGAGCTCGAGGCGGTGCTCGGTCCGCGCGGCGTGATGCTGCATCCGCCGTACTCGCGACCTGCCCCGAAGCACTTCGCGCCGATGCTCACGCCGTTCGACTTCGTGTGCACGGGCCTGTTCAACGTGCTCGAGTTCCCGGCGACGGTCGTGCCGATGGGGTTCGCCGACGGCCTGCCGCTGTCGGTCCAAGTGATCGGCCGGCGGGGCAACGATCATCTGACGATCGCGGTCGCGGGCGCGCTCGAGCAGGAGACGGGCGGGTGGCGGCGCGCGGACCCTTCGTGGCGACTGCCCCGCGCAGATCTCGGCGCGCGGTCGTCGTGACCGGTCGGATCGCGCCCTGACGGCCCGCCCGTGGGTCCGAACGAAATTGTCGAGCGTCCCCCGGCCACCGCCCGCGAGGTTGTGCTAATGAACGCGCCACGCGACGACATAAATGAGTAGCGACGACGCAATCGAGTTCGAGGGGAAGATCGTAGAGGTCCTGACCGGCGGCACGTTCAAGGTGAACGTCGGTGAGGGTCACGACGTCATCGCGAAGCTCGCTGGTAAGATGCGTCGCTATCGCATCCGCGTCGTGCTCGGTGACCGCGTCACCGTCGCCGTGTCGCCGTACGATCCGACCCGCGGTCGGATCACCTATCGCCCGCGCTGATCGTGCCCCGCGAGCCAGGCGCGTCACGTCGTCCCGAGGATCGACTGTCATGGTGGCCATGACGCGTCAGTCGCCGTGTTGAGGATTTCCGCGCCCGACCCGTGCAACCGCCCCGACGGAAGTCCGTCTTTGTGGCCATGGACGGAACGGCCCCCTTTCGGGTGGCCGTTCACCGCTCCCTTTCGGCAGGGCAGGACGCGGACGTGGCACCGAGTTACATCGACGAGATCCGGGTTCTTGCGCGGCACTTTCGGCCGAACGAGCGCAACCTAACGCTCTATTTTCCGGATTTCGACGCGATGCCGAACTCGGACTCGCTCAACCGCGTGTTCGGGCCCCCGGTCGGGCTGACGGACGAGCTGTGGCCGACCTACCCGCGGCTGCGCGAGCTGCTGTCGCCCGACGCGATCGCCGGCTGGGATCCGCAGGACTTGCGGATGGAGCACGTCTTTACGATCGATCTCGAGGGGCTGCACCTGTTCGGTGTGCCGCCGGGCGCCCGCGCGATGATGCTGTTCCTCAGCAACGCGACCTATCACCGCGCGTTCCACTGGGGCAACGCCGACACCGCCGTCGTCTTCCTCGGTGAGGATGATCTCGCACGCGGTCCCTACCGCGGACCGCTGCCGGGTCGCTCGCTGCGGCGCTGGGCTCGCCGCTTCGCACTCGCGGCGGTCGATGTACCGGGCGACGTGTTCGACGGTGACGCGCAAGAGGATCCGCGCATCGCCGCGCTGCACGATGCGATCTGGCAGGCGCCGGCACGACTCGGTGGCCGACCGATCTGGGTTCGCGACGATCAGACGACCCTGACGCCGTCGGGCCAGTGGCGGCAGATCGACACGTCGCCGCGTGGGCCGCTGGGCATCCCGTCGTCGCCCGAGTTCCTCATGCAGTTCGAACGACGCTTTGCCGAGGTCAATCTCGGCAACCAAGGCGTCATGTACGTGACCGGTCAGAGCGCTTGCTATCAGTCGTTCTGAGCGCGATCGTGCGCAGCGCATGAAGTTCTTCGAGCGCACCCGCGATCCCGGCCTGCTGCTGTTGCGCGTCGGCATCGGCGGGATGTTCATGATCCACGGCTGGCCGAAGCTCGCCGGCGGCGCGGTGAAGTGGCAAAAGCTCGGCGCCGCGATGGCACAACTCGGCCTCGATTTCTGGCCGACGATGTGGGGCTTCATGGCGGCGTGCTCCGAGTTCTTCGGCGGGTTGCTGCTCGCCGCAGGCTTGCTGTTCCGTCCCGCCGCGGCGGCGTTGCTCTCGACGATGATCGTCGCGAGTGTGATGCACTTGAAAAACGGCGACGGCTTCACGAGCGCATCGCATGCGATCGAAGCCGGGATCTTGTTCGCCGCCCTGATTCTGATCGGGCCAGGGCGCTACGCGCTGCAGCCCGACAAGCCCGCCTAGCACGGGCTGATTCAGTCCGACGGCGTCGGCAAGAACGGACCGCGCGATGGATCGGGTGCGGGCGGCGGCGGCGGTGGCTTCGTCGGCAACAGCGGCGAAGGACCGGTCTTGATCGGCGGCGCCTTCGGTGCCAGATCTTCCACGGGCGGCTCTGGCTCGTCGTCGATGGGCGCTGCGGCGTCGGCCGGGCCCTTCTTCTTCTTCGCGCCGCGCACGAGCTTCGCCTCGACGATCGGGTTCTGGCCCTCGATGACGTCGACGGTCTTCTCCCACGCGACGTAGCCGGGCAGCACGATGCGGACCGTGTGCGGACCGACGCTGAGATCGGTCTGGAGAGGTGCGGCACCGGCGTCGGCGCCATCGATCTCGATGCGCGCACCGGCGATCGCACGGATCACGACCGGGCTCTTCACCGCGGCCGGCTCCGGCGGAGCCGTCGTGGTCGGCTGCGCGGGTGCGGACGAGATGGGGACGAGCACCGGAGGTCCGGCCGGCGTCGCGGATCGTGTGGGCGCTTGCTGCGGTGCGGGCTCGGTCACACCACCGATCGATGCCGCCGCCGTCGTCGGTGCAGCCGTCGTCGTCGGCGCGCCGACACCGAAGATCGCCCACGTGCAGAGGCCACCGAGCACGAGCGCGACCGCACCCGCGGCGATCCACATGCCCTGCCCCATGCCCGCGCGTCGCGGCACCGGGATCGCGCCGCTGCCGATGTCGTCGTCCGGCATCGGCGTGAGCGTCTGCGTCGCGATCGCGTCCGCGCGCGACAGATCCACGGGTCGTGGCGTCGACACTGCGGTGCTCGCTGCAACGGTGCCAGTTGTCGACTCGGCTGACGCTGGCACCGGCACCGGCGGCGGTGTCGGTCGCGACGAGACGAGAGGCATTCGCACCGGTGGGATCGAGTTCGCCGCGATCTCCGGCCGTGACGGTCGGCGCGGCGGCGGCAACGACGGGGTGCCGCGGCGTGGTCGCGGCACCGGCAGCGGCATCGAAGGCGAGGCGGCAACCGGTCGCGGAATGGCGGACGCCGACATCGCAGCCGGGCTCTGATCCGACGGCGGTCGCACGACGGGCTTCGTCCACTCCGAGCTCGGCGGTCCCGCATCCGCATCGATCCCGCGATCCCGCGAGCTGCGGTACTGCGCGAGCGCATCGCGGGACTCGTCGGTCGCGTTCGGCAGCGCGAACAGCTTCGGCGGCACCGTCTCGAACAGGGCCTCGGCGACCTCGTTCGCGTCCGCGGGGCGGCGCGTCGGATCCTTCTCGAGGCACTGATGCACGAGGGCGATGAGCGCCTCGGGGACCGCGTGTCCGGCAGGCAGCGCAGCACCGAGCGGCTTCGGCGCGCCGTGCACATGGTTGTAGAGCAGCGCGCCGTCGTTCTCGCCTTGGATCGGCGTCTCGCCGGCGAGCATCAGGTAGAGCAGCACGCCGATCGCATACACGTCGACACGCACGTCGCAGGGGTCGCCCTTGATCTGCTCCGGCGCGAGATATCCCGCGGTGCCGATCACGTGCGACTTGGTGACCTCTTCGTCGTCGCCGTCGACCAGCTTCGCGAGCCCGAAGTCGAGCAGCTTGACGAAGCTCGCCTTGCCGTCGCGCTCGCACAACATGATGTTGGCGGGCTTGATGTCGCGCAGCATGATGCCGCGGTCGTGCGCGTACGCGACGGCCGCGAGGATCTGGACCGCGATCGGCGTGAACTCGGCGAGCGACAGGCGGCCGCGACGCTTGAGAAAGCGGCGCAGCGGCTCGCCGTCGAGGTACTCCATCGCGATGAACGTCTGCCCGCGGTCGTGGCCGCACTCGTACAGCTTGACCACGTTCGGATGCGCGAGCTGAGCGAGACGCTGACCCTCGCGATCGAACCGCGACACTGCGGTCGCATCTTCCATCCACTGCGGCGCGAGCAGCTTGATCACGATCTCGCGATCGGTGACGGTGTCACTCGCGAGATACACCAGCCCCATGCCGCCGCGCCCGATGAGTTTGTCGATGCGATAGCGACCACCGAGGACGGCCTCGATGAAAGGGTCGAGCGATCGCGGTCGGTCGGCGCGGACGGGCGGCATTGCGGTGGATCGCCGCATTTTGCCCGTTTCGGTCACGCAGAAAAGGGGCCTGTTACGGAAAGTACGCGAATGCGGCTGACCAGCCTGACCAGCCTCCTCCTAAGGCGGCTTGGGCTCAGGCGTGTGGGCTCAGGCGCTTGGGCTCGGACGCTTGGGCGAGTTGCCCAACGCCGTGAACGGGTATGCTCCCGCGCGAGCCGCCTTCGATGAACCGTTCTTCGCGCGCCCCCGACAAGAGCCCCACGCCGACCCGCGTCGTCGTCATCGGCGGCGGATTCGCAGGTCTGCAGGTCGCGCGCGGGCTCGCAGCGGCAGGCAGCCCCGACCTCGAGGTCGTGCTCATCGACCGTCGCAACCACCACCTCTTCCAGCCTCTGCTCTATCAAGTCGCGATGGCAGGACTATCGCCGGCCGACATCTCGATGCCGATCCGCTCGGTCCTGCAAGGGCTCAAACGGGTCGCGGTGCGCCTCGGCGAGGTGCGCGGGATCGATCTGGACGACCGAGTGCTCGACGTCTCGACGGGCCCCATGCGGTACGACTACCTCGTGCTCGCGTGCGGCGCGACCCACAGCTACTTCGGCCACGACGACTGGGAAGAGCACGCGCCGGGGCTCAAGACCCTCGAGCAGGCGACCGAGATCCGCCGCCGCGTGCTGACAGCGTACGAGCTCGCGGAGCTCGAGAATGACCCCGCGCGGCGACGCGAGCTCCTGACCTTCGTCGTCGTCGGCGGCGGTCCGACCGGCGTCGAGCTCGCAGGCGCGCTCGGCGAGCTGAGCCGGCACACGCTGACGCGTGACTTCCATCGCGTCGACCCGGCGAGCACGCGCGTGATCCTCGTCGAGGGCGGGCCGCGGATCTTGCCGTCGTTCGACCCCGAGCTGTCGAGCTCGGCCGCACGAAGCCTCGAGAAGCTCGGCGTCACGATCTGGACCGACACCCGGGTCACGCACATCGACGAGCACGGCGTGCGTGCGGGCGACGAGATGGTTCGCGCGGCGACGGTGTTGTGGGCCGCCGGCGTGCACGCGTCGTCGCTCAACGCCGCGCTCGGCCTGCCGCTCGACAACGCGGGTCGCGTGCAGGTCAGCGCCGACCTGTCGATCCCCGGCCATCGCGAGGTGTTCGTCATCGGCGATCAGGCGCTGTTCGTCGACGAGCACGGCACGGTGCCCGGGCTTGCGCCGGCGGCGATCCAGCAGGGTCGCCACGCGGCGGCGAACATCCTCGCCGATCTGCGCGGACATGCGCGCGAGCCGTTCGTTTACCACGACAAGGGATCGATGGCGACGATCGGTCGCGCGAGCGCAGTCGTCGAGACCAAGGCGTTCAAGGTCGATGGTTTCGTCGCGTGGTTGATGTGGTGCTTCGTCCACATCCTCTACCTCATCGGCTTCCGCAATCGCCTGCTCGTGTTCGTGCAGTGGATGTGGTCGTACGTTCGCTATCGCCGCGGCGCACGGCTCATCACCAGCCGCGACTGGATGCAGGGTCCGCCGCCGCACGCTCCCGCGAAGCCGCGTGCGCACGCGCCAGTGGTCGAGGATCGGGTGTCGCCGTGAGCACGTCGGTCTTCACGGTGCGCGGGCTCGGGATGGCGTTCGGACCGCTCGTGCTGCTGCAGGGCGCGGACCTCGAGGTGCTCCAGGGCGAGACGCTCGCGGTGATCGGTGAGAGCGGCTCGGGCAAGAGCGTGTTCCTCAAGCTGCTCGCGGGCCTGCACGAGCCGGACGAGGGCGAGATCCTCTACAAGGGCGCGGCGCTCGGCGAGCCGGACGGCGACGCGATGCGCCGGCTACGACGCGAGGTCGGCTACGTGTTCCAGAACGACGCGCTGTTCGACTCGATGACCGTCTCCGAGAACATCGGCTACGCGCTCAAAGAGCACAGCAGGAAGTCAGACGAGGAGATCCGCGAGCGCGCGCTCGTGTGCCTCGACATGGTGAACCTGCGGCGCACCGCGATCGACGAGTTCCCGTCCGGCCTGTCGGGCGGCATGCGCAAACGTGTCGCACTCGCGCGCGCGATCGCGATCGCGCCCGAGGTGATCCTCTACGACGAGCCGACCCAAGGGTTGGATCCGCAGAACATCACGAACATCGCGACGATGATCGAGGAGCTGCAGCGCACGCTGCACGTCACGTCGGTGGTCGTGACGCACGACATGCGCACGGCGTTCGGTGTCTCGGATCGGATCGCGATGCTGCACGAGCAGCGCTTCGCGTACGTCGGTACGCCGGAGGAGCTCATGCAGAGCACCGCGGGTCCGGTGCGCGAGTTCATCGACGACGCGATGGAAGAGCTGAAGGCGCTGTTCTAGCGCGGACCTGTCGCGCGTTCGTGTTGAAGTCGATCGTCGGCCTACTTGGCCTTGACCGAGTGCTCGTGCGTGCCCTTGTCGTCGGTGAACGTCGCCGACCACAGGTACGCATTGCCGGCCTCGTCGACCAGGTCACACGTCACCGTCGCGCCCTTGATCGCGACCCACACGTTGCCGTGGCAGTCGATCGTCGCGACCTGATGCCCCTTGCCCTGCAGGTCGGCCTTGATCTCCGGCTCGACACTGGCGACGACGAGGGTGTGGTCGCGCGGCTTCGCCATGACGCTACCCGCGTCGTCGATGACCTCCATGCCGAAGTGGACCTCGGTACCGTTCGCCACCGCGATGCACTCGAAGGTGACACCCTTTTTGTTCTCCTGGTCGTCGGGACAGGTGACGCTGGTCGGCGTGATGTTCTCTTGGGTCAGCAGCGACTTCACCAGCGCTTCGGCCTTGGTCTTGTCGATCTTCGAGTTGAACACCACGTCGCAGGCGCCCAGGCCCTGCAGCGCGAGCGCGGTGACCACGATACGGAGCGCAAGACGGCGAGAGTGCATCGAACCGAGCCTATCATCCGACGCACCGAGTTGGCGAGGACCCGGACCTCGTGTCGGACTCGTGTCACATCAGTCCGCGCGCTCTGCCGTGCAGCGGTACCACGTTGCCATGCGGGGCACCGACTGGTCGCGATGCACGATCGCGCCACACATCACGAACACCGCGACGATGATCGAGGAGCTGCGGCAAAGCGCGGACCTGTCGCGCGTTCGTATGCGCGCAGCAGAGCAGCGAGCTGCGGCTTGCGCAGCGTCAGCCGCTTGGTGAGGCCCCAGGGGCTACGGCCCACTGCCACCAATATCTCGCCATCGAACCTTCTTAGCGCGTGCTCACGATACGAGCGCAGGATCGACGAGCTCCGCATGGCGCTCGGGCACGATCGCACCGCGTCGTCTCGCGACGCAGGTGCGCGTGAACCGGGCGCCGAACAGCAGCACGTGCGCGTCGAAGTAGATCCACAACAGGAGGATCAGCACGCCGCCGGCAGCTCCCGAGACCGAGCGGGTGGCGGCGTAGCCGAAGTAGATGCCGATGAGGTAGGCGCCGGCCGTCGCGACGACGGCAGCCAGCAGCGCGCCCGGCCATACGTCGCGCCAGCCGAGCACGACGTCCGGCAGCAGGCGGTAAAGCGGCACCAGGAACGTGGTGACCAGCACGAGCGAGACCACGCCCTGAAGGATCCGCCACGAGAGCGCACTGAACGGCAGCTCGCTGGCCAGCGCGGCCAGTCCGAAGCCGACCGACTGCAACAGCATCGAGCCGAACAACAACACGCCGACCAGCGCGATCAGCAAGAAGGCGCTCGCGCGCTTGCGCAGCAGCACCCCGACGCGCTCGCGCAGGCCGAGGCCCTCTCGCTGCCGCACACCCCACACCGCATTGAGCGTCTCTTGCAGGCGCCCGAACATACGGGTCGCGCTCCAAACCGCGATCATCACGCCGAGTGCGACCCGCCACCAACGGCGTTCGTCGAGCGCGGCGTTGCGCACGAGCTCGTCGATCACCCCGGCGGGGCCCGGGCCCATCGCCGCGCTCAGATCGACCACGAGGCGCTCGCGAGTGGCGTCGGTGCCGAACACGGTGCCGACCATCGCCACCGCCACGACCAGCAGCGGTGCCAACGCGAGCACGGTGAAGAACGCCACCGCCCCAGCGAAGATGTCGCTCTTGCCCTTGTAGTGATCGCGGGCGGTCGCGACCAGCATGCTCGGTTGCCCCACGCGTACAGGATGCGTAACGACGCCCCACTCACCAGCTGCTGCGGCACATTCGTCACGTTCGGTTGGCCGCAGCTCGCATGAAGGGGCCTCACGCTGCGATCCGAACTTCGAGCGCGGCCAGGTGTGTCCTGCGATGCCGCGTGCCCGAGCGCTCGATGTGTCGTTTGCGGTGTGTCGTTTGCGGTGCGTCGAAACCGGCACGACGCGTGGCTTCCCCCGAGAACCACAGCGTGACCGAGTCTGACCGGCCGTGGCCCGGGACTTGCTCTCGGCCCCTGCGCACGTGACGATCGCCCACATCAACCGCATCGCCACCGCGACGCCGCCCCACGACATGCACGATGCCTTCGTTCGGTTCGCCCGGACCCTGCTGCCCGAGGCACGCACGAAGGCCGTGTTCGATCGCCTGGTGACGATGGCGCAGATCTCCCATCGCTATGCGGTCATTCCTCCCGCCGCCGATCCCGAGGGTCCCTCGGTGGATGCCACCGGCGTCTATCGACGGGGTCGGTTCCCCAGCACGGGGCAGCGGATGGCGATGTACGAGCAGCACGCGCCCGAGTTGGCGGCGCGCGCCGTCGATCGACTCGCGTTGGGCGACGACGCCGAGCGGATCACCCACGTCGTGGTCACCTCGTGCACGGGAATGTACGCGCCCGGCCTCGATCTCGACCTCGTCGAGCGCTGCGGCCTGAACCCGTCGGTGGAACGGACGATGGTCGGCTTCATGGGCTGCTATGCCGCGATCAATGCGCTCAAGCTGGCGCATCACATTGTTCGATCGCAGCCGGACGCCAAGGTGTTGGTGGTCGACATCGAGCTGTGCTCGCTGCACCTGCGAGAGACCTCGGACCTCGAGTCGATGCTGGCGTTCCTGGTGTTCGCCGATGGATGCGCAGCCAGCCTCGTGAGCGCCGAGCCCACCGGATTGGCGATCGATGGTTTCCACGCCGCGTCCATCCCCGGCACCCGCGACCTGATGCGCTGGAACATCCGCGATCAGGGCTTCGACATGCTGCTCTCGGGCCAGGTGCCCGCAGCGATCGCCCGCGGCCTCGATGGCAGCGCCGCCGCGATCCTCGACGGCGTGCCTCCGGCGTCCGTCGATGCTTGGGCCGTGCATCCCGGCGGGCGCACGGTGCTCGACGCCGTGCAACGCGGCCTCGGTTTGGAAGCGGGGGCGCTGGCGGCCTCGCGCGCCGTACTCGATCAGTTCGGGAACATGTCGTCCGCCACGGTGATGTTCGTGCTGCAGTCGATCCTCGATGGCAAGGGTGCGGCCGAGCGCGGCTGCGCCATGTCGTTCGGACCCGGGCTCACGGCCGAGACCATGCGCTTCCATCGGGCGCTGGGATCATGAGCACCCTCGAATTCTCGCGGCGCTCCGTCCAGGACGAGCTCATGGACACCGAGCCGGTGGCCTTCGAGGAGTTCCGGGGGTGCCTCGTCGATCTGGCGCGGGTGAATCGGCTGACCTTCGCCTACGGCCCCACGCTCGGGTTCTTCGATCGCCTGCTGGCCCGTGCCCGACGCCTCGGCCGCCCCCTCGAGGTGCTCGACGTGGGCAGCGGCTACGGCGACATGCTCCGTCGCGTCGACGACTGGGCGCGCGCCCACCACATCGAGGTTTCCCTGACGGGGATCGACCTCAATCCATGGTCGAGGCGAGCAGCGATGGCCGCGACACCGAGCGATCGCGAGATCCACTGGGTCACCGCCGACGCCTTCGCCTACGCGCCCAAGGCCGGTGTCGACGTGGTCATCAGCTCGTTGTTCGCCCACCACCTCTCCGATCCGCAGGTGATTCGCTTCGTGGCGTGGATGGAAGAGACCGCGCGGGTGGGTTGGTTCGTGAACGATCTGCACCGCCATCCGGTGCCCTACCACGTGTTCCGAATCGCGGCGAAGCTGGCTCGCTTCCATCGGTTCGTGCAGCACGACGGACCGGTGTCGATCGCCCGCGCGTTCGTGCCCGATGACTGGCGTCGCCTCGTGACCGCCGCCGGCATCGACCCCGCGGACCTCGACATCCATTGGCGCATGCCGTTCCGCCTCACTGTCGCGCGCGTGAAGTCGCCATGACCGCCACGCTGGTCATCGGCGGTGGTCCGGCGGGTGCGGCCGTGGCCATTCACCTCGCACGCGCCGGTCGTGAGGTCGTGTTGGTCGAGCGCGAGGCGGGACCGAGCGACAAGGTCTGTGGCGAGTTCCTGTCGGCCGAGGCCTGTGACTATCTGCTGGCGCTCGGGTTCGATCCACGGACGAAGGGCGCGGTCGTCATCGACAAGCTCCGCTTGTGCATCGGCGACGGCATCCAGGTGATGTCGCTGCCGTTCGTCGCGCTCAGCCTCTCGCGCCGCGTGCTCGACGAGGCGCTGCTGGACCTGGCCGTCGAAGCCGGTGTCGCCGTGCGTCGCGGGGTGAAGGCGCAGGCGCTGACGCGGATCCACGGGGGATGGTCGGCGCGCCTCGCCGACGGCAGTGAGGTCTTCGCGATGTCCGCGTTCTTGGCCACGGGCAAGCACGACCTGCGCGGACACGGGCGCCCCCCGGGGCGTCAGGACGATCTGGTGGCGTTCAAGCTCCACTGGCATCTGGCCCCCGACGCCACGCGTGCGTTGGCCGAGCATGTCGAGCTCGTCACCTTCGAGGGTGGCTACGCGGGGTTGCAGCTCGTCGAGGGCGGTCGGGCGAACCTGTGCCTCGTGGTGCGTCGCCGACGATTGCAGGAGGTCGGCGGCCGCTGGGACCGGCTGCTCGCGGCGGTGCGGCGCGACTCGGCCCATCTCGACGCGCGCCTCACTGGCGGAGCGCCCTGCTGGGCGCGACCGCTGGCCCTTTCGGCGATCCCCTACGGTCACGTGCAGCGCCACGCCGATGGGCTGTGGCGGCTCGGAGATCAGGCCGCCGTCATCCCCTCGTTCTCCGGCGATGGGATGTCGATCGCATTGCACAGCGCCGCGCTCGCGGCGATGACTCACCTCGCGGGACACCCACCCGAGATGTTCCAACGACGGCTCGCGCGGGACGTCGCCGCACAGGTGTGGATCGCCACCGCGGTGTCCCGCGGCTTGGTCCGGCGCCCGGCGCAGGCACTGCTCGGTGTCACCGCGCGGGCGTTCCCCGGCTTGGCGTCAGGGTTGGCCGCGCGCACCCGTGTGTCCGAAGCCGCACTGTCGCGGGTACACGGAAGGCGTCACGCGTGAACGCGATCGACGCCCTCGACGGCCGCGAACCCGAGCTCATCGCCGCGATCTTGCCGACGATGCGCCGCCTCAATCGACACTACCTGCGCCTGGACATCCAGGGATTCGCCAGTGCGCCGACGGGGCCGGTGTTGTACGTGGGCAATCACAACGGCGGCATCGCCGGGCCGGATCTGTGTGCCACGCTCGGTTCACTGTGGGACGCACGCGGCCCCGCGTCGCCGCTGTTCGCCCTGGCCCACGACTTCGCCATGCGGCAGCTGCCGTGGCTCGGCCGGCTCTTCCGTCGCTTCGGTGCCGTGCGCGCCACACCCCAGAACGCCCTCGCAGCGCTGCGCTCGGGGGCCCAGGTGCTCGTGTACCCGGGCGGGGATCTCGACGCGTACCGCCATGCTCGGCGACGCAACGAGGTGGTGTTGGGTTCGCGCACCGGATTCGTGCGCGTGGCCCAGGCCGCGGGCGTGCCCATCGTCCCGCTCGTTGCCCACGGTGCGCATCGCAGCGCCTATATCTTCAGTGAGGGCGAGGGCATCGCGCGCTGGTTGCGTCTCGAACGATGGGCGCGGCTGAAGCGATTTCCCCTGGCGTTGGCGCTGCCCTGGGGACTGGCCGTGGGTCCATGGTTGCCGTACTTCCCCCTGCCCATGCGTGTGCAGCTGCACATGCTGCCGCCCGTCGCCGCACCTGTGGACGAGGCACCCGAGCGCATCCGCGATCGCGTGCAGTCGATCATGCAAACGGCGCTCGACGGCCTGGCGCGTGCCGCCCGAGGGCGCGCGTGAGCGCAGCGATCGAGTGTGTCCGCGGCGAGGCGAGGCTCGCCGATGGCGGCGCGATCGCGTACGAGCTCCATGGGCGCATCGATGGGGCCGTGCCGTTGCTGTTGATCCGCCCGCTCGGCGGCACGATGGCGCTGTGGGGTCGGTTCCGCGAGGCGCTGGCCGAGTCGTTCCCGATCGTCGCGTTCGATCTGCGCGGCACCGGGCGATCGGGCGGCGAGTCTGGCTGGCCATCGACGCGGCGCATCGCCGCCGACGCGGTGGCGCTGCTCGATCACCTCGCGGTGAGCCGCGCCCACGTGTTCGGGATCTCGCTGGGAGGCATGGCCGCCACCTGGATGGGCATCGACGCTGCCGATCGGGTCGCGACGCTGTGCATCGCGAGCGCTCCGGCCCGCGGGTTGGACCTCACGCGGGCGGGGGCACAGCGGGCGTTCGCGATGGCCGCCTGCTTTGCCCGCCCGCGGGGCGAGGTCGAGGCGCGACTGGTGCATCGCACCCTGTCGGGCCGCTTTCGCCGGGAGCATCCCCACGAGCTGCACATGATCGAGGCGCAGGTTCGCGTGCAGCCGACCTCGCGCGCGAGCTTGGTGCGGCACGCGATCGCCGGCGCGCTGCATGACGTTCGCGGCCACCTCCACCGCATCGCGTCGCCTTGCCTCGCGCTCGCCGGAGCGCTCGACGAGCTGGTCGGCACCGCTGCGCCACGGCGGCTCGCGCAGGGCATCGCCGGTGCGAGCTTCGACGTCGTCGCCCAGGCCGGACACGACATCACCCTCGAGCAACCGCTCGCTAGCGCCGCGCGAGTGGCTCGGTTCCTCCTGAAGTGCAACGAGAGCTCGGTCGACTGACGCGAGTGAAGCCCGCGGACGGCGGGCGTCAGTTGTACTGCTTGTCGTCGTCGGGCTTGCTCGGCTCGCCCGCGGACTCGTACTCGAACGACAGCTCGCCGTCTTTCACATCGACGTGGACGCTGCCGCCGTGCTCGAGCTTGCCGAACAGCAGCTCGTCGACGAGCTTGCCGTTGATGTGCTCGTCGACCGTGCGGGTCATCGGCCGCGCACCGAACAACTTGTCGAAGCCGCGCTTCGCGATCCAGTCGCGTGCCGCCTGCGTGTACGTGATGCGGACGTTGCGATCCGCGAGCTGCAGCTCGAGCTCGCCGAGCATCTTGTCGGCGACCTTCTGGACGACGCTCTCGTCGAGGCTGCGGAACGTGACGATCTTGTCGAGGCGGTTGCGGAACTCCGGGCTGAACGTGCGCTCGACCGCCTTGTTCGAGTCCGACGCCTGCGGCCCCTCGTCCGCAAAGCCGACCTTGCGCGCCGCGATGTCCTGCGCGCCGGCGTTGCTCGTCATGATGAGGATGATGTTGCGGAAGTCGGTCTTGCGACCGGTCGTGTCCGTCAACGTCGCGTTGTCCATGACCTGCAAGAGCACCGCGAAGATGTCGGGGTGCGCCTTCTCGATCTCGTCGAGCACGAGCACCGCATGCGGCTGCTTGCTCACCGCATCGGTCAGCATGCCGCCCTGATCGAACCCCACGTAGCCGGGCGGCGCGCCGATGAGCCGGCTGACGCTGTGCTTCTCCATGTACTCGCTCATGTCGAAGCGCAGAAAAGGCAGCGCGAGCAGCCGCGCGAGCTGCTTGGCGAGCTCGGTCTTGCCGACACCCGTCGGGCCCGCGAACAAGAAGGATCCGATCGGCTTGTCGGCACGCGACAGACCGGCGCGCGCGCGCTTGATCGCGTGCGCCACCGTCTTCACCGCCTCGTCCTGACCATAGATGACCTCGCGCAGGCCCTCTTCGAGACGCACCAGCACGCGGCGATCGTCGGTCGACACCGACTTCGGCGGGATGCGAGCCATGCGCGCGATGACGGCCTCGATCTCCTTCACGTCGATGATCGTCGGTCGTGGGGTGTCGACGGCCGTCGGCGTGTCGTGGTCGAACTCGCCGGCACCACCCGCCTTCGGCGTCTCGAGTGCATCGTTGAGCGACACGTCCGGCGCCGCCGCACCGAGCCGCGCGGCCGCACCAGTCTCGTCCATCACGTCGATCGCCGAGTCGGGCAGATGTCGATCGCGCAGGTACTTGTGCGCGAGGTCGACCGCGGCTTGCAGCGCCTCGGGCGTGTAGCGCACGTTGTGATGGCGCTCGTAGACCTCGCGCAGGCCCTGGAGGATGAGCACGGTCTCCTCCTTGCTCGGCTCGACGATCTCGATCTTCTGGAACCGCCGAGCGAGCGCCGCGTCGCGCTCGAACGATGCCTTGAAGTCCTTGAACGTCGTCGAGCCGATGCAGCGCAGCGCACCGGACGACAGCGACGGCTTGAGCAGGTTGCTCGCGTCCATCGACCCACCGCTCGTCGCACCCGCGCCGACCACCGTGTGGATCTCGTCGATGAAGAGGATCGCGTCGGGATCGCTCTCGATCGCGGAGATGACCGCCTTGAGCCGCTCCTCGAACTGGCCGCGGAACTTCGTGCCCGCGAGCACGGCTCCGAGATCCAGCGAGTAGATATGCGCATCTTTGATTGCGGCGGGCACCTTGCCGTCGTGCACGCGCAGCGCGAGGCCCTCGACGACCGCCGTCTTGCCGACGCCGGGCTCGCCGACGAGCACCGGGTTGTTCTTGCGCCGGCGACATAGCACCTGGATCACCCGCAGCACCTCCGCGTCGCGACCGATGAGCGGCTCGATCTTGCCGGCCTCGGCCTTCGCCTTGAGGTCGACCGCGTATGCGCTGAGCGGATCGTCGGCGACGTCGCCACCATCGGGCTCGTCGGCGCCGCTGGGCCCCTGCCCGCCCGGGCCCGGCGCACGCCGAGCGATCGACGTGCCCGCCGCACCCTTCGCGATGCCGTGCGAGATGAACAGCGTGACGTCGCGTCGCGTGATGCCGTGGTTGGCGAGGATGTACACCGCGTGCGACTCGGGCTCGGCGAACAGCGCGACGAGCAGGTTCGCACCCGTCACCTCGCGCTTGCCCGCACCCTGCACGTGATAGACGGAGCGCTGCAGCACGCGGCCGACCCCGATCGTCTGGTGACACGTGAACGCATCGCCCTCGGGGATCGCCTCCATGTTCTCGTCGAGGAATGCCTCGACCTCGCTGCGAATCGCGTCGGGATCACCGCCGCAGCCGGACATGACCTTCTTCGCGCTCGGGTCGTCGACGAGCGCGAGCAACAAGTGCTCGAGCGTGAGGTACTCGTGGCGACGGCGCTGCGTGTCCTCGATCGCGTGGTTGATCGTCGCCTTGAGCTCGTCACTCAGCATCGTCTTCGTCTTCCGGTTCCATCGACGCCATGAGCGGATGGTCGTTCTTGCGCGCGAGGAGGTGGACCTGCGCGACCTTGGTCTCGGCAATCTCGTGGGTATAGACGCCGGCGACGCCTTGGCCGTGATGGTGCACGTGCAACATCACCGCAGTTGCTTCGGATTCGTTCCGGTGGAACACGGTCTCGAGCAAGCGCACCACGAAGTCCATCGGCGTGTAGTCGTCGTTGTGCAGCACGACCCGATACATGCGCGGACGCTTGACCTTCTTCTCCTCCTTCTCGCGGAGGGCTACGCCGGTCTGTCGTTCTTCGTCTCGCCGCTCGGTCACCGGCCTGCAGTCTAGCAAAGGCGAATCGGGTTGTCGGTCACGCTACCGTCGCGTAGTACGAAGGTGCGGTGAGTTTGAGCCTACGCGTGACGTCGAGCTTGGCGAGCGTCGATCCCGCGGCCTGGGACCGGCTGCAGCACGGCTCCAGCCCGTTTCTCGAGCATGGATTTCTGACCGCACTCGAACGCAGCGGATCGATCGGTGGCGGATCGGGCTGGGATCCGTACTTCATCCTGGCCGAATGGGCGGGTACCGATCGCGTCGGTTCGGATCGGGCCGCGCTCGTCGGTGCGATCCCGTGCTTCGTCAAGTCGCACAGCTACGGCGAGTACATCTTCGACTTCCCCTGGGCGCGGGCGGCGGCCCGCGGGGGCGTGCCGTACTACCCGAAGCTCGTGATTGCGGCGCCCGCTACTCCGGCGAGCGGCCCACGAATCCTCGTACGCCGGCCCGAGGATCCGGGGCCCGACACCGGCGAGATCGCGCTCGCGCTGGTCAAGCGCGTGCGTGCGCTCGCCGACGAGATGCGCTGCTCGTCGATCCATTGGTTGTTCACGACCGAGGCGGAGCAGGCGTTGCTCGAGCCGCTGGGCTTCGTGCCGCGCGCGAGCTTCCAGTTCCACTGGCGCAACGCCCAGTACACGAGCTTCGAGGATTTCCTCGCGACGCTCACGTCGCGCAAGCGCAAGCAGATCCGCAAAGAACGCGCGCGTGCACGCGCCGCGGTCGACGAGATCGAGTTCGTCGCTGGTGAGGACCTGGGGCCCGACGACCTCGTCGCGATCGATCGGTTCTACCGCAACACCACCGACAACCACGGCGGACAGGACTACCTGCGTCCGGGTTTCTTCGCGCACCTGTGCGCCCTCGCACCCCAGCGCGTGCAGTGGCTGCGCGCGCGGAAGAACGGCCAGACGATCGCCGGCGCACTGTACCTCGAGACCGACACGACGCTGTTCGGTCGCTACTGGGGCTGCGACGACAACGCACCGTTTTTGCACTTCGAGCTCGCGTACTACTGCGGCATCGAGCGGTGTATCGAGCGCCGACTCGCGTTGTTCGAAGCCGGCGCGCAGGGCGAGCACAAGCTGCTCCGCGGCTTTCTCCCTTCGCCGACGTACAGCAGCCACTGGATCCGCCACGCCGGCCTGCGCGACGCCGTGACTCGCTTCGTCGAAGAGGAACGCGGCGCGGTCGCGAGCTACCTCGTCGAGCTCGCACGATATGGCCCGTACAAGTCGGACGAGGCCGCCCAGGACGGCTCGGAGCCGGCCGAGCCGAAGACCTCGGACGGCGCAGACTGATCCACGGCGCGCGCCGAGATGCCGTGGCATGATCGCGGCGCGGTGGAAGGTGACTCCAACGACGCGCCCGAGCGTGGCGCCCTCGGTACCGACCACGACAGCATCGCTGATCAGCTCGTGCTGGCCGCGCGCAAGCATGGCCTCGAGCGCGGGCGCACCATCGGTCGCTACGTCGTGCTGTACGAGCTCGGCTCCGGCGGCATGGGCGTCGTGTATGCCGCGTACGATCCAGAGCTCGACCGCAAGGTCGCACTGAAGCTGCTGCACGGCGACACCGCGAGCACGCGCGGCAAGCAGCGACTGATGCGCGAGGCAAAGGCGATCGCGAAGCTGTCACACACCAACGTCGTCACCGTGCACGACGTCGGCACCTACGAGGGTCGGGTGTTCCTCGCGATGGAGTTCATCGACGGCGTCACGTTGCGGCAGTGGCTGCGCGAACGTCCGCGCGCGTGGACGGACGTGCTCGACGTGCTGTGTGCCGCCGGGGCCGGACTCGCGGCGGCGCACGCCGCCGATCTCATCCACCGCGATTTCAAGCCGGACAACGTGCTCGTCGATCGCACGGGCCGCGTCGTGGTGCTCGACTTCGGGCTCGCGCGTCGCGCCCAGAGTCGCGACGACGATCCGATTTCGCAGTCACGCTCGGGGTTGCATCGATCGAACCACGGCTCGACCGATGATCTCGCGCTCGAGGAACGGCTCGAGCGCCTCGCGTCGCGCTCCGGTGATCTCGACGTCGAGCTGACGCGCACCGGCGCGCTGCTCGGCACGCCGGCGTACATGGCCCCCGAGCAGCATCTCGGCAATCCCGTCGATGCGCGCTCGGATCAGTTCGCGTTCTGCGTCGTGCTGTGGGAGTCCGTGTACGGCCTGCGTCCGTTCCGCGGCGACTCGGCGACGACCACCGCCGTCAGCGTCGTCAAAGGCATCTTGCAAGAGCCGCCCAAGGGCAGCGGCGTGCCGAGCTGGCTGCGGCGCACCCTCGGTCGGGGGCTCGCGACCGATCGCGCCGATCGCTATCCCGACATGCACGTGCTGCTCGGCGCGCTGCGACGCGACGCGACGCGGAAGGTCCGTCGTCGACTCGGGGTCGGCATCGGCATCGCCGGTGTCGGGCTCGGTGCCGCGATCGCGTTGGTCGCCGCAACCCGCGAGCCGGCGGCGTGCGACGGCGGCCCCGAGCGCATGGCCGGCGTGTGGGACGACAGCGTGCGGGCACAGGTCCGCGACATGTTCATGCGCACCGAGCTCACGTATGCCGCGACAGCGTTCACCGGCGTCGAGCTCAGCCTCGACGGCTACGCGACGCGTTGGCTCGAGCAGCATCGCGATGCCTGTCGAGCGACGCACGTGCATCGCGAGCAGTCGGAGGAGCTGCTCGATCTACGCATGACGTGTCTGCGCGCGCGGCTCGGCGAGCTGTCGGCGCTGACCGAGGAGTTCCGCCACGCCGACGCGCAGGTCGTCCAGCACGCGGTCGAAGCGGCGGCCGAGCTCGGGCGGCTCGAGCCGTGCGCCGACGCGCGTGCGCTCGCAGCCCGCGTGATGCCGCCGGCCGACGCGAAGATGCAGAACACGGTCGAGCAGCTGCGCACGCGCCTCGCCGACGCACGTGCGAAGGAGGCCGCCGGTCGTTACGACGCTTCGCTCGCGGTCGCGCAATCGGTCGTCGAAGAGGCGGCCGCGCTCGGCTACACACCGATCGTCGCGGAGGCGCGGCTGCGGCTCGGCAGCGCGCTCGAACGCATCGGTGATTTCGGTCGCGCCGAGCAGGAGTACCTCGAGTCGATCTGGCACGCCGAAGCCGCGCGGCACGAGGTCGTCGCTGCGGACGCATGGGTACGGCTCGTATGGGTCACAGGCGTCGAGCGTGGCGACACGGCGACGGGCGAGATGTGGGCACGCTTCGCCGAGGCCGCGGTCGAGCGCGTCGGCACCGACGAGCTGCTGCGCGCCCAGCTGACCCACAATCGCGCGGGCGTGCTCTACGTGCAGCGCAGGCTCGACGAGGCGTTCGAGCTGTATCGCGAGGCGCTCGAGGTCCAGCAGCGCTTGCTCGGTCCCGACGATCCGCTCGTCGCGATGTCGTTCAACCACATGGGTAACGTGAAGATCGAGCAGAACGATCTGGTCGCGGCGGCGCAGTACGTGACGCAATCGTACGACCTGCGCAAGCGGGTGCTCGGCGAGCGCCATCCGAAGGTCGCCGCGTCGATCAACAACCTCGCCGCGATCGCGCTCAAGCAGGGTCAGCCCGAGCGCGCGCTCGAGCACGCCGAGCGAGCGCTGACGATCGTCGGCGGCAGCGGTGGTGCCGAGGAGTCCGTCGGTCTGTCGGTCGCCGCAGACGCAGCGACGCAGATCGAGCCGACCGGACGCGCGACGGATTTTCTCGATCGGCTGCTGCGACTGCGCGAGCAGGCGTCGCCACCGACTCCGGCCGCGGTCGCGGAGGTGCGATTGCGGCTCGCGGCAGAGGCCACGCGAACGGGCAAGCACGAGGTCGCGGTGCTGCACCTCGATGCTGCGATCGCGCTGCAGGTCGGTACCGATGCGAATGCAGCTGCGCGGACGTTGGTCGAGCTCGCGCGCGTCGAGAAGCTCGCGGGCCGAGCGAACGAGGCGAGTGCTGCGCTCGCGCGCGCGCTGGATCTCGCCCAGACCGCGACGCCTCGCGATGCGGCGCTGGTCGACGCGATCACCAGCGCGCGCACGAAGTGAGCCCGGTCGCGGAGATCAGCGGAACGGATCCTTCAGATCGCGGCGCCGCGGCTTCTCGCCGATCGCTTCTATCGGCCGCGGTGGTGGTGGCGGCTCGCTCGTGCTCGGCGCATCGGGTCGCTGCGTCGGACGCTCCGGCACAGCCTGCGACGGTGGTGTCTCGCGGGGGCGCGGCCGGACCGACGGCGATCGCGGCGGCCTCGCTTGCGCGCGAATTGCAGTGTCGATCGTCTCGACCTCGGTCGCCACATCGTCGACAGCGGATGCCGGCGCGACGACGACTGCGGGCTCACGCGCAGGTGCGCGCGCCGGCAGCGGTGCAACCATCGCCGGCGTCGCGACATCGTTCGCGTCGGCCGGTATCGTCTCGACGTTCGATGCGTCTGTCGGTGGCGGTGGCGGTGTTGGTGTCGCCGCCTCACGACCCCACGCAACCGCCGCAGCGACGAGACCCGTCGCGAGCACGGGCGCGATCCACCGCGTCGCCTTCGGGCGCGCCGCCGCGATCGAGATGCCGGCACGGGGAACGTGTGTGACCGCGTCTGCGTGCATCGCCACCTGCTCGCCGGTGCCCGCGATGTGCGTCTGCGGCTGCTCGTCGGTCGCGCCGATCTCCTCGGC
>Ga0163144_10006800_pt1 | contig 25152 bp, 22 predicted proteins | sample OliLak19BULKMAT1_FD_123175 | JGI IMG/M metagenome (GOLD analysis project Ga0163144, IMG submission 123175) | Freshwater microbial mat bacterial communities from Lake Vanda, McMurdo Dry Valleys, Antarctica - Oligotrophic Lake LV.19.BULKMAT1 | ecosystem: Environmental > Aquatic > Freshwater >... | reverse complement strand
CTTGCCATAGATATAAAGACATACTCCAGAGATCTTCCGAGTGCCATGCCGACTACGGCTGCACAACATTACCTCCAAAGTCAAGGCGTTGGATTCCCAGTAGGTGCGGGCGCAAACCTAATCGGAATTAAATTGGTAATTAGAAATACCAAAGCGAATATATTAAATTCAGAAAGACTTATTGATACTATCAATAAAGCGCATGGAGTGCATCCCGGCATAAATAAACATTTTAGTGATTTTCACCCTGCACAAACTGGAGTTTCGCCCCAAAATGCTAGCACTAACAACTTCAAAGCTATTCTCAGCAAAGTAGAGGGTGTTGGTGTTGGTATGAATATTGATTTAATCGAAATAAATGATCAGACATTTCAAGATGTAGTTATTACGGAGGTGTATCCGGATCGCATAAGATTCAAACATACAACAGGCGTTGCATCGTTACCCATGACGCAGCTTTCAGAATCACTTCAAAAACAGCTGAATTACGATCCGACAAAGGTTGAGGCTTTTCAAGCCGAGCAGCAAACAAAACTCGATGCAGCTAAGCAGAGAGCGAAAACAAACGAGGAACAAAAAAAGGCGCTTTATAAAGAAACGGTAGAACCTGCTCCTATAGCACAGGCCCCCACCGAGCCGAAAGCGATTTCAAATCAGGATATTAATCCAGAATTCAATGGGGTTCCACTTTCAGAGATTATTGATGATGCAATTATTGCAACATCAAGAAGCCCGATCTATGACATTTCCGGTGGAGACTCGGCTTTTTGCGAAGCCGCAGATCGCATTAACTCAAGGCATACCGGGGCGAAAACAAACTCAAGTTCCGAAGCTTATCAGGAACGGCGCGACGCGCTTCAAAGACTCGCAAAGGATGCCCATCCCGCAAAGATTCTCGGCTACGTTCGTCCCGGTTTTCTGCTCAAGACGCTAAATTGGAAGAGCACTGATTCTGCATCCGTTTTCTTTCCAAAAAGTATCGGAGGGGCACGATTTGGAGCTGTTCGGTGGAGTGACTTCTCGATGCTCGGCGCAAATTCATCGAGAAATTGGTGGAATCAAACAAGTCGAGACCCGCTTTCAGCCATACCCACGTCAGATACTTTTAGGTATTCGAAGTTCAAACCGTATCCGCTAACGGCTAAAACTCTTTTGTTCGATCCCTTTGAGGCATCAGATCCCATTTTATCGAATGCCGACAACACCATGACTGCTGCCTGGATTGTCCAGTCGTTTGATCCGTCAGTCAACAGCAAGTTAATTCGGAATGGCGGTGTTTTAGGGGTTGTTGAAACCCGTGACGGCTTATTTTTGGGTTATCTATCTGAGAAGGGAGAATCAGGGTTAAGTCAGATCACATGGGAGCAAGCAACCACGGCAACAAACACACCTTTCGCGCTTAAAGCGGAACCTGCAAAAGACCTGAAAACAGGATCAGCAGTTTTTACCCTATTCGATGCGGACACGAGAACTCAAAAGCGCATTCCCTCAAACAACCCCCACGAGTTTATTTTATTTCCAGAAACATATTCAGAGGTGCTGCAAAAGGGAGCATGGGCATTGAAAACATCACTGGCGGTTCCGATTGACAGCGGATTTGAACCATTGCGGGAACTTGAAACACAGTCTACCTTTCAATTTGAGATACAGAAAAAGCTCGACCGCATTCAAATCCAATTTGACGGCCTTGACAGCGATAAGCTCCGCTTGTTGGTGGTTTCTGAATACAACATAAGGGAGGTCGAGCGAACAACAAATGCTAATGGAGGAGAGACTATTTCTGCAAAACCGTGGCGTAAAAAGAAGGAACAACTTACTTCCGACATTGCGCTCTCCGGTGATGGGTCTGCACTGTTTACTGACGGTGAAAGGATTTTTCAGATTGCCGCAGGCAGGATGGAAAAACCGGAGCTCACTATCTATAAAGTCGAGGCGAACCGTCTCAGCCGATAAACAACATAAAACCGAACTGATTGAGTTAATCCCTGCGCCTTCGGCACTTCTGGCACGTCGCCTGCGGAGCAGGCTGTGGTGCCAGAAGCAGGCAGGGACACCTCATCGGGTACGTTAGCCTCCATTCACATCACACATAACATTATGTTCAAAACATCAGACATGCGTTTCGAAAAGATGACCACTGACACTGCACGCCGGCGTTCCGCCATTACCGATTTGTCCGCCGCCGGAATTCAAGAAATGGACGAAAGCCTGATTAAACTTGGCGGAGTTCTCGACGGTATCAGCGCAGCGAGTGGCTGGCCGGGAACAGACAAGAAGTGAACCGAATGCGGGATTGACTAGATCTGGCTTGTAAATCATTCGGCAAATCATGACAGCGGCGAGGAATTCATGAATCTGCAACCCGAAGGCTCACGCGAATATTCCAACCGTGCTCAGCCAGATTTGCTTTTTACGGCAAGATTCAACTTGCTGGAGGAACTTCTCGGAAGTTTCGGCGACCTCCGCTAGTTCCTGCTGGGTGAGTCCGTGTTGGAGGCGTAGTTCGTGCAACCGCCCCGCTACAAATTCTATTGAAGGTGGAGAGTTATTCGCGAACCGCCCTCCGACGAGCTATGTTGTGGCCCATTCTCGGGCAGTTGCTGCGTGCCGACAGGCTTCACTTGGTTCCACCGGGACTGAATGACTCTCGGGCGGGCTTGCCTCTTAGAGCCCGTCCACCCCACCTGGCATTGAGACTCCCGCCTTCTCCAGCCAGGCCAGTCAAAGCCCAGGCCTTTTCCCTCCAAAGTCGGGAGACTCAATGCCAGCCCCGACAGCAACGGCCAGCAAACCCCATCCTCTAATTGCCTGCCCCATGCACCCTCACGCAAACGAGAATGGGCTTTGCTCGCCGTCCAAAGGCAGGGATACCCTTCGGGTTGATATTGTTGAGCCTGTCCGGTGGCAGGATGATTTAGTCCCTGTCGCCGGATCTTCCTCGAAACACCTGAAGGTCAGCAATAGGCTGTTCGGGATTGTTGGGCGATGTTGTCACCACGGATTCTCACTTTCAGCAGTCCTTAATTCAAGACCCGCCCGATAGAATCTGGCTTCGTACGTTATTTCCGAATTCGAGGCGAGTCCTGATAGGTATGCAAGTAGAAAAGCTCGGTTGTTTTTGATTTCCTGAATCTTAGTTTGAACAGGCTTACCATCAGCATATATCTGATAAGCAACATAGCAACCGGTCGGAGCATTTTCTAATTCAGCTTCAAATGTTGATTTTTTAGGGGTTCCTGTGGTGGCGTCTGACGAATTTATGCTTTTCTGTGATTTAATTATTAGAGTTAGATTTGGGTCATATTGTCCACCTGGCAGTATTCTATATTTAAGGTTTTGCACACCCTTAATTGGGCCAAGAGGATTTTTAATAATAACTTTACCGTCTTGAGTAAAACCGAGTACCGGAAACTTCTCGCTCGGGTCTAGCCACACTAACGTCGATGATCCAAGTAAAGCCTGCACACGTTCGGAAACTTTTGCCATGAGCGTTGTTTGTGCGAATGAAGCTGAGGCGAAAAACAGAAAAAATCCTACATTAATAGTTATCTTCATATAATACTTTCAGGAAACGAGTGACTTTTGGTAAACACTAACAGTATTACCGGTCTCGGAATTTAAGAAACTAACCGTAGCGGCAAAGCCGCTTTTGATAAAAAGGCTGCTACTTTCAATATTTCCATTTCGAATGGTGCACTGCGCAACCATTGCTCCTAGGGTGTTAGCGCGCACGAGCGCATGTTTAAGCAAACGTAAACCAATGCCCTGCCTTTTGATCTTAACGGATAGATGGCAAATCTCACATTGATACCATTGCACGTGGATCACTTCTACCACGCCGACAATATTTGAGTGTTCATCAAGTTCGTAAATATACCTTTCTGCATGTTTAATTATTCGTGCTGAGTCGTAACAATTTTTGAGCTGATTCTGAGAATTGATTAAAGCAGCTATTTGACTGGCATTTGTGGTTGTCATAGGATGGTGTATGCTTTTCTCAAAGTCCGCGATTAGGTATCCCCGCTTCTGGCGCGTTTCCTTTGAACGCAGGAAACGTGGTAAAGGATCCGAAAGGTCGGGGATTAACTGCATCGCTCTGTTCGATCTTGGTCTTTATTTCTGAAATGGTGGCAATCCTCTGATTGGAGTGAACCATTCTATGGCAGAGAGCGCACAACAAGGCCAAATCGTTCAATTTTGTTTTCACGACTCCATGGCATGAGACCCAGTGCCACGTCTCGTAGGCGAGCGCACCCCGGTCATGGCACATATTGCAGTGTGCCATTTGCAAGCTCAAGATGTTTTGAGGCTGCCTGTGCGTCCTCATCTGTAATCCCATCTGCTATGAGACGCTCAGAGCCTGCTCCGTCGCGATTTGAAGTTATTCCAGCTCGCAACTCCTTGATTGCGTCATCCTTGGTTTTCCAGTTACTTACGTATCCAGACGCTCTTGCTGCAGCCGCGAGCGAAACCATATTCTGCGCAATACGCCGCGTATCATTAGCTTCTGCTTCTTTCGTCCCGATAACGTAGGTGGTGATTAAGAATGCAGCAATCAAGATGATGGTGATCGCCATTCCTATGTATGCCGTAATAAGTCCTGCTAGGGCCATGCCGGCTCCTCGCAATGCCGAAGCGCCCTTAATTCGTGAACGAGCAATGTGCCCACAGATAACAGCAGGAATTCCCGTCGCAAATGAACAACCAAGAATAGAAATGATTCCAAGCACCAGCGACCATACTGCCAAAGGTTCGGTTCCTGACCGAGAAGGTAATGGCACATCGGGAGAAGGGATTGGAATGGAATACAATGGCTTCCACTCCTCCCCTCCTTGTGGACAAACCTGAGTAGACAAGCTGAGCGCCTTTGTTTTTGTCATTTTGTATAATTGCTCAACGCTTAAAGGTCCTTGAACCTCATTGTTGCTATCTAGGTAGTAGTATGGTATCACAGAACGTGTCTTTGAGAGATGCTTTTTGAGTGAATGTGCATTTCGTAGGAATTGTCAGATTGGCCCTCTTCAGGCCAGAATTTGAGAATCAAAGTATCGGATATCTGGTGCTCAGGATAAGTTGCCAACTTTCTTGATACCTTTTAAATCTGGTCTTGTGGCCAGCATCCTAATTGGTGGCATGGCTTCTGCCCGCGAAGCGGAATTAGCAGAAGCCATGCCAGAAGTCCTGAAGGGACGGTGATTTGCTGAACTGGTCCGTTAGCCTTCATTTTGTTTCATTAAATCTGGGATCGAAATTTGAAATGATCGCTCTAAATAGTCAATGGTTTTGGGCTGATTTGAAAGCGATGCGCGAATCAATGCTGTAGTGAAGAGTCCGGAGTTCCGCTTGAAGAACGACTGCTTTCCTAGCAGTTCAGGAGAATGGGGGCAATGGGAATATGCAGAGCGGCAGAAGTTTTTCAACGACCGTGCCACGAGCCTTTTTACAGGCATAAAGGGGCAAACTCGCCGGTGCTGTTCGTTTTTCCGCCTCCGGTCCCAACGGAGAGGCGTTTCGCCATGTGCCCCTCTCCCTTCAACCGATACACCCGCCCCTTGTTCGTCCCAGAGGCGACAATTTCACCGGCCAGTTCCTTCAATGCTGCCCTTACCTGTGTCGCAGACAAGGAGAGTCCTTTCCTCAGATCAGCTAATTTGAATGCCCCATGTTCCCCAAGTTCCCCAGATCTTTGACGAACCAGAGCCAGAGTTTGTCGGCTGACTTTCGGCAGGGTGGAGTAGGGATCTTCCGAATACCCAGGGGAATTGAATTTTTCCCAGCACCGCCGAAGATCCTCAACAACCGCATCGTGGCCGATGGCGGAAACCGAGAGTTGCCGGATCTTTTGGAATTCCAACCAGCTCAGGAAGGCGGCAATGGCCTCCTCGACGGTCAGTCCGTAATAGAAAAGGAACTCGAATGCCCAAGCTCTTGTCGCTCGGACCGTCCGAGTCTTCTGGAAGAACCGCCTTTTCTTGGAGCATGGACCCAGCCTAAAGGGCAGTTCCTTCAAGTCGGCGCACACACCAGCCCATGCCTCAGAGGACAGCCACAGACCATCACTGGCTCCCTTGGGGCAGACCGTGGGCAGTGTCTTTTCCAGATGACGGCGGGAATGATGTTTCCACGGCATCGCGGCAATTTGGGATTCTGCGGCCTGCCGAGGTTGCCCCTGTTTCAGGAGATCCCCCAGTAGTTGCCGGATTTCTTCGAATTCCTGATAATTGGCGGAGAACGATCCTCTCTTGGAAGATATCTTCCTTGGAGGGACTTGGGGATCACGGGGAACTGGGGGGACTCGGGGAATTGTGGGGTTTGTGGAGGTTTTACGGATTCCTGTCGTTGCTGACAGTTCCTCGTGAATACCAGAGGTGCCAAAAACCCCCACAATCCCCACATCCCGTTTTGGAGCCGAGAGGACCAGACCCAGCAGGTTGAAGATTCCGCGAACCGTAGCCAACTGCCCATTTTCAGGCAGCCAGCAACGGACAGGGCCGGAATCGCAAGATCCCCAAGGGCACCGGTAGGCATGATTCCGATGATTGCCTGCGGAGCCATCCTGTCTCAGGTGGCAGGAGGCATCGTAAAACAGGGGGGAGACCAGATTTTCAAGGTGGCGTCCGATCTGTGCGAGCATGGGGGCTTCCACTTCCCACGATTCGGAGCTGTGGAGGAAGATTTGGACCCCGTTGCTTTTGAGGATAGCCGAACCAGGGAGGAGGTTTGCCAGAAATTCTACCTGACCGACACTGACCGGTAAGGCTCCATGCGGACGGTCGATGTCAATCACGCGAACAGGATCGAACAGGATGTCCTCATGCCCCATGCCCGAGCCAGAACATGCTTCTTTGTCCTTGAAGACGGAGGGGGTCATGTAGAGCTTATTCGAGGCATGTTTCATCGCATGGGCCGGAATCTCGCGAAACTGAATCCGCCAAGGGGCAGACCCGTTGGAGTTGATCCGTGAATCGTAGGAACAAAAAGGAGAATTCAGGATTTTCCAATACGTGGACTTAAACCACATTCCAGAGGTGACCTCGCGATGAAGTTGAAAATGGGAGGGACAGAGTAAGGGAAGCTCAGGAGGGACTACCGGCTTAGACTCGATTTGCCCATTTATTCCAAGAACCGGATATCTTAGGACACAATGAGACTGTTGATTCGTTACCTCGTTCATAGGTCTATAGTAGCAGATTCAAAAATAAATTATAACATCAACTTACAAAAATATTTTCTTGTGCTAACATCAGAGTGCGACTCGTTATCGCGTTCATAGAAGGCTCCAGTTCCTCGCAAGAGGGCTGGAGCCTTTTTCGTTTCTTTACCCTAAAACAAAAAAATCTATGAGTAAAATTACAAATCAGAACGAAATTATTAATGACTGCAGCTTAGTGCCGGACGAATCTCGCCAAGTGGTTCCCATTGGAAATTATGCGGTTGAGGTCAACGGCATAATGGTTCTCGCAAGGGTTAAGAGTAAAAGAGGAGGGCTGTATATCAAGGATGTCCATTCCCGTGAGGATGCCAGCAGAATATTCCGTGCATTAGACGAAACCAATCTTGAACAAGCCCGCAAGAGCTACGGGCAGATTAGTGAACGGTGTTACAAATGCCACAGGCCATTGAGGGACCCCGTGTCCCTGGAGAGAGGAATCGGACCTGTTTGCAGGATCAAAGAAAAATCAGGGTTATGAGATTTACCCACTAGAGCTGGAATTAAAGATCCGCTATCATTAAATATGAGAATAACAAAATCACAGCACAACGGGCAGTCCATCTATGTTGCAATTGCTGAAATATCGGAACGACAGATTCCTAAGCTTGCAGGTTTCAAGTGGGACATCAGGAATGGGCAATGGTGGACGAGAAACGCCAGCTATGCAGCCTTGCTTGCCGAGTATGGTGATGAGAGCTGCAAGGCGGAATTAGAGACAATCAGCGCCAATGCAAAGGCGAAGCAGGACATAGAGCAGCAGATTGCCGAGATTGGGGGCAGGGTGAGGAGCAGGCAACAACGACTTGTCACCCTTCCGACCGGTTCAGTCATTGCTTGCGGGATTGATGGGATGATTTCCGAGGACGGAACGGAGATCCCGCCTAGCCGAGTGGCCAGCCTTTACAAACTCAATGCCGATTTGCCTGCCGAGGTGGACCTTGCATCCTTCCTCTCGACAAACGGAACCCTTGCAGCTCAATGCCTGTCCGGTGACTGGCAGACTGCCGTAACAGCCCTCACCGCCGAGGATAAAACGGAGGACGCGATATGAGACAGGAGCACGAAAAACTTGATGCCTATGGCGTGCTGACCAGCACCATTCTTGATGCCCTGAAAGCCGGAACAGTGCCGTGGCACAAACCTTGGCTGACCGGCCCCCCAAGATCTCTATCCACGGGGAACACGTATCGCGGGTTCAATCAGCTCCTCCTTGGATTTTTGGGGCGGGAGCACGACACACCATTCTGGGGGACCTACAACCAACTGGGGGAACTTGGGGGGAATGTCAGGAAGGGGCAGCACTCCACCCCTGTTTCGTTCTGGAAGCAATTGGAATTCGAAGACGAGAAGGCAAAAGACGGCACGAAGAAAATCATGATGTGCCGGTATTATCGGGCATTCAATTCCGATCAGGCCGAATGGCCCGAGGGTGAACCCAAGATGGTCAAGGAATGGCGGGAGAAGCAGGCGCAGGTTGGCCAGCAGAATCCCCATGAACGGGCAGACCAGATGATTGCCAACTTTCCAGACAGACCGGCATTTGAACAGCGGGGCATGGTTGCATTCTACACCCCATCCGATGACATGGTTGTCGTTCCCAAGGCGGAATTGTTCGAATCACAGGCCGCCCGATACCAGACAATTTTCCATGAGTTCTGCCATGCCACCGGCCACCCGAAAAGGCTGAACCGCTTTGATGTCCAATCACGTCCGAGCACCGAGGAGTATTCCAAGGAGGAATTGGTTGCCGAACTGGGCAGCGCCTTCCTGTGTCAAGAAGCAGGGCTTGAACCCAGAGTTGACCAGTCCGCCGCATATTGCAAAAGCTGGCTGGAGAAGCTGACCACAGATCCCAAAATCCTGATTTCAGCATCAAGCTTGGCAGCAAAGGCAGCCGATCATTTCTTGGGACGGGACCGGCAGAATGACGCCATGCCGGAAATTGCTCAGATCATCCCCCAGATCGGCGCACCCTCAATATCCAGAGGAGAGGAGGCAGAGGCGGAAATGTGAGGGGTTGCTATTTCACAGAATGGCCTATGTCAGTCTATTGATTTTTAAGAACGGCCGCATCCTAATTTGCCTTTACTAAAGCAGCGAGGACCAGTTTAGGTGTTGCATTAAATAAACTGATTTTGTTAAGCATAACCGAAATCAGTGATATTTTTTACGAGAGAGAGAAGCGAGTTCATGAAAGAATCCAAGAAGCTCACTTTTTGGCATAATATTTAATTCGATAAAAATTCTTTTGGATTCACTTCCAGCAAAGCGCGAGAGATGAGTGGCAGCTTGATAAAGTTCGGCCATGCCGTCATCCGTTGTAAAATCATACCTTAAGCTAATGGGTTTGCGAAAAGCCATATCCGAAAATGTTTCAAGGGAATATCTGAGTTCGATACTCAGGGAATAAATATCTTTCATTTCGCAACCTAGATCAGCTGGAAGACAAATGTCTTCGGCGGAAAGTGATTCTGAAATTTCTGTGAGCCGATGAGAAAAGCTAAGGATACGCGAAAATGTATTTTTTGCGGGCTCGTCCAGTGGAGCATGCGTGGCAATGAGTGACTTGAGTGAACATTCAAAGCTCATAACGATATCGGAAGCAATTTTACCACGATAAGATAACCGTTTTGAATATGGATCGGCAAGGCATGCCTTTGCGCGGTGTAAAAGCTGCGCGCTGTCTGTGAAGTAACTATGCGCGATATGCCTTCTTTTGTCGCGTTCTCGAAATATCATGAGAAATGCTTGCTTGGTTATATCCTGCCCTTTTCAACGAGTCTCCTGTAGTGCTCGCCTAAAACCGTAAGCTTGCACGCCTTACTTTCCATCGCTGCATTCCACATATGCTGTGCATTAACGGGAACCAACAAATTAACCCGATTATACTTCTGCAACACCGCAAAAGTTCGGGTATTCTCAGGGTCGGGAAATGGCATTCCAGGACTTCTCCCGATCATTTCCGGTTCATAAGTTGGGTCGAGGCAAAATTCGTAGCCAGCAGTTGGAAAGAATTCTGCGATTCTCTGCAAGTCACTGAGTTGAAGGGCAGGTTGAACCTTCCGGAGTGATACAAAGGTTTTAACATTTGTCTTAAAAACTGGTCGTTGTTCCCATGCGCCTAGCGATTGGTCAATATAGGCATATACGCTACCGGGACTAACATCGCCTAGCAGGTTGGCTGCAGCTCCGCTCATTGCATCTACAAGCAGTGTCGTAAAAACGCCCCTGCCGTTTTGTTCTGTGGCATATTGATCTTGAGTGGATGCAGTGAGTATCGTCACGCCTTCAGATAGCAATGCATTATTTCCAACAGAAGGGGGAGATCCAGCTATTCCAGAGTGACAACTATCGAGGATAATAATTTTGTTCTTCGCCTTTGACTCGTTCGCCAAAGTAAGGATATCGCCTAAAGCCAATCCCTCATCTCCTCTACTTGAGTCGCTTGCAAGAAGATATCCGCCTGTGGACTCGATATGACCATGACCCGCGAAAAAGAACAACGCTATCTCGCTATCCCCAGCAAAAAGGTTCACAACGTAATCTTTAAGGTTTGAGCGGGTAACAACATCGGTAGGACCCGTGCCAGTGAATAGTTGAACGTCGAAATTGACTGATCCGTCACCGTGCCTTGCAATTACAGCCTTAACTGCATGAGCGTCATCTACGCACCCGTACAGAGAGGAACCATGTTGGTAATAGTTTATTCCAACAACCAAGGCCTTTCTGTTCATATGTTATCCTAAAGTGAGTCAAGCCAGCTTTTGATATTATCCCAAGTCCAGCTTACTACCCTTACTCCCTCAAACTCGGAGGGGAGTGTAGTAGGGCGGTTTTCTGTGCTGCCGTAAATTCCTCGCCGAGGGATACTCTCTTCTTTCGCGCACTCGACTTCCCATAGTTGGCCTGACGCATTTTTTGTGTTCTTTGTGACGATAGCCAGAACGCCATCACACCCCTTGATTTTTGTTCGGCAATTTGTTTTCCAAGCAGCATCCCACGGCTGTTTGACTGACATATCAACAAACTCGAAAGGGGATTTCTCGTTTTTCGCTTGGCCGACAAGAAAATCCCGCAGTGTTTTGTCTTCAACTGCGAAACTAACAAATATTCTGTTTTTTTTACTCATAGTGTGTGTTTTGTGTTTTAGCGGCAGGAAGTCCGATGGCAAATATCGGAAGTTTTACATTTTTGGATGGGCATTGGCAAGCCTGATTAATTTCTCCCTCACCGCGAATTCTCCGCATCCCTTTCGACCCCAGCCAAACGGAAAACGCCCGACGCACATTTCAGGATCACCTTTCCCAGACTCGCCAGACCACGGACGAACAGCCGACCGGCAGCATTTCCGAACAGCTCCACCCTCTGACATGTCCGCTCATCCATGCAAACTGGCCGTTCTTTTACGCCAGCAGGCCCAAGGAGACCTTTTAATTCAACAGGTGATCCAATCTCCCTCTCTGGCGTATGAGGGCGACCGGCGAGGCGCAAATCACTGGCAAGGTCTTTTTCCCCGAGGTGGCAGATATGGTCCTGCAATGTCTCCCGATCCGCAGTCAGCAGGGAGCAGGATTTCCTTCCCCGAGAAATCGAAACGTAAAACTCCTTCTGGGATGTTGCAGCCTTGCAGCTCGAATCCGAAATGATGACGTGATCCACGGTTTTCCCTTGGCTGGCGTACGAACTGACTGCATACCCGTATTGGAATTGCCGAAAATCTTCCGGCAGGCTATATTTCTGGCCAAAGGCATCCCACACGACCAACCGGCCCTTGGTATCCTGCCCTTGGACCGTCAGGATTTGCCCATTGGCCAGTTTCCTGTCTCGTCCGATTTTACAGTTGGCCTTGAGCTGGATCTTGTCCCCACGGAGCAATTCCAACCGGCGAGGCTCGCAGACCGTCAAACGGCCCAGATCCTTCTGGGAAACATTCAATTCCCTACCGTCCACCATGAGGACAACACCACCCTTGCCGGTCACTCTCAGGAACTTTCCGGTCGTTCCGGCAGTATGTTGGCCAACCTTCCGGTTCAGCATGACAACGCACGATTCAGGGTATGAACCGGCACGCTCCTTTTCCGCCTGTGTCAGATCCACCGCACGAAGGGTCGATTTCTCCAACTGAAGAATGGGATCAAGTTTGCCTGCCTTCACCAGTTCAGCCCTGATTGCCAGGTTGAGGGCTTCCACCTCGACATTCGTTTGAGAGAGCATCAGCACCGAACCAGATCCAGATTTTTCCAGATACAATTGGGCAGCATCACCAGTCCGGTTTTCAATCGTGGTATCCCGAATTGAGCCTTGGGCATCGAGGAGGTTCCAAGCCGTCTCAGTATCTCCAGATTCAGCACAGGCTACAGCCTTCTTATATTGTGCCTCTTGCTGGCGCTGTATAGCCCCTACACCTCGTAATTCTGCGATATGAGGGCTGGCATAGCGGAGGATGCACCGGAGGGCATCGGTGGAGGATATAGCGGAGTGCTGCCGGACATCACCAGAGAGGATAATCCTTGCGCCTTCCATTTTCGCGTTCGCGATCAGCTTGGACATATCCTCACCGCCAATCTGACCGGCTTCGTCAACAATCAGGACCGAGTTCTGTTTCAGCTCATACGGAGCCTTGAGGTATGAGGAAACCGTCTGGGCCGTGAACCCATCCGCTTGGAGATCCTGAACCTGCTGATTCTGGGGAGCGAGGACCACCACGTTCATTCCATTCGCTTCAATGGCATCCGAAACATGGCGCAGGGTGAAGCTCTTGCCTGTCCCAGCACCACCCCTAAAAACGGTGATCAGATCCTGACTGGACAGGAGACTTTCCGCAGCCTGTCGTTGCAGGGGATTCAGAACCTCAGCCGTGGGCAGGAGAGCTGGAGCAAAGGGGCTGAACTTGCCCTGCCCAGCCTTCACCGACCGGAGAATGTATTTTTCCGTCTCCAGGGCATTTTCGGTTGTCACCCGTCTGCCCCCCAATTCGCGGAGCAGGGAAGGGCTACCCTCAAACTCGGTTTTGAGAGCCTCAATGGAAAAACTCCCGCCCCTTGCCGAACGAAGGGCGGTTGCCAGTAGATCGGTATCCCTCACAACTGCCGACCTTTCAAAGGAGTGTTTGATGGACCAATCAAGGGCATCTTTTGGAATGCTATCAGTAGCGATTATATCAACGCTACTGTAAGGATTATCAGGAGAGAAACCAACCATCCCATTTGAAGATCCTGATTTGGCATTTCCACCTATTATATCGGCAATACTATTATGATTATGGGAGTGGTTGGTTAATGTGCCAGATTTGCCAATTATATCAACGCTACTGTATAGATTATTAGGAGAGAGTTCGTGTGCTGTCATTTGATCCTTCCATGCCTCTCTCAATGCCTCTGCCGTCATGCTTCCCTGTTTCCGTTGCCGTTCGTCATGGGCCACATGATCTTTGAGCTTTTCATGGCCTGATTTTGCCCCAGCCCGTTCGAGTTCCGCCGTTTTCTCCAATATGGCCTTCCGACGCTTGGAGAACTTTTGGCAGGTTGCATCCGAAATATGAGCCAGTTCCCAGCCGTTGGCACTTTCCCTGATCCCGTATCCCATCCCCCTCAATTCACGGCATAGCTCATGGTCATAGATGGCTTCGATAAACTTTTGGGATCTGAGCATTTCAAAAGTCTGGAGTGCCCGCCAAGGCTCACCATCCTTTGTGGTATTGAGAACCAGCATGTGAGTATGCAAAAGCGGATCAGGAGCGGTATGCTCATCAATGGCCCTGCTTGTTTCATGCGTGAAGTTGGCAACACAGAGGTTTCCGGTTTGGCGATCAGATCCATTGAGCGGATCAATTTTGGAACGGACCCGCGCAGCCGCGAATTGTTCCAGTTCTGCCGTTGCCTTGGCAATTGCGCGGGAATGGGCTTCCTTGATTCGATCATCCCCGTGGACGAGTGCTGCAATACTGACTGATTTGGGAGGGGCAACAGTCCAGTCGAAAAAGATCCTCCTGTTTGCCGTGTCTCCTTGCCGGACGGTGTTGGTCCTTTGAGTCAGGCGGGAGCCATCGGGCTTCTCACCGGCGCACAGGTGCAGGAAATCCTTTTCGCTGACCTGTCCTTGGAGGCCCAACATGCCAGCTCCCTTGCCAGACCATTTACCGGCTGTTGCACCCGTTGAGCTGTAATAATCCCCAGTGGCCAAGTGATCCCTAAAATACGACTTGGCATGAGCGAGGTTGGTTTGCGTTTTGATCGAGATCATGGCAACGCAGGAGTTGTATACTCGGTAAAAAGTTCGATTTGGTGGGAAATTATATCAACGCTACTATAAGGATTATTAGGAGAGGAATGATGTATCCGCTTCCTTGGATTTTCAGAGACGACTTCAAAGTAAAATGGAAATACGTCCAACCATGATCCCTTGTCTGAATTGGCAATCTGTTCAGCTTGCAGGAGCAGGGGCATGGCCTTCCGGCGATATGTCTCAAAAACAGATGATAGGTCAGCACCATCGGCCAAAGCCTCGCCACCGTCTGGGGATGCAATAAACCATCGCAGTTCAGATAATGGTTTCTTGGCATAGCCGTAGTAGGACGGTTTAAGTTTTGGGGCAGGAGTGAGGTAAAGGCGAAGCTCTTCAATAGCATTAACGAGCATTGCCGTTACAAGGGATTTGCAGATTTGTTGGTTGGAATCTGCCGAGATAGAGGGGGTTGGATCTGTATTCATATACCATTTTAGCAGATCCGACATAGGCATGTAAGATGAAGCACGAACAAAAGCTAAATATTTTTTAATGGACACCTTACCCCTTATCGTGGGCTAAGGTTTCCGCCAGATTCCGAATTAGCGCGAACGCCTTTTCGGCTGATTCGTTTTTTTGTAAGAATGTAAAAATTCATCTTACATTAGGAATCCAAATCCTTTAGTATGGAATATGAAGCCGTTCCAATCCAAGCTCGTTCCCTACTTTGAGACTATCCGTTCTCTTCGCAGGAGCCGGAAATCTTGGAGAGAGATAGCCGAGGCCATCACAGCTCAGGGAACCCATACCTGCCAGTCCTCGTGTTACGAATTCTACAAGAGGCACACGAAGCGCCCTTTTCCACTTGGCTGGGAGGATGAAGCCCCCAAGGCATACCCGACGGCAAAGCACACCCCGACAATTCCACCAATCCACTTTACCGATAGGCCAAGGCGGTTCTCGTACGACCCCAAGGCCGATTCAGATCTCATCAATTGAACCCTATGAAAAACAAAATATACATCACACTTGGAGGGAAGGGCGGAGTAGGCAAAACGGTATGCGCTGTTTTACTCGCCGACTATCTCGTAAAACACGAAATCCCATTTCTGGCATTTGACTGCGATTCAGAGAATGCAGGCAAAGCCGCAGCATTCTCAACGGCCTACTCGAATGCCCATCGGATAAATCTCCGGTCAGTGGCAGATTGTGACCGGCTGATTTCCACAGCATCAGAAAACGAAATCACCCTTGCCGACCTGCCAGCCAATGCCAGTGGAGACTTTCTCGAATGGTGGGAAGCTGTTTCCCAGCCAGACACCCTGGAGAGCCTGAATCTGGAAGTCGTCGGGATTGGCTGTATCACCCCAGAGGCGGGAGCATTTGCCAGCGTGGCACAGTGGGCCAACACATTGCAGGATTCGATGCGGTATATCATCGCCTTGAACCACCGGAGCCAGCAGAGGGTGCCACTTCCGAGGGAGCAGGTTTTCCCAGAGTATTTTGACACGCCGACCGGAAAAAGGTTCCGAGAAGCATTCAGCCCATACGAGCTGGAAATACCAGGACTCTATGACGGGAGCATGAGCCGGTTGGCCAAATCTGGACTTCTCCCATCACTGGCTGCCGCCGATCTGTCCATTCCCATCCTCGACCGGACCCGCATTCGGGTTTGGGCCGCCAAGGTTCACAATCAACTGACAAAAGCACTACAATGAATACTACCCAACAATCCCCCGAGTTCCCCAAGTCCCCCCAGTTCCCCGAGGAGAATATCCTTGAATCACTTCTTGCTGGTCTTCCCGCCGAAGTCAGAGAGAGCACTATCCGTGTTGCACGAGAACATGGGCTGTCCGATCACGATCCAATCTGGACAGTGATTTTGGCTATCCGTGCTGGGGACACCCAATACACACAGGCGGTTCAGGACATTCAGAAAACCATTTCAGATTTTCGAGAGGCAGCACGATCCGCCAGCCATAACTTGGGGGAGACTGGACGGGAGCAGGGGCAGACCATTGCCGAGGTAAGAGAGCTTGTGAACGACATCCAAGCTGTTGCCACGGAGGCCACATCGAAATTGACCGGCAGTGAGGAGTATTGCGAAAAGATGAGCCGTTGGGCTTTCGCGGCAGCCACCGGAGCACTCCTGTTCTGCGGGTTTTGCTTCGTATTGATTTCAGCGGGAGTCAGCACCCTTGGCGAGATCCAGACCGAACGGGAGAACCTTGTTTCCGCCGTGGCACAGGTTGCCAGCCTCCAAAAGCTTGCCGGTTTGAGAATCCTGCTCACGAACGAGAAATCCCGACTGGAGGCCGACTGGAAACAACTCCAGACCGCAGTTGAACAGCAGGGAATGATTCCCCAATTGGAGAATGAGAAAGCTCGATTGGAGGGGAAGTATGCCGACCTCAAAACCCGCTTTCAGGAATTATCCAGAATTGAGGAAACCGCTTATGAAAAATACAAATAAAAAAACAAGATGGTATCTGACCGACGAAATTTGCCGGTTCAGAGCATTGAACGAGGAAATCCCCTTCACTCTGGCGCAGGCTTGCGAGGGCGTGTTTGCCACAGGCGCGACCGGCTCAGGGAAAACCAGTGGCACGGGCACACACATTCCGTTGGCCATGTTGAAAGCTGGTTTCGGTGGGCTCGTTCTCTGTGCCAAAGCCGACGAACCAGAGCGGTTCATGGCATTGGCCAAGCTGTGTGGACGGGAGGATGATGTTGTGATGTTTGGCCCCGATACCAGGGAACGGTTCAATTTCTTGAATGCCGAGCTGAGCGGGGTTGGTGGAGGCGTCGAGAGCGTGATCGACTGCCTTGATCAGATTTCGCAAGCGATCAGCGGGGATGGCCAGCAGGGCGATATTTGGGAACGGGCAGCCAGGCAGCTTTTGCGGAACATTTTGGATCTCATCCGCATTACCGGCAGGCAAATCGAAATCGCCGAGATTTACAAATGCGCCGTTGATCCGATTTTTCAAGATGACCTGTTGCGATCAGCAATCCCGCGAAATCAAAGGGACACACGAGACCTTGAAACCGTGAAGGCATACCTTCAGCAGGAATTCAGGAACATGGGGGACAAGACCAAGGCATCCGTCATCATGCAGTTGACCAGTTGCCTCGATCCATTCCTACGCGGTTCAATGCGGGAGCTGTTCTGCAGCACGACCACGATCAGCCCCGAGGCATGCAGGCAGGGGAAAATTATCATCGTGAATCTGCCCGTCAAAACTCACAAAAAACTTGGGCAAGCGGCTGCCGTCGCATGGAAATTCGCATTCCAGAGGAGCATTGAAAGTTTCTTTGGCAGGGTCGGGCAGACATCCACCGATTCCGCCACAAGGCCGGTATTTCTGTTTTGCGACGAGTGCCAGCATTTCACAACCGCGTATGACGCGATATTCCAGACGACAGCCCGCAGTTCCAAGGTCTCCACAATTTATCTCACCCAGAACATCCCGAACCTTTGGCTGGTAGGGGGCAGGAAAGCGAAGGAGGGGACAGCTTCACTCCTTGGAAACCTCCAGACCAAAATCATGCACCAGAACAGTTGCCCCGAGACATACCGCTGGTTCACCGAAGTTTTGGGGAACGAATTGCAGGAGAGGTCCGGCAGAAGTGCCAGTTTCCACGGCGAGGGGGGAGGCGGTGCGAACACCAGCATTTCACGGGACGTTCAGCTCGATTCAAGAGATTTCCAAGTTTTAGCCAAAGGCGGAAAGCCATTCCGGTTTTGCACGACCGCAATTCTGCAACAAGGGGGCAGGACGTTCAAACGCGGGAAGCTTTGGACCCAGATTGCCCTTCCGCAGCTCCACCAATTATGAAATCACACGCCACCACCTACGCCGGTATTGCCGGTCTCATCGCCGGAATCCTCACCCTGTCATGGATGATGAACCACCCCACAAGCGACATTGCCCAATACCTGCTTGCTTTCGGGGCATGGCTGGTTGCCCAGATTACTCCGCAGATCCATTGGCGGATTGCCCCCCTGATCGCCGTTGGGCTGTGTATGGGGGGAATTGTGTTTTGCGTCGGAGGTCTCCTGTTTTGGAGGGGGGAGATTTGGGCAGCAGGACTGGCCAGCCGGTTATCCGCGCAGGCATTGAACTCACGGGGAGGAATGACGGTTGAAAACGATATGCGCAGACTGATCAAAAGATTTGGGAGGAGATCGGCGTAATCTGTCATTCGCCTAAAACAAAAAAATGTCATGAAAAACACGACCACATCAACGGTTCCGGCGACCACAACGACCGGCAACAAGAGCGAAACCGAGACGAAGACCAAACGGATGAATCTCAGAATTGTGCCCAGCGGCAGGGTTTACCAAAGTGGGAATGGAGAATATGAAAAACTTGAAATACGTGTCGGCGAGATTGTTTTGGGTGCAATTCTGGGCTCGTCCGTCATAAGCGGGAATCGGGGTATCAACGGCGCTTCACTGCCCGAGAAAATCAAGAACGCCACTGGTTGCACCAATGAAGATGCAGTTGAAGCGATCAGGGTGTATGGAGAAGCAGGACGGGAATGATTTCCAATAGTCCAGATGGAGGAGGCAGCCCTACTTCTCCTCCTGCATGTGGAGTTCCATTCCGGCTTTGGAGCCTTCTTCCTCTGATTCGTCGATTCTCCATTCATCAGGATCATCAACGATCTCTGGGATGAGACGAACCAAAGACTGGCGATGCCCTCCGGGAAGTCTTCCTTCCGTCCAAAGTTGGAATGCTTTCCAATGGGCGAGGCAGGCCATATGCACGGGGTTTGCCTTTTGGATTTCGGGCGCAAGGTGCATGTCCTCCGGAGAAAGCGCAGGGTAGCCTTCGGGGTCTTTGGGGAAAAACCTGCCTTCGAGGTGCAAGAGCCTCCCCGTGTCAATCAGGCTGAGAATAGCTCTTTCTGCCAGATCGCCTGAGATTCCGTGATTGGAAAGCTCGGCAATCAGAGTATCGAAGGCCGGTCCATTTTCTGCCAGTTGCGTGACGAGTAGTTTGATGTCTTCTGTTATTCTCTCGAATCTACCCACTGACACGTAGGAGGGTGGAATAACAGGTGGAACTGGGGGAACTGTGGGATCTGTGGGATCTTGGGGAGGGGATCCAGCCGAAGGGGAGCGGTTCTCGAAACTGTAGAACACTACACGACGCTTGTCTCCCTTTTGAGGCCGGTCAACCAACCTTTTGACTCGTGAAACTGAATACCCGTCGATCTCCACCGTTTGAATTTCATCAATTTTAACTTTGGATTCCTGATCTTCGTCTTCCGAATCGCTGAAGATTCGATTTAGTGTCTTGCCAGCCAGCATTCTATCAACGGGGGAGCGGCCGAGAGCAGTAGGAGCGTAAATTGCATTTCTCAGGCAGATATCAGAGATTTTCTGGGCTGTTAAATCCTTTGCTGGTCCTTTCTCACACGCCAAAATGGAAACTGAGCGCAACCATCCAAGGTCTGGAATTTTGATGCGTTGACGGACCTCCTCATGATCGGTTCTTGGGGATATGGTACCGAAGATTTCAGCAGTAAACCACTCCATAACCTCCCACCAAAGTTGAAAACGGCTACAACCTGGAAGGCTGCGTCTTGGCATACCACGCAAAACCCATTCTTTTACAATCCGCAATACAGAACCAAGGCACTTCGCCTGATTCGCCTCGATATAATCTAATACCGAAAGATTGCCAGGAAAGGTTCTGAATTTAGTAGGCAGATTGGCCTGCCTGAGCCTGATAATGCACATCCTATTTATCAAGTCATTAGTTGTTGTGATGCCATTACTTGTAAAATGGAACACACGATTTTTTGGATCAACATCAATCACTTTCGCGTATGGTGTCCTGCAAGAGACCTTCTGATTATTCCCCGTTGTGAGAACGGCTTCGAAGTAGGGAGCTGAAAAAGATCCTCGAAAATTATCCAATTGGATAAATGGAGTTCCTTTCACAAGGGCGGTTGCAAGCGTTTCATCTACGCTCCCTACCCCACCTTCTTGTTGCCCAATTAGTGAGGCTGCTTCGCCATAGACTTTCTGAATCAATTCCGCGAGGAACCCTTTGCCAATTTGCGAGAAATCTGCCTCGAAGAAAAAGAGGGGCGAATGCGAAGGCAATAGTTCCCCGAAAACTAATGCAGGAGTAATTAATGCGCAAAGCGTCCTCACTCGATCACTTTCGCTATTAAACGGGCTATCCGCTATAATTTCTTTGAGGGTATTAACAGCCTCATTGAAATTATCAGGTTCTTCAACTTGCCCATTTACAATGTGCCTTCCGCCTGCTTCCGAGTGATACCCTTGCGTTAAGGTTTTTACTGAGCAACCATCTCTAACAAGAATTGGAGCCTTGTGGATGCAATACAAGGGCGGCAGCAGGGCCTCAATATCAGCTTGAAAGACTACCTTGCATTCTTCGGTTGACGGATATTTCTCTTGGATTTCTTTTGGGTAACCGAGTTTGCTGGGAACCTGTCTGACGCATATCGCGTAATTGGGCAATTCATACTTCAGACTATCCGGTCCTAAGAATTCTAACTTCTCTTTATTTTTGAGATAGGCAGGGGCACTATTGTAAAAGAAAAACCTTTTCGCTTTAGCTAAACATTCAAAAATCTGCCGCGCGGATTCTGCTGGCGTGGTATAGGGCGCGCTGGGCAGGTTAACTTTGACCTTAGGCGATTCAGAAGAAGCTAGTGAAGGAGAGCTTGGGGAGCCGGTGAAAGTCGAGGTTGCATGTGTAGTCTTCCCACCATACATTGACATAATCATCGTTTTGGTCCCATGCCGTAGTTTATTTGATGCATCGTAAGGGAGATCCCTAAGATCATTGGCGGCAGACTGAATCGCTGGGATGGTATACATCACTTTCTGGCACATTGCTTCGAAGTTGGGAAGATACTTTGACGGGATGTAAGTTGATAAATTGGCAAATCGGTAGAAGAATTCCGCATCCGAATGACCCGAAGAACTTGCTATAAAAGGAAGTTCTGGCGCGAGCAGTACAAATATCAATTCTGCGCGCTTGTCCTTAAAGGCGAGATTGGGTGAACTCTTAGTAGGAAGCTTTCCAGTGAATGGCGGCACATGAATGGCAGTTGTGGTTATGGCATCCCAAAATGCACCAAAAGCGGCACCCAAAGCACCCTTCACATCATCTATCCCTTTTGGTTGGGATAGTGGGATTCTTGGCAAATAAAGACTTATCGGGAATGCCGGATTAACGGAATCGAGAAGATTGCTGTATTTCAGAGCGGCATCGGAAAAGCATGGATTGACGGAAGTGTCATTGTCCCCAAGAAAGTATACCTTCTTAATAGATAAACTGGTTAACAAATCAACTATTTCTGGGATCAAAACGTTTTTGGATGCCAACCCATAGAATCCACCGATACCCACCGCCGGAATCCCCTCCTCAACTAATGATAAAGCTTTGATTTCGCCCTCAACGACGACCAATTCATCGCTTACCAGATGAGATAGACCCTTCGGGATATAGATATGAGGTTTGGTATTTTTTGATTGCAGATATTTTGGTCCATCTCCAGGGACCCTAACCCGAATCCTTGCATACGGTTTACCATTGTCGAATATCTTTGACCCAATCGCATTGTGGTAAGGAATGATAAATCCTTCCGGCCATTTTTTGTCGAAAAAATCGTTAATTTCAACTTCGGTGGGGTTGTGAATCTCGTTTTCGATGAGCGTGTTCGTCTGTACGCCATCACGCCCGCCCCGATCTTGGCCAGCCACAATTCGATCTTGAATGCTCACGGAATCCAGCCAGGGGGGGAAGGCCGTGTAGCCAGCGTGTTGCTTGACCAAGTGAGCGGGATCGTGATGAGAGATGAGGCCGCTTGAAATAGAAACCGAAGGTGTTGAGGAAGGCATGGAATTCTGAAGACGTTCGATGGTAACAAATATCTCGCCTTGCTGGGAAATGAAAAACTCAAGAATTTTCTACGAAATATCTTGGAACTTGCTACGTTCGCTCATTATGCACTCAGGGGAACTGGATCGCTGGTTGGAAAGCAAAATCGTCGGGACATACCTTTTTCGAGAAGACGGCACCATCGATGTCGATGGAAGTGTCAACTTTGATGGAAAGCTCGGGGAACTGGGGGAACTGGGGGATCTCGGGGATCTCGGCATCAGTTTTGGAAATGTCACAGGAGATTTTGACTGCCGGAATAACCGGCTTGTTTCCCTCCGAGGAATTCCGAGAGTTGTCGGCGGAAATTTTTTCTGTCCTTTCAACCAACTTCCAGACCTCTCCGGCGCTCCACTCGAAGTGGGCGGGAAATTTGATTGCAGCCATAATCCCCTGGCTTCGCTGGAGGGTTTTCCCAAAAGCATTCTTGGCGGATTTTTTTGCGAAACAGCCGACCTGGGTGATTTTCTCGGGGGGAATCTTCCAGATCACTTTCAGAAATACGTCCCGAAATATTGGTGGGAGGAGCATCTTCAAATCATCAAACAGGTTGAGGATGCAAAAAAGAGACTGACTGGAAATTCAGAGGGAGTTACAGAGTTAGTGCTCTTTGATCTTTTTTGATTGAGGCATTTCTCTGCTGGCTGGAAATTGTGTCGGTCTCAGAGTTCGTCAAATAATGCCTGCAAACCCGCTGACGACTTCATCTTTCCGCCAATTTTACAGGCGGGCGGTTTTCCGCACGGTGTTCATCGACGCTGATCTTTTTTTTCTCAGGACAAAAACTCTAGTCGCGTTGTGGTCCGAATTGCGGCGAGGAGTATGATCAAGAATTTCCCGAACTACCCGGAGAGCTGGCTGGCGCTCTCCTTTGAGGATGTCTGGCAGGAAAACGGCTAGATCCTTTTATCTGGAGGAAGGTAGGGCAGCCCAACGAAGGCAAAAACTTCCTCCTCTGAATAGACCGGAATAATCACGTCGTCCGACATGTCTTCAAATCCAGGGCCACCTGTCCGCCAGTGATAGCCTCTCCCAAGGGCAGCATTTGAAACCCGTTCGTTGGAGGCTTTACTGCCGGTGCGGCAGGTGAGGACGTTCCACCAGTTTTCAAGGCTGCAAGAAAAGAGATCCAGCGGAATGCCCGTGGCGGCATGAACCAGGAATTTATTCTGAGGTCCGAAACCAATGGGACGCCCATTTTTATTCAATCGAAAATCCAAGATGCCGGATCCAACCAATTTGTTGATTTCCTCATCCATCAGATTGACGAGTTGAGAATGCGGTAACAGTTGGTCGGGGATTTCTCTCCTCTCCACTCGTCCGGCATACACAATTTCGATGTCGGAAACGTCTGCCTTTTTTCGCCGGATGGACCCCGCAATTGACCATCGTTCGCACAAGTCGCCGAGGTGATATTTTGAGATCATGACTTCGTTTGCCACCGTCTCAGCCGCCGCCAATGGGAATTTTTCTTTTGCCATGTTTTTCTGTTTTGCGGGTTTGAAAAACAGGCGGGCGAAGTGGGGGGGGCGATGAGCAGGGGGGATTGAAAAACAAAACCGGGCTGGAAATCCTACAACCGAAAAACAGTCCAGCAACAAATTTGCAACAATTTGTAACTGGAATGGCGGCGTTTTAGCGAATCTCTCGGCGTTTCGATATTTTGGCTGACATGCCAGAAACCCCTGTATTTATCATATTCCCCAGGGAAAACAGGGGAAGAAAAATTGGGGTGGTCGACGGGACTCGAACCCGCAACAGCCAGTACCACAAACTGGAGCTCTACCATTGAGCTACGACCACCGGATGAACGCGCTGCAGACCGCAACGTGTAAGAGTTAAACATCGCTTTTGAGACCCGTGTTTGTCAACGGACATCTTGAGCGGCGCGACGCATTCTCCGGGCTTTCCGGACTCGGGGGTTTAGGGTAGTTCACAGCGATGTCATCGATTCCGTCTCTTCTTTCTGCACAGGAAATTTGCCTCGCATACGGCAATCAACGCTTGCTAGACGGCGTTTCTCTGACGGTCGCCCCAGGCGAAAAAGTCGGGCTCGTGGGGCGCAACGGATGCGGAAAAACGAGCCTGCTCAAAATTCTCGCCGGCGAGAACGAGGCGGATTCCGGCGAGGTTTCCCGCCGCCGCGGTCTGCGAACCGGCTACCTCCCTCAAGAGTTTGAGCTCGATGGCACCAAAACCGTGCTCGCCAACATCGAAGCGGGCGCGGCAGATCTTGTCGAATGGGTGCGCTGTTACGAAGAGGGCGAGGGCAGTGAGACCGAACTCGCCGCGCTCCTCGATCTTATTCAACACGCCGATGGCTGGAACCTTGAGACCCGCATCAAAGCCGAGGCCTCCGCGCTGGCGGCGCCGTCGTTGGACGCGATCGTGGGGCCGCTCTCCGGCGGTGAAAAGCGGCGTGTCGCGCTTTGTCGCGCGCTCGCATCGCAACCCGATCTTCTCCTCATGGATGAACCCACGAACCACCTTGACGCCGAGTCCATCCAATGGCTGGAGGATTTTTTGCGCACGTTTCCAGGTGCTCTAATCTTCGTCACCCACGACCGGTATTTTTTGGATACCATAGCCACGCGCATCGTCGAAATTTCCGGCGCGCGCGCATTTTCGCATCCAGGAAACTACACCGCTTTTCTCGAGTCCAAAGCGCTCCGCCAACAAATCACCGAGCAATCCGAACGCCGCCGCCAGCGCTTCATCCGCGCCGAGTTGGAGTTCGTCCGCGCCGGCGTGCGCGCGCAGCGATCGAAGTCCAAGCATCGG
>Ga0163144_10006797_pt1 | contig 25163 bp, 19 predicted proteins | sample OliLak19BULKMAT1_FD_123175 | JGI IMG/M metagenome (GOLD analysis project Ga0163144, IMG submission 123175) | Freshwater microbial mat bacterial communities from Lake Vanda, McMurdo Dry Valleys, Antarctica - Oligotrophic Lake LV.19.BULKMAT1 | ecosystem: Environmental > Aquatic > Freshwater >... | reverse complement strand
CGAGATCTTTCGTCCGCGGATGCACGATGATGTCATCGTAGCGCGTGGTCGGCAGGTTGGCCTTGAGTCGCTTCCACGTGGCGCCGCTGTCGATCGTGAAGTACACGGAGCGCTCCGTGCCGGCGAACAACACGTTGGCCTTGCCCGGATACTCGGCGATGCTGCGCACTGGCGCGTCGGCCGGGAGTCCGTAGGTGACCGTCGTCCACGTCTTGCCGAAATCGGTGGTGCGCACGACGTGCGGCGTGAAGTCGCCCGTGCGATGGTTGTCGAAGGTGACGTAGGCGGTGCCGCGGCCGGCACCCGAGGCGACGATGCGATCGACAAAGCTGCCGTTGGCAACGCTCGTGATCGCGCGGCTCAGCTCCGTCCACGTCTTTCCCGCATCCTGCGATAACTGTACGTTGCCGTCGTCCGTGCCGACCCAGAGCACCTTTGCATCGAGTGGCGATTCGGCGAAGGTGGTGATTTCGCTGAAGTTCGTTTCGCCGTCGTTGCGCGAGAGGCGGATGTCGGTGTTGAGCACGCCGGCCAGTCGCAACGTGTCGCGATTCACCTGCCGCGTGAGGTCCGCCGTCGCCGTCCAGGTGGACCCGAAGTCGCGCGAGATCAGGAGTTTGTTGGCGCCGAGGTAGACTGTGCCGGCGGTGTGTGTGGAGGCGACGACGGGGGCCGTCCAGTCGAAGCGATAGCTCTCGCCCATCGGAGCCACCGGCTGGATCTCGAAGCGATCGCCGGTCTCGGCGTCCACGCGGGTGATGCTGCCACCGCTCGACGTGGAGTAGACGAAGCGATGGCCGCGTTTGTCGACTGCTTGTCCGGTGCCGTCGCTGAATCCGATCTGCTTCCAGTCGGAGTTGAGAATGCCGAGCCAATGTGAGGTGGCGCTGGGTCCCATCCACGAGTGCGCGTCCTGCAGTCCGCCGTAGATCCAGTACGGATCGCGATCGTCGACTGCGATGCGATAGAACTGGGCGACCGCGAAGTTGTTGAGGCGGTTGTAGGTCAGCCCCAAGTCCCAGCTTTCGTGCAGACCGCCGTCACCGGCCAGCAGCAGATGCCGTGTGTCGCGCGGGTCGATCCACAGCGAATGATGATCGTCCTTGAGGCCCAGATCGTACGTGGGCGAGTTGGGCATCTGCTCGAACGTGGTACCGCCGTTCTCGCTCCTGGAGGGCTGCACGCCAAGGAGCCACACCCGCTGGTCGGTGGTGGGGTCGAAGTAGGGATGGCTGTAGTACATCGGCCGCGGATTGGTGCGGCTCATCTGCTTCCATGTCGTGCCGGCGTCTTCCGAGCGATAGAAGCCGCCACCCGTCGCATGTTCGATCGTGGCGCCGAGGATGTTGGGATTGGACGGAGCGATGGTGAGGCCGATGCGTCCCTTGTCGCCAGCGGGGATGCCGGATTCGAGCTTGGTCCACGTCGTGCCGCCGTCGGTGGACTTCCAGAGCGCGCCGCCCGGCCCGCCGCCGTTGAACCCGTACACCGTGCGCAGACGCTGGTACGTGGCGGCATAGAGCACATCGGGGTTGCGAGGATCGATCGCCAGTTCCGTCGCGCCGGTGAGTGAGTCGACGAAAAGCACCTTGGTCCACGTGGCGCCGGCATCGGTCGTCTTGAAGACACCGCGCTCCGTCGTGGGCTTCCAGAGATTGCCCACGGCGGCGACCCAGGCGACGTTCGCATTGGTGGGATGCAGCACGACGCGACCGATGCTGCCGGTCCGTTCGAGTCCGATGCGCGTCCATGTGGTGCCGGCATCGGTGGAGCGATAGATGCCACCGCCCCACGACGAGCTCTGCCGATTGTTCTGTTCGCCCGTGCCGGCCCACACGATGCGCGAGTCGCCGGCGAAGATCGCGAGGTCGCCAAAGGCATTGTCGGCCTGGCCTTCGAAGACGGGCGTCCACGTGGTCCCCTTGTTGGTCGTCTTCCAGATACCGCCTGCCGCGGCGCCGACGTAGATGGTGGCCGGGTCGCGCGGGTCGACCGCGACGTCGTGCAGGCGCCCGCCCATGACGGCGGGTCCGATCGAGCGCACGTGCAGCGCATCGAAGGGCGACTGTGCCGCGAGCGGTGTGCGGATGACGGGCAGGACCGGTGCGGTGGCGGCGAGTGCGACGACGAGTGTCGCGACGATTGGCGTGGCGGGGCGGGCTGAGCGCGGATGGTGCGTGGAAGACATGCGACGCATGGGATGAGGCACGAGAGGGATCGCGTAGGGTCGACTGCACAATCTGCGACACAATGCGGCCGTCGGTCAGGTTTCCTCAGGCAAGCCCGGGCGCGCCATCCGACACGCACGGTACGATCCTCCGTCGGCGATCTCGGCGAGTAGCTTTCGCAGATGTCGCCGTCGAACATTTCCGCCGCCGAGGTGCCCGGAATCGCCATCGGCATCGTGACCATCTCCGATCGGGCGAGTGCCGGGATCTACGAAGACAAGTCCGGGCCGGCGATCGTGGCGGTTCTGGAGCGTTGGCTGGCGTCCCCATGGACGCCGGTCGCTCGCGTGATTGCCGATGAGCGGCCGCTGATCGAATCGACGCTTCGTGAACTGGCCGACGAGTCGCAATGCTCGCTCATCGTGACCACCGGCGGTACAGGCCCGGCGCCGCGCGATGTGACACCGGAGGCCACGGTGGCGGTATGCGATCGGATCCTGCCGGGCTTTGGTGAGCAGATGCGCGCCGTGTCGGTGCGCACGGTGCCAACGGCGATTCTGTCGCGGCAGGTGGCCGGCACGCGCGGCCGCTCGCTGATCATCAATCTTCCCGGTAAACCCGCCGCCATCGAAGAATGCCTCGGCGCCATCTTCGCGGCGATTCCATATTGCATCGACCTGATCGGTGGACCACGGCTCGAGACGAGCGCGGCCGCACCGGCACCTTTTCGTCCGCGTGGAGCCTGACTCATGACGTTGTCGCCCGAGCTGCTGAAGATCCTCGTCTGCCCGAAGAGCAAGGCTCCATTGGAGTACTGGCCCGGTCCGCCGGAATCGCTGGTGTGCCGCGAGAGCCAACTGGTGTATGCGGTGCAGGATGGCATTCCCGTCATGCTGATCGACGAAGCACGACCGCTCGACGACGCCGAGTTCCCGGTCCGGGCATGACGATCCCGCGCGAGTGGGCCGACGATGGCGCGCTCCCGGGCTACGAGTCCATCACGCTGCCGCTGCCATCGGAAGACGACGGCGTGTTGTGCGGGACGCTTGTTCGGCGCAAGCACGATGCGTCATCGCTCGATGAATCTTCGCACACGCGTCGCGCTGTGTTGTACGTGCACGGGTTCGTGGACTACTTCTTTCAGACGCACATGGCCGACGCATTCGCCGCGGCCGGATGGGACTTCTACGCCCTCGAGTTGCGTCGCTACGGGCGTTCGCTGCGCGGAGGCAATCGTCCCAACTACTGCACCGATCTGGCCGAGTATGACGCCGAACTTTCAGCCGCCATCGACATCGTTCGCGAGGAAGATGGGCATGATACGCTCGCGTTAGTCGGACATTCGACCGGTGGACTGATCACGTCGTGGTACATGCATCGCGGCGCCCGCCGTGCACAGGTGCAGGCGTTGGTGCTCAACAGTCCGTTTCTCGATTTCAACGTGCCGGGTCCGCGGCGGTGGACGCTGCCGATTGCGCGCGTGGTCGGTGCCCTGCTGCCAACGCTGGCCGATCCGAATGCGCTCTCACGGTGGTATGGCGAGAGCTTGCTGCAGGAACATCACGGCGAGTGGACGTACGATCTGCGCTGGAAGCCGTTGCTTGGCTTTCCGGCGTATTTCGGCTGGGTGCGCGCGGTCCTCGCCGTGCAGGATCGCGTGGCAAGCGGCCTATCGATCGAGAGTCCGGTATTGCTGATGCACGCGGGTTCGTCGGCGTGGCCCAAGGGCGTGTGGCGCGAGGAGTACCTCGCCAACGATATCGTGCTGAATGTGGCGCACATGAAGGCGCGCGGTCCGCGTCTTGGCACCGATGTAACGCTGCACGCGTTTGCCGGGGGCATTCACGATCTCGTGCTCTCGAAGCAGCCGGTGCGCGGGCTGGTGCTCGCATCGCTGGTGGAGTGGCTGAACGCGCGCTGCAGCTCCTCCGCGTCAGCCGACCGAGGCGCACACCCGTACGTTGCGGCTACCTATCAGATCGATCAACCGGGAACACACGGCGGAGCGCGTCATGCATGACGCCACGCGCGTGGTGCGCGCGGGACTACCGCACGCCGAGCAAGGCGCGCCGTATTTGCCGGGACCGACGTTCGCGGCGCCGTTTCATGCGGCCGGCGATCCCGCCGATTCGCCGTTCACCTACGGCCGCTATCACAACCCCACGTGGACGCGCTACGAAGCGGCGCTGGAAGAGTTGGAGGGCGGACCGTGTGTGCTGTTCGCGTCGGGGATGGCGGCGAGCGCCGCGTTGTTGGCCACGGTGCTCAAGCCCGGGCAGACGATCGTCATGCCCACCGACAGCTACTACACGACGCGACTGATCGCGACACAGTACTTCGCGGCGCAGGGGATCGCCGTAGTCATGGCGCCGACCGCGAACGATGCGCAGCAGGCGCTGTTGAGTGGTGCGTCGATGCTGTGGCTCGAGTCGCCAACGAATCCCGGACTCGACGTGTGTGATATCGCCGCGTTGAGCGCGGCTGCACATGACATGGGCGCACTCGTTGCCGTGGACAACACCACCGCCACCGTGCTCAGCCAGCGTCCACTCGCCCTCGGCGCAGACTTCGCCGTGGTGTCGGACACGAAGGCGATGACCGGGCATGCAGACGTTGTGCTCGGGCATGTCGCGGCGCGCGATCCGATGTGGGCCGACGCACTGCGCATCTGGCGCACGCGCATGGGTTCGATTCCCGGCCCCATGGAAGTGTGGTTGGCGCACCGTTCGCTCGGCACGCTCGATGTACGACTCACACGGCAGTGCGAGAGTGCGTTGCAGGTGGCGACACTGCTCGCCTCACACGCGAAAGTGACGCACGCACGCTATCCCGGATTGCCAGACGATCCGTCGCATGCCGTGGCATCGCGGCAGATGTCGCACTTCGGGCCGGTGATCGGCTTCACCCTGGCCGATCGCACCGCGGTCGAGCGGTTCTTCGCTGCCGCTACCCTGGTGAACGAAGCAACGAGTTTTGGTGGCATTCACACCAGCGCCGAACGGCGAGCGCGCTGGGGTGGCGATGATGTGTCCGATGGTTTCGTGCGCTTGAGCATCGGACTCGAAGACGTACGCGACCTGTTGAACGATTTCGAGACGGCGCTGGCCGCCGTCTGAGGAGCATGCATGTGGAAGGAAGGGCCGAAGGCGGACGCTCGCGACGACGTGGACGACGACGTGAGCGCTGTGGTGAGTGACCGCGTTGATGGAATCAACCGTCGCGCGTTCGTGGGGCGATCCATGCTCGTCGGCGCGGCGGCCGTGCTGGTGCCGCGTGGTGTGCAGGGAGCAACGCAGCCCTCGCAGAAGGGAGAGTTTGCGTATGCCGAACTGACTATTGCACAGCTGCAGTCGCGCATGCAGAAGGGCACGCTCACCTCGCGGACGCTGACGGCCGCGTATCTCGCGCGCATTGCGGCGGTGGATGTGGCCGGACCGGCGCTCAAGTCGGTGATCGAAAAGAATCCGGAAGCACTGGCCATTGCCGATCGGATGGATGCGGAGCGCAAGCGCGGTGAAGTGCGTGGGCCGCTCCATGGCATTCCGGTGCTCATCAAGGACAACATCGATACGTCGGACAAGATGGCAACGACCGCCGGTTCGCTGGCGCTCGCCGGATCGTCGGCACCGCGCGATGCGCACCTCGTGGAGCTGCTGCGTGCGGCTGGTGCGGTGTTGATCGGCAAGACGAATCTCAGCGAGTGGGCAAATTTCCGCAGCTCGCGCTCGACCAGTGGATGGAGCGGTCGCGGCGGACAGACGCGTAATCCGTATGTGCTCGATCGCAATCCGTGCGGCTCGAGCTCGGGTACCGGCGCGGCGATCGCGGCCAATCTGGCCGTGGTTGGTGTGGGTACGGAGACCGATGGTTCGATCATCTGTCCAGCGTCGATCTGCGGACTCGTTGGCCTCAAGCCAACGGTTGGTCTGGTGAGTCGCACCGGCATCATTCCGATCTCGGCGACGCAGGACACCGCCGGCCCCATGACGCGCACCGTTGCCGATGCGGCCGTGTTGCTGACGGTGATTGCCGGTGTGGACGAGCGCGACGAGATCACGAAGGAGAGTCGCGGCAAGAAGAATCCGGACTACACGAGTTTTCTCGATGTGAAGGCACTCAACGGCGCGCGCATTGGTGTCGCGCGCAACATGGCGGGCTTTCATCCGCAGGTGGACCTCGTATTCGACGCGGCGATCGGCGCGCTCAGGAAGGCGGGCGCCACGATCGTCGACCCGGCTGATGTGCCCACGGTGGGCAAGTACGACGACGCCGAGCTCGAAGTGTTGCTCTACGAGTTCAAGGATGGCATCAACTCGTATCTGCGATCGCGCGGCGCCACCACGAAGATGAAATCGCTCGACGATCTCATCGCGTACAACAAGGCGAACGCAGGGAAGGAGATGCCGTGGTTTGCGCAGGAGCAGTTCGAACGCGCACAGTCGAAGGGGTTGCTGACCGACACCAAGTATCGTGATGCACTCGCCGCGTGTCGCACGCTGTCGCGCGAGCAGGGACTCGATGCGGTCATCAACAAGCACAAGCTCGACGCCATCGTTGCGCCGTCCAACGGTCCGTCGTGGCCCACCGATCCGCTCAACGGCGATCGATATACCGGTGGCAACTCGAGCGTCGCTGCTGTGGCCGGCTATCCGAGCATCACCGTGCCGATGGGATTCGCGTCGGAGCTTCCACTCGGCATCTCCTTCATTGGCTCGGCGTGGACAGAAGGGCGCCTGATCGCGCTGGCGTATGCGTTCGAGCAGGCAACACGTGCACGACGCGCGCCACGGTTTCTGCCGACGATGCCCACTACGCGCGCGTGACGATCACACGCAACAGTGCAACGAGCGCTTGATGCACATGGCAGAGACCGATGAACGAAACTGAGCAGGCCGCATTTCGTGGGCGCGCGTTGACGGGACTGGGAGTCGCGCTGGTGCTCGCTGTTGGTGGATGGATCTTCCTCGCGCGCGCGACCGATTCCGGCATCGCGCGCCTGGCGCGCATCGATATCGTGCGGGCGATGTGCGACGCGCGCCTGCGCGATGCGAAGACGACGGCCGATACCGTGCGCGTCGACGCAACGGCGCTGCCGGACACGATCGATCCGCGATCCGCGTCGGCCCTCAAGCGGTGTAGTGACCTGCGCGCCATGACCAGCAAGACACTGCCGAACGGACGCGAAATGTCGGGAGAACCGATGCCCAGAGGGTTGCGATGACCAGGCGCACGCGTACGACCACCATCGTGGTGATGGTGTTGGCAATCGTGCTCATGGTGGCACTGTTTCTCGCGCCGGGTATCGTGGATCGCGACATGAACACGGTGACGGAGGACCCGCTGCCGCCGGTGACCGTTGTCGCGAAGACATTGCATCAATCGCTGTTAGTGGCGGACATGCACGCCGATGAACTGTTGTGGGGACGCGATCCGCTGGTCCGCGTCGAGCACGGTCACGTGGACCTACCGCGGTTGCAGGACGGGAACGTTGCGTTGCAGGTCTTCTCCGCCGTCACCAAGACGCCGCGCGGCATCAACTACGACCGTAACACCGGCGAGACGGACAACATCCTGTTGCTGGCGCTCGTGCAGCGCTGGCCGGTGTCCACGTGGAAGAGTCTGCGCGCACGCGCGCTGTATCAGGCCGAGCGATTGCACGACGCCGCGGCGCGCTCGAACGGTGCGCTGACGGTCGTGACCACCAGGGAGGCGTTGGTGTCGTTCACGGCGAAGCGGTCGACGGCACCAACGATCGTGGCTGGCGTGCTGGCGATCGAAGGGCTGCACGCGCTCGATGGGCAGCTCGAAAGCGTCGACACGTTGTTCGCCGCCGGGTACCGCATGATGGGACTCACGCACTTCTTCGACAACGAAGTCGGTGCGAGCGCACATGGCCTCACGCACGGCGGCCTCACCCTTCTCGGCCGGAAAGTCATCGCGCGCATGGACACACTCGGCATCATCGTCGACCTCGCGCACGCATCGCCCCAGGTGATCGAGGAAGTGCTGGCGATGGCCACGCGTCCGATGGTGGTGTCGCACACCGGAGTCGCCGCCACGTGTCCGGGGCCACGCAACCTCACCGACGAGCAATTGCGCGCGATCGCGGCGAAGGGCGGCCTGATCGGCATCGGCTTCTGGGATGCCGCGGTGTGTACACTCAACGTCGAGTCGATCGTGAAGGCGATCATGCACGCCGTGCAGGTGATGGGCGTGCAGCATGTGGCGTTGGGTTCGGATTTTGACGGTGCGACGCGTACGCCGTTTCACACGGGGCAGCTCGTGCACGTCACCGACGGACTGCTCCGCGCGGGGATGCCGGCGAACGACGTGCGGCGCGTGATGGGCGGAAATGTGCTGGAGTTTCTGGCGAGTGCGTTGCCGACGGATGCGGCGGTGGGGAAGCGCATCCCACCGTGATGGCCTCAGCATTCGAGCGTGATTGGCCCGGCGATGGAATGCGTCAGGACGCAGTCAGAATCGTCGAACCAGCAGTGCGCCGACAATCACCAGCACGATCCCGGCCGCGCGACCACCGGTGACGGCACGCGCCGGTACGCCGAGCGCGCCAGAGTGATCGAGCGCGACCGCGATCAGCAGCTGGCTTGCGACGGCCAGGGTGAGCATGCTGGCGATACCGATCTTGGGCGCAGCGTACGCCGCAGCGGTGACGAAGACGGCGCCGCAGAAACCTCCCATCCACGCCCACCACGGAAGTGCGCGAAGCAACGCGCTATCGGGGACCGCACGCTGGATTGTGGCGATCGCTGCGAGCGCGAGCGTCCCCACCACGAACGACGCGAGCGCGGCGTTCACCGGCGAACCCGCCGCGCGACCGAGCGTAGCGTTGATGGGACCTTGCACGGCGATCATTGCTCCGCCGAAGAGCACCACGAGGATCGGAATAGATGCGGAGGACATGTGAGACTGGTGGAAGTGACACTACCGACAGCTCTTGAGCACCGCCAACGCATTGGCCACGGCGCGTTCGCCCGCAGCGTCGGAAGGATGCGTCACCAGGCGTGAGCCCTTCGGCGCGCGTGCATCGGTGACCACCATCGCCGATGAACCACCGCCATCGAGATTGATGGCGTGTGTGGCGCCGAGAGAGCGAAAAAGTTCGGCCGTGTGGCGGAGCGACATGCCGACGCTGTACGTCGGTTGACGGCCATCGATGACGGCGATGAGCACGCGCTTGCCGTCGCTGCCATACCCGACCGCGGTACGCGGGTTGAGTCCGCGAAAGCCGGCGTCGTTGACCGAGTCTACGGCGCCTCGTACGACACTGTCGCGCACGAGCTCGGGCATGCCACCGACAGCTTGCTGCGGCCTGAGTGGCGAGTAGAACCGTTGCACCCGAAGCGTGTCGCCTGGCTGCACCGGCGCCGAGCCACCGCCGGGCGTACGAAGCCCCACCAGCAACAGCGTGTCGCCTGTTGCAACACCACCACGCCACGTCGGGAGCGGTGAGGCAACATACGCAGGTGCATTGAGCCGCTCGAGATAGCCAGCTGGCACTGAAGGCGTCAGCTGACCTGCCGGCATCACCGGCGGACCAACCGGTGGCACCATGATCGGCGACAGCAGCCACGCACTGCGTGCGACTGCGGTGTCCAGCGGGATGCCCCAATTCGCGTCCACGACGCCGATGTTCCGCGCCGCGGGACGGTTCCAGGAACTCACATGGATGGTGGCACGCGTCGACCGGAGCTCCGCCGATATGGAGAGACGTCCGATGAACGGTCGTCCCGCACTGTCCGTGGCAAAGACGCCACGATCGATCGGGCCGCTGACGAGACGGCCGTTCTCGATGTGCGGCCCGACGGGCACACCCGGCGGTGCAAAGAGAAAGAAGTCGGCGTTCACGGCGGCGATCGGTCTGAGCGACGCGTCAATCGACGCGAGCAGCGCGCTCGTGGTGCGCCGACCGACGGCGGTGCTGCCGCCCTTCACGGCCTGAAACGACACGCACGTCCTGAGGTCGACTTCGAGCACCGAGGCACGCCACGGCGCGGCGTTGTTGACGAGGCGATGCAGCGTGACGCCGCTCGCGAGCAGCTCGGTGGTGACCGAATCGGCAATCGCGCGCGCGTTCACAGCCACTGGTGACGGCGCCGCGACGCGACGGGGTAGCAGCGCACAAGCCGACAGCACGAATGCCGACAGCACGAATGCCGACAGCGCGTTCGCGGTCATGACCAACACGACGCGCGGACGTACCGGCAAGCGACGTTGAGCGCGCATCAGACGATCGCCTACCAGTCCGTGGGCACGTAGTCCTTCAGGAAATTGCCCCACATGTGCTCACCGCTGTTGATCCCCGCAATGATCGGATCAACAATGCGCGCCGCGCCATCCACGATATCGAGTGGCGGATGGAAGCGATGCTCGGCCACCTTCCGCGCCGCGATATCGGCCGGATCTTCGTCCGTCACCCAGCCGGTATCGACCGCATTCATGTGAATGCCGTCCTGCTGATAGTCGGCCGCGGCCGTGCGCGTCATCATGTTGAGCGCAGCCTTGGCCATGTTGGTGTGCGGGTGCCGCGTCGTCTTGAACTTGCGATAGAACTGACCTTCAACAGCGGACACGTTGACGATGTGCTTGTCGTGCTCCGGTGTGCGCATCATCAACGGCTTGAGACGCGCGTTGATCAAAAATGGCGCGATCGCGTTCACCAACTGCACCTCCAGCAACTCCACACTCGGCACCTCATGCATGAGCATGCGCCACGAATTGCGGTCGCGCAAATCCACCTGCTGCAGATCCTGGTCGAGACGCCCCTGCGGAAAGAGTGCCTGCTGCGCAGCAACTTCTTCAGGCAACAGGCGCACCTGCGACAGCTGTGCGGCGTGTGTGAGTCCGGCCACTTCCGACAGCGTGTTCGATGCGACGGCCGACAACGCACCGTCGGTCACGTCGACGCTTCCGCCTTCGGGCAACATGCTATATCCGCGAAGGCCTTCGTACGCACCAATGAGTCTGCGCTCCGGTTCCGCCATCGAACTCAGCGGCGCATGCTCGCCTTCCATCATATGCGCGTAGAAATCGGGCGGACGTCGCACGGTCTGACAGGCGTTGTTGATGATGAAATCCAACCGATCGCGCGTCTTGAGCAGGTGCGTGCAAAACGCTTCGACGCTTGGCGTGTGCCGAAGATCGAGTCCAAAGATCTCGAGCCGATGTCCCCACTGGTCGAAGTCCGCTTCCTGCGCATAGCGCGCCGCCGAGTCACGCGGGAAACGCGTGGTGACAATGAGCGACGCACCGGCGCGCAGCAGCTTGATGCCCGCCTGATAGCCGATCTTCACGCGCCCGCCGGTGAGCAGCGCCACGCGACCCGTGAGGTCGGCCAGCTCTGAACGCTTGGCGTAGTTGAACTCCGCACACGTCGGGCACAGCTGGTCGTAGAAGTGATGGATCTCCGTGTACATCTTCTTGCACACGTAGCAGCACTGCGGCTCCAGCACTTCGCGGAACTCGGGGTCGCCCTCGACGTCGTGCTGCTCGAACTCCTTGGGCGGGTAGACGTTGGGCGTGGTGAACACTACCTCGCGACGGAGTTTCCGGATGCCCGTATCGGCGAGCAGCGTTTCTTCGCGATTCACTTTCTGCGCCTTGCGCTGCCGCTTGGATTCCTTGACCACCTGACGACGCTTGATGGCGTCGGGGCGCGAGACTTCGCCGGCCGCACGAAGCAGCCGGTTGCAGTCTTCTTCGGGAACGTGCGCGAGCAATGCGCGATCGTGTTGAATCAGCTCGAGCAGCTCGGCGGCCTCACGCAGACGTTCGGTCAGGGTGGCACCGCCGATCTGCGCTCCGGCAGCGCGCTCACTGGCTGATGGCGCGCTGCGGTCGGTGACGTTGCTGCTACTGATCATGAAAACTGGAAGAGACGCGGTAACGTGCGCGTGATGAACGCTTACTTGCGCAGCGTCGCGCCGGTGAGCTTGCCGAGTGCGCCGAGTGTGGTCTGCGCGGCGTTGAGTCCGAGCTTGAAGTCCTTGTCGGAGTAGGTGGAATAGAGATCGGTGGGCTGATGCCACTGCGGATCCCAGCCATTGCCCACCTGCGTGCCGCGCTCGTTCTCGCGCAGGCTGATGGCGGGGACGATGTCCATGAACGGACCGGAGTCGGTGTTCGTCATGTGCGGACCAACCTGCGCCGGATAGTCGGTGGCGTACTTCGAGTTGGCCTGATGAAACGTCCACGCCAACAGTTGCGCACCGGCGGCCTGCTTGGACGTCATCTGGAACTCGATGTTCACATCGGCTTCCGGACGCTGTTCCTTGCGCATCGTGCCATCGGGATTGGGCATGCCATGATCGAAGAGCATCATGTCATGCTGGATCATGCCCAGCCACTTGGGCTCGGCGTAGTTCCTGGACCCGGCTGGCGCCTCCTTCCCTTGCAACGCTTCACGCTGCGCGACGTAGGCGCGCGCCCCATCGAGTCCGCTCTCTTCGTTGTTGAAGAGGATGAAGCGAATTGAGCGTTCCGTGTGTACGTCCGGGTTGCTGAAGATGCGCGCCAGTTCCATCACGATCGCCGTGCCGGATCCGTCGTCGTTGGCCGCTTCGCCGTATCCGATGCCGTCCATGTGCGCGCCAACGATGTACATCTCGTCGGGGCGCGTCGTGCCGACCTTCGTGCAATACACTTGCTGCCGCTGTCCTGGCGCCGTGAACTCCGCGTTGAGCTGACGCAGCTTGAGATCGGCCTGGGCCAGCGAGTCGCCGTTCACGCCGGTGCGTGCGCGGACACCGCGCGGGCGACCGCCACCCTGCGCCACCGTGGCCTGCGGGCGCGGACCGGCGGCGGCACCACGACCACCGGCGCCTGCACCCGGAGCCGGCGCACCCGCGGGACGCGGGGCGGGCGGGCGCGGCTGCCAGTCGTAGGTGATCCGTTCGGTGTTGGTGCAGCCGTAGCTCTTGAGCTGGGACTCGATCCAATCGACCGCATCGCGATTGCGTTGCGTGCCCTGCCGGCGGTCGCCAAACAGCGTCAGCGACTTGATCGTGGCCTTGTACTTCTCCAGGTCGAGACGACCCACCATGGACGCGATCGGGTCGGCGGAGTCTGCGGCGACTGGCGCCTGCGCGTGCAGGGTGACGACAGACACCAGGCTCGTCGCGACGAGAGTCGTCGCGATCGTCAGCGCGAGGGCGCGGACCTTGGGAAGCGGAAGGCGGCTCATGGGGAATCGGGGGCGGGACGGGGTCGTGGGCGGCCGGCGTCGGAACGCGCGGAAATTCCGGGCGCGCACAGAGGCTCATCGCTGCGGGTGCGCGCGTGACTGGAGAATAACCGGCTCGGGCTCGGAGCGCCGACTCCGTCGCCAATCCGCTTGGGCTCCGAGTGCGCGATGCGTCCCGAATGGTCGATGCGCGGCAGGTCGGCGGGGCGCGAAAAGGACGAAGTGCCTCCCGGAGATCCAAACCAGCCACGGGTCTGCCATCGTGGATGACGCCGTAGGTTGCACGAGTAGATGGCAGCGTTGGCTGGACATCTCAGGTAAAGCCTGGATAAACCAACCACGATCGACCCCCCCCAAGGCGCCTGTTGCACAGGAGGAGTATTGATAGTGAATCCGCCAACCTCGACCTGCTCCGTTCGACGATATCCATACCTCTGCGGGCGTTCATGAACATCGTCATCTTTGGCGCGACCGGAATGATAGGACAAGCAGTGCTGCGCGAGGCGTTGCTCGACGTGGCGGTGACTCAGGTGCTGACCGTGGGGCGTACGATCACCGGACAACAGCACCCGAAACTGCGCGAGATTTCGCACGCCGATCTGTTTGACCTGGCGTCCATCGCGAACGAGTTCAGGGACGTGGACGCCACGCTCTTCTGCCTCGGCGTGTCCTCAGCCGGTATGAGCGAGGCAGCGTACAAGCGCGTCACCTACGACCTCACGGTGTCGGTGGCGCGCACGATGCTGGCCGCGCAGTCGAAGATGACGTTCGTCTACGTGTCGGGTGCCGGCACCGACCGCAGCGCGAAAGGGCGCGTCATGTGGGCGCGCGTGAAGGGCGCCACCGAAAACCAACTCCTCGGCATGGGCTTCAAGGCGGCTTACATGTTCCGCCCCGGGTTCATTCAGCCGATGCACGGCATCCGATCCAGAACGCCATCATACAATGTGATCTACGCCGTGCTTGGTCCGCTCTATCCGTTGCTCAAGGCCGTCGTGCCAGCGTTCATCACCAACACGGAAGTACTTGGCCGTGCGATGCTCAGAGTCGCGCGCGATGGTGCGGAGACGCGACTGATCGAGCAGCGTGACATCAATCGGCTGGGCGCGTGAGGAAACAGCATAACACAACAGCAACAGCGACTGTTTATCACGGATACGAACAGATTCAAACGGAAACGACAGGGATAAAGCAAAGACAAAATGAATGTTGTTCGAAGTATCCGTGTCGTTTCCTTTTATGATCCGTTGCTATCCGTGATAGTCAGTCGCTGTTGTCCCCACTACAACCCACCGCCCAATCGCCCCACCAACGGAAACGCCGACGACAGCAGTCCGGCGCACAACATCACGATGGCAGTCAGGAACGCCCACTTGATCGTGTAGCGTTGATGCTCGTCGAAGGCGACGTCCACCAGACCGACGAGCAGGTAGGTGGACGGCACGAGTGGGCTGAGCAGATGTACCGGCTGCCCGATGAGCGATGCGCGACCCATTTCGGCGGCGCTGATGCCGTACGCTGCGCCAGCCTTGGCGAGAATGGGGAGGACGCCAAAGTAGAAGGCGTCGTTGGAAATGAAGAAGGTGAATGGGATGCTGAGCAGCGCCGTGACCACCGACAGATACGGACCGAGTGCCGCGGGCACGATGGCGATGACACTGTCAGCCATGGCGTCCACCATCTTCGTGCCTGCCAGAATGCCGGTGAAGATGCCGGCGGCGAAGATCATGCCGGCCACCGCGAGCACGTTGCCGGCGTGCGTGGCCAACAGCGTCTTCTGCTCTTCGACACTCGGATAGTTGAGCAGCATCGCGATGGCGAAGCCGATCATGAACAGCACCGGCAGCGGCATGACGCCGGCCACGAGTGCGATCATCAATCCCGATGTGAGCAGCGCGTTGATGATCAGTCGGTTCGGTCGGCGCGTGGCGCTCTCCAGTGGCGAGTCTTCGGTGATGCGGTCGTCGGTGAGGGCGATGCCGACAATGGCGAGACGCGTCCGTTCACGAACGCCCAGCCGGTAGCTCACGTACAGCACCCACGCGGCGCCGGCGATCATGGCGGGAATGAGTGGAACGAAAATGTCCGACGAATCGACGTTGAGTGCGCTGGCGACGCGTGCCGTCGGTCCGCCCCACGGGAGGATGTTCATCACGCCGCCGCTCATCATCACGACGCACGCGAGTACGAGCGGTCGAATGCCGAGTCGTTTGTATAGTGGCAGCATCGCCGCGGTGGTGATCATGTATGTCGTCGAGCCATCACCATCGAGCGAGACGAGCAGCGCCAGCACCGCCGTGCCGACGACGATACGCACCGGATCGCCGTGCACGATGCGCACGAGGCGAATGACGAACGGTTCGAAGAGTCCGGCATCGATCATGATCGCGAAATAGAGAATCGCGAACATGAGCATCACGCCGGTTGGTGCGAGCTTCGTGACTCCGTCGAGCATCATGGGGCCGAGGGAGCCGGCAAAGCCGCCGATGATGCCGAACGCGACCGGGACGAGGATGAGCGCCGTGATCGGTGACAGGCGCTTGGTCATGATCAGCGCCATGAACACGATCACCATCGAAAAGGCGAGCGCGGTCAGCATCGATCACTCAAACGATAGCCTACGTGCGGAACGTCGCGACAAGTTGCATATCGAACCGTATCTCGTATGACCCGACGCAACGATTGAACGATCACGGCCGCGCCGGCGCGAGTGGCAGGACGATGTGCGACGGAAGGGCCGAACTGTGCGCGATGGTGATGTTGGAGGGCACCATGCGGCGATTCTTGCCCAGTGGTTCGCCGGTGTTGGGGTTCACATCGAAGCGCGGGAAGTTGCTGCTGGAGATGTCCACGCGGATGCGATGTCCCTTCTTGAAAACGTTGGCCGTGGGAAACGGCTCGATGGTGAACGGGTAGAAGCGGCCCGGTGTGAGCAACTCGGCGTGATCGCGTGTGGCACGATACCGACCGCGCACAATGGCGTCGGTGAGATTGAGATCGAAGCCGCCAGGCCACATCTCGCTGTGCGGATACACGTCGATCAGCTTCGCGGTGAAGTCGGTGTCGACGGTGCTGGCGGATGCGTGCAGCACGACCTTGATGGGGCCGATGACTGTCATGTCTTCAGCGAGCGGTTCAGTCTGAAAGACGACGACATCGGCGCGCGCACGCAGCGGCAGGTACGGTGGCTGCGACGGCGGAAAACGCGGGTCTTCGCGTTGATTGTACGCGCCGTCCTTCAAGCGTGCCGACGCACCGCCGCCGATGGTCGGTACCGGATCGCGCGGATCGAAGGTGTACGTGGTGGTCGAGGTCGCGCGGGTAGGCTTGCTCGTGGTGAGCGATCCGTCGGCGTGGAAGAAGTACGGCACGAAGCGCGTGCCCGGCAGCGGCCAACCGTCCGCATTACGCCAGTAGCCACCGTGAAACAATCTGTTGTCGGCGTCCTTGTGTCCATCGCCGGTGCCCATTACGAACACACGCACCGCGGCATCCGTCTCGGCGCCGGTATTCACACCCTTGAGGTAGTGATCAAACCAGCGCAGATGAAAGTCCGTGGCGAAGTTACTGATCGCCGCATCATCACCGAACGATACGTCGCCAGCGAAGGTGCGACTGTTGCCACTGTGCGTCCACGGTCCGACGAGCACACGCTGCGGCGTGCGCTTCAACTTGCTCAACTCAACAAAGTTCTTGAACGTGCCGGCGAGGAAGATGTCGTACCAGCCACCGATGTGGAGCATCGGAATGTCCGACGTCGCCGCGTAGTGCTCATCCCACGCCAGCATCGGATCCTTCCAGAAGCTGTTGTAGTTGGCGCGCTCGAAGAAATCCATATACCACCCTTCGTACTCGGGCACGGCCGACAATGGATTGAGTCCGCGTCGCAACGGCTGCACGGAATACCAATCCTCCACTTTCTCCTGCGCGAGTAGCGTCTTCACCGACTGCGTGCGCGCGTCGGCCAGCATCTGCGACCAGGCCCAGGTGAGTTGTCGACCCATTTCGTAGGCGCCGCGATAACGTACGCCGTGATCCCACGCGTTCGACATGCCGCCCATGTTGATGACGAGCGTCTTGAGTGACGGCGGATGCAGAATCGCCGCGCCGGCCTGCATGTGCGCATCGAACGATGTGCCCCACATGCCAACAGCGCCATTCGCGTACGGTTGCTTCGCCAACCATTCGATGGTGTCGTAGCCGTCGGTCGCGTCCTTCGGCTGCACCTTCATGAACACGCCCTCCGACTTGTAGCGGCCGCGAATATCCTGCAGTGCGACCACGTACCCGCGCTCGACGAAGAACGGCGCCTGCGGGGCGCGCAGCGTTTTGTCGTAGGGCGTGCGCACCAGCAGCACGGGAAACTTCTCGTTCAGCGGCACCCCATTGCGCGCCGGACGCCAGATGTCGGTCGCGAGTCTGGTGCCGTCGCGTGTGGTGATCATGACGTTGCGCTCGGCCAGCACCGCTTCATAGGAGCGCGACTGTGCAAGACATTCGCGGCCGATCGAGAGCAGAAGCAACAGTGATGGCACGGTAGAGCGCATAGGCATTCCTGAGTCGAAGACACGGCAGTGATGCGCGCAAATATGCGGGTCATCCCCGACGGCGGCGAGAATGGTCCCGGCCGCTCGGTCGGTGCCACATCCCGGAATAGCCATGCGGGAAATCCGTTCACGGGTGCGGGGCGTAGTCTCAGCACGACGACCTGTGACGTCGAACCGATGCTCCGCCAATTCACCGCGCGCCAGCCATGAGTCAGTCCAGCTTCGGAATCCCTCACACCAGTGCCGTGCGTCGTTTCGCTGGCGGCCTTCGATTGACCGCGAAACTCGGTGCCGCGTTCAGTACAGCCTTTATTGCCGCGCTCACCGCCGTCACGGTGGGCACGTCGGCTGCTGCACAGCAACTGCCGCCGGCCACGGCGCAGGACAGCAGCGCTGCGAGTGGCGCAGCGAAAGGAGCAGTGAGAGGGGCAGCGAAAGGAGCAGACAGCACGAAAGGCAATCGGCGCGTGCAGGGGCTCGATTCGCTGCGCATCATCGGCCGGTTCGAGAACCTCACAGGCATCGCCTCGACCGCATCGCAAGGACGCATCGGCGCGAGCGACCTGCGCGCGCGACCGCTCTCGCGTGAAGGAGAGCTGCTGGAAGCCGTGCCGGGCATGATCCTCACGCAGCACAGCGGCGACGGCAAAGCCAATCAGATGTTCGTGCGCGGCTTCAACCTCGATCATGGCACCGACTTCGCCACGCGCGTGGACGGGATGCCCGTGAACCTGCCGTCACACGCGCATGGGCAGGGCTACTCCGATCTCAACTTCCTCATCCCCGAGCTGGTGCAGTCGATCGACTACAGGCTCGGCGTCTATCACGCGGAGCTCGGTGACTTCGGCAGCGCTGGTGGCGCCAATTTCCAACTGCTGCGCAGGCTCGATCAGCCTTTTGCCGTCGCCAGCGGTGGCGCGTACGGCTTTGCGCGTCTCGTTGCCGCCGGATCGCAGCGCGTGGGCAACGGCGACCTGTTGGCCGGCGGTGAAGTGAAGGCGTACGACGGGCCGTGGAACATCGGCGAGCAGCTGCGCAAATACAGTGGCCTTACACGCTACTCGTGGCAGAAAGGATCATCGCGCTTCTCGCTGCTCGGCATGGCGTACAACAACCGCTGGCGTTCATCCGATCAGATTCCCCAGCGCGCGGTCGAAGCTGGACGCATCAATCGCTTTGGACAGATCGACAGCACCCTCGGCGGCGAGGCGGCGCGCTACAGTCTGTCGGGCGAATGGACGCGGGCGCGCGGCAGCACGCTCGACGAAGTGCAGCTGTACGGCATCACGTCGCGCTTCGATCTCCTGTCCAACTTCACCTACCTGCTCGATGACGACACCAACGGCGACCAGTTCAACCAGCACGAGCAGCGTCTCGTCACCGGCATCAACGCGAAGCGTCGCGTCGCCATGTCAGCGGGCGGTGTGCCGCAGCTCTTCACGATCGGCCTGCAGGGCCGCCTTGACCAGGTGAGCGATATCGGACTCTATCGAACACGCAGTCGCGCGCGTGTGAGTACGGTTCGCGAAGACGATGTGCGTCAACTCGGCGCTGGATTGTTTGTCGAGGCGGAGTCGCGCTGGAACACACGCTTTCGCTCGGTGCTTGGTGCGCGCCTGGATGGCTACCGCTTTCGCGTGATCGGTGACAACACGGCGAACTCCGGTTCGCGGTCGGCGGCCATCGCGAGTCCGAAGGCATCGTTTGTCTACACGCCGTCCGAACGAATCGAGATGTATGTCAGCGGTGGTCTGGGTTTTCACAGCAATGATGCGCGAGGGACGACGATCACGGTCGATCCGGTGAGCGGCGATCCGGTGCCGCGCGTCGATCCGCTGGTGCGCTCGCGCGGCGGCGAACTGGGGTTCCGTCTCACACCGGTGGAGGGATTCCGCTCGACGCTGGCGCTGTGGGCGTTAGGTCTCGACAGCGAGTTGCTGTTCATCGGCGATGGTGGGGCAACGGAAGCATCGGCCGGCAGTCGTCGCCGTGGGGTGACATGGGCCAACTTCTATCGCCCGCGTCCGGAGTTGTCGTTTGATACCGACGTGTCGTTTGCGCATGCACGCTTCACCGGCGTGGATGCGGGCCAGCGGAACATTCCGGGCGCACTCGAGAACGTCGTCGCGGCCGGCGTGACGTGGCAGGTGCCGGTGCGCGGCGTGTTCGCGGCGGCCCGTGTCCGACACTTTGGCGCCTATCCGTTGATCGAAGACAACAGCACACGCGCCACGCCAACGACGTTGCTCAACGCAGACGTTGGATACCAGTTCTCTTCACGCGTGCGTGTTCAGGTGACGCTGCTCAATGCGCTGAACGGACGCGCAAGCGACATCCAGTACTTCTACAACTCGCGGCTGCCGGGCGAGAACCCGGCCGGTGTCGGGGATGTGCACTTTCATCCTGTGGAGCCGAGGCAGTTGCGTCTCAGCTTCGGCTGGGGGATGTGAGTTGATGGGGGCGATCTCCGTGTCGCGAACGTGCGATCTCCACGGTCAGTTCGCTTCGCCCCCGACGGATATATCGTGATCGTGCAGTTGCGTGTGGTCGGGTTGCACCCGTTGCGAATCCTGTAGCCAACGCAACGTCAGCGTCAGAGCCTCCGACCATTGCGCAGCGTTGGTGAGATGACCAGCGCCGCGAAGTTCGTGGTGGCCGTGACGCGACAGTGCAGCAAAGCGTACCGACAACTCGCGATGAAGCGCGACGGTTGGCATCGGCGGCACGCTGACGTCGTGTTCGGCCGTGATGCTGAGCAGTGCGACAGCGCGGAACGTGCGTGTACCGGACCTGTCAGACGGGATCAGCATCGGCGGGTGGGACGGCGTAGTCACCCGACCGACGACGTCGCTCGAACCGGATGGTGCCTTCGTGCTCGCCCCGGCCAGCGAGTGAGAATCCGGCGCGCTCGAGCACGGCAACGGATGCGAGGTTCTCCGGTGTCGTGTGTGCGATGACGAGCGTCACTTGAGGCGTCTGCATCGCGTGCGCAGCAAGAGCGCGCACCGTCTCCGTCGCGTAGCCATGTCCTTGCCACTCGGGACACACCGAGTACCCGATCTCCACCACTCCGTCATCGGTGGGTCGGCCGAAGTAGCCGGCGCCCGCCACCACGGTGGCCGAGTGCTCGTGGTCCGACGCGCGCACCGCGTACCAGCCGTACCATCCCACGGCCGCCTCGCCTTCCGACTCCAGACGCTCCCGAAAGAACTGCTGCGCACCGCGATCGTACTCGCCCGGTGGCCAACTGTTTGGCACTTCCGCGCGAATGAGCTCGGCGAAGGTGGCGTTGCCCTCGAGCTCCGCCTGCAGGTGCGCGAGCGTTGCCGGCACGAGCACCAATCGTGCGGTGCGGAGGTTACCGGAGCTCGATGTCACCGTTCGGTCCTCGCAGGATAGCCACCAGCGCCGGTACATCGGCGTGGTCCACTCGCAAGTCAATGCCCAGCGCAACTAATGTGCGCGTTACGTATCCCGGATCGGGATGCTCGGCGCGCAACTCCACGATGGTGAGACCACTCGCCGCCGATGCCGCCGGATGCGGCGAGCTTTCCCAATCGATGAAGAATGGCGCGAGGCCATCGGCCAGCATGGCGCGCGGGCTCGTGTTGGTCCAGCGCAGTGTCACACCGTCAGGGCGTTCACGACTGCCTGCGGTGAGCTCACCAACGGCCACGCCATCGCTCGCGGCGCTCGCCTGAAATGTTTCGAGCGACGCGCCATGTGCGGCCCACGTCACCAGTCTCGGTGCATCGAGGGAATCGATGCCGAACCAGCGCGGCGCGGCGGGTGTCGGCTGCGACGAATCGGCGCCTGCAATCTCGAGATAGGAGCGAGGGCCCAGCGCGAGCAGCGCATTGCGCGTGCCCATCCCCACGTGCTGTCCACCGGTCGACGCGCGGACGCCGAATCGTTGTGCAAACTCCTCGATCGTGCGCTCGAGATCGGGGGTGGCATAGACGAGATGGTCGAGCACCTCCGTCGCAGATCGGGAGGGCGGCTTGGCAGTCATGTCACCAATTGTAACCACCTGTCGGCACCGTCCTCGACGCACCACCGCGCTCCACCTGCCGGCGCGCCTTGCCTATGCAGTGGCGCGGCCCCAGAATCGCCCTACCCCATTCTCAGCCCCGGAGTCCTCATGCGTCGTTCCCTGTTCGCAATCGCCGTTGTCGGCGCCCTCTCGCTCTCTCTCGCACCGTCGTCGCTTTCCGCGCAACGCGCGCTCAAGGTCTACATCTCGGTGGACATGGAAGGGATCAGTGGCCTCAATGGCGACAACCAGACGTCGGGCGCGGGCGCCGAGTATGGTCGTGCACGGAAATTGATGGTGGAAGATGCGAACGCCGCCATTCGTGGCGCCTTCGAGGGCGGCGCGACGGACGTGCTCGTCAACGATTCGCACGGCTCGCAGCGGAACCTGTTGCCGGAAGATCTCGATCCGCGGGCGCGCATGATCAGCCACAGCTTCAAGCGCCACGGCATGATGGAAGGGCTCGATGCGAGCTTCGATGCAGTCATCTTCGTGGGCTATCACGCCAAGGCCGACACGCCTCGCGGGCTCTTCGCACACACGGGTTCGGGCGTGGTGCGTGACCTGCAGGTGAACGGCAAGTCGGTAGGCGAAGGCGGCATGAACGCGATCCTGGCGCAGTGGTATGGCGTACCGGTGGTAATGGTCACGGGAGACGATGTCGCCGTCGAGCAGCAGAAGGAAACCGTGCCCGGCGTGCGCGGTGTCATCGTCAAGCGCGCCATCAACTCCCGTGCGGTCGAGCTCCGCCCCCTCGCCGACACACGACGCGAGATCCAGCTGGCCGCGAAGGAGAGCGTGGCCAGTGCAAAAAGGGGAACGCCGACGCGCGCCGCGCAGTACATCGTGCGTATGGAGTTCAAGGACCCCACCATTCCTGAAGTAGCGACGGCGTTTCGCGAGGTGCGTCTCGTCACACCATACGCCGTCGAGTTCACGCGTGACTCGATGCCCGATGCGTATCGTCTCATTCGCGTGCTCTATCGCTTCATCAATACCGATTGACGCAACGCTGTCGCACGGACGCATTCTGCACACGTTCATACAACACACCTTCACCACACCTCGACCATGAAGCTTCTCGTGGCGCTCCTCGCGTTGCAGCAGCCAACGCCAACACCGGAGATCGCGCGCATCGTCGTGTTGCCGGCCAGTCGCACCATGACCGCTGGCGATACGTTGCGACTGCGCGCGGAAGCGCGTGATGCGCAGGGAAATCTCATCCCCGGCGTGGTGTTCCGATATCGATTGGGGGGCGGCGCGCGATTCGAAGGCCGGGTCGATTCGCTTGGCCTCGTGACCGCGAGTTCGACGTCCATCCTGCCGGTCACGGTGACCGCAACGCTCGCCGGTGCGCGCCCGAAATTCGAAGTGATCGAAGTGCGTGCCGTACCCGGCCCCGCCGCGCAAATCGAGCTGTCGCCGACCATCGCCCGGCTGGTGACGGGACAGAGTCTCCGCGCGACGGGACGCGCCTTCTCCGCCACGGGAGACAAGCGCGCGGATCGCCTGCAGTGGAGCAGCAATAATCCGAAAGTCGCCACGGTGAATGACGCCGGGCTGGTGACGGCGGTTGGCGCAGGGAGCGCGACCATTCGCGCCACATCGGGCGCCGCCACGACGACGCTGCCTGTCACGGTGGTCGGAGGCGCCCTCGCCTCGCTCGCTCTGACGCCTGGTCATGTGGAAGCCCGTGCAGGTGATGTTCTGCGCTTCGCCGTCACCGCGAAAGACGCGACGGGCAAGACGGTCGCCGGACTCACGCCGACGTGGAGCTTCTCGCCCGGGCACGGACAGATCGACGAAGACGGCGCATTTGTTGGCTACGAAGCGGGCGAGTACACCGTCAACGCGACCTTCGGCGCGCGCAACGTGCAGTCCACCATCACCCTCGCCGAACGCGATGTGCGTCGCCCGCTGTCGTTGGTGGGACGCCTGCCGCGCACGCGCTTCACCACCGAAGAAGTGTGGATTCATCCGGACGGCAACCATGCGTATCTCGGGTCGGGCGGTGGCGGCGATGTGATGTATGCGATCGACATCAGCGATCCGGCGAATCCTGTCGTCACCGACTCCGTCGTTTCCAACACGCGACGCGTCAACGACGTGATGACCTTCCCCGATGGCAAGTTCCTCGTCTTCACGCGAGAAGGGGCGAGCGATCGCAGGAACGGCATCGTCATCTGCTCGCTCGAAGACCCGAAGCATCCGAAGCCGATCGCCGAGTTCACCGATGGAGTGACGGGCGGCGTGCATTCGGCGTTCGTGTACAAGCAGGACAAGTACGGCACGTTCATCTTCCTCACCAATGATGGTACCGGCGCACTGCACATCCTCGATGTGAACGATCCGTATCACCCGAAGGAAGTCGCGCGCTGGAAGACGGAGGGACGGCCGGATGCGGGGCGTTCGCTGCACGACATCGACCTGCGTGATGGATTGCTCTACGCGAGCTACTGGAACGACGGTCTGGTGGTGCTGGATGTCGGCAACGGCGTGAAAGGCGGTTCGCCGTCGAACCCGGTGATGGTCTCGCAGTACAAGTACGACCTGAACGCGCTGTACAAGCAGGTGGAAGTGGACGGTGGTCCTGGCTTCATTCGCGGCACGCACACGGCATGGCGTCATAAGAATTACGTCTTCATCGCCGACGAGGTGTTTCCCGCAGCGTCGCCCAAGGGCACGAAGGATGCGGCGGCTGGTCGTGCGTACGGACGATTGCAGGTGCTCGACGTGAGTGACATTGCGCATCCGAAGTCGGTCGCGTGGTACGAGCCCGAGTACGGCGGCGTGCACAACGTCTGGGTGGCCGGCGATACGCTGTACATGGGCGCATACAACGCCGGTTTCCGCGTGTTTGACATTACAGGCGAGTTGCGCGGTGATCTGCGCGCGCAGGGACGCGAGATCGGTCATCTCAACACCGCCGATATGGACGGCCATGTGAAGAACACGGCCATGACCTGGGGCGTGGTGGTGAATCCGAAGGATGGCCTCGCGTATGTGAACGACGACAACAACGGACTGTGGATCATCCGCATCGAGCCGAAACCAGTGGTAAAGGTCGTTCCGTGAGGCGTGTACGATGACCCATGGTGTTCGCGCCCTCGCGGCGATGGCACTGTTCACCATCGGGGCGGGTGCGCGCGTGCAGGCGCAATCGGCAGCGGCAAAACCAGTGGCGGCGAGACCGCTGGCGGCGAGACCGCTGGCGG
>Ga0163144_10006796_pt1 | contig 25168 bp, 20 predicted proteins | sample OliLak19BULKMAT1_FD_123175 | JGI IMG/M metagenome (GOLD analysis project Ga0163144, IMG submission 123175) | Freshwater microbial mat bacterial communities from Lake Vanda, McMurdo Dry Valleys, Antarctica - Oligotrophic Lake LV.19.BULKMAT1 | ecosystem: Environmental > Aquatic > Freshwater >... | reverse complement strand
CGGGCCAGCGTCCGGGCCAGCGTCCGGGCCAGCGTCCACGCTATCATCGTCGTCTTCATCAATGCTGCGGATCGACTCCTGCATGGACACACTGCTCGCGCTTTCTCCGGTTGATGGCCGCTACGCCGCAAGGCTCTCAGCGCTGCGCGAGCACCTGAGTGAGTTTGGCCTGATCCGGCAGCGCATCGCGGTGGAGATTGAGTGGCTGATCGCACTCGGCGACGAGCCCAAGCTCGGTGAGCTGATGAACTTCAACGCGCTGCAAAAAGCCAAGCTGCGCGGCCTGAAGCACGCTTTCGATCTTGAGGATGCGAAAACCGTCAAGACCATCGAAGCCAAAACCAACCACGACGTCAAAGCGGTTGAATACTGGGTCAAAGCAAAGCTGGATGCTGAAGACAGTCTTCAGCACGCGAAGGAGTTCGTGCATTTCGCGTTAACCAGCGAGGACGTCAATAACCTAGCCTATGCCTTGATGCTGCGCGCGGCGCGCGATGAAGTGGCGCTGCCCAAGCTGACGGCACTGCGCGCTGCACTTTCGGGCTTTGCGCACACCTATGCGACGCAACCCATGCTGGCCCGCACGCATGGGCAACCGGCAAGCCCCACCACCTTGGGCAAGGAGTTTGCCAACGTGGTGGCCCGCTTGCAGCGCCAAATGGAGCAGCTCAGGTCGCAGCCGATCCTGGGCAAGCTCAACGGCGCGACCGGCAATTTCAATGCCCATTGCGTGAGTTATCCCGAGGTTGATTGGCCGGCGCTGTCGGCGCGGGTCATTGCGCAGCTTGGTTTGACGGCGAATACGCTGACCACGCAAATCGAACCTCATGACTGGATTGCCGAGCTGTGCGACAACCTGCGCCGAATCGGGGTCATTCTGATCGACCTCAGCCGCGATATCTGGGCTTACATCAGCATCGGCTATTTCAAGCAGTCGACGGTGGCGGGCGAGGTGGGTTCTTCAACCATGCCGCACAAAGTGAATCCGATTGATTTCGAGAATGCGGAGGGGAATTTCGGGCTGGCGAACGCCCTGTTTGGCCATTTTTCGGAAAAGCTGCCGATCTCGCGCTGGCAGCGCGATCTCTCGGACTCCACCGTATTGCGCGCGCTTGGTACCGCCTTTGGCCATTTGCAGGTTGCTTTGGATTCGCTCATGAAGGGTCTGGGCAAACTTGAGCTTAATCGCGAGCTGATTGAGCGCGATCTGGCCGACACGCCCGAGGTCTTGGGTGAGGCGATTCAGACCGTGATGCGGCGCTATGGTCTGGCCAATCCTTATGAGCGGTTGAAAGCGCTGACGCGCGGCCAGGCTATGACGCAGGCCGCGCTGCACGGTTTTATCGCTCAGCTTGAACTTGCAGCCGACGTCAAGCAGCGCCTGCAGGCCATGACCCCGCGCGATTACATCGGGCTTGCCGCGGAACTGGCCGCGGAACTGGCAGGCACGCACGCGACGGCGGTGAATTGATGGTTGAGGCGTGCATCAAGGTGCAAAGCCTGGGGCCGCGCACAGCCTGGCTGCTGTTTGCTGCCGTGAGCGGACTGCTGCTGCTTTCCGGGATTCACCCGTTCGATCGTCTGACCTGGTTTATGGAGGTGATCTGGGTACTGGCCGCGCTCGGTTTGCTGCTCTGGCTGCACCCACGCTTTGCGCTCACTCGTCTGCTCTATGTTTTGATTGCGCTGCATGCCATTTTGCTGATCGTGGGCGGCCATTACACCTATGCGGAAGTGCCGCTTGGCCGCTGGTTTCAAGAGTGGTTTGGGCTTGCGCGCAATCACTACGATCGGCTGGGGCATTTTGCGCAGGGTGTTATCCCCGCGCTCCTCGCGCGCGAGCTGCTGCTGCGACATCACGTGGTGCGTCGCGGTGCCTGGTTGTTTTACCTTTGCGTGGCCTGCGCGCTGTCTTTCAGCGCATTCTTCGAAATGATCGAATGGTGGGCGGCTTTGGTGTATGGCGCACAGGCAGACGCATTCCTTGCCACCCAGGGCGATGTGTGGGACACGCAATGGGATATGTTCATGGCGCTTTGCGGGGCCGTTTCAGCGCAATGGCTGCTGGCGCGCCAGCACGATCGCGAGCTAGGCCGCACCGACCCTTAGCGCTCTGCACGCGCTACGCGCTGACGCGTCATGCCTGCGGTGGCTGAGTTGGCCTTTGCCTCAATACGCCAATCGCTGCGGTCCGCAGGCTCACCGCGTCCTGCGCGCGCTGCGGGATCAGCAGGGCGAGCGCCAACGGGTAGCAAACGGGTGCAAACCATCTGGCCCGGATCGGTGCACAATATTGGCTTCAGTGGTCGGATGGAGATCGGGGCATGCGGCTTCCTCATTCCGATGTTTGGCGCGCCCAATGGCGTTCGCTCAAGCAGCGGATGCAGCAGCACGATGAGCTTGGCAATCTGAGCATGCTGGCCAGTTTCACCGTCAGCGCCATACTTGCCATGGCCGTGCTGCGCTTGACGCGTGGCGAGTACAGCGTGGCCTTGCTTGATGCGGTGATCGCGGCCGGCATCTGTGCTGCGGTGCTGTACGCATGGCGCAGCGGCAATACGGCGCGCGCTGGCATGGCCCTGGTTGGCGTGCACAGCCTTGGCTGCGCGGCGGTAACGGTGCTTTTTGGCCATCATGGTTTGTATTGGATTTACCTTGTGGTGGTGACCAATTACTTCTTGATCACGCCGAACCGGGCATTCATCGCCGGCGGCATGTTGATTGCGCTTGCGTGCATGCGTCTGGATACGTTTCGGGACTCGATCGAGTTTGCCTCGTTCTTTAGCACGGTTGCTTTGGTCAGCGGCTTTACCTGGCTGTTTGCGCAGCGCACCGCCAAACATCGCAGCATGCTGGAACGCAAAGCAACTTATGACGCGCTGACCGAGGTGGGGAATCGACGCTTGATGGAGGTGGAGCTGGCGCTCGCTGCTGCAAGCCAAGCCCGCAATGAAGCGCAGTGCGCCATCGCGATGTTTGACCTCGACTTCTTCAAGGCGGTCAACGACAACTTCGGTCACGACGCAGGAGATCGCGTGTTGGTGCAGTTCGCACGCATTATCGAACGCCATACCCGACAACAGGATCGCCTGTTCCGCATGGGCGGTGAGGAGTTCGTGCTCCTGCTGACTGCCACCGACGCCACACGCGTATTGCGGGTTTGCGAAAAACTGAGGCAACAAGTGCACTTGGAATTGAAATCACCGGGCGGGGCACTGACGGTTTCAATCGGCGCCGCCGTGCTGCAGGCCAATGAGGGCTGGAGCACTTGGCTGGCGCGCGCCGACGCTGCGCTCTACGCCGCCAAGCGTGCGGGGCGAAACTGCACGGTGGTGGCTTCCAACGAAGCTTTGGCAAGCGCCGCGAGCTGAAAAATTGCGGGCGCCGTATCCCGCCGTATCCAGGGCATTGCGCGCCTGCCACTGCGTGATGCAGCCACTGCGTGATGCACCTCTAAAGCAGGCTGCAAGCCGGGAAGCCACGCATTTTTGGGACTAGACTGCGCGTTTGACGCTAAACTTTTTTCGTCAGCCGCCGCGCGAGTAACCCCGTGTGTAACGCAAAATACGACCGCTTGTTGCTGATCGGCGTGATGCTGATCCGCATGTTTGTGATCGGTGCTGGAATCACAGGCTCCGCCATGGCCGGTAGTGCAGATCTTTTGCACGATGCCGAGTTCGGAAGCAAGCCCAGTGAGATCGACGCCGCTCGCGTATTCGAGTTGAGCTCGTCGATGCGACACTTTCTGGAAGTTGAGATCGCCTCCGAGCTTGAAGTCAAAGGACGCGTGCGCGGCTTGTTTGACGCGCTCTATAGCCAGGGGCAGCTGAAGCTGAGCTATGACTCGGTGCGCACGGGAACCGCTGCAGAGACCTTTGCCGAAGGGCGCGGGAACTGTCTTTCGCTGGTGCTCATGACCGCGGCGCTGGCCAAAAAACTGGGCCTGATGGTGCTCTATCAGGAGCTGGAAACGGACCCAGCGGTTCTGCTGCGCGACGGCATTCTTTATTCGAGCGGGCACGTCAACGTGACCATCGGGCACAAACGACAGCGCTTTCGCTCCCGCGATCCGTTTGGGGATTTTCTCACGATTGATTTTGCGCGTGTGGACCCTAACGCGGGAGCCCAGCGAAGGCCTGTGCCGGAGCGCACCATCATGGCGATGTTTTTCAACAACCGCGCCGCAGAGGCGGTGGCCTTGGGAAAATTGTCCGAAGGTTATTGGTGGGCGCGCGAAGCGATGGCCACCGATAAACACTTTCTTGCCGCATTCAACACGCTGGCGGTGGTTTACCGAAGGAGCGGTTTCCCGCAGCATGCAGAGCAGGTTTTGAACGCCATACTCAAGCGCGACCCAAACAATGTTGCGGCCTGGACCAATCTGGTGGCGGTACGCCAGACGCTGGGAACAGCGCAGGCGCTTGCCGCGGCAAGCAAGCAGCTCAATCGCTTGCGACCCAATGAGCCCTATCACTTCTTCAAGCTGGGTATGCGCGCTATCGCAGAGCAGAACTTTGCCCTGGCACGGGACATGTTCCAACGTGAGGTCAGGCTGCAGCCCGGCAATCATGAATTTCAATACTGGCTTGCGGTTGCCTACGCCAATCTGGGCGCTCGAAGCAAGACGATTAGGCACCTCACGCAGGCAATGAAAACCAGTTTGACGCTCAAAGACCAGGGGATTTATGCGGCGAAGCTGGCCAAGATCGAGGCGTTGAACTGAGGGAACCTGAGGTTCTCCTGAGTTCTGGCTGGCCGAACTCCGCTGGCTATGGTTTCAGGAGCTTCCCTTTACTTCCGGATGAGCTTCACCTACCGTTGCCGCGTGGTTTCTGCGGACAGGGGATGTCATGCGGTGGTTATGGGTGATGGCAGGCGCTTTAGCGACCTCAAGCGCGTTTTCAGGACTGAATTTTTCGGCTGCGGATACTGCCGGTGATGCTGCGGCGAGCGATGTGGCGCAGGTCTACGAGACGCTTGTGGAAAGCACCAGCGAGTTCCAGGCTGCGCTTGAGCTGCATCGGATGGGTCGCGAAAGAGCGGGGAAGCGGCGCATGGACGCCGTCTTGGCGCAATTGACCCGCCAAGGGCAAGTCTGCGTTTCGCTGCCCGGCTGTGATGTTGCGCGCGTGTTTCGCGCTTTTCAGACGCTGGTGCGCCTGCAAACCTTGGCGCTGGACGTAGCGGCCGACGATCCTTTAGCTGGCATGGTTAACCGATCCCGCGAAGCACCGAGCGGGCAGCACGCACGGGACTTGCGCAAGCCGTCGAGTTTCCGCGGCAAGGCGCTCAAAGACGTGATCGTCCTGAATGGACCGGTGCGCGCATCGATCACCGATTGGCTGACCTGGATGCGTCCCCAGTTGATTGAGGCGTGGACCAACTACCAGTTTTTGCGCCACTTGATGTGGCCCAAGTACGAACAGGCGGGTCTGCCGGAAGCCCTGTTGTTTGGCATTCTGGCCAAAGAATCTGTCGGGCGCGTGCATTCCTACTCGCGTGCGGGGGCGGCTGGCCCTTTGCAGTTCATGCCGGCCACGGGCCGACGCTACGGACTTGCCGCGGACCCAAAATTTGATCTGCGCTTGGATCCCAAGGCCAGCACGCGCGCCAACGTTGAGTATTTGCTGGACGAACTATCCAGGCATGACAACGAGCTGGAGATGGCGCTGGCTGCCTACAACGGCGGCGAAGGGCGAGTAAGTCGTTTGGCCGCGAAGTTTCCTGGGCAGGATTTTTGGTCCGATCAGATCTATCTCGCGCTGCCTTCGGAAACCCGTGACTATGTGCCCAAGGTGCTGGCCGCGGCCTATCTGTTCGAGCATCCCGAAGAGTTCAATCTCAAGTTTCCCGAGCTGCCCAACAAGCCAGCATTGCTGAAGCTGGATCGCCCGCTTTCCTTGTCCGAGCTTGCGATCTGCGCTGGCCAGAATGGCCGACAGGACGGTTGGTTTCGCACCCTGCGCAACCTTAATCCCAGGCTCAAGCCTGAGCTGCGGCTGCGCGCGGGTACCGAACTGCGCGTCCCGGCTAAATTGATCGAAGGCTATGTCAGTCATTGCCACAATGCCGAGCTGATGGCGCGCGTGGCGGTGGCGCATGACGCGCGCTTCCCGGTAAGCCCAGCCCTAGTGCCTTACTTGGTGCAGAAGGGCGATACCTTAAGCCTGATTGCCGAGCGCAGCCGCTGCGCGGATATCGGCGACCTTGCAACGATCAATGCCATCGCTGCGCCGCGCTATGCGCTCAAGCCGGGACAAATGATCAAACTGCCAACCTGCACTTGATCCTCGACGCAAATCGGGCACATCGCGATCAAGCCATGACGCGAGTGTGCAATCTGACCTTGGGTTTGGTGCACAATCGCAGCCATCATGCGCAGGGAATCAAATCATGAGCAGCTTGGACTTCAACTCTTTCCTCAAGCTTATGGTGCACAAGAAAGCGTCCGATTTGTTCATCACCGCGGGCGTTCCGCCTTCCATGAAGGTGCACGGTCGCATTGCGCCCATCACCCAGCAAGTCTTAAGCCCGCAGCAGAGCCGTGACCTGGTGCTCAGCGTCATGGCGCCCTCACAGCGCGAAGAGTTTGAAAAGACGCACGAATGCAATTTCGCCATTTCGCTGCAGGGCGTAGGCCGATTTCGCGTCAGCTGCTTTTACCAGCGCAATCATGTCGGCATGGTACTGCGCCGGATTGAGACCAAGATTCCCAGCGTGGATGAGTTGAATCTGCCGCCCGTGGTCAAAACGCTGGCGATGACCAAGCGCGGCATGATCATTTTCGTTGGCGCAACCGGAACCGGTAAGTCAACTTCCTTGGCGGCGATGATTGGCTATCGCAACCTCAACTCGACCGGACACATCATAACCATCGAGGACCCGATCGAATTTGTGCACAAACACGAGGGCTGCATCGTCACCCAGCGTGAGGTTGGGATTGATACCGAGAGCTTTGATGCGGCACTCAAGAGCACGCTGCGGCAGGCGCCAGATGTGATTATGATCGGTGAGGTTCGGCATCGAGAGACCATGGACCACGCGATTGCGTTTTCCGAGACAGGGCATCTGTGCCTTTGCACCCTGCACGCCAACAATGCCAATCAGGCCATTGATCGCATTCTGCATTTCTTCCCTGACGATCGGCGCTCGCAGCTGCTGATGGATCTGTCGCTCAATCTCAAGGGCATCGTGGCGCAGCAGCTGATTCCAACGCCGGACGGCAAGGGACGCCGCGTTGCCATGGAAATCCTGCTTGGTACGCCCTTGGTTCAGGACTACATCCGCAAGGGAGAAATTCACAAGATTAAGGAAATCATGAAGGAATCCACCAACCTGGGCATGCGCACCTTCGATCAAAGTCTGTTTGAGCTCTATCAGGCGGGCGAGATTTCCTACGAAGACGCGCTGCGGCATGCCGACAGCACCAACGAAGTGCGTTTGCGCATCAAACTGAGTCAGGGCGGCGATGCCCACACGCTGTCGGCTGGCATGGACGGCGTGGAACTGCTGGAGACCTAGGAGCTCTCCCGGTCGCGGTCCGATTTGTGCGCCGCGCAAGATCTCAAACCGCCCAGAACGAGATTTCTCCCTTCGCTCGAAATGACGAAACCGATCGAAATGACGAAGCCGCCAACCGTCATTCTGCGCGGAGCCGTAAGGCGCAGTCGCAGAATCCACAGCTCCGGCTTTTGGCTTTCTTGCCGTTCAGTTTCTGGCAAACTTATGGACCCATTCTTCACACCTGTGAAGCTCTACTTTGGGCAAATAAACCATTCGGATGAGCTATGACAATCCTGATATTCATTGCAGGTTTGGTCGCCCTGGTTGCAGGCGCGGACCTCCTTGTGCGGGGCGCTTCACGCCTTGCGCTGGCGTTTGGAATCTCGCCCTTGGTGATCGGCTTGACCATCGTCGCATTCGGCACCAGCGCACCGGAAGTCGCGGTCAGCGTCGATGCGGTGTTGCTCGGCAAGGCTGATCTTGCGATCGGCAATGTGGTCGGCAGCAACATCTTCAACGTGCTGTTCATCCTCGGGCTTTCCGCCCTGATTACGCCATTGCTGGTCAATCCACAGCTGAACAAGCAGGAAGTGCCGGTGATGTTGGCGGTGTCCGTGCTCTTGCTAGCGCTGATTCTGGACGGCAACCTGAGCTTCTGGGACTGCGCGCTGATGTTCGCGCTGCTGATTGGCTACACCGGGTTTTTGGTGGTGCAGTCAAGACGCGCCACGGCGGCAGCGCAGGCGCTCGCCGAAGAGCATTTGCATCTCCCGCCGGGCAAGACCTGGGACAGTCATTGGGCGGTGCAAACCGGAATGATCATTGCCGGTCTGGCGCTGCTGGTGCTGGGTTCGAGTTGGCTTGTTTCCTCGGCCGTTACTTTTGCCAAGATCCTTGGCGTGAGTGATCTGGTGATCGGCTTAACCATCGTCGCGGCCGGGACGTCCATGCCTGAATTGGCCACTTCCATCATGGCGGCCATTCGCGGCGAGCGTGATATTGCGGTCGGAAATGTGGTGGGCAGCAATACCTTCAATATTCTCGGATCGCTGGGCCTTGCAGGGATGTTCGGCGGCGCGGCGGGATTGCAAATCTCGCCGTCGCTGATGCAGTTTGACATCTGGGTGATGTTGGCGGTCGCCGTTGCCTGCGTGCCGATTTTCCGCAGCGGCAGCGAAATCACGCGCGCTGAAGGTGCGCTGTTCTTTGGCTACTATCTGGCCTACACCAGCTATCTGGTCATGACTTCCCAGCACAGCGCATGGCTGCCTGGATATAGCTCACTCATGGCTTGGGTGGTGTTGCCGGTGACTGCGATGGGCCTGCTTTGGATGGCGATGCGCAGCTGGAATACCAGCGCCCCGGGCGCTCCGCAGCCATGACTTTGGCCCTGGTCGCCATGCTGCCGTTCTTGGCAGCTGGCGTACTGGCCTGCCTGCCTGACCGGTATCGACGCACCTCGGCATGGATTGCGGGTGTCGCGTCGCTATTGGCGTTTGTTCTGGTGCTGCAATTCGGGGCGCAGGTGCTGGCCGGCGAGATCCCGGGCGTTCGCTACAGCTTTCTGCCGGAATTGGGTCTCAACATCGGATTTCGGCTCGATGGTCTGGCCTTTGCATTCGCTCTGCTGATCCTCGGGATCGGCACGCTGGTGGTGCTTTACGGCGCCTACTACCTGAGCGCCGAAGATCCACCAGCGCGCTTCTTCAGCTTCCTGATGCTGTTTATGGGAGCCATGCTGGGCATTGTGCTCGCCGACAACTTGCTGCTGCTGCTGGTGTTCTGGGAGTTGACCAGCCTGTCTTCGTTTCTGCTCATTGGCTATTGGAGTCACCGCAGCGATGCCCGCGACGGCGCGCGCATGGCGCTTGCCATCACCGGTGCCGGCGGTTTGTGCCTGCTGGCCGGCATCTTGCTGATCGGTCACGTGGTGGGCAGCTTCGATCTGGATGTGGTGCTCGCATCCGGAGCGCTGATTAAAGCGAGCGCCTACTATCCGGTGATTCTGATCCTGGTGCTGCTGGGCTGCTTCACCAAGAGCGCGCAGTTTCCGTTTCATTTCTGGCTGCCGCACGCGATGGCGGCACCCACGCCAGTGTCCGCCTACTTGCATTCCGCGACCATGGTCAAAGCAGGGATCTTCCTGCTCGCAAGGATGTACCCAGCGCTCGGCGAGACCAGCCTTTGGTATCACATCGTCACCTTGACCGGCCTCACGACGCTTCTGGTTGGTGCCATTGCGGCGATCTTCAAACACGACCTGAAAGGCTTGCTGGCGTACTCGACGATCAGTCAACTTGGCTTGATCACGATGCTGTTTGGCTTGGACTCGCGTTTGGCGGTTGTCGCCGGCGTGTTCCACACTCTCAACCACGCGGTTTTCAAGGCCTCGCTGTTTATGGCCGCCGGTATCATCGAACATGAAACCGGCAGCCGCGACATGCGCCATCTGCATCTGGTCTGGCGCAAGATGCCGATTACCGGAGCCTTGGTGATCGTGGCCTGCGCCGCGATGGCAGGCGTGCCGCTCTTGAACGGATTTTTGTCGAAAGAGATGTTCTTCGCCGAATCGCTAGCAGTGCCGGCGCACTCGATATTCACTTGGCTCTTGCCGCTGGGTGCGACGCTGGCGGGCATCTGCTCAGTCACCTACAGCGTGCGCTTCATCCACGACGTGTTCTTCCACCGCGGCACCGCGACCGATATTCAGGCGCACGAACCGCCGCGCTTCATGCGCGTTCCGGTGGAGCTTTTGGTGGTGCTGTGTATCGCCGTGGGCGTGGTGCCTGCGCTCACCATTGGGCCGCTGCTGGCGGTCGCCGGTCAGGCCGCGCTTGGGCAGCCGCTGCCGGAATACACTTTGGCCATCTGGCACGGATTCAACATGCCGCTGCTGATGAGCGCAATCGCCCTGTTTGGCGGCGTTGCGCTGTATTTTGGGATCTGGCGCGTCACAGATCTGCACCAATACGTCGGCTCTGCATTCGGCGGGCGAGAGATTTTTGCCACGCTCTACCACCGCCTTGTGCGCGCCACAGGTGCGCTCACCCGGGTACTGGCAAACGGCTCTCTGCAGCGCTACCTATGCCTGCTCATCGTGATTGCCCTGTTGGCGCTGCTGGCGCCTTTCCTGCGCGGTGGAAAGCTGGATTTGGCGCCTTTGGCTGCTGGCAATACGCCCAGCGTCGCATTCACTCTGGTCTGGCTGATCGGCATCGTGTCGGCGTTTGCCACGGTCGCTTACTATCGCCAGCGTCTGATTGCTTTGGTGCTGCTGGGTGCGGTTGGTTTGGTGGTAAGCCTGTTGTTCGTGTATCTGTCGGCACCGGATTTGGCTATGACCCAGCTGCTGGTCGAGTCGGTCACCATCGTGCTGATGATGTTGGCCCTGCACTGGCTGCCGCGTGAAAGTCCGCCAGAGCGCGCGCCCTGGCGCAAGACGCGCGATGCAGCGCTGGCGATTTTGGCGGGTCTGATCGTGACCGTGATCGTGTATGCGGTGCTGACCCGGCCGTTTCCATCGATGTCGCAATATTTTCTTGACCAGTCGCTGCTTCTGGGCGGTGGCGCGAATGTGGTCAACGTGATCCTTGTCGACTTTCGTGCGTACGATACTTTGGGTGAGATCACCGTGCTGGGCATTGCGGGCGTGATTATCTATGCCCTGCTGCGTGGCTTCGGCAGCGGTGCGCAGGCAGGTTTGCCGGCGCAGGCGGCCACCGATTCCGTGCGGCCTTCCCTGCTGCTGATGCTGGTCTCGCGACTCCTGCTGCCGCTGGCGGTGCTGGTTTCGATCTACCTCTTTGTGCGTGGACACAATGCTCCCGGCGGCGGCTTTATTGCCGGCCTTGCGGTTGCTCTTGCGCTGATCTTGCAGTTTGTGGCTAACGGTCAGCGCTACGCCACCGCGCGTTTACCGGGCGATTTTCGCCCCTGGATTGCATCCGGCCTGCTGATTGCGGGATTGACCGGTGTGGCGAGCTTTTTCTTCGGCGCGCCCTTTCTGACCAGCACCTACGATTATCCGGACGTCCCGCTGCTGGGGCCGATTCCCTTGGCCAGCGCCGCGCTGTTTGATCTTGGGGTCTATCTAACGGTCATTGGTGCCCCCATGCTTGCACTCATGATGCTGGCGCAACTGCGTACCGCACGCACGGCTCCCTCGGAGGCTGAATGAGCGAGCTGATGCTGGCGCTGGCCGTGGGCGTGCTGAGCGGGACCGGTATCTACCTGATCCTGCGGCCGCGCAGCTTTGATCTGATCATCGGGCTGACCTTGCTCAGCTATTCGGTCAACGTGTTCATTTTTCTGATGGGGCGCGCGCGTCCGAACGCGGCGCCGATTCTTGAGAAAGGCGTCATGGTGACGCTGAATGAGGTTGCCGATCCGCTGCCTCAGGCTCTGGTTTTGACCGCCATCGTGATCAGCTTCGCGATGACCGCAGTGCTGCTGGTGATTGCTTTGCGATCGCGCGCGGCACAGGGCAATGATCACGTGGATGGTGCAGCTGGAGATGACTCGGATGCGCAGTCAGGTGGGAGCGCCCGATGAGTGCGCACCTGATGATTTTGCCGGTGGTCGTGCCGCTGCTTGTGGGTGCGCTCCTGCTTTGGGTGGAACCGCGCTATCCGCGTTTCGCGCGGTGGCTGTCGGGCGCATCGGTGCTGGCCTTGCTCGTGCTTGCCATGGTGTTGCTGCGGCAAGCCGATAGCGGTCAGGTCAGTGCCTATTTGCTCGGTAACTGGCAGGCGCCGTTCGGCATCGCACTGGCGCTTGACCGGCTAAGCGCGCTGATGCTGCTGCTGACCGCATCCGTGGCGACCCTTGCCTGGATCTATTCGCGGGCGCGGGAAGTCAAGCAGGGCGCCCACTTTGACGCCTTGTTCCAGTTTCAGCTGATGGGTTTGAACGGCGCGTTTCTGACCGCTGACGTGTTCAATCTGTTCGTTTTCTTCGAGGTGCTGTTGATCGCCAGCTATGGCCTGCTGCTGCACGGAGCGGATCGCGAGCGACTGAAGGCAGCGATGCACTATGTGGCGTTCAATGTCACCGGCTCGGCGCTGTTTCTGATCGCGGCCAGCCTACTTTACGGACTGACTGGCACGCTGAACATGGCAGACCTGGGCGCCAAGCTGGTGGCTTTGCCGGAGCAGAATCAGGCGCTGGCACAGGCGGCGTGTCTGCTGCTGGTGGTGGTTTTTGCGGTCAAGGCGGCGCTGTTGCCGCTCAACTTCTGGCTGCCGAGTACCTACGCTGCCGCAGCAGCCTCCGTTGCGGCCCTGTTCGCGATCATGACCAAGGTCGGCGTTTACGGCGTGGCGCGAATTGAAAGCCTCTGGTTTGGTCCGGACGGCGGGCATCTGTATGGTTTGCTGAGTGCCTGGTTGCCCGGCGTGGCGCTGTGCTCATTGTTTCTCGCGGCGTTGGCGGCGCTCTCAGCCACAGGTTTGCGCGCATTGGTCGCGCAGCTTGTGCTTGCTTCCGCCGGCATGCTTTTGTATGCGATCGGAGTGGGACAGATACAGGTCACGGCGGCAGGCCTGTTTTATATGGTGAATTCCACGCTCGCTACTTGCGGGCTGTTCCTGTTGGCCGAACGCGTGATGATGGCGCGCGGCAGCGATCAGGATCGGATTGGCAGCTCGCGCGCGCGCGCGCTGCCGGGGCAGCGCTTGGCGCTGCTGTACTTTGTGTTGGCCGTTGCTGTGGTCAGTATGCCGCCGCTGTCGGGATTCTTCGGCAAGCTCATGCTGCTCAAGGCCAGCATTGAGCTGCCGCACGCAGCCTGGTGGATCGGCGCGATTTTGCTCTCGAGTTTCCTGCTGCTGCTGGCCTTGGCGCGCGCTGGGATCGAGCTGTTTTGGAACCGCGAACGCTGTCCGCAGGGCAGCGTTGAGGTGCGCGTGAACGGACTTGGCGGCAGTCGCGGCCTTGCCTTGTGGCTATGTGCCGGCACCCTGATTGGAGTTGCGATGGCTGCTGCGCCGCTTGCGCGCTATACGCAAGCCACCGCAGAACAGCTTGCCGCGCCGGGCCAATACATCAACGCCGTGCTGTCGGCGCGCCCGGTGCCGGCAGCGCATGACGTGCGTTCGGAGCTGCGCGCACGCGAGGCAAGCGCAAAGGAGCCCCAGCCGTGATGCGCCATTTGCTTCCTGCGCCATTGATGTCGGCCCTGCTGCTGGCGATGTGGCTGATGTTGAACGGCACGCTGCACATTTCCCATGTCGCGCTTGGGCTGGCACTGGCAGTGGTGATTCCCTGGCTGACGGAGCCCATGCGCAGCGAACGGGCGCACCTGCGGCGGCCGATCGCAATCGTGCGCCTCGGTTTGATCGTGCTGTACGACATCGTGATCTCCAACATTGAAGTCGCGCGCCGCGTGCTGGGGCCCGAGTCGCGCATCAAGTCAGCTTTCATCTGGGTGCCGCTGGAGATCAAAGACAGCCACGGTATTGCCGCCCTGTCGGGCATCATCACCATGACGCCCGGTACGCTGACGGCTGATCTGACTGCGGATCGCAAGTTTCTCTTGGTGCATTGCTTCCATGTTGAAGACGTGGCCGCGGTGGTGCGAGGCATCAAGCAACGCTATGAAGCGCCTCTGATGGAGATCTTTCAATGACCGGCGGTGTGCTTGCTGTGCTGCTGCCATGGATCATCGCCGCCTTTGCGCTGGCCTTGACGATGAACTTGTGGCGGCTCTGGCGCGGCCCAAGTGCGGCTGACCGTATCCTTGCTCTGGATACGCTCTACATCAATGCGCTTGCCTTGGTGGTGGTGTACGGCATGCAGGTGCGCAGCAGCACTTATCTTGAGGCAGCGCTTTTGATTGCGATGCTTGGCTTTGTCGGGACGGTGGCGCTATGCAAGTTTGTGCTGCGAGGAGACATCGTGCAATGAACGAGCTGGCACCCGTGTGGGAATGGTTGATTGCCATTTTCCTGCTGATCGGAGCGGGCTTCGCCCTGGTGGGCTCCTATGCGCTGGCTTGCCTGCACGATTTCATGAAGCGCCTGCACGGACCCACCAAGGCCAGCACGCTGGGTGTGGGCGCGGTGCTGATCGCGTCGATCGCTTACTTTTTTTTGCTGGGCGAGCCAAGCTTCAAGGCACTGTTGATTACCTTGTTCCTGTTCCTGACCGCGCCGGTATCCGCGCAGATGCTGATGCAAGCAGCGCTCAAGTTGGATCCCAGCTTGCGCCCACCGGCGCCGCCAGTGAGCGCCACGCGGGCCGATCCGGCGGCGGCCAAGCCAGCAGCGGTCAAGCCAGCGGCGGAGTAGGCATGGCGCGCAGGCAAGCGAAAGCATGAAAGACTGCGCTGCGCTCCCCGCGCATCGGGGACTGGGCAATTGACAAAAATGAACGCTTTTCACGCCAACGAACACCGAGGTCGACCTTGAGTCAATCTGTCCCGAATGCCTCCAACGCCAATCCTGTTGCGCTTGAGGCGCAGCATCTGAGCAAGCGCGTGCGCTTGCCAGGAAGCGAATTGGCCAGCGAATTGTCCATTCTGGATGATGTGTCCATGCAGGTATTGACCGGCGAGGCCGTGGCCATCGTGGGCGCTTCGGGCTCGGGCAAGTCGACGCTGCTGTCCTTGCTGGCTGGCTTGGACGTGCCAAGCACGGGCACCGTGCTGCTGGCTGGCGCGCCGTTCTCTAGCCTCAGTGAGGACGGTAGGGCGCGCCTGCGCGCGCAGCAGATTGGCTTTGTGTTCCAGTCGTTTCAACTGCTGCCTTCGCTGACTGCGCTTGAGAACGTAATGCTGCCGTTGGAGCTCGGTGGTGCCCGGGATGCCGAAGCACCCGCGCGACATATTTTGGAACAGGTCGGGCTGGGCGCGCGTTTGCAGCATTATCCGCGCCAATTGTCCGGCGGAGAACAGCAGCGGGTTGCGCTTGCGCGCGCCTTCGTGACGCGCCCCAAAGTGCTGTTTGCCGATGAGCCCACCGGTAATCTGGACAGCACCACGGGCGCAGCCGTTGCCGATCTGCTGTTCGAGCTCAACGCGCAAAGCGGCACCACGCTGGTGCTGGTCACGCACGACGAGCGCTTGGCTGCGCGCTGCCACCGGCAGATCCGCTTGGCTGCAGGACGCTTGGAGTCATGACGTTGCCGCCTTGGTTCAAGCTGGCCTGGCTGCTCCTGCGGCGTGATCTGGCCTCCGGTGAGGTGCGCGTACTGCTGGCGGCCTTGCTGTTGGCGGTGACCGCCGTCACCACAGTGAGCTTCATCACCGATCGCGCCGAGCGCGCTTTTGCCTTGGAGGCCAATCGCCTGCTTGGCGGCGACGCCGTGCTGCGTGCCGACCAGCCGATCGCCCCAGAATTCCTTCAGCTGGCGCAAGCCCCAGGCCTGCAAAGCACGCAAACGGTGGGCTTTCTGAGCATGGTGCAGCACGCTGCTCGCTTCCGGCTCAGCGAGATCAAGGCCATGGCGCCGGGCTATCCCCTGCGCGGCGAAATCCGCATTCGAACCCGTCAGGGCGAGCAAACCGCAGACTCAGTCCCGGCAGAAACTGAGGTATGGCTTTCCCGGGCTGGCGCTCAGGCGCTTGGCGCAAAGCTTGGCGACCAACTGAAGGTTGGCACTGAGACGTTTGTGTTGAGCGCATTGGTGCTGCAAGAGCCGGATGCCGCGCTGGATTACTTCAACAGCGCGCCCAAGGTCTATCTGCATCTTGCTGCTTTGCCCGCCACAGGCTTGATCCAGGAAGGCAGTCGGGTGACCTATCGCCTGGTGGTTGCCGGACTGCCTGACGCCGTGCTCGCTTTTGAGCGGGCGGCGCGCAGCAAGCTGGAGCGTGGACAGCGGGTGGAAACCATCTCTGATGCGCGTCCGGAAATCCGCCGCGCACTGGAACGCGCGGACCGTTTCCTTGGGCTGGCCGCCATGCTGGCGGTCATTCTCGCCGCAGTCGCGGTCGCGATGGCGTCCCGTCGCCACACGGCGCGACATCTGGATGGTTGCGCCGTGATGCGCTGCCTGGGCGCCGAGCAAGCGACCATCGTGCGCTTATACGTCAGTCAGCTGCTGGTGCTTGGCCTGCTTGCGAGCGCGCTGGGCGTGCTCCTGGCGCTCATGCTGCAAAGCCTGGTCAGCGGGGTGTTGGCCCAGGTGCTTGGCATCGGGATCCCGGCTCCGGGCTGGCGGCCGGTGGCCACCGGGTTTGCGGTCGGCATGCTGGTGCTGCTCAGCTTTGCCGTCCCGCCGGTGCTTCGCTTACGCAACGTGCCCGCGCTGCGCGTGCTGCGGCGCGAGCTTGCAGTTGCCGAACCCGGCGCATGGCTGACTGGCGGCGTCGGTCTGGCAGGACTGGGCGCGCTGATGATCTGGCAATCCGGTTCTGTGCAGCTGGCCGGCATTGTCTTGGCGGGTGTTGCCGGCGCACTGGCCGTGCTGGCGGCGATTGCCTGGGGCCTGCTGGCGCTGCTGAGGCAGGTGCGTGGCCGCTTGCGCGGCGCGCTCCGCTATGGGCTGGCCAACGCCAGTCGACGCACCGGATCTGCCATTGCGCAGATCAGCGCGCTGGGGCTTGGCTTGATGGTCTTGTTGGTGCTCACGCTGGTGCGCACCGATCTGCTCTCGCGCTGGCAAAATGAGCTGCCACCCGACGCGCCGAACCGCTTTGTCATCAACGTACAGCCAGAGCAGGTCGAGCCGGTGCAGGCGTTTCTTAACCAGGCTGGCGTGGCGGGCGGTGCTTTGGTGCCGATGATTCGCGGTCGGCTGGTGGCGGTGAATGACCAGGCAGTGGACGCGCCAAGCTACGCCCTGCGCGGCGAGCGCGCGCAACGCCTAGCTGAGCGGGAGTTCAATCTGTCCGCCGCCAGTGCGCTGCCGCCCGACAACACAATTGTTGCCGGACGCTGGCAGAGCGGACCGGCTGATGAGCATCTGGTCTCGGTTGAGCAGGGATTGGCGCAGGCACTGGGGTGGAACCTGGGCGATCGCTTGCGCTTTGATATCGCCGGCCAGCCCTGGGAGGTCGAGATCGGCAGCCTGCGGCAAGTTCGCTGGGAGAATTTCCGTCCAAATTTCTTCGTGTTGGGTTCGCCGGAGTCGCTGCGCGACTATCCGGCCAGCTACATCACCAGTTTTCACCTTCCGGAAAGCCAGTCCGCACAAGCTGATGCGCTGGTGGAACGCTTTCCCAATCTCTCGGTGATCGATTTGCAATCGGTGTTGAATCAGATCAAATCGACGGCGGATCAGGTTTCCCGCGCCGTGGAATACGTCTTCTATTTCACCTTGCTGGCCGGCGTGCTGGTGTTGATTGCCGCGATCACTGCAACTCAAGACGAGCGATGGCTGGAAGGCAGCGTGATGCGAGTGCTGGGCGCCAATGCCAGTCAGCTGCGTTGGGCGCAGTTTGCCGAGTTTGCAGCGATCGGCACGCTGGCCGGACTTACGGCCGCGCTGGCCGCGAATGTGATCTCCGGCGTGATTGCCGTCCGCGTGTTTGATCTGCCATGGGTGCCTGATCTGCAGCTCGCCCTGATTGGAGGTGGCGTCGGCATGCTGGCCGTGGTGCTAACCGGGATGCTTGCCACGCGCCGGGTGCTCACCACGCCGCCTTCCGAAGTGCTGCGCAGCCTGCAGGGCTAGGCCGCCAGCTCTCGGCGTCAGTTTGCTCCGATAAGGGCTCGATTGATCGCGTCCGGTCGTCGCCGCCCGATGCGACCCGCGTGGTTTGAGATCTCGCCCAACGATCGAGATGACAAGCAATAACGCCGTGGCGCATGCAATCTCGCCTAGGCAGTTGCGGTCAAAACCTCGGCCCGGGCATGCCCAAGGTACGCACGAATTCCCGCGTGGACGGCGTACAGCACCGGAATCATCAGCATCGCGATCAGCACCTTGTAAAGGAAATTCATGCTTCCGATCGCCAGCCAGCGGTCGATCGGCCAGTGCGCTGGACCCAGCACAAACGCGATGTAAAGCACCAGATAGCTATCCAGCAGCTGGCCAATCACCGTTGAAACCGTGGCGCGCAGCCAGAGCAGGCGCGAACCGGTGCGCGCGCGCAGCGCCCGGAAAATCTTGATGTCGATGACCTGGCTGGCCAAAAACGCGGTGACTGACCCTGCAATTGACCACACGCCCATCGAAAACACCGCGGAGTAAGCGGCCTGCATGTCTGGCACGGATGCTGAGCCGGAAGATCCTGGCCACCAGTCGGCGGGTGATAGCGCAATGGCCACCGCGACCACCAAGCTGACGTAAACAATCAAGGCCGCCGTCAACCAGGACAAAAAGCGCACCCCGCGCACGCCAAAGTACTCGTTGATGATATCGGTCAGCACGAATACCGCAGGCCACAGCAGCACGCCCGCGGTGAGATCCAGTTTCAGCGCCTGGCCGAACAGATCGAAGCTGATGGGCGGCAATCCGAGCGAAGGCCCAAGCGCAAAAATCTTCAGGCCGATCAGATTGGCCGTTACAGCGTGCGTTACGAAAAGTGCCGCCAGCACCAGGTAAAGCCGCTGCTCGCGCGCGTCAGAGTGAAAGCTCATCGCAGGGTTCCTGGGCTAGTGCGGTCCTTGGCACGCGACTTTATTCGCATCGGCAGCTTGGTTTACAGGTCTTTGAGGAAAGTGCGCTGGGGCTGGACCACACCAGAACTCACTCCGAGCGCAATCTGGGTGACATTGACTACGCAGTTTCTTGTTGCGGCCTTGATTGCCTCAGATGCCGCGTCTGCCAGCGCATGGATGACGCCGGCCCATGACATCGGCCATGACAGCGGCCCATGATATCGGCCAACGACATCGGCCAATGACACGCAGGCCGCCGGAACGCGACCGATCACTTAGTTAGGCTTCGCCGACCGCACGAGATGAAGCGCGCCCCTACCGGACAGCACTATCGTGTGGCCCGCCGCTTGTTGGGTTTAAGTTTCAACCGTCGGCCCTGAGCATGCCGCCCGGGCCGCTGTATCGAGGTAGCGATCAGTCAAGGTCGAGGAAGCTGCGCAGCTGTTCGGAGCGGCTGGGATGACGCAGCTTGCGCAGCGCCTTGGCTTCGATCTGGCGGATGCGTTCGCGCGTCACGTCGAACTGCTTGCCCACTTCTTCCAAAGTGTGGTCGGTCACCAGATCAATGCCGAAGCGCATACGCAGCACTTTCGCTTCGCGCGGCGTGAGCCCCGCAAGCACGTCGTTTACGGTTTCCTGAAGCCCGGTGTTGGTGGCTGTTTCCATCGGCGACAATACATTGGTATCTTCGATGAAATCACCCAGGTGCGAGTCTTCATCGTCCCCAATGGGCGTTTCCATCGAAATCGGTTCTTTTGCGATCTTGAGCACCTTGCGGATCTTGTCCTCAGGCATTTCCATCTTGCGCGCCAACTCTTCCGGGGTTGGCTCGCGACCCATCTCCTGCAGCATCTGGCGTGAGATGCGATTGAGCTTATTGATGGTTTCGATCATGTGCACCGGAATGCGAATGGTGCGCGCCTGGTCGGCAATTGAGCGCGTGATCGCCTGGCGAATCCACCAGGTGGCATAAGTGGAGAACTTGTAACCACGGCGGTATTCAAACTTGTCGACCGCCTTCATCAAGCCGATGTTGCCTTCCTGGATCAGATCAAGGAACTGCAAGCCGCGGTTGGTGTATTTCTTTGCGATCGAAATCACCAGGCGCAGATTGGCTTCCACCATCTCCTTCTTGGCCCGCTGTGCTTTGGCTTCACCAATCGACACTGAGCGGTTGATTTCTTTAATGTCTCGCGCATTCACGTTGAGTGATTTCTCGAGCGCTTCGCGTCGCTGCATTTCCTCGATCACGTCATCGCGCACGCGCTTGAGCGCCAGGGACCATTTCTGACGCGCATCAATCTGCTCGTCGATCCAGCCGATATCGTTCTCGCGCCCAATGAATGCACGCACAAAAATTTGCTGCGGCATCTTGGCGCGGTTGACCACGATGTCGCGGATCAGACGTTCGTGAAGACGCAGTTGGTTGACCACTTCGCGCAGCTTGCGGGTACAGCTGTCGATCATGATCACCGGCAGCTTGAGCTTCATGAACTCTTCGCTCAGCTGCTCGCGCACGCCGGTGGTTCGCTCGTCTTCATTGCCGTGATCGCGCTGTGCTTCCTGGAATTGCCCGTAGTAGCTGCGCAGCAGATCCATCCGGCGTCTGACTTCTTCCTGGTCAGGACCGGTGTCGCCGGGCGCGGTCTCTTCTTCTTCTTCCTTGCCTTCTTCTTCCTTGATCACGGCGACTGGCGGGTCACCGGCTTCTTCGTCGCCCTCAACGCCTTCAGCGGCTTCCGCGACTTCCGCGACTGCCAGCACAATTTCCGGGATCACCGGTGCCGGCGGTTCAATGTCATTGAAGCCAATCACCACTTCGCTCAAGCGCTTCTTGGCATCGAGGAATAGCTCGTAATCGCCCACCAGAATGTGGGTCGACCAGGGAAACGTGCTGAGTGCGTTCTGCACCTGCAGCAAGCCGTCTTCAATGCGCTTGGCGATGGCAATCTCGCCCTCGCGGGTCAGCAGCTCAACGGTGCCCATTTCACGCATATACATGCGTACCGGGTCGGTGGTGCGGCCAACTTCGCTCTCGACCGCCTGCATCGCCTGCACGGCTTCTTCGGTTTCCTGCTCATCCGCAACCGGCTGCGGCGTTTGTTGCACGATTGCAGCTGCAGGACCCGCAGGCGCTTCGTCATGCACTTCAATGCCCATGTCATTGATCATGGAGATGATGTCTTCGATCTGTTCAGGATCGACGGCAACATCATCGGGCAAATGATCGTTGACTTCGGCGTAGGTGAGGTATCCTTGCTCCTTGCCCTTGGCGATCAGCAGGCGCAAGTCGGTAATCGGCTCGCTCTGTACAGCGCTAGTCTGGTCAGGATTCTCAATCGGGTCAGGCACGGCAGACACCAAGGGTTGGCTCAAGAGAACTTCATATGATAGCCGCCGCTTGCGAGACTCGCCAAGGCGGCTTCGGGTGGCGGTTCAGCTCGGCAGGCACGCTGGCCCACTTTGCGGCTGTCGCTTGGGTTAAAAGTGCGGCTTCTCAGGCGCCAGTCGATAGCGTTCAACCGCGGCCAAAATCTCTGCGCGCGCCTCCTCCGCGCCCACATAGCCTTCCAGATTGACCCACTTTCCCTTTTCCAAATCCTTGTAGTGCTTGAAGAAGTGTGCGATCTGATCAAGCAGCATCGCAGGCAGTTGGCGAACCGAATCGACTTGGCCGTAGAGCTCCGTGACCTTGCTGTGCGGCACCGCGATCAGCTTGCTGTCTTCGCCGGCATCGTCAGTCATCTTAAGCATGCCAACCGGTCGGCAGCGGATCACTGAGCCGGGAATCAGCGGCACAGGCATCACCACCAGGACGTCGACTGGATCGCCGTCGCCGCAAAGCGTGTTCGGAACATAGCCGTAATTGCAGGGATAGCGCATTGCAGTGGAGAGCATCCGGTCGACGAAAATCGCCCCGGTTTCCTTATCCACTTCATATTTCACCGCTTCGCTGTTGAGCGGGATCTCAATGATCACGTTGATATCGAAGGGCACATCTCGACCACTTTTGACGCGTTCCAGACCCACAGACTCCTCCTTGCTCGATAAGACCGACGTGCTCGTTCCGGCGACGCAATGCTGCGACCGGCGGCACGGCAGAGCATCTTAGTCGAGATGACAGGCGGACGTTGTTAGAGCGCCGGGTCGCATGCTCCCGGGGCTACGCGCCACAACAGCCAGCCCGCCGTCGCCTGCACGCATCCGGCTCAATCAATGTCCGGAACGCTTCGCCATTCTCGAATCACCACTCTGACGCGGTTTTTGCCGCTGCTGGCCTGCATCTTGAGCGGCACTGGCAGCACTGAATCATCCTGCCAACGCTGGTATTCGACCAGCCATCCGCTTTGCCTCAGCTGCAGCAAGCGGCCGTCCTGCGCAAACTTCAGCCGCGCTTGGGCGCCGGGCGCGCGGGTGGCTCGAATCCAATAGCGCAATTCGGCCACGGGTACGCGCCAACCGGTCGCTTCCAATAGCAATTGTTCGGCATTGAAGCCGGTGCGCACCTGGCCCTCAGCATCCACCAGCTCAACCGCGCCTTCGCGGCCACGCAGCGCATAGCGCTTGCCCGTGATGCTCACCTCAAGCGTGAAATCAAAGCGCTGGTCCTCTTGCTCCCAAACGAACTGCGCGCTGCCAGCGTCCTTTCCATTGCTCACGCCGATGCGCCCGCGCAGAGAAAAATTGGGCTGCGCAAAGCTTGCGGATTCGTAGCGCGACAGCCGCTGCTCGGCGGCCTGCTCAAACGCCGGATCTCCGCTCATCGCCCTGGGCCGGGTTGCGCATCCTGCGAGCGTGAGCAGGACACCTGCGATCAGCAGCGCGCGCGCGCATGCACCGGCGCCGTCCTGATGCGTGGCGATTGGCGATGCAGCCACGCTCATGGGCGCTCTGCTTGCAGATCAGGCGCCAAGCGCTGGATGGTTTCCAACAGCACCTCGTGGCTTGGTTGCTCGCGCAACGCCGAAGCCCAGATCTTGCGCGCTGCCTGCTTGCGCTTCAGTTGCCAAAGCACCTCGCCAAGGTGGGCGGCGATTTCGGCGTCTTTGCTCAGGGCATAGGCCGATTGCAGGACCGGTAGCGCTTTTTCCGGGTCGCCGCGCCGATAGTGCAGCCAGCCAAGACTATCCAATATGGCCGGATCCGTTGGACTCAAAGCGGCTGCCGCTTCAATCATCGGCCCCGCTTCGTCCAGGCGGTCGCTCAGCGTCAGCAGCGTATAACCCAAGGCGTTCATGGCCGGGACATTGCGTGGTGATACCCGCAGTACCCGGCGCAGATCTGCTTCTGCAGGTGCGAGCTGCTTGTTTGCAGCGAAGTGAAGCGCGCGCGCATAGAGTACGTCCACGTCGTCCGGATAAGCCTCCAATGCGCGGGTCAAAGTTTCGGTGGCGCGCTCGATATCTTTGGCCTTGGCGTCCAGCTCGGCCTCAAGCATGAAAGCCGCATGCGCTTGCTCAACCCCACTGTCCTGAAGCGCGCGCAACACCAGCCGCGCTGCTTGTGGATCGGTCTCAAAACTGAGCACCGCAATGCGCAGGCTCGCATCGTGGATCTGTGGTTCCTGATTTACCTCGCGGTAGTAAGCGAGCGCATCGCGCGGCTTTTGCTGCAACTCAGCCAGCTGTCCGAGCAGATAAGCGCGCTCGCTACCTGCGATGGTCCGGTCACGCTCGATCTGACGGCTAAGCGCCCGATATTCGCTCTTCTTGCCTTCGCTCACGGCCAGCGAAAGCGCAACTGCGTAAAGCCTGGAATCGCTCTGCGGCGCCTCACGCAGCACTTTCCGGACCCGATCCAGCTGCTTGGTTTGCGCCAGCAGCTGCACGAAGGAGATGCGCAAGCTCACGTTCGCGGAGTCCAGCTTGAGTGCCGCTTCATAGTCCGAAGTGGCATCGTCGGTGCGCTTTTCTGACAGTGCCACCGCGGCGCGCCATAAATGCGCCCGACTCGAGTCTGGATGCTTGGCGAGTGAGGATTCGGCAAGCTCTTTTGCGAGCGCAATATCCTTCCAGCGCAGCGCCATCGCTACCGGACTGCTTTCGCTCGGGCGCAGTGTTTGCCAGCCAGGGTCGGCCTGCAGCGCACGCAGCAGACTCAATCCGCGTTTGCGCGGCGCCCCTCTAAGCGCTTCTAGTGCCAGCGCGGAATGCTCTGGATCGCGCAGCAGTTCCCGCAAGCGCACCAGTGCGGCTTTGGACCGCTTGGCTTGGATCAATGCCGCTGCTTGCAGCTGTTTTGCGCCGGCCGCCTGCGGATCCCGTTTGGCCCAGAGTCCGGCCATCTCGGCTGCCAGCACGGCCTGCTGCGTGTGCAGGGCGATGCGCGCAGCGCGCTCGGCGAAGTCCGCGCGCTCGACGCGTCGAGCCGCGCTGGCGTATAGCTCAGCCGCACGCCAATAGTCCTCGTCAAGCAGGGCAAGTTCGGCGCCAAGCACATCGGCAAGCGGATCTTTGGGCGCCGCGTGCGCGATTACAGCCGGCCCAGCCTGCTTGGGAACTGACTGAACCGGACCCTGAGTTGCGATCGATGAGGTGGCCAAAATCAGGGGAAGCAGTAGTGAGTTGAACGGCAAAGGGTGCAATCCAGAGTAAACTCGGGGCGTCTATTGTATGGCCAGACATTCCGACCATGAATCTGTTCACGGTGGGCGTGAACCATCTCACTGCCCCACTTGACGTGCGCAGTCGCTTCGCGATCGCGCCTGCACTCACGCTGCGCGCGCTTGATGAGCTCAAGCGCACTACGGGCGTGCGCGCGGCAGCCATATTGTCAACCTGCAATCGCACCGAACTTTTTCTCAGCGGCGTCGTCGACCAAGGCGAAAGCGCGCTCAATTGGCTGCATCGTTTTCAGGGTCTGGAACAGCGTTTCGACAACATGTTCTATCGGCACCAGGATCAGCATGCGGTGCGTCACGTGTTCCGGGTGGCTGCCGGGCTGGATTCCATGGTGCTGGGCGAGCCGCAGATCTTGGGTCAGCTCAAGCACTCGTATCGTCTTGCGCAAGACGCCGCAAGCCTGGCGCATCCGCTCGAGCAATTGCTGCAGAAAAGCTTCTCTGTAGCCAAGGAAGTGCGCTTTGAGACCGGCCTTGGGCGCAGTCCGATCAGCGTCGCATT
>Ga0163144_10006795_pt1 | contig 25169 bp, 22 predicted proteins | sample OliLak19BULKMAT1_FD_123175 | JGI IMG/M metagenome (GOLD analysis project Ga0163144, IMG submission 123175) | Freshwater microbial mat bacterial communities from Lake Vanda, McMurdo Dry Valleys, Antarctica - Oligotrophic Lake LV.19.BULKMAT1 | ecosystem: Environmental > Aquatic > Freshwater >... | reverse complement strand
TTTTTACCGCAATAAGCAGCCCTAAATCCCTGCACTGATTTCAAAATCAAGAGCCATGCGGTCAATTGTATTTGGCTTGATAATATCCTCTACATACTTGAGGTGAATAGCGTCATCGCGATAAAGAGCCAGCCTCTCCATGCTCTCCAAGTCTAGTGAGAGGAAAAATTGCCAAGGGCTTTTCTGGTCGGCATTTTTACCGACCCTTAAATTGCTCACGCCCTGGATTTTTAGAAGCCTAATACGGGTTTCGATAATCATCTCTTCGACTTTATCAGGGCTGGTATTCTCTTTAATTTTAAAAAATACAACATGGTGAATCATAGACAATACCCTTTTAAAAAAAAATTATAAAATCCAGAGATCAAGCTCTCATGGCAGAATCAAGGACATCATTTTCATCATTATCCTGCTGATTCTGTTTCTTGAAATCCACTTTTTGCACACTCTTGATATTCACATACCCATTGATGGCCGCCCCGGGCTCTGCATCCACGGCTCCAGCAACGATATCACCGTCGATTTGCGCTGATGCAGCCAAATAAATACGACCCTCGACAATCATTTTACCTTTTACTTTACCGTAGATCTCCGCATTTTTAACTTCCATCATGCGGTCAACATGGAAAGTCGCCCCCTCTAAGACTTTAAGGGTTTGGGCTTTTAAATGTCCGAAAAATGTCGCCGACGGATGCAGCTCAAAAACACCTTCACAGGAAATATCCTTTGTTGAGACCTTCCCCCGTATGTCAGCCGAACCCACTGCCACTTTCTCCCCCACCAGACGACCTTTCACCCCGACATAGAGATGGCCTTTGGTTTCAATATTGCGCGCGCATATCCCCTCCACACTGTAATCATTCATATCAATATTATGACCACAGTGAAAACAAATGGCTGAAAGTTGTTTATCAGAGACCTCGAGTTGTTGGTGGCAAGCAAAACACTCTACACTACGTTTTTCATTTTTTTTCGCGCGCTTGTGGTGTGGCTCGACCCGGAGGGCGGAGCTTGGCTTAAAATAGCCGCCACAACCTTTACAAACTGTGGAGATACAATCCTTCGGCTCCGACTGATGTGCCCCGCAATGAGGGCATATCACGTCGATTGCTTTTTTTGAACGCCAGAAGAAAAGATCAACCATTGTTTGTGCGCTTAGTTACAAGTAATCTTTATTTACCCGTAGCAGGTGTGGCAAATACGGACTTCCTGTCTTGTTCAGAATTTCCACTTGTCCCACCTGAAGGTTTGATGCCGCCAAGTGCACCTTTATTGGGCGTGACTTCGGATTTACCGACAATTGTAGCACCCTCTTCAATGACCAAACGGGTGGCTTTAATGTCGCCGAGAAGTTGGGCTTTGGCTTTTAATTCCGCACGCTCTGTGACGGTAATATTTCCATTGACTTTGCCCATGACGATAACAGACTTGGTTTTGATCTCACCTGTCACTACAGCATTTTCAGCAATAGTCAGGAGACCCGCTTCGGAGATGATTTCTCCTTCCACCTTTCCGTCCAAGGTCAGGTCAGCAGCGAACTTGATTGTTCCTTTAATTTCAATATCAGTCGCAAGATAATTTTTGTTCAATTCGGGAGGCATAAATTTAGATTTTCCTTTGAGTAATTTTCTAGCATTTTTGTTAATTCACTTTGAACCATGTGTCAAGGTGATAAAGCCCTAAATCTCAAACTCTTAAACAATATTTTTCTCTTTACATGTAAAAAGTTGTAAAAGTTTCCTAAAATGGCTAATATTTCGACATGTCTAACCCAAAGCGGGCTGCACAAGCTGCAAAAATCATTGCGACCCCACAAAATTACAAGGTTTGTGAGGGCTGCGAGTCTATTGTAGGTGAAAGTGCGGCTTTCTGCCCAAATTGTAATGGTTACCGTTTTGACTCCGCTGCCGACAGGGTCGTAGCCCAAGCAAAATTACTCGCCACCCGTGACCGCACCTCGGTTCTCTTAAGCGACTTGGACTGATTTTTGCCGCCGTGTGGAAAATTGAATTTCATTCCCATTGTAACGAAGACCCGAAAGATTACATATCCTATTCGGCTGAAGATCTTATTAACGTTTGTATCTCCCACGGTTACCACGGTCTCGCTATTACCATGCACGGTTCATTACTGACCCGGCAGGCCGCTTACGATTATGCTCGGAGTAAAAATTTCCTACTGATTCCTGGAATCGAGAAGTGGATCGAAGGCAAAGAAGTCCTGCTCTATAACGTCACGGAGCAGGAAGTCTCCGGAAAAATGGATTTTAATGCCCTGCGCAATTTGCGTGAAAAAAGGGGAAATGAAATTTTCGTGATGGCACCCCATCCTTACTTTCCGGGGAAACAATGCCTCCACCACAAACTCACTGATCATATCGACCTCTTCGACGCTATCGAACACTGTAATTTTTATTTAAGCCCGCTTAATTTTAACCGTAAAGCCGTGCGAGTGGCCCGGCGATACAATAAACCCATCGTCGCAACCGGTGACATCCACCATCTGCCAAACCTTAACCGGAGCTATTGCCTTGTTGATTCCCCGGAACTTTCCATCCCCTCCATTTTTAATTCCCTCCGTGAAAATAAAATCACTAATACCCACCGCCCTATCCATGTGCATGAGTTAACCGCCGGAATCACCGGAATGATCCACGATAAAATCCGGCGTGTGCTGGGTGTTCCTAACCATTAAAACAATACTTGATCCGTTTCCCATGGCCTCCTTGAAAACATCCCCTATCATCCGTGTCCTCTCCTATGCAAAAGGTCACAAACGAATGGTCGTCTTGACCCTTTTTTGCGCCCTGACCACGACCGTGATGGGTTTTGTCTATCCTAATGTCACGGAGATCATGATCGACCGTGTCATCCGTGCAAAAGAATATCACTTATTCATCCCGATCCTTGCCGCAGCCTTCGGCGCCTTTCTCCTCAGTGACATCATGAACGGACTGAGGATTATTTTTAATAACACTCTGGAACAACGCATCGCCGCCGATTTGCGCTTAGACCTTTATGCGAAGCTCCAGAAATTCTCCGTGAAATATTTTGACGAGCGCAGCACCGGCCAGATCATGACCAGGATGCAAGATGACGTCGTTAATCTCGAACGCGTCCTGGTCGATGGGACCGAACAAGGATTAGTCCTCGCTCTCCAGATACTCGGGGTCGGGGCCATGCTTTTCCTGACTAACTGGACATTAGCCCTCTACGCCATGATCCCCATGCCTTTTCTGGCGCTCGCTGTGGCATGGTATACAAAACGGGCCCATAAGCTTTACTCGCTCAACGCCAAAAAACGCGATAACCTCGCCTCCCTCCTCCATGATAATATCCAGGGCATGCGCCAAATCAAAACCTTCGGGCGCGAGGATTATGAAATTAAACGTTTTGGTGAACGCCTCAAACAGTATTTCCAGGTCGTCCTCAAGCTGATGAAAACCTGGGCGATTTATTCCCCTCTGACAAATTTCATCCGTTCAACCGGCCTGGTCATCATTCTCGGGATCGGATCAAAATACGTCATGGACGGACGGATGGAAGTCGGCCAGCTCGTTAAATTCCTACTTTTCCTGAATATGTTTTATGAACCAATCAATAGGCTCCATCCCCTTAACCAACTCCTCCAATCCGCTCGCGCTTCAGGAAAAAGAGTTTTTGAAATCCTCGACGAAAAACCCCAGATCGTTGACCAACCCACGGCCATCAGCCTTTTTGGGGATTTGGAAGTCGGCCCCACCACAAAAAACCCTTATGGCCGGGCAAAAGGGGACGTGCGGTTCAATGACGTTTCATTCAGTTATAACGAGGATAAACTCACTTTGCATGGCATCCATTTTACCGCCCACGCAGGTCAAACCATTGCTTTGGTCGGGCCCACAGGCGCCGGGAAATCCACACTGGTTAATTTACTCCCCCGTTTCCATGACGTGACCGGCGGTCAGATCATGATCGATGGGAGGGATCACAGGGAATATACCCTCACCGCCCTGCGCCAGCAGATCGGTCTGGTCTCACAAGAACCTTTCCTCTTTAACGGCACCATCCGTGACAATGTCATGTATGGTCGCCTGGATGCCAGCGAGGAAGATTTATCCCGATCACTCAAAGACGCTAATGCTTTTGATTTCGCGATGGATTTCACACATAAACTCGACACGGTCGTCGGGGAACGCGGGGTCAAGCTCAGTGTCGGGGAAAAACAACGCCTTTCCATCGCCCGCGCCTTACTCAAAGATCCCCCCATCCTGATCCTCGACGAGGCGACCGCTAGTGTGGATACAGTCACTGAAGCATTAATCCAAGAAGCCCTCCACAAGCTCATGCTCAACCGGACCACCTTTGTCATCGCCCACCGCCTCAGCACCATCAAACAAGCCGATATGATCCTCGTGATCGACGACGGTACGATCATTGAGCGCGGCACACATACGGAACTCCTCGCCCTCAAAGGCAAATACGCCCGCCTGATCGAAGTCCAAGCTTCGATTTAATTTCCCGTAGAGTGGCAATTCGCCCCTGCGGGGCCCGCCGTAAAGCAAGACTGATGATAGGAACAACGGGGAAACTCACGCAATTTGTCCGGGGGTAAACCCCAAACTCACACAATTTGCGCAGGGACAGGGAATCATGGCGTTTGGACAGCCATTTCCGGATTCATCTACGCAATTTGCACCATATCCCCGGGTGTGACCCATTGGAATAAGGTCAAGATGTCATGATTCGTCAGCCGGATACAACCGTGTGAAGATGGGGTTCCAATCAATGACTCTTGGTTAGTACCGTGGAAATAGATATAGCGCTCCATGGTATTGGCATTTTGCAGCTCTAGGCCTTGGAGCCAGAGGATCCGGGTCAGGATCAGATCCTCATCCGGAGCAAATTGCGCGGGAGATCCAGCCGACCAGATTTGTCCCGTCCACTCTCGGCCTTTGAGGACTGCGCCGAGGGGTAACCCTTCCCCCATTTTCTGGGCTACCACAAAAAGCCCCGTGGGTGTCTTGAAACTTCCTTCTTCACTGCCAAGACCAAATCTCGAGGTGGCTACAGGCAAACGGAGGAAAACCACCCCTTGCGGATCACGTACCTCGACTGTTTGCGAGGTCACATTGACAAGGATTTTTATGACTTGAGGGTTTTGCGTGGAAGACATAGTCTTGATTGTTAGAACAAATCCGGTCATTCTTCACGTGCAAAATGGTGGAATAAATTATTCCCCGTCCTGAATCGACTAATACACCTATATACTCATGAAAAAAACAAACCTTCACATCGCCATCGTCGGAGCCACGGGAGCCGTGGGTATCGACATGATTGAAACCCTTGAACGCCGCAATTTCCCTGTCGGCAAGCTCACCCTGCTCGCATCCGCCAGGTCCGCCGGAAAAAAGCTCAAATTCAAAGGTCAAGACATCACGGTGGAGGAATTAAAACCCTCCTCATTTGAAGGAGTGGATATCGCCCTTTTCAGTGCCGGGGGCGAGATTTCAAAAGAATATGCCCCCATCGCAGTAAAAGCCGGGGCTGTGGTGGTGGATAATTCCAGCGCATTCCGCATGGATGATTCAGTCCCCCTGGTCGTGCCTGAAATCAACGGGGCTGCTGTCGCCGGGCACAAAGGCATTCTTGCGAATCCGAACTGCACCACAGCCATCACATTAATGGCGGTTCATCCCCTCCACAAAGCTTTCGGCCTCAAAAAGCTCATTATCTCGACCTACCAAGCCGCAAGCGGCGCAGGGGCCCAGGCGATGGAAGAGCTTAAATCACAAATTGCCGAAATCGCCCAAGGCAAAACCCCGACTGTAAAAGTCCTGCCCAAACAAATTGCTTACAATGTCGTGCCCCAAGTCGACGTCTTTCTGGAAGATGGTTACACCAAGGAAGAGATGAAGCTCCAGAATGAAGGCCGTAAAATCATGGGCCTGCCTGGATTAAAAGCCACCGCCACTTGTGTGCGCGTGCCTGTCCTGCGCGCCCACTCCGTCAGTGTCACTGCGGAATTTGAAAAGCCCGTAACTGTAGCTGCAGCCCGTGAGGTATTAGCGAATGCCCCGGGGATCGAGTTAATTGATGATCCTGCAAATAAAGTATATCCGATGCCCATCGAATATTCCGGGAAAGATAATTGTGCTGTCGGACGTATCCGCAAGGATTTAGTTTTTGATAACGGCCTGACTTTCTGGGTCGTCGGCGACCAGCTCCTCAAAGGTGCCGCGCTCAATGCCGTGCAAATCGCCGAGGAATTGATTGCGTGAGGATATCCTCCCTGCTGATGATAACGGGTGTTTTCATTTCACTCCTCGCACAAGGCCAAGAGCAAACGCCTCCCCTCGTGCCAGAAAGCCAAGGACCCTCCGCAGAGGTCTCTGCACCGGAGGGAAAAGAGTCGGAATTCAACAAGCTGAAGGCTCTGAATCAAAATATTTGGTTTGAAGAAAAATTCTGGGAACAGGATGCCGGCCAGTTGGCCCGGCAAATGGGATTATCCCCGGAATCCCAAACCAAATATCTGAGTTCCTATAGGAGTTATCAGACGACAGGACTCGAAATTGCGGGAATCAAACCCTTCATGGCCTCAGTCTATGGTGACCCCACGCACCCGACTGAATTAAATCTCATCTTCATGAATCAGGGGGATTTCTTTGGTGATATCCCCATTACCGCCGACAGACAAAAGGTCATCTATGAACAGGAAGCGGCGTTCAAAAAAGAAATCTCTTCACAGGAAAAATCATTACTTGATAGATTAACGGCTGCATTGGGCAATCCAAAACAATCCTCTTTCGGTGTCGGTTCACTCAAGGAAAAAGTTTACCGCTGGGATAACGGTACCATTGCCATTTTACTCTGTGTCCAGCCGGAGAAATATATCGCCTTGCGGATCTGGCCAAAAAATACCGCCGACGCCCAAGGACGTCCGCGAGATAAAACAACGGATGCTGACCTAAAAATCCTTCTCAAATCAAATGTGGAAAAACGGGACAATGGGGATGTGATCATCAGCCAGATTCCCATGATAGACCAGGGGCCTAAAGGTTATTGTGCCCCAGCGACCTATGAACGAGTCCTCCGGTATCTGGGGCTCAATGTCGATCTTTATACGCTTGCAAATTGCGGGGGGACAGAAAGGGGTGGGGGAACGTATACGGACAATCTTGCTAAAGCCATAGATGATCTCCTGAGCCGTTCAGGAAGGGATATGGAAAAGAATATCCCGCTGAATTTTAACGAAATCACAAAATGGATCGATCAAGGCATTCCCCTGATTTGGAGCGTTTACGTGACCTCGGAAATCGAAATTCAAAGTAACCAATTCACCATCGAAAGGGCATCAAAAGGCCAAAAGGAATGGGCTTCATCTATAAAAAAATACCGTTTACCTGTTGGATTCCAACCTGACATACAGGGAGGCCATATCCGGATCATCGTCGGTTATAATAAAGCTTCCGGTGAAATCTGTTATTCAGATTCCTGGGGACCAGATTATTCTCAACGGTGGATACCTTGGGAAGCGGGAAGAGCCATCTCTCAGGGATCCAAAGCCATTCAAGCCATCAAATGGTGAATTTGCGGGACTCTATGAACCCCATCAGGATAAAAAAACCTCTATCCTGTTTACTGGGAACCTTGCACCATGTTACCCATCCCACCGCTTCCTTCCCATTTCTGGGGGCGGTTCCAAGGAATGGAAGACACATTGTTTCCATTGCCTGCGGGTTCGTCCTTCGTGCTGCTACAGCCGGTAAAAACAGCAGGTAGCGAAATAAAAAGGCAAATAAGAATAATTCTAGTTGTTGTTTTCATAGGGGAATAAATGGGTTGTTAGAATATCACAATATCACCAGGCTGGATGTCCAGCACTTTTGTTTGTCCGGCGCCCTGCATCGCTGCATCCGTGACAGCCACAATATCAGCAACACTGGAATTCCTCTCTACTGTCCTGATTTTCACCCGGCCCATCAAGACATTTCCACGATAAAGAAGCATTTGGACACCTTCAACAACTTTTTGTTTATCACCAATATCCACCACTACAAAATTCCAATCGGCATTAAATGAAACCACCTTGCCACGGGTTCCCACCGGCATCACACCTTGCTTGCGGCGTTCCTCTTTTTCGACAAGATCAGCCAAATCGGTTTTGGCCTTCTCTAATCCCTTCGTCAAGAGATCCTTTTCCTCGCCCAACATCTGGATCTGTTTTTCATATTCATCCTTTTGGGCTTGGACCTGCTCAGGGGTCATCCCGGAAAATTGTTCTTTGTAAGTATCGAATTCCGTTTTGACTTTATTTAGCTCTTCATCCTTACCGCCTAATTGAGTCTGTAATTCCGAAACCTTCTTTTGGGCTTCATCATATTCTTTTTTGGTTTTTGTAGCTAGGTCTGCAGCCGCCTGGACTTCGGATGTCTTTTGTTCCACTTCTTTTAATGCAGTCACCACTTCTTCTGATTTTTTCTTAACCTCAGCCTCAGCTTGTTGTACCTGTGTGACTTTCTGGGCAATCGTTTGCGTATCCGCAGTCCGTTTGTTAAATACGACGAAACTGAGGTATCCTGCGATGAGGACGAGAACCAGAGTAATGATGCTAAAAATCTTTCCAACTATCGACATAAGAATTGTAAATGTAAATTTTTACATATTTAAAAAACAAATCCCGAAGCCTGTCAACCTATTAAAAAGTTTTACTTAAGCCCCTAAATTTCCAGCTGATATGGAAAATCTGATAAAAGGCGGTTCCCTTTGGAGGTTACTAAGGCAATGTCCTCAATCCGCACACCCCCGACTCCCCAATAATAAAGACCTGGTTCAACGGTAATGACTTGGCCGGGCTTGAATGTTGTCAGGCCAAAACGGGGGGATTCGTGGATTTCAAGGCCCACGCCATGGCCGGTCCCGTGGAAAAAACCACTTTGCCGACCTTTTTTTATTCCCGTGGGGAACCCTTGCCGGGTAAAATATTCTTTAATTTCATCATGAATCTGCCGCCCATCGGCACCGGGGCGCATCTTGCGAAGGGCCATTTGCTGGCCTTCAAAAACTGTTTGGTACATTTTTTTTACTTTTTCAGAGGCTTTGCCACGAACTACTGTCCGGGTCATATCCCCGAAATAACCGCTTTTCTGGTCACGCGGGAAAATATCGAGAATGATCGTCTCATGCGGACGGAGTACACCAAATCCCCTTTCATGGGGGTCACACGCCTGATTTCCACCGGCGACAATCGTATGCGCGGGCAAACCTCCCAGCCGGATGATGGTGGCATCAATCTCAGCGCGCACTCTTTCACTGGTTAACTTTTTCCCTTCAAAGGTAAGGGATTTGCGGACAATTTGCGCATTCCTGATCAAGTCGATTCCTGCCTTTAAGCCTGCCTCGGTCATCCGCAAGGCCCCTTCGACAGCCTTCACTTCTAGAGCACTTTTAAATTCCCGTTCGGGAAAAAGTTTATCCGTACTCACAAGCCAGATGTCCTGTTCATTGAGTTGCTCGGCCAAGCGAAGGGGGAAATCCGGCGGGACATGAATCTCGCGCAACTTGCGCTGGCGGAGCAAATAGGCAATCACGTCTGCCGGGCCCGCATTTTTTATTTTTTTTATTCTTTTGAGTGTGTCCTGTATCTTTGCGAGTGGGAGAATCTCGTCGGCCTTTGCTGTAGCCCGCGCACGGTCAATCTCCAAATCACCCACGACCATAAACGATCTGCCATTGCTGGTGAAATAGATAAAAGGGTCAGGAACAAAAATACCGCAGGCGTAAAGCATGTCCGCGGATTTTTCGCTGTCTGCGTAAATAAGGATATTCTGCGATGGGGCCTTCAAACTCATAACCTTTTTTTGCTGACAAGTTTTTTGATATCAGAATTTCTGATGATTTTATCAGAATCAAATTTCTTCACCTGCAAGCGGTTCTCGTTTAAGACAGCATAATAACGGCCTTGGGCATCCAGACAATAATTCCGGGAGTCTTTTTCTTCGATAAATCTGACTTTTAACCCCCGGGTATGTCCTACAATTTGATTCAGGCCCCTGATGGGCATAAACTCCTCTTCAAAATCGAGCCAAGTCACCCCCCCAAAAGCCGCCCTGCCGTGGCGGGCATATCCTGCCTCCAAAAAACTGTGGGAATGCCCTTCATGAGCTGCGCGAAATGCATTCCGCGACAAGAGTCCTAGCTGTGTGCGCAAGGGGATATTCCCTCCTGGAATAAATCCGGGGTGGATGCCCGCATGGCTCATCACCCACTTTTTATATATCCAATAAAGCGAGAATTTATTCAAGTCAGTCGGTTTGAAAATCTCACTGATAATGCGGGCCGCCTTGGCATTAAAACCCTTCACCCGGAAATGATTATTTTTAGGAAAAAGATACTGCATGTCATGGTTACCCAGCAAGCATACGCACTTTTTATCATTCAAAAGCCCCTTTATCCACAAGGAGGTGACAGCCGCCGATTCATGGGAATGATCTTGTGTATCAAAATAATCCCCGAGAAAGATGATTTTATCAGCCTTGGCATATTCCCTTTCGAGAATAGTATTTACCACCGTTAACCGGTAGTGGATATCAGGAATAATGATGATCCGTTCCATAAATAGTCTTTGGGCCTACCTTTTTAGAAAATTAAAATTTGGCCATGATCACTTTTAATTCCGTGGCCGTTTTTTTCGGCCAGAGTTTTTGCGGTGTAATGATGGCACTCTCAAGGGCATTATGGGAAAAATCATCCGCTTTCAGGGGCATCTTTGCCACAGCAGCTCGGAGGATATCCTTGGCTAGTTGGGCATTAGCATGCAAGTTACCGATGATCATTTTCACTGTCACATGGTCATGGTCCGGATGCCAACAATCAAAATCGGTCACAAAAGACATCGGCACGTAAGCAATTTGCGCTTCACGGGCGAGTTTAGCCTCGGGGAGATTCGTCATTCCGATAATGTCAAAACCGCATTTCCGGTAAAAACCCGACTCGGCCTTGGTCGAAAATTGCGGACCCTCCATACATACATACGTTCCCCCGAGAGCCACCTTGGCTTTGAGTTTCCGCGCGATTTGCGCAAGTTGCTTTTGGACAGGCACGCAGGTCGGCTCAGCAAAATTCACATGTGCCACGACCCCCCGCCCAAAAAAGGTGTGGGCCAGCGGACGTTTTGTCCGGTCGAAAAACTGGTCAGGAAAAACAATCGAACACGGTGGATATTTTGCCTGGAGGGAGCCACAAGCACTCACACTGATGATCCATGCCACGCCGAGCTTTTTCATCGCCCAGATATTGGCCCGGTGGTTGATCTCGCCGGGGAGGAGTTTATGCCCCCGGCAGTGGCGGGCGAGGAATACCACCTCGCGGCCTTCGAGCTCACCACAGATGAATTTGTCTGAAGGGGCTCCGAAAGGGGTTTTAACCGCCACCTCGCGTAATTTGCTGATGCCTTCGATTTCGTAAAGACCGCTGCCGCCGATAATACCGATTTTGGGTGGTTTCATAAATGAATTACTTTGCGTTGACGGCCTGTTTATAAATATCGATCCATTTTTGTTGGTTTTTGACGATGAATCCGTCTTTTTCCATTTGGCCGAGGGTATCCTGCCATTTTTTGATCACGTCGGGTTGCACATCGGGGGAAAATGCGATATAAAGAGGGGTCACCTCTAAATCAGCCACTTTTTTGATCTGACTCATCTCTAATTTATCAGAAATAACTGCGCCCGCCGCCGAAAGATCCGGCAGGCAAATATATTCCACTGTTCCATCAAGCAAAGCCCTTACTGTCAGGCTAGCATTTTTCAGCGTAATGATATTGGCGTATCCGTTATCACGCAGGTAACCTTCCGAATACCATCCTTGCACCGTCGCCACCCGGCAGCTCTTGAGCCAGTCCGTACCGACACCTTTACTGGGGGTATTCGCCAATGCGAACATCTGGAGCTTGGAAGTGCCGATCGGGCCGACCCACCGGAACATGGGTGTACGCGTTTTTGTTTTAGCGACTGAAAAGAGTAGGGTATTTGGGCCCCGTGTGAGGAAAGTGTAAGCATCCTGCCAAGAGCGGATTTGGATGGGTTCAAAGCGGTTAAGCCGGTTCATCAGCTCTTGAACCACATCCACGGCGGAACCAGTAATTTTCCCCTGTGAATTTTTAAAGGAACGGGGCGGGTCGTTTTCGGTGTAAATCTGGTAGGTCGTTTGCTGTCCCATTTCATACCGGGACATATCCGTCGAGAATGGATTTTGATTCTGGGAAAACGCCAGGCCAGTCATAGCCAGCGAAAAGAAAAAAAGAAGGGTGATAAATCGCATCCCCCTTTTGTAAATAGAGGCTATCTCAGCGTCAAATCCATTCCATCAATCTTTTTTGCCAAAGAAGAAAAACCACCCCCCCCGCCGGACAAAGTGGCCCGGAGCGAGTTACCCGCTGATTTCGCTGTCGCAAACCGGGCGGATTTTTGGAATAATCCCGCGCCATGGTATTCGTCACTGTTTACATCCCCTGCAAAAACCTGCCGGAAGCCCGAAAAATCGCAAAGGCGACCGTCTCAGCCAAACTCGCCGCCTGTGCCAATATCGTCGGCGCCATCGAATCCCACTACATCTGGAAGGGCAAGCCCTGCACAGAAAAAGAAACCCTTCTCCTACTGAAAACCCGCAAAACCCTCTTTAAAAAACTTGAGGCCGCCGTACGCAAATTGCACAGCTACGAATGCCCCTGCATCTGCGCCTTCAAAATCGAAACAGCCAGCGCGGATTACCTCAGATGGCTGGCTGATCAGACCAAAGCCTAAAACCTTACGCGTTTCACGCCACCCACCAGTCTTACTTGTTAAATCCCGCGCAATTTGCGCGGTAACGCAAGAGGTGGTCAGTGAGGACCAGGACAGTCATGGCCTCGACCATGGGAACAGCCCGGGGCAGGACGCAAGGGTCATGGCGGCCGCGGGCTTTGAGTTCGGCATTTTTCTTCGAGATAGAAATGGTTTTTTGGGGATGCATCACTGTGGCGACAGGTTTGAAGGCCACGCGGAAGATAACCGGTTCCCCATTGCTGATACCCCCTTGGACACCACCGGAGCGATTGGTTAATGTCCGGACTTTCCCGCCTTGCATGCGGAAGAGGTCATTATGTTCGCGTCCTGTGTAATGAATACAATCGAAGCCCGAACCGATTTCAAAACCCTTACTCGCGGGCAAGCTCATCATGGCCTTGGCGAGATCGGCTTCGAGCCGGTCAAAAACGGGTTCGCCCAACCCGACAGGCACACCGTGGACGACACACTCGATAATTCCTCCGACGGAGTCTCCTTGGGCTCTCATCTTTTCGATCAGGGAAATCATTTTCTTGGCGGTCTTTTGGTCAGGACAACGGACAATATTCGATTCCACTTCAGAAAACTTTACCTTTTCAGGGGCGATTTGCGCGATGATGTCTTTAACTTGTTTGACATAACAAACCACCTCCAGGTCAGGGTGCAATTTGCCCAAAACTTTCTTTCCGACGGCGGCCCCTGCCACACGCCCGATGGTCTCGCGTGCACTGGAGCGCCCGCCACCCTCCCAATTACGGATACCATATTTAGCCTGGTAAGTGTAATCAGCATGGGATGGGCGGAAAAGCTTGGCCATTTCGCTGTAAGCCTCCGGCCGGGCATCGGTATTATCGACCATGATGGATATTGGGGAACCCAGAGTTTTCCCTTGGAAAACACCGGAGAGAATGCGGCATTGGTCGGCTTCCTTGCGCGGGGTAGTGATTTTACTCTGTCCTGGGCGGCGGCGGTCGAGATCGCCCTGGATATCGGATTCATCAAGGGGAAGCTTTGGCGGGCAGCCGTCCACGACGACGCCGACTCCACCCCCGTGGGATTCGCCCCAAGTGGTGATTCTAAAAAGTTCTCCAAAAGTATTTGCTGGCATGAGACCCCCTTTCATACGCGCAATTTGCGTATTTGTTAATTAAAAAAAAACGCCCCCCCTCAGAAGTGTCTACCTACAACCACCGGCCATTTTTTGAATCAGCCATTTCACCCGATTTTTTTTGTCCATTTTTCAAGTATAGTCTTGAGGCTGACCATATTGACCGGTTTGGAGATATAATCATCCATACCGGCGTCCAAACATTTTTTCTCGTCACCTTCCATGGCGTGGGCAGTCATGGCGATAATCACCGGGTGATAATCATCCTTTTCATTCATCCTGATCACTGAGGAAGCCGTGTATCCATCCATTTCGGGCATTTGGCAATCCATCAGGATAATTTTGTAAGGGATACGCGAAAGTGCCTCGATCACCTCCAGCCCATTGGCTACAGTATCGGCTTCATAACCAAGCTTGGCGAGCTGGAGGAGTGCGACTTTCTGGTTGGTAATATTATCCTCGGCAATCAAAATACGGAAAGATTTTTTCTCGGAGGAATCCCGAAGGCCCATGGGAACCGGGGTTGACGCGGCAGTGGAGGATGCTAATGAGTGTTCCAAAATACAGGACAGAGCATCAAATAATACGGATTGTTTGAGCGGTTTTGTCAGGCATTGCCTGATGCCAAAGGCTTTATAAAAAGCCATCTCCTGACTACCAGGGGATCCAGAGGTCATTAATAAAATGGATAACTCGGACAATCCCCGATAGGATTGGATCGCTTTAGCCACCCCCAGCCCGTCCAAGAAAGGCATTTGCATGTCCAGCAACAAAATGTCATAGGGACTGCCGGCTTCCTTGGCCTTCATCAAAGTGTCGAAGGCTAACCGGGAGTCTGCAAGCTCATCGGCTAAAAGGTCCCAATTTTTTAATTGATGTAAAAGAATCCGGCGGTTGGTTTCATTATCATCAAGAATCAGTACCCGCGCTCCTTTGAGATGAGATCCAGATGGGTCATACCCTTTTGGGGGCTGGCTCTGTAAATCAAAGGGAATGGTAAACCAAAACGTCGACCCGGCACCAAGCTCACTATGGACTCCCATGGTTCCACCCATCAGTGTGACCAATTGCCGGCTGATACTCAATCCCAGACCAGTCCCTCCGTATTTGCGCGTCGTGGATGTGTCTGCCTGGACAAATGGCTGGAAAAGATCTTGAAGCTTGTCCGGGGAAATACCGATACCCGTGTCACGCACCTCTGTCTTGATCAGGGCCTTTTCGCCGGCGAACGAATCAACCGAAATAGTGATAACAACTTCCCCTTTCTCTGTGAATTTGGCTGCATTATTAATCAAGTTCACAAGAATCTGTTTTAGACGGCCGGGGTCTCCCTGGAGATAGACAGGGACATCATCATGAATATCGAAAGCAAGCTCGATCGATTTTGCCCCCATGCCTCCAGAAACCATATCCATGGAGTTTTCCACCGCATTGCGGAGGTTAAAATCCAGTGTTTCAAAGGAGAGTTTACCTGCCTCGATTTTTGAAAAATCAAGGATGTCATTAATGATCCCCATTAACGAGTCCGCACAAGAGCGGATGGTTTGTACAAAGTCTTTCTGTTCACGCCCGAGAGAGCTATCGGCTAGGAGCCCGGCCATCCCGACGATCCCGTTGAGCGGAGTCCGGATTTCATGGCTCATATTGGCGAGAAAATCGGCTTTCATCCGGGCACTTTGTATCGCGGCATCCCGGGCCCGGGCCGTCATCTCCTCGGCACGTTTCCTCTCGCTAATATTCATGATTGTCCCCGGAAGAATCATACGCTCTCCTTTTTCACCCGGGCGTTTTTGGATGGTGAGCTCCGTCCACTGGTAAGTATCATCTTTGGAAAGAACCCGGACTTCGAGGCGGCAAGAGGCATCGGATTTTGTGAGGAGTCCCCGGAAATTCTCGGAGATCATGGTTCTATCGAGGGGATGAATATAACGGAGAAAACTATGGCCTAGGGACTCATCCACCTGATAACCAGTCATCGTACCCCAAGCGGCACTTAGAAATATCCAATGTCCCCTGAAGTCCATCTGGAAAATGACTTCCTGGACAGAGTCAACGACCGTCCGGTATTTTCGTTCACTTTCTTTGAGGTTTCTTTCGATATTCTTACGCTCGGTAATATCGTGCTGGATACCGACAAAATGAGAAATTTTGCCATCAACTGATTTGATCGGGGATATCGAAAACTCATTATAAAAGAGTGTGCCGTCTTTCCGGTAATTCCTTAATACCGTATCGCAAGGGATACCTGTCTTCAGGGCGTGGCGGATTTCTTCGATAGCGGGTTGTTGCCTGTCATCATTTTGGAGAAAGCGGCAGTTTTTCCCAATGACATCTTCCGGTGAATATCCCGTAATACGGCAGAATGCCTCATTGACATAAATAATCGGCATATCCGGACGGGTGGCATCCGAAATCAGAATGCCGTTATTGACGGAGGCAAAGGCTTTATCTTTGATTTTTAACTCGGCGGTCATCCGCTCGGCAATTTCTTCAGCATGCGCCCGGGTATTGCTCAGCGACCATGTCACCCCGAAAAGTAATATGCTCAACAAAAGCCCGGCATTAAGAATAATGGATGATTGCCGGTCTGAAAAAGTTAACTCAAAGGCAGGCAATGATGAATAACGAACAGTCCATTGATGCCCAGGGAAAAATATATTTTGGATGGAATGGAACCTCTCCGGATTAGCCGGTGAAGACGAAAATATTTGGCGGGTACTACTGTAAATCAAATTTTCCGCCAGAATAGAAGGTCCGTCGAATATTTCAAAACGGATTCCCGGATCAGTGGACCCCCGGACCTTTTGCATAAGGTCATCCACATTAAAAACACCAAAAACCCACCCAGCTAACCCAGCCTTTCCGCGGGGAGCATTTCCTCCACCCACCCGATGGATATCATAAACGGGGAGAAAGATATCGAAACTCCGTGAGGATTCCCCTTCTAAAACGATCACCGGGCTCATAGAAAATGAATCTGTCTCAAGAGTCCTCTCCAATGCGCGCCTTATTCGGGGGTCCTGACCAAAATCACTCCCGATGAGATCGCTACTTCCGGGTACCTGATCAAAGTAATTCACAATAAAAAAATCCGCCGCCGCGTTATCAAGATTCCTCGGCTGTAATGGAAGAGTACGCTCTTTGTTTTCCTTTTTAAGAAAACCCTGTAATTGCCCAGCCCTTACATAAGAGATGAATCCAATCCCTTTTAACTCAGATATTGCATCATTAATATGAAGGCTTTTTGCATAATCCGCCCATTCATCATAAGTCACACGGTTGCTGGCATGGAAAAGCCCGCGGGCACCACTCAGGATGAGTTCACAGGAATCAATCCTACTAAGGATGACAGAATTAATCTCCGCGCATCGGAGATTAAAATTCTTATCAACCTCTGCCCTCATTGATTGTGAAGACATCCTCCAGATGGTTCCTGTCACCAGGATGGAAATAACAAGGAGAATCCATGCCAAAGGGGACTGGCGGATAATCCGGTAAATGAGTTGGTGGGGCTTGAGCGGACCGTTTTTCTCGAGTACCACCCCGGCCATACCCCCCGCATAAGGGGTCATGATAATACCGGCACATAATATCCAGAAGACCATGGCGGTATGGATAGGGACAGGAATAATGAAGATAAGCTCCTGAAAAAGCACAATATCAACTACACATCCCAGCAGCCCCATGGATAGTAAGAGCAATGGAGGAACAATAATAATTTCAGGCGGCAGGATTTTCCGGCACCAGCGGAAATTCACCCCGAGCAAACCAAAGCAAGCTAGGATAAAATTTAAAGCCGCCACAGGCTTCATATGGTTATCATTCACCTTTTCAGAAAAAAGCAGGTGGTCGATGTCAAACTGGGTAATTCCAGAGATATCAAGTATCCTCAACGAGGAGGTCATCAGTACAAAAAAACAGCAAAAAATCAAAAGAACACCCAAGGCTCGACGACCAACACAACGGTTTGAGATGTAAAGAGCTATACCTGTTAGTACAAAATTTAGAGCAGTGAGCGGATTCATCGCTTGAAAGCTCTTATGCACGTAAATGAATAACCCAATATCCTGCCACCACCCGAAAAGAACCATTAGCCCGGTTGCAACCACTACAACGGCACAGAAAGCTTTCATGCGTTCGAGTGATTTGCTGGAAATGACGGGAAACATATTTTTTGACGTATTTTGATCTTATCGACTCTCAGAATCGCCAATGTCCCAGTGTATCCAGCGGCATTTTAAAAAACAAGAATAGTGTTTTACCCCTTATAGAAAACATCCTGGCTGCCTGCGCTGTTTGAAGGTTCTTCCTCAATAACCTCCTCAATGTCAGAAATCGGTGTCCAATCAGCCAGTCCGGGGTACCAAATAAGATGTTCGCTACGTAATTCCCCGCTCTCGAACATGGCCTGGACAGCATCATACTCGAAAGGCCCCTCCTGCTCTTCGCCCGTGCGAATCACAAAGTAATGGAACTCCGTATAATCCTCATCGATAGGATTACCCTCTGAACCGGGTTTTTCATCCGACATTTCAACCGCGAGATTAATGGCAGGTGAATCCGGTGCCTTGACTTTTTTAGGATGTGTAATCTCGGGTTGCAGGATCAATTCCCGATCCTTGTTGATTTTAACGGTTTTTTTCTTGTCCACTTCAATCGACGGGGGAGGTGTCGTTTTTAAATCAGCGATTTTCACGGGTGGAATTGTAATTTTCATCGACTCCATTTTTTGCATGTTCCTCTCATGCAACTTTGTGGAGAAGTCTTTGACTTTGGCTTCCAGATTATTCGTGAAAACCTGGTAACGCGACTGCACAGTCTTGTATTTTACACTCGTGAGCGCTGCGATATGGACTGTTTTCTGTACTGTATCCTTCTTCACATGTCCAAAAAAGGTTTTGAGTTTCTCCAAACCTTGGGCGAGTTTTTCTTTGAGAGGCGGGGCGGGGGGAGCAGTCGCAACCAGTGGTACCGAAACCTCTTTTTCCACTACTTTATCCGCGACAATTTGCGCAGAGGTCTGGTCGGGCACTAGGACATCGGCCTTTTTAATCTCCGTTTCAACAGAGGCCGGTTTTTGAATTTCTGGTGAAGCAATTTGCGCAGTTACGGGCTTTACCGTAATTGAGGGCTGGACAGGCCCTCCCTGGCCTTTGTGTGCTGGTACCGGCACTGGTATCTTCACGAGAGATTCGGCGGTTTCTCCCTCAGGAACGACCATTTTTTCTCCGGGCGATTTATTTCCAGCCTTGTCTTTGGCCTCCGGAGCGGGTTCGTCCTTTTTCTTCTCTGATAAAGATTTTTCAGCCGGTGGAATAGGAGTCTCAGGCTTCTTTTCGGGTTTCCTTTGGACTGGGGGGATAGGACGCGTTATCCCTACAGGGGCATCAATCCGGGGTGATTCGGTTTTCACTTCCGAAGGAATTTCTTTCTTCTCGTCGGTTATATCCAAAACAATTTGTTTGGAAGGAGCCGTATCCTTTATGTCCTTGTCCGTCTTGACTACAGGCTCTTCCTTGGCCACAGGCATTTCTTTTGGCTCAACGGCAGACTCCTTTTTGTCCTTGTCCGTCTTAACTACAGGCTCTTCCTTGGACAGAGGCATTTCTTTTGCCCCAACAGCGGAATCCTTTTTGTCCTTGTCCGTCTTGACTACAGGCTCTTCCTTGGTCAAAGGCATTTCTTTTGGCTCAACGGCAGACTCCTTTTTGTCCTTGTCCGTCTTAACTACAGGCTCTTCCTTGGACAGAGGAGTTTCTTTTGTCCCAACAGCGGAATCCTTTTTCTCTTCGGACATTTTGGCCGCGCCCGTTTCTTTAGCCTGCGGAATCTGATCTTTTTGGGCAATAACGGCAGCCGAGGATTCACTGGTTACTTTTTCCGGCGTTTCCTTGGGGGTTTCCGTCTTTGGCTTTTCAGGAAGTGCCGGGGCTTTGACGGTGATAGCTTCAGGTTCCTTTGACGCACCGGTGGCGATCGCGGGCTTTGAAAGGGGTTGGGTATTTTTGCGGGCTGGATGGTGGAAGAGAGCGGTTTTTGGGGCATCAGGCAGGGCGGGCAGATCGAAAGGTGTCCCTAGGTCTTCATAAAGGTAACGTACTTGGATCCTTTTGACTTCCGGCCCATGGAGATGAAGATAATAAATAACCCGTTTGGTACCCGTCATTTCAGGGGATGTCTCGATACGGAAGTCATCATTATGCCAGACTTCCCAACCGACAATCTCGGCCCCTTCTTCTTCAGACGGGATCTCATCCAGATCAATCCCCGGAACCGGCTCATCGTATTTGGCAAATCGAACCTCTAACGCATCCCACACGGCTGGTTGGCCGTCGACGGTGGTCACCGAAGGATTGATTTCCATCTCGACGGTAAGAAAACGGTGGAGCGGGCGGGCGCGCCGACGGCGGAAACGGCGCCACTTCTTCTTTTTCTCGATGCCTGTGGGTTCATCACTTTGGCTGATGAAAGTTTCCTCTAGCTGCATTTCATATTCTTCACGGAGGATAAAAGGAACGGGTGCCTCGAGGATTTCGAGGATATTTACCTTCGCCTCATGCAGGGCAAGGCTGCGGTGGGTAAAATAAGTTTCAAGGATGATCTTCAGCGACTTTTCCCCCTCTTCTCGGAGCAGGAGCATCCCTAAAGAAAAGAGTGCTAGGCTAAAAAGCACCCCCGGTGTCGCCAAAAAATACCAAAGAGCAACGCAGGCAGCCAAAAGGCCGACAAGCGAACCGAAAAAGAGGATAAGTGTTTTCTGCGCCGCAGACATTCAGACGCCAATTTTGGATTTTTCCGGCATTTGCACAACCTTAAAAAACAAAATTCGTTTATTTTCACAAAAATGATTCTTTTCCTGAAAAGGAATCGTGTTAGAGTCGCTCGTTTATTTAACCCCCCTAAGGAGACTCTCGAATATGAAAATTGGATTAGTAGGACTTGGCCGCATGGGCGGTGGAATGGTTCGCCGTTTAATTCGTGCCGGCCATGAGATTGTTGTTTTTAACCGTGACCAGGCAAAAGTCGCTGCCGCCGTGAAAGATGGAGCGATTGGTTCGACGACCTTAGAGGATTTGGTGAGCAAATTGCCTTCACCCCGTTTTGTCTGGCTCATGTTGCCTTGCGGTGACGTAACTGAAAGCCATGTCTGGGAAGCTGCGAAGCTCCTTTCTCCCGGGGATACCATTATTGAAGGGGGAAATTCCTTCTTTAAAGACGATGCCCGCCGGGCCATTACCCTGAAGGAAAAGGGTATTCATTATGTCGATGTCGGTGTCAGTGGCGGAGTCTGGGGACTGGAACGCGGTTATTGCCAGATGATTGGTGGTCCCGATGAGCAAGTCAAAGTCCTTGATCCCATTTTTAAAGCCTTGGCCCCCGGAGTCGGGGATATTGAGCCGATTAATCATAAAGGCACGGCTCCCTCAGGATACTTACACTGCGGGCCTGCCGGCGCAGGGCACTACGTAAAGATGGTACATAACGGAATCGAATACGGCCTAATGGAAGCTTATGCCGAAGGTTTTGAAATCATGAAAAGCTCCAAAACACATGCGGAAAAACTCGAGCACCGTTACGATCTCGATGTCGCCGCGATTTCAGAGCTCTGGCGGCGCGGGAGTGTGATTCCTTCCTGGCTTTTGGACCTGGCAGCCATCGAGCTGACCAAGGATAACACCTTAGGCAGCTTCAGCGGTAAGGTCAGCGACTCCGGTGAAGGCCGCTGGACTGTTAATACTGCCGTCGAGCAATCAGTCGCAGCAGATGTCCTGACCACAGCGCTTTATAAGCGTTTCCGTTCACGCCAAGATAACACCTTCGCAGAAAAAATCATCTCCGCCATGCGCAAAGGTTTTGGTGGACATCAAGAACCCAAATGATCGATTCTTTCTATGTCACAAGCAAATGATCTACCCATAAAAGACCAGCCCGCTGGTCCCTGTATTTTCGTCATTTTCGGTGCATCGGGGGATTTGACCAAACGCAAATTGCTCCCGTCACTCTATAATCTGGCATGCCATAATTTATTGCCGGAGAATTTTGCGGTGGTCGCCGTGGCCCGCCGCCCTTGGAATGATCAGGAGTTCCGCGACCTCATGACCCAGGACATCCACCAATTTGCCACCCAACAGGTCGATGAATCGCTCTGGGCGAAATTTAAGGAGAGGATGTATTATTGCCAAGGGGACTTCGACCAGCCGGAGACTTATGAGAAGCTCGGGAAAATGCTCGATGAATTATCCGACAAACATAAGACAGAGAAAAATGTCCTCTTCTACCTGTCCACCCCGCCGGAATATTTTAATTCCATTATCCAAAACCTCGGACGTTCCCAAATCGCCAAGCAGGACGAAAGCTCCCCTTGGAAACGGGTCATTATCGAAAAACCCTTCGGCCACGACCTTGACTCCGCCGAGACGCTTAACCACGATATCCGCCAGGTCCTCCACGAGAATCAAATCTACCGCATTGACCATTACCTCGGCAAAGAAACCGTCCAAAATCTCCTCGTCTTCCGTTTTGGCAACGGGATTTTTGAACCGATCTGGAATCGCCGTTACATCGACCACGTCCAGATCACCACTGCGGAATCCCTCGGCGTCGAAGGCCGCGGGGCTTTTTATGAACAAGCCGGCGCGATGAAAGACGTCATGCAGAATCACTTGCTCATGCTACTCTCCTTGGTCGCCATGGATCCCCCCAGCTCCTTAAAGGCTGATGCCGTGCGCAATGAAAAAGTCAAAGTCCTCGAGTCCATCCACTCCATGCCTCCGGAAGAAGTCATCACAAATGCCATCCGCGGCCAGTACGGCCCGGGAACCGTCGACGGCAGGCCGGTGGCCGGTTACCGCAGCGAACCTAAAGTCGATCCCAAATCGAATACTGATACATTTTGTGCCCTGAAACTTTTTGTCGATAACTGGCGCTGGGCCGGGGTTCCCTTCTACCTCCGCACCGGCAAACGCCTCGCCCAACGCAAAACCGAAGTCGTTATCCAGTTCCGCCGCGCGCCGATGCATTTTTTTGGTGATGCAGCCAAAAGCACTGTCGGCCCGAACCGCCTGATTATTAATATCCAGCCCGATGAAGGAATCATCATGCAGATGCGCGCCAAGGTGCCCGGCCCGATCATCCGCACGCAGTCGGTAAATTTGGAATTTAACTACTCAGACCTCGGCAAGACAGGGGGCTCCACTGGATACGAGACATTGATTTACGATTGTATGACCGGCGACCTCTCCCTCTTCCACCGCAGCGACATGATTGAAGCCGCCTGGCGTGTGGTCGACCCGATCATCGATGTCTGGTCCTCCCTCCACCCCCGCGATTTCCCGAACTACGCTTCCGGAAGCTGGGGTCCCGCCTCCTCCGACCAGTTGCTCGAACGCGACGGTCGCAGCTGGTATAATGAAAAGTAATCCAAGGCGACGATAGGAAATCGAGGGGCGGGGAGTACGGCTACCGACCCTTGATTTCCGTACATTTCATCGCAGAGACGTCGTGCGGAGTTATTGTTGTCTCCTGAGTTCACGACAGCGAGTGATCCCCCAGGACACCGACATTTTTTTCTCGCGGCGTTCCAGGGCTTTTATTCCTGCGACCGGGAGAGTTCAAAAATCTGGGCTTGATAAGGCAAGAGTTTGATATAGAGGCCGGTGGTACCGATCTCATCCCCCGAGCGGGTATATTCTTCCAGGCCTAGGCGGTTTTTAAAACCCCATTGGCGTGACCCCATGCCGGTAAAAAAGAAAGAGAGCCGGGTGTCGCATTCATTCCCTGAGAGATTCACCACCACCAAGTCACGCTTCCCGTCTTTTTCCCAGAGAATGGCTTGGATATCGGAGTAACGGGTATTCCCCGCCCAAGTCGGGCGCGAAGGGATAAATGACGAGATACCTTTACCGATGACAGAACCTTTCACCGCTTGGAAGAGTCTCTCATAAAAAGACGATTCATTCTCGACAGAGGGTACATCTGCCGCCCGGCGCAGGTGGATACAGTAGCGCAATTTGCGGCCTTCGATCTGGCCATCATAGACGAGGCGTACACCCGGTAAACTGAGGGTTAAAACAGCTGCCGCCTGACGGTAGGAGGGCTCGGGAAAAGCCGAGGCCGTGCGGGGTTCATCATGATTTTCAAGAAAATGCACACCGCGGGCCAGAGGTGGCCAATCTGTGAGGTCGGCATGAATCTCATGCATGTTCTGATGGACGAGACGGTCGTAGAGGGTTTTGTCGTAGGTGTAGTCAAACCCTTCCATTTGCAGGCGGTATTCCAAACCCCAATACGCCTCCGCAATGAATTTAAAATCCGGGCATTTTTCTTTCACCCGGTCGATGGCGCGGGACCAAAAGGAACCTTTGGCCGCTTCCCGCGACAAAGAGTCAGGTAGCACTCCCCATGTCTTAGCGAAAATATCGGGTAGCACCAGCATCGACATGTCGCAGCGGACCCCGTCGCAAAGTCCGGACACGAGTGCGAGATCCTCCATCATCGCCTGTTGCACCAGCTCTTTGCGGTAATCAAGCTGGAAAACATCCGGCCACCCGGGAAAATACGGATCACGCCCGTGGGCAAAAATGGTGCCGTCCTGCTCAGCGTAATTATCAGGCTGCCCGACCAAAAGTCCGGGAGTGCCATGGACATAATATTCCGGATGCTCTTTAACCCAGCGGTGGTCGCACGCTGTGTGGTTCGGCACAAAATCCAGCACCAGTCCCATCCCGTGCTCGCGCAATTTGCTGCGAAAGACAGCCAACGCCTCATCGCGTCCGAAATCCTGATGAACCCGATAATCCTGAACGCAATAAGGGGAGCCACTCACATCTGCCTCTGTCCATCCGGGTAAGAGACGCTCAAACTCCCCACTGCGCCGACCCCGATCCAACGAGATTTTGCGACCTACCTCCCCGAGTTGCCACACGCCCATGAGCCAGACAGTATCAAATCCTTGGTCCGCCAGATTCTTAAACCATTCATCCGGTACATCCGCCAAGGTCGCCTCAGAGTCGGTAATCGCCTTGAGAGATTCGACAAACTTGCGGGCGGAAATTTCAAAAAGGAGGGGATTCGCGGAAATCATGGGGTGGATTCTAAAACTTTGGATCCCCGCGCGTCGATAAGATTTTAAAGACTCTCCTAACCCTTGAGGAATTTCTCCGTGAGGCGTCGGTGCCACTTCACATCTTTCCAATGGCTGAAATGAGGGTGGAGATAATTGTGCGGGGTCCATCCCCACATCTTGAATTCAATCGC
>Ga0163144_10006793_pt1 | contig 25170 bp, 24 predicted proteins | sample OliLak19BULKMAT1_FD_123175 | JGI IMG/M metagenome (GOLD analysis project Ga0163144, IMG submission 123175) | Freshwater microbial mat bacterial communities from Lake Vanda, McMurdo Dry Valleys, Antarctica - Oligotrophic Lake LV.19.BULKMAT1 | ecosystem: Environmental > Aquatic > Freshwater >... | reverse complement strand
GAGCAGTCGCTTGGCGAGATCCGGCGGCAATTTGTTCAGATCAACCTGGACAATCTTGGCTTTTGGGGCGTCCTTACGCTTACCTTCTTGAGCTGAGCCAAGATTGAGAGAAAACGTGGCCAGCGTGAGCAGGCTCATGCCCATCAATAATAGCGATCCGGTTTTGAGCTTGGAAATAAACATCGCTTTCAACACTCCTTGAACCAGGGCGGAAACCTTGGCGGAAACGATCCCCGAGGTCGCCGCTTGCCCCGCCGCCAAAAATGCGGCGGCCTTGCTTGTGGAAATGATCAGAGGCGCCGGCACGCACGCCGCGGCCGAAGATTGGGCAAGGAAGGTCGCCAACACGCTGCCGCTCGCGCCGATGCCATGACGCGCCAGTCGGGCGCTCAACAGGTTTCTCGCGCGAGACAGGCGGCCGGAAAGCGTTCCTTCCTTCCAGCCGAGTTTTTGAGCGGCCTCCTTGCGCGACATGCCTTCCAGGTCGCACAAGACGATTGCTTCCCGGTATTGGTGCGGCAGCCGTTCCAATTCTTGATCGAACAACCGACGCAGTTCTTGCCATTTGTCCGCGTATTCGTCGGGGGAGCGAACCGTCGCCAGCTGTTCCTTGACTCGTCGCTTGATGGCCGCCTCCCTCGCTTTGAGCGCCGTATGATAGGCCACGCCGAACAGCCAATTGCCAATGGTCACACGCCCGCGCAGAGACGATGCCTTGCGGACCAATACGAGAAACGTCGCTTGAAACGCATCCTCGGCATCGTGGGAGTTTCGCAACAATCGTCTGCAAACGCCCATGACCATTCCGCCATGTCTCCGCACTAGCGCTTCAAACGCCGCCTCGTTTTCTTGTAAGTAGAAGCAGTCGAGCAACTGACCGTCGGTCACGGCTTCATCGATTGACCGAGCGGCATGGCGAAGACGGCGAATGACTTTGCCTAGGGCAAGCGCGGACATTTCTGAGCCTCTGGCGAAGCGGCGGACCTATTCACTACTCATATGTTCCTCGAAGGGGGCGATTTCGTACAACTTTCTTTTTTTGGGATCGCGCATGAATCCGCCACGCCCAGGTCATGCGCCATCTCATCCTCTCCCGTAGGGGGTCGGCCTGGCCCGCTGGGATCTTTGCTTGGCGTTTCTTAAGGTAGACCCATGATTGAAAAAACACTAGGGAAATCGCTTGACTTTCCACAAAGCTCGTGGTAACACAAAGAAGCACTTTCGTTTGGGTCAATTTCGCCGCCACACGAAACACCCGACCTACACCGGAAACGCTTACCTCAAACCCGAGACAACCCATCGCCACTCCACACGACGAATCGGAAGGCTTCCAGAAAAACCCCCGCCGTCCACGCGCTTCACAGGACGAAGGCGTCACGGACAATCCCCTGCGCCCTGCACGGCAAGCGGAGAACGATGGCGACGACCGGGATCGCCCGCGCCGTCCTCGCCGGCCTCGCTCCGCCGATGACAATCGCGACGATGGCTATGGCCGAAATGAAAGCGCGGTTTCCACGCTCATTCCTTACAAGAACGGCCTGGCGCTTACCGCCTATTACCTCGGCGTGTTCGGCCTGATCCCGGCGCTGGGCCTGATTCTGGGACCTCTTGCCCTGATCTTCGGCATCATCGGGTTAAAAAATGCCCGCCGCAATCCGCAGGTCAAAGGCACGGGACACGCCATCACCGGCATCACGCTCGGCGCCATCGCCATCGCGCTCAACTGGGGCCTCGTGTTGCTAATGGTGATTGGGGCACTTTCACACAGGTGAAAGACATCGAAAGCAAAAGGTTCCGGAAAAGGGGCGCCAGAAAAGGGGTAGCGTCTCGTTGATTCGACCCATACGCTCAAGAAAACTCCTTCTGCCCACCTGCATCTTGACGGACGGCATCTATTTTCTTTCAATCACAGTCGATAGATTTGGCAAACGGGAACCACCAACTCGGATTCGTTCCAATGCCTTCTTCAATGTTGCTCCAGGATGTCCGTCATCGTGTTGACTACGGCATCATCACGATTCGGGAAGACGAGTTCAATGCCGTTCTGGATCGGCTTCCAACGCGGTCAACGGTAAGAGGCGGAAAGCAGCTTTACGAGTTCGACAGGGTTGCCGTAGAGGGCGGCGGTGAGAGAGGGGTTGCGCTCGTACGGTGCCCATCTCAGGGGCAAGGTGCTGCGCAAAGCGTAGCCGGACACATGATTCGAGAACTTGGGCCCCGCGTCCTATTACTGGTAGGGATCGCTGGGGGTGTTCCTTCGGACGAATTCAGTCTTGGCGACGTCCTGCTCGCAAGCCGCGTCCACGATTTCTCTGTAACGGCCGCGCTGCAAGGCGGAACGTCACAATTGAATGTAGGCGGTGGCCCAGTTCATAGAATCGTCGAAACGCTCCTTGGCCACCTCCCAGCCTTATTGCATCGTATGCCGGAATGGAATAATCAGCAAGCTATTGGCCGTCGCATGCCCGGCGTAACGGTCCCCGCTGACGTCACCGCGACGGAGGTCTACGGACCGGACGACTGGAAGCGCAAGGTCATCGAGTCGCTTTGAAGGCGTTTCTCCGCTGAGGGTCATCACAGATCTCCGCTCGCCTTCGTCGGTGCCTCCGCCAGCAGTAACCAACTCGTGAAGGACGCCAATCTCGTACAACAGTGGCAAGAGGCGGTTCGTAGTATTACCCACATCGAAATGGAACTCGCCGGTGTGATTCAGGCAGCCCGGGACGCCGATCCGGAAGAAGTGCCCGTTATTGCCATCCGGGGACTGAGCGACATTGTGGGATTCCGCCGTGACTCGGATTGGACCGGGTTTGCCTGTCACTCGGCGGCGTCACTTTGTCTGGCAATGATCCGATCCCGGATAATCGAAGAGGCAACCGACTGGAACTGGGATGCTCCCGGCTTGATGCACGGCAAGGTAACCACAGTAAATGAATGGTTGGCGGGGGTGGCGTCCGTCCGTCCAATTGACGAGATCAGGCCCTCAGCCGTTCCGGCAGTTTCTGGGGATTCCGCAAACAGTCCCCTTCCCGCCTCCAGGGTCTTGATCTTGGGCGCTGGTGGCGTCGGCAAGACGACACTGGGAACCTTTCTTTCGGGGAGAGAGGATCGCTCGCCCTTCGCTATTTCCCCGGCTTATAATGAAAGCGTCACGCTCGAACGGTACGCCCTGAAACAGGAAGGCGGGCCAGAGGCGATGATTGTGGTGCCCCCCTGGACAGGAGCATAGGCGGGTAACTACCTGGGAGGTTCTCTACGAAGACCTGCGCGAGGGCCGCTTCCATGGGATAATCGTTCTGGGAGCGTACGGATACCACACTATTGGCCTAGCACGTTGGAAAGAGCTTCCTTTGGCCAAGACCTTGAAAAGGAAAACACCCGCGGCCTTTATGAATGCGTATCTTGAAAGCAAGCGTGAAGAAGAGGTCAATGTGCTGAAGGAATTGTCCCCACACATTGAGTCCTGCAAGACCAATCTCTGGTTGATGACGCTCGTCGGCAAACAGGATCTCTGGCATTCCAAGCGGACGAATGTTGAAGAATTCTACCGGACCGGGCCATACGGAGCGTTGATACATGAACTTGTTCGGGCCAAAAGTAGTAAGGTATTCAAGCATGAGCTAGTTCTCGCCTCCCTCGTTATCAGCAATTTTACGTCCTCAGTCGGAGAAACGCTGGCTCAAAACCAGGCCGGTTATGACCGTACTTTCCAGGTGAACTCTCTGCGCCGCCTTGTCGAGATCCTAGATTCCCTCAGACGTTGGGAGCGTGAAGAATGAGCAAGCAGCGCAGCGTCACGCCTACCGGTTCTATGGACGACCCGGCTCTTGATCACGCGTCCGCCCTGATCGTGGAGTATACCGGCAAACTCCTGGCTGGGATCTCTCAGATCCGCAAGGTCCGCAAGGAACATCTCGTTGCGAACCGAATGCGACTCGAACAGTCTTCTGCGAACTCGAACAAATCGGACGAACGATCTCACTATGATCAAATGCTGTGGTTTGAAGCAAAAAATGATTTCCAATCAAGACACGAGGAAAATGTAAGGCATTTGCGCGCGATCATTCCGCAGGCTACGAAGCTTGCGCAACATGCGTCTCAATTAATCAGTCATGCCCCAAATCAGACCATTGTACGGATCGAGTTCGGGTTGCGCATAGCCGAGTTGGAAACTGCAATTGAGTCAGCTAAATCGTTGATCAATTCAGATTTGGGGTTTCAAGTTCATTAATCTCGGCTCTTCGGAGTTTGGCGTTGCACGCTCCCCTCCCGTCTCCCTCTGCCTCCGGCGCCGGTGGCATGGCTATCGGGTGCCGTAAAAGGGGTCGCGTCTCGTTGATTCTACCTACGGCTAACTCTACGCCGGCGAAAGGTGGGTGGAGCAAACAGCGAAGACGCTAAACCCGCAAAGCACGCTCCGACCCCGAGGCCGACCGAGAAAGGCAGCCGCGCGGCGCTTACCAGGGATGACCTATCTCCGGGTGAGCTTCACGAATTTTCTTGATTGCCGCTTCCAGGATGGGATCGTCCGCTGGCGATTGCTGTACTGGATATCGAACAAAGGGAGTTTGCATCAAAGGATGTGGAATCTCTGGCATTGACAGGCCTAATTCCTTGCGAATAGAGATCGCCGCCAGGATTTCAACGGGAAAGTTCAAATAAGGAACATTGGCGTACTCACCGAAGCCATTTGAATCACAATGGTATTCGCATGCCGCTAAGAATGCGTCCGCTACCTGGTCATCCGTGCCACACCATTTGTCAATCACATGGCGATAAAAACTCAAATTGCAAGCTTTGTATCGTGAGATATCAAAGGGCAATTGGTTGCCCATGACATAAAGCTGGACGACAAAGGGTTCGAAATGGGTTCGATAGGGATCATTTACAAAGGCCCCTTCCTTCTTCTCAAAGTTTGACACGATTCGGGGCCCTAACCAATCGGCGAACGAATTGCGAATGACAATCGCATGCCCTAAACATTCCGCAAAGCCGTCACGCAGCAGGAGCCCTTTGCAGCCTTTTGCCCGGTCACCGCTCGCCACTTGCGCGCGAAGAGGCCAGCTGCGGTACAGGAAGGAGCGGTAAAGATCGCTCCATCCAGTTGCATCCCCATCGGCGATTTTGACCGTGCCCAACGCGGCACACCAGGTCCCCTGGACTTTCATTGCGCTCGTTATTTCAATCTCTCGTTTGAAATCCAGAACCTTGTGATTGGCGCATTCTTTGGCAATGTTGTCGCGTTGTTCAATGTCAAAATAGCTCTTCTCATTTGGATCTTTGATCATTTTCCTAAAGGTCTTTATGGCGGTCTGCAATAGAGGAGCTGTATACATTTGTTACCACCCGTGAAATGCAAGATTCCTGGAACGAGTTGCCCGGTTCCAGTGTGGGCCGGAAAAGGGGCGGCTCGTTGATTCGGCCCCGAAGCGACCCGTCATGTTGGCGCGTATGCGCAATTGGCCCGAAATAGGTTGCTGCCACCTTTTTTACTTCAAAGGCATGATCTTGATATTGCGATACTGCACCGCCGCGCCATGATCCTGGAAGCCGATGAAGCCTTCGCGGGCGAAGTCTTTGAGGGCGGCTTTGTACTTGTTCTTGGTGCCGTCGGGGTTTTTGCCGGCGTCGGTCCATTTGTCGAGGTTCATTTCGTTGATGGTTTCGCCGTTCATCTGCACCGTGAGCAGGGGGCCTTTGGCGGTGACGACGACGCGGGTCCATTCGCCCTTCTTGGCGGGGTTGCTCTTGGGGGCGACGAGGTCGTAGAAGGAACCGAAGGAGTGCTTGCCCGGCTTGGCGGAGGGGTTGTCGACCTGGATTTCGATGCCGGTTTGGACGGGGTTGTTGAGCTTGTCGGTGCGGATGAAGATGCCGCTGTTGCCCGTGGTGTTGACTTCGAGGTCGAGGACGAAGTCGCCGAAGCGGTCCTTGGTCCAGATGTAGCCGCCGCCCTTGCCGAGGGAAAGTACGCCGTCTTCGAGCGTCCAACCTTTGGAAGGCGCCTTGCCGGACGAGCCTTGCCACTGGTCGAGGCCTTTGCCCTTGAGAAGATCGCGCGTGCCGGTTTTGGAGTCACCGGCGCCGGCGATGGCGAGCAGGGAGAGAACGAGTGAGAGGGAAAGGAAGCGTGTCATGGAAGGAATCCTCCTGTTGATAATTCTGTGTCGTGACTACTTCAACTCAACCAGCCAGATATTGCGAAAGAACACGGGATTGCCGTGGTTCTGAAGATTGATCGGCCCCTGACCACTGGGGAATTCCAAGGCGTCATGAATTTTGACGCCGTTATGATGGACGGTGATGCGGGCGGTTTGCTTCTTCGATTTGGGGTCGGCCGGTTCGCTTTTGAACTCGACGTCGAACGTCTGCCAGACGAGCGGCGGGTAGCACATGTTGACGCTTGGCTCCCTGCGTCCGTAGAAGCCGCCGCATTCGTTGTTTTTGCCGTCGAGGCCGAAGCTGTCGAGCACCTGGATTTCGTGTCGGCCGTGGAGATAAACGCCGCTGTTGCCCCGGCCCTGGCTGCGCGCGGTGGGCTGAAACGGGGTGCGGAATTCGATGTGCAGCTTGAAGTCTTTGAAGGCGGCTTTGGTGTTGGCGGGGACGGAGAGCAAGCCGTCGACGTTTTTGCCGGACTTCCATTCATCAGCGTTCTTGCCGTCGAAGAGGATGATCGCGCCTTCGGGCGGCTTGGCGTTGAGGGTGGGGCTGGAGCGTGCCGTCTTTTTGAGCGTAAACTCTTTGCCGTCGTCGGTTTTGCCGGAGAGGATTCCCTCGGCCAAAGCGGCGGTGTAAAGCTTGTGTCCCATCGGCGGGAACTTCGCGGTCGCCGAGAATTCCTTGGGCGAGCCAGCCATGTATTTGCGTTTGCCTTCGGTCGGCGTGAAGAGGACTTTGATGCCGTCGAGCGAGCCGTCCATGAGGATCTTGTCTTTGCCGTTCCAGCCGTCGCCTGGCAGACCGCCGGGCAGGATGACGGCTTGAAAGGTCGCGTTGCCCAATGCGATCACCTGGCAGCCAAGCTTGGCGCCGCCCGCGATTGTGCCGACGTATTCGCCCTGGACGGCGTAATCGGCGCCCGCCTCGATGGGATCCAGAAACACGTTGGCTTTCTTGGGCGCCTTCTTGGCGTCCTTTTTCTGGTCCTTTTTCGCATCCCCGGCGAAGACAGCTGCGGGAAACGCCGCGAGAAGGACGCCGACACAAACGAAACGCAATAACGATCTCATGGACAGGAATCCTCAAAGTGGACAACGTGCGACGATATTCCCGATTCGAGCGATCGACGCCGCTGCTTGCAAGGGAAAGCCCAAAGAACGCACTGATTACGCCCCGGCAGGTATGCCGACTATACTCTTTTGCGGCGACGAGATGAATTGAATAAAAATATTTCCCGGTTGGATCGATTTTTGACTTACTTTGCGCCCGCGTTCCGGGTATTTTGATGGGATACGATGGAGATAATCCGTCGCAACGATTTTTAGGGGGACCAATCAATGCTGACTATTTTCGGAAAGCCGCACAAGAAGGGCGGATTCTGCGACGGCCAAACCCGTCGCGACTTTTTAACCGTGGGCGGCTCGCTCTTGGGCGGGCTGACCTTGAGCGACATGCTTCGCGCCGAGGCGACTCCCGGCGCGACCGCGTCCACGGGGCAACACAAGGCGATCATCAACGTCTATCTGCCCGGCGGGCCGCCGCATTTGGATATGTGGGACATCAAGACCGAGGCGCCGGCCGAGATTCGCGGCGAATTCCGCGCGATTCGCACCAACGTCTCGGGAATCGAGATCTGCGAACATTTTCCGCGCATTGCCCGCATGGCGGACAAGTTCGTGTTCATCCGCTCGCTCACCGATTGCGCCGGCGGCCACGACGCCTATCAGTGCATGACCGGCCGTCACCCGACGCCGGCGACGCAAAACTTTTGGCCGATGATGGGTTCCTGGGTGTCGCGCTTTCAGGGGCCGACCAATCAGTCGATCCCGCCGAATCTTTCGCTCATGTACGCGACGGGCGAATCGCGCTGGGGCAATCCCTATACCGGTGGCTTCCTGGGGATGGGGCATAACCCGTTCAATCTCGTGGGCAACCGAACCAACATGGCATCTTCGAACATGACGCTCAACGGCGTGACGCTGGAACGCCTGGGCAACCGCATCGACCTGATGCGCTCGTTCGACAGCATCAATCGCGAGATCGACGCCACGGGGGCGATGCAGGGTCTGGATTCCTTCGGCCAACAGGCGCTGGGCATCTTGACCTCGTCCCGCCTGGCCGACGCGCTCGACCTCAGCCGCGAGGATCCGCGCGTGGTCGCCCGCTACGGCGTCGACGATCCGGCTTTCGAGCGCGACGGCGCTCCGCGCATGGTGCGCAACTTCTGCATCGCCCGTCGACTCGTCGAAGCCGGCGCCCGCGTGGTGACGCTGAACTTCAGCCGTTGGGATTGGCACGGCCCGGACGGCATGAACTTCCCCGAAGGCCGCCGCAACATGCCGCTCTTGGACCAGGCCGTCTCGGCGCTCGTCGAAGACTTGCATGCCCGCGGTTTGGAGAACGACGTTTCCGTGGTCGTCTGGGGCGAGTTCGGCCGCACGCCGCGCATCAACAACAACGCCAGCCGCGACCATTGGCCTCAGGTGTCGTGTGCCTTGCTTGCCGGCGGCGGCATGCGCACGGGCCAGGTCATCGGCGCCACCGACCGCCAAGGCGGAACCGCGGCACGTCGCCCGGTCAAGTTCCAGGAAGTGTTCGCGACCCTCTATCGCAACATTGGCCTGAACCCCAGCGAAACCCGCATGTTCGACCCGAACGGCCGACCGCAGTATCTGGTGGATCAAGACATCGATCCGATCCGCGAGTTGGTGTAGGAGTTGGGATCGATTGCCGTTGTCAAGGAAAGCCGGAGGCCGTTGGGGCCTTCGGCTTTTTTTGAGGTTCCGTCCTCAGGCAAATAGATCGCCTCTCGCGAATCGTCGACTGCACACGCATCAACCATGAACGCGTGCATTTCAGCAAAGATATCCACCGCCTCGGACGCGGCCGGCGCGGATTCGTCCACGAACACAATTGCCTCGCGCACTTCGCCGCTGAGTCGAGCAAGGTTTTCGGCGATCTCTTGTTTCGATCCCGTGAGCACATGCGTTTTCGCGGAACCATGTTCAATGTCACCGGTCATGAGCCTTGGTTGATGGGACCGCCGCCCAAACGGCAAATCGTTCCGTTCGGCGGTGTTGACAACGACATCCGGTGGATGGCGCGCGGCATCCGTCCGGACGAGGTGAACTTTGCCCCGATCGCGGCGGCAACAATCGATTTGCCGTTTTCGTTCATCGGCGATGTCGTCACGTTGCCGTGGACTACCTATCAGTGGTTGTGGGCCGATCAGTCGAAGCCGAAGGGGAGAATGCCTTAAGGATGAAGGGGACAGGAACGGGTGCCGGGTAATTCAGAGCGACCCCTTTTTCAGGGCCAGGGCATGCGGGAAGGGATTCAACCGGATGGGATATGACGCCAGCCGGCACGCCCTCGGAGTACCGAGAGCGTGCCACGAAGCGCGAACGCGCGGGTCGGAGGTTACTTTTTCGGCGGGGTTTTGGGCCGTTCGAGATCATTCTCGTCTACGTTCTCGCCGCCGGTGGCCGTCAACAAACCGCGCAGGGAATCGAGACGGATGCGTTGATCGATCCAGCGGACGGAGCCGTCGGCGAAGCCGGCGTTGAAGCCTTTGGCGTCCTTGTTGACCAAACCCGCAAGCAGGTCTTTCTGATCGATGGGATAATCCTCGGGCTGGCTCCAGTAGACCGCTCGCTTGCTGTTGGCTTCCACGACGAGAATGGTGTTGGACGTCCCGTCGGTAATATTGCGAATATCCAGTGTTTTGGGATCGCCGAAGATCGACTTGGGGCCGACGGGAACGAGATAGGTGGTCTTGCCGGGAGCGAGATCGGGACTCATGGGGGACTTGTAAATTGGCACGACGATTTCCGCCAGCTTTTTGTTATGGGGGCTGTCCCAGGGTTCATCGAGCTTGAATTGTCGGAAGAGCGCCTCCTGTTCGATATAAGGAAGCAGGTACACGCGCCAGCTAAGGAGCGGTCTGCCTTTGGCGTTGGTGGTGAAGGCGGGGGGAAAGCCCTTGTGCGCGTCGTGATAGCCATGGAATGCTAAGGCGATCTGCTTCAAGTTGTTCACCGAAACTTGGCGGGCGGCGTTGCCGCGGGCTTCGTGGGCCAAATCGCCCAGTGCCTGGGTGACGAACTTTCGATCCAAGAGCAGCGAGAGTTGATTACCCTTGGCGACGGGGATCATGCGGTCGCGCATCTTGAGGAGTTGGGGAAACCGCAATTGGATATTGGGGTCATGCAGGGGGATGTCGAGGGCGTGTTTGCATAGTTCTTGGGCCCCGCGTGCCGTCTTTTCGTCGGACGCTTGCAGCTTGAGGGTGAATTGCAACTCGTCGTCCACGCCGGCGCCGATCCAGCGAATACCCTCGGCGAGCGCGCGAGTATCGCCGCCGCCCAGTTCCTCCGGCACGGCCGGTATCAGTTCGACAAAGGCGCGAACAAGGAGGGGCGGGGGGAGGACGATCACTTTCGCGGTCGAAGTGGAGAAGGCGGCCAAGGCGGGCGCCAACTCGGCGCGTTCCTTGGGACGAATCGCATTGAGGCGGCGAAGGTTTCGCTCGGTGGTGAACAGGATGGTGTCGTCATGCATCTTCCACTTGACGTTTGGGACCAGGGATAGGAGGGCGATCATGGTCCGCGCTTCCGTCTTGCCGGCGGTGGGGATGACGACCAAGAAATCCTCATGAGGCTGCGGCGAGTCCCAGTTCAAGACCCAAAAGATATCGCGACCGCCCAATTCGCGCAAGATGGTTTGGGCCTTGGTCAAGAAATCGCGTGCCTCGGCGAGATCCTTTTCCTTGATTTTGAGATCATCCATGAGCTTGAAGACGGAGGCGAGATCGAAACGTTTGGCGTCGATGTGGGCGACGAGAAACGTCATGTCGTTGACGAAGGGGGCGACCTTTTTCGCCAGGTCGTCGGCGGAGGGGTTTTTTGGTTGTGCGCCGGCGGCGGCGGTGAGGCAGAGTAATGTCAGCAGGCATGGGATTTTCAGTCGCATTTCAGTTGACCTTTCGTTTTTTAGGGAGTTGTCATTTTCCGATCGTCAGTTGTCAGTTGTTAGTTGTTAGTTGTTTGTTGTTAGTTGTTAGTTGTTAGTTGTTTGTTGTTTGTTGTCGATTGACCGTTGCGAACCGTGAGATCAAGGTCGTCGATCAACCCCAACGGGGTTGGGTCACATAGCCCAGGGTCGCGCTAGCGCACCCTGGGTGGGGGAGTCAGCCGCCGGAATCCTACCCCGAAGGGGGTTGTGTCAACGGTGAACCAACCCCTTCGGGGTAGGTCGTTTGGCGCCTCGCATACCCAGGGTGCGCTAGCGCGACCCTGGGCTATGTGAACCCAACCCCTTCGGGGTAAATACCGGCCTTCGATACATTGATCTTGCGGTCTACTTTCGAATCGATATTTCGTATCGCATTGTCGAGGTTCGATTGGCGGGGGCGCCGGGGGGCGAAGGGCCGACGAGCAGTGCCTTTCCGTCGGTCAGCGTGTATTGGAACGCCTGCCCGGTCATGGGATCGAGCGGCAGGGGCAGGTCTTTGATATCCGCGAGGGTCGCGGGCAAGCGGCCTTCATGTTCACCGGCGTAAAGTCGCAGCGCCTCGACGATCCGCGCGAGGGCGATGCGGCGTTCCAAGTTCGTTTGCGATTCGTGCACCCGGTTCATCCCGGGTACTGTGAGGCCCCCAAGCCAGGAGGTATCGGGGTGATCCGCCAACGACTTGGGCAGCGCTTCGTCCGCTTTCCGCAAGCCCGCCCGCGCGATCCAACGCGGTTGGCGATACCACTTGGCGAACTCATCGAACAGCCGATCGTACTCGGCCATGACATGCATCAGGGACACTTGCGTCACCGGCATGGCGTCGAGTTGTTTCTCCGTGAATCCCCGTGAGATCAGGTAGGCGCGTGCCGATGGATACATTCGAGAAGTCAGATAGACGAGGGCCAGTTTCGTGCTCCATTCTCGGCTGCGGCCGAACAACTCGAAGAAGGTGTTGCGCTCCATCTCCGCGCGGATTTGTTCAACGGAAAGCGGCGGCCGAGTCGGATCGTCAAGGGCCTCGCGAATGCCGGGCAAGATCGCGTCGATCATCAGACGTTCGCCTTCCAAGGCACGCTCCAGGTGAAGAAACGGTTGAGGGAGATCCGCCAGCGCCCAGAACATGCTGGGCGCTCCCTCGACTTGGGCAAGGGCCTCCAGGTCGTGGAGAGCACGTTGCAGAATGGCGTTGCCGACGAGGACGTTGATGAGGATCGGCGCCTCGCTCACATGCCGGGCAAGCGCGAAGTGGGTTTGCAGCGAGTGGACGGCCTTGTCGAACTTGCGATCCAGGAGGAGGACGCGCGTACGCGCACTCAACAGATTTCCATAGGTGCGAAAGCTCTGCACGTCCGGCAACAGCATGGCGAAGCCTTCGGTGCGAATGCGGTCGACCATTTCCCAATCGCAATGCCGCCTGCGGGCGGCGAGGTCGAGTTCGTTCAAAAGTCCGCGCATCGTGAAACTTTCAACTTTCGAGCGGGGCATTTTTTCGAGGGGGCCGTCGAGGTATTCATTGAGCTTGTCGAAGTCCTCAAAGCGTTGCACCGACCCGAACCATTCCGGGCTATGCGCACGTTGATACAGCAAGGCGGCGTTGCCGGGGCGAAGGTCGCGCAGCGGCGGCACGAGGCGATACTTGAGGGCGGGGGAGGGCGCCTTGGCGGGAGTAATCGCGAGCTTGGTCAGCGGCACGTCTTCAGGGTATTGCGCCCAACCAATCGCCGGGACGAATAGAGCGATGATAAGGGTAAGAGTCTGTTCCAAAAGGGGTCTGACCCCTTTTGAGCGTTCGTGGTCCGGGGCCTGACCCCTTTTGGAACAGACTCGGTTGCGCCGATTCATGTGTTATCTCCACGGAAAAGTTAAAACGAGGGATTCCGCGAACCCAGGCCGCGATCCGGCTCGGGTTGGTTCTTGTGCGACAAGCCTTTTTCCCTCGACCGACGGCAGGTAAGGCAACGCGCGATCTCCATAGTGGGGAATGTTTCGCTGGATCGTGCCATAGGTCGGCGGATGCTCGTTGCCGACGATGACGGGAGGAAGAGGCCGCAAATTCGGCGGAGCGATATCCGGCATCACTTCGTCAACCGGCACGGTCGGCTGCTCGATCGGCATCGGTTGCGGGACATGCACCGTGACGATTCGTACCTCGCGGGCCGGCGTCGGCAGCGACCAGAACCGGTAGCCGAGAAACACGCACAGACTCAAAAGCGCGATGTTCGCCGCGGATTGCAGGTGGACGATGCGCCGTCCGCTGCGTCGCCCGGCGTCGAAGAGCAGCCGGTCGCGTTGCAGGTTCGGCGTTTGTGGAACGAGCTTGCCCAAGGCACGCGCGAGGTCGTTCAGCTCTTGGTCGGGTTCTGTGGACATGGAACGCCTAGCCTTTCACGCAAATAATGCAGGCCGGCCAGGTAGAGCCGGTGTACCGTGCTGGATGAGCTATCGAGGACTTCCGCGATCTCGGCGAAAGTGAGGCCGCCCCAGAGGTGCATAGTAATCACTTCGCGCGTCTCCTCCGGCAGTTGCCGCAGCGCGACGGTGGCGTCGGCGGCGTCGATGCCGATGTCGGGATCGGGCTGAAACCACGCGGGACGATTGAGGGCGGCTCGCTCCTCATGGCGGCGCCGTCGTTCGCTGGAGCGCGCGTGCGAGATGGCGCCGTTTCGCACGACGCGAAAGAGCCAGGGCGCGACGCGATCCGGAAGCGTTCGCTGCGAGGCGAGCTTCAAGAACGCTTCCTGCACGACGTCCTCGGGCACGAGACACCATTGGCGGGCGTAGAGCGTCAGCGCCCGCGCATGCTCGTCAATCAACTGCCCCAGGTATGCCGCATCCATTACAAGGGTAACGCTCGCCGGAGAGTCTCATCCCAACTTTTTTTCAGCCGCGTTGAGGGAAATGGGAAGCATCTATTCTGCTTCGGTCAGGCGCATGGATTCCGCTTGGCGCCGCTGTAGAGTAGGATACGTCTTCGACGATACTCGGCACATGGAATTTCGTTGAGTTCTCGCGTGGCTCATGAAGGTTTTCCGATGACTTCGCAACCTCTGGGCGATCAGGCCGTCTTTCTTGCCTTCGATGACGAGTCGGCCGCTTATGCGCGAGCGGAAGGTGTGCGCGCCGCGGGTTTGCCCTGGGTCATCGACGTGGTGCAGGCGTATCGCAGCGTCGCGGTCTTCTACGATCTGGGTTGCATCGATTACGTCCAAGCCCGGCGGAACCTCGAAACGCTGGGCCAAGGCGAAACGACGAGCATTCAAGGACGTTTGCATACGATTCCCTGTTGCTATGAACTTGGCCTCGACCTGGAACGCGTCGCCCGGCACACGAAGCTTTCCGCCGAGAGGATCGTGTCGTTGCACGCGTCGACGGAGTATACCGTTTACGCGATCGGCTTTTGTCCCGGCTTTCCGTATCTGGGCTATCTTCCCGATGCGCTCGCGGGCGTTCCCCGGCTGGAAAGCCCGCGTCGGCAAGTCGAAGCGGGCAGCGTCGGGCTGACGGGCCGCCAGACGGGCATCTACACCGAAGAACGTCCCGGCGGCTGGAACATCGTCGGCCAAACGCCGCTGGAGTTGGTCAACGTCGCGGAGGGCTATTTTCCACTGCGGACGGGGGACCGCGTACGCTTTGAAGCGATTTCCAACGAGGCTTTTTTGGATCTGAAGTGGCGATGCGCCAAGTTGCCTGGATAAGCGAAATGGGAATTGATCCTCCGAATTCCCATTTGGTAGAATGGCGTCATGAAAACACAAACCCCTACCGTTTGGCAGTTCTTGACGACGAATCCAAAGTCGGCGTATACGCAGCTCTTTTTAACAGGGACACGAATTCGCGCTCGTGTGGTTTTTGGCATGCATATGTGTGCGGAACAGCCCATGTCGCCGGAAGATATCGCCGAAGACCTCAACTTGCCGCTTGAGGCAGTAAAGGAAGCCATTGCTTATTGCCAATCGAATCCGCGAGAAATCGTAGTCGATTTCGAGCGAGAGGAACGATTGATGCGGGCAAGCGGGATGACTGATCCTTCCTACCAGGAGCACTGCGGTTTTAAGATCCTACCGCCGGAACAGATTTCCAAACTCTTAAACTCATGAGAATCTATTTGGACGATGACAGCGTGATTTGTCTCCAAAAGGAATAGTCGCGGCATTGCGAAAGCTCGAATCAACCGGCGTGTCCATCGGCAGCCAATACGTCGTACTCAATCAATGGCGTTAATCGGACGGTCTTCATCCCGCCCCGCGTCCCACCAGCAGCCCGACGAAAAACGCCACGCCCATGAGCAACACGACCAAGACGCCCACCAGGACCATGAGTCCCGGAGTCAGGAACACGCCGCTCATTTCGGGGGTCGACTGCGCCGGGGACCATGGCACGGGCGGGTGCTGTTTGACGGGGGTCGTGTCCACGACTTGGATGTGATCCGCGGGCACTTCCGCTGCCGCAGCTACCAGTTGCTTGTCGAAATCGGCGTCCTCGAACGAAGGGGGCGAACTCTCCGCGCCGTTGTCCGCAGCACCCATATCCGCCGCGCCGGCATCCTCGGGGTCCGGCACCATGACCTGGCCCTGACATTTCGGGCAACTCACCACCGTGCCCGCTTTACGCTGAGCGATCCCCATCAACTGATTGCAGTAGGCGCAACGAAATCGAATCGGCATCGCAACCCCGCGCTCCTCGTGGACAAGTGGTGTTGGAAGGCATTCTACACGCTAATTCGCGCTAATCGGCGCTAATCTTTGGGGAAGTATGGAAAGCAGTGCCTTCTACCGCGAAGGGGATTTCGTCACAAAGAACGTCTCCCCGCGTTTGTGTACCCCGAAGGGGGTTTCATCACAAAGCCCAGGGTCGCGTTAGCGCACCCTGGGTAAACGTCCGCCCCAGCGTTTGCCTACCCCGAAGGGGTTGGTTCAACATGACACAATCCCTTCGGGATAGAACCCGCCATGTGCACCCCGCACCTGGGGTGCGCTACCGCGACCCCAGGCTATGTGACCCAACCCCGTTGGGGTTGATTCGGTCAGCGCATGATAAAAGACGCCGGGGTCCTTTCCCGGCGCCTCCCCTAACCCCGATTCGTTACTTCTGGCGAACCGTCAAGGTGTAGTTGCCCGTCGCGCCGCTGTAGTAGGTCGTGACGACGAGGCGATACGTTCCGCTTACCGTCGGGCGGAATGTCGCGCGGGCGTTGAAGCCCTCGCCCCCGTCGTCGTTGTTGAGAAGAGTTCGGCCCGCGGCATCCTCGATTCGCAGCCAAACATCGAAGTATCCCGGCGATCCCGCTCGACCGTTGCCGCTTTCCAGATCGATGACGTAGGTCGCGCCGGACCTGAGCGTCGCCGAGTGTACGGTGCTGTAACTTGCCTTGCGTTCGCGATCCTTGGAATTGACCGTGGTCAGCGATCCGCGAAAGTTAGCGACCACCACGCCGCCGCCGGCCGTCGACCAACCCGGGGCATTGCGGAAATCTTCCTGCCAGCGTTTCAGGATTTGGCCGATGAAGGTCTCGAGGCTATTGAAATCCGTGCCGCCTCCCGCCCGCTTGGACAAGTCGCTCGCCAACGATACGGTCGCTTCGAGTTTGTTGGTGGTGATATTCGTCACCATAGCGTTGGCGAGGGTGACGGTGAGTTTGCGAAACGGTTCGCGGCGATCCGGCAGGTCGTTGAGGGCCCGACGGACCGCGCCGCCGGCCATGGTGAGTTCCAGACCGAGGTTGAAGACGCTTGTTGCCTGGGGCACATATTCCTTGGCCAGCGCGGCCCGATAGCTGAGGAGAATCGGCTGAAGCCGTTTGTTCATGTCGCTGAACTCCAACTTTTCGAGATCGCGATCCAGCGCTTCGAGGTCCGCGGTCGGCAGATTGAGCGCCTTGGCCAGGTCGATGCTCCAACGGAATTGACGATGCAAGAGCGGCACCCCGACCGGATGGGCCCGCTTCGAGGTGTCATAGGAAGTCCGCAGTCCATAGAGCGTGCCGTTGGCGTTGCCGAGGTGGATTCCCAATATGTACACTTGTTCTTTCCGCACATCCGCGCGAGCGGCGGTCGGCAGGATCAGACTCAACGTCGCGACCGCTGCCAGCAGAATGGATGTTCCCGTCTTCATGATGTCCTAGCTTTCTTCGTTTGAGAATGGAGGATGACGTTTGTTTGGACAGAAGGGGATTGCCGACGGCGGAAAAGAGCGGACAGGAAAAAAGAAGTTTTTTGGAAGTGTCGACTTCGGGCCGCGCTGAGCTTCGCAAAGCAGGCTTGCACAATGGAGCGCGAGGGGCGACAATTGAAAGAATGGAAAATGCAAAACCAGTGCGCAAGTTTTCCTGGTTCAAGCGTTCTCTGGAAATATCTTGAAGTCGCCTGAAGCTCCGTCGGCCGGCGCACCTCGTCTAAGCGCTTACTTCGTGCGCGGCTCTTTGGAATGTCGCGATTCCCATTTCACCGAGGATTCCCCCAATGCAACGCATCCTTGGCATTTCGCTGCTTTTTCTCGTGCCCTCTATCACGCTGGGTCAATCCAAGACCAAGGAAGGCCTCGTTCTCTTCAAGGACGGCTTCAGCTTCCAGGGCAAGATCATCGAGCAGCGCGACATCATCATCGACCCCGCGACCGGGGCGTCGTTCAACATCCCCGCTGGCGGGTTGTGCATGTATCTGGACGACGGCGTTCGCCGCATCTTCTTTTCGCACACGCAACTCCACGACGTCATTCCCCGCACCACCAAGGAAGTCAACGACCGCATGGCATTTTTTCGCAGCGGATCCCGGGACCCCACCACGCGCGGCATCTTGCCCGGCTGGCAGCTGGAAGATTCCACCGAATGGAACAGCAAATGGGTGCGCTATCTCAAATGGCGCACGCAGTTCGGCGTTCTCACCATGGAACAACGCATCATCGCCCTCACCCCCTATCAGGCCCAAATCCAGTCGATCGGCTACCGCTTTGAAATCTCCTATCTGACCAAGGAATTCACGCCCGATGCGATTCGCGTATTGATCAACAATTACATGAAGGAGCAAAAGAGTTTCAAGGACGCCAAAACAATCGACAAACGGATGCAATTGGCGAAGTTCCTCCATCAGGCGGGTTGGCATTGGGAGGCGGACAAGGAACTGGCGGCGCTCGAAGAAACCTATTTCGATCAGAAGGAAAAAATCGCCCCGCTGCGGGAAGCGGCGCGTTCGGCCATCGCCAATATTCATGTTGAAGATTTGGAACGCGCCTACAAGGTAGGTCAGCATCAAAAAGCACGCGATCTGCTCGCGCAATACCAAAAGGACGATTTGTCGTCGATCGTTTCCGACCGGCACAAATTGATGGCGCAGGAAACCAAGAGAAAATATGTCGGTCTCAAAGAGAAGGTGGACGAAGCCCGCAAGGCGCTGTTGGCCTTGCCGGACTACACGACCGTCGACAAGTCATTCTGGCAGGGCGCGGCCGAGACGGTCGCCGCCGGACTCAACGAGGACACCTTCGCCCGCGTCGAATCGTTTCTGCAATATGCTCAACAATATCGCCGCGATGTCATCGAGAAACGCAAGCCGAGCCAAACCGCAGAGGAAGTACTGTCTTTGGCGCTTTCCGGCTGGCTGCAGGGCAACTTCGCCGCCGAGCCGGACGAACGGCTGGCGCGGCAGTTATGGGCGACGCACGATATGGTGCGGGCCTATGTCAAAGCATCGGACCCGGCCAAGCGTGAGAAGATCATCGCCAGCGTCAGCCGGGCGGATGAAGTGCATATGGACCAGCTATCGCGCATGATCCAGATGTTGCCGCCCCCGCGCTCGCCGGAAAAGACCACCGCGGACGTGACCGAGCGCGATATCGGCCTATTGGATTCCCCAGGCGGATCGTACCTCGTGCAGTTGCCGCCGGAGTATCAGCCCTATCGTTCCTATCCGTTGCTCCTATTGCTGCACGGCGGCCGCGAAGACGCCAAGACGATGCTGGGCCGCTTCACCGACCTCGCCGCCCGCAACGGCTACATCCTCGCCGCCCCGCTGTGGGGCAAGGGATTAAAGGCGAAGTATGGCTACACCGACGACGAACAGGTCATCGTTCTGGACACCTTGCGCGATTTGCGTCAGGTGTTCAATGTCGACTCGGACCGGACCTATCTTCTCGGCTGGGAGAGCGGCGGCGACATGGCGTACGATGTTGGGCTGTCGCACCCCGATCAGTTCGCGGGCGTGATTCCCATCAACGGCGACCCGCAAAGCTTCCCCACGCGTTACTGGTCCAACGGCCAATACCTGCCGTTCTATGTGGTCGATGGCGAACGAAACTTCGGCAATCCCAAGGCCAATCGGACGCTGTTCAAGGATTGGGTCGGCAGCCATTATCCATCCATCTACGTCGAGTACAAGGGCAGGGGATCGGAATGGTATCAAGCCGAACTGGAGTCGATTTTCGACTGGATGAGCCGTAAGAAACGCGCCCATCCCACCAAGCAAATGGGAGTGTTTCACACCGGCGGCGGCAGCGGCGAGGAATTCAAGACGATGCGCCGAGGCGACAACAAGTTCTATTGGCTCAGCACCACGGGCATTCACGCCCGCCACATCAACGACGCCCGGGCCTGGCAACACCATGTCTTGCCAGCCACGTTGCAGGCTTCCGTGTCCCTGGGCAACGAGTTGGAACTCAAAGCGAAGGCAAAGGGCGGGGTCGAGGTGAAGGGCGCCAAAATCTGGACCAGCTTCCAAATCCGCACCAAGGGCGTCAATCAGGTCAGCCTGTGGATAAGCCCCGCCATCCACGACTTCAAACGCCCCTTACTCGTCCACTGGAACGGCGACCGCATCGGCCCCCCGCGCATCATCGAACCCAGCCTGGCGGTGCTGCTCGAAGACTACGCACGCACCGGCGATCGCAATCGCCTGCACTACGCCCGCATTGATTTGCCGTGATTTCTGGTTTGTATCAATCCCCCAGAGTGGCATGCTTTTGGGGATCCCACGCATGACCAAAATCCCTCGCGAACGCACCCCAAAAGCATGTTCACAACGCCCCACATACTTTTACGTTGGGTGGCATGCTTTTGGGGATCCCACGCATGACTAAAATCCCTCGCGACCGCACCCCAAAAGCATGTTCGCGCCGCCCAACGACCCAAGGTTGTCATCCGCCCAAGGACCAAAACTATGACGCGATACCGTTTGCAAACACAATCGCGCATCGCCGTGCTTGTGACCCTGGGCGCAACCCTCATCGCCTGCAACCGGGCGGACGGGCAACTCCCCTTCCCGGGCTCCCACGTCGGCTACGGACCTACGCGGACGACCGTGGGCCCGTTTTCCGTAGACCCGCTTTTCTACATCGTCGCCCCGGACGCCTTTCATGAAGCCCTCGCTCCGTATGTCAAACACAAGCGGAAGCACTTCAAAACCGAACTGGTATCGCTCGAAAAGATTCTCAAAACATCAAGAGGCGTTGATGACCCCGAACGCTTGAAGCGATTCCTCTATGAAGGTTGGAAGAACCGAAAGCTGGGCTACGTGCTTCTGGTCGGCGACGTCGACGTGATGCCGGTGCGTTACATGGTGCTGGACCGCATCGACCCCAAGGCCTTCGATTACGCCTTCTATCCCAGCGATTTGTACTACAGCGACCTGGCCAAAAAGGATGGCAGCTTCGACAATTGGAACGCGCAGCAAGAGGGCTTCCATGCCCAGTACTTTGGCGAGGTGCGCGGTGAAAAGAACAAACGCCAACCCATCAATTTCGACCAGGTCGACTACCACCCCGACGTCTCCGTGGGTCGTTGGCCGGTTCAAAATGTCGACCAGGTCCGCTTGCTCGCCAAGAAATCGATGGCCTATGAGGAAAGCGTTCTGGCCGGGACGCACCCAGGCCTGCGCCGGGCGACCTTGTTCGCCATCGACGGCTGGGTCGACAGTCGCCCATCGCTGAACATCGTGTCCCGCAGGCTTCCCCCCGGCTGGCGCTGCGACAAGCGCTACTATGGCGACAAGGTGGCGCCCAACGAAGAGCAACTCATCAAGGCGCTCGGCGCGGGGCAAACCCTGGTCGTGCATGCCGGCCACGGCAGCGAATTTACCTGGCATGACCTGTTCGGCCTGGAGGGGCTGGATCGCGTCCGCAACCACGATCGCCTGCCGATCATGATCTCCATCGGCTGCAGCACGGCTACGTTCGCGCCCTTGCCCCCTTATCAGCCGTACGTCGATATCCACGGCGCGTCGCACAAAGGCACCGAAAACGGCGAGGTGTTCCGATCACCCCCGCCGCCGCCCGCTCCCTATCAAAAAAAGTTCAATCGCTCCGGCTTGGGTGAGGCAGTGCTGCTCCGCGGCGAGAACGGCGCAGTGGCGTACATCGGCTGCAACACCGGAAGCCAACCGTGCGCCCTTACGCTCGCCGAAGGTTTCGCCATCACCCTCAGCCGCCTCCGTCCCGCACGCCTCGGCGATTGCTGGGCCGGCACGATCGCCTACTACTACGACAATCAAAAACTAGGCACGCTCCGCCCCAACGACGATTGGTATCCCCCAAGCATCTTCTTCCAAGGCATGAAGTTCATGCTCTTCGGCGATCCCACATTGCCCATTCCCGGCGTCGGCAAGAAGTGAGCGATCATCCGCCCCCGCCGCTCGCCGGCTTAGCGTGTCCAGCGCGCCTGCGCGCCCCGTATCGCGGCCCATTTCCCCTTCTCCATTTGAATCAGCACATTCCGTTTGCATCCCCTCCCTCCCTCCCTCGGCTAAGCTACCTACCAGCTTCCCGCCTCATTCCTCGCCGATGGGGCATACCAAGTAGCACGCCACCCGCGTGCTTCGCCCTCCCGGTACGCCCATGCTAAGCGACATCTACGCATTCCTTATCGAAATGCTCCAGGGTGACCCCCATGTGCTGGCCGCCTTTATCATGGGCATCGTCGTCACGGCCGGAGGCATCTTTGCCGCCTACTGGTTGTTTATTCGTGGCCGTATCGTCCCCGACGCGGCCGCGCTGCAATTCCAGCTGGATCATTCTCGCCACACGTCCGCTGCACTCACCAGCATGGTGGCGGAGCGCGACACGAAGATCCATCAGCTCAGCCAGGACTGCGTGACCCTCAAAGAACAGGTCGCGGACATCGACGCGCAACTTACCGAGACAACGGCCCAACTTGGCAAGGTCAAAAAAGCCGGCCGCCGCCTCCGCCGCAAGGCCATCCGCGTTCGCGACCGCTATCGGCAACAAATCAACGTCATCCTGGAGCAGCTCAAGCAGATGGAGCTTTTGCAGGGCAAGTTTTGGCAACAGCCCCCCAAGGCGCCGGTGCCCGCATTCTCGTCCTGTGCCGATGGCGGTGCGCCCATCATCTCCACCTTCAATCTCAAGGGCGGCGTCGGCAAGACCAGCCTGACCGCTCACCTGGCCGCCGCCCTGTGGTCCGCCGGCAAGAAAGTCCTTCTGGTCGATCTCGACTATCAAGCCTCGCTGACGCACCTCGTGCTCTCGCCCGAACAGGTTAAGGACGTCCACCATGCGGGCAAGTATGTGCAGCGCTTGCTCAAAACCGAAGGCGACCCGGCCCACGAAACCTGGAACCTGCTCACGCCGATCGCCAACACCAACAGCTACCTCCTCGCCGCTCACGAATCGCTCAGCGACGCCGAGGAGGAAATGAAAGCCCGCTGGCTCATGGGCACGTCGAAACGCGAGCCGCGCTATGCCCTCCGCGCCGCCCTGCACAGCGAAGCCGTCCGCGGCAAGTTCGACTATATCCTGATCGACTGCCCGCCGCGTCTATCAACGGCCTGCGTCAACGCCCTGACCGCGAGCGACTTCCTCCTGGTGCCGACGCAATTTGACAAAACCTCGCGCGACGCCGTCGGCCGACTCTGCGACCTGATGCGCCATTTCGTCGATGGCGCCCTATGCCCGGACCTGCGGATTCTGGGCATCGTCGGCAACATGTCGTACAAGACGCCGAGCCTGACCGCAAACGAGAAAACCGCATGGGACCAGATCAAACGCGATGCGAAGGACAACTGGAAGAGCGCCGTCTACCAGTTCAAGCGCCACCTGCCGGGCATCAAAGCTTTCGCCGACGCCAGCGAAACCCGCAAACTGGCCGACCAGTCGCCCCAGCTGGGCCAACTCTTCGCGGAGCTTTCCCGCGAAATGATTAAAGAACTCGAAAAGACTCTATCAAAATCCCAAACCCCCACCCGCGCCGTCGCAACCCCAATATAGTGCTCCCACTCTAGCCCCTCTCCCCCGGTACTCCGGGGGAGAGGGGCTAGAGTGAGGGGGGAAAACCCAGCGACCCCGCAACCAACAATCCTCCCCAGCCAAAAAACAACACCACGCAAAAACAGGATACCCACCATGCAAACCGTCCACGACCTCCAACGCTTCATCGAAAGCCTGATCGAACCGCTCAAACACCTCGCCGGCAGCACCAAAGCCCAGGACGACCTCAAAAAAGTCGCCTCGTGCCTGACCCCCTTCGCCCCGCACACGCTGGCCGACTTCGCCAAATACCTCACCGACGCGGACCACAAAATCCGCACCGGCGATTGGCCCGCACCCGCCGCAAAGCCTGCCAAGAAAACGGGCGGACGCCAACCGGCGAAACCGAAACCCTCCGTAGACGAAATGGCCCAGCGCGTCATGGCCCTGTACGAAAGCGCCGCCGGCGATCCGGCCTTCGAATATCCCGAGGTGGATGCCCTGATGGAGCAGTTGAAACCGCTCACCGTGGCCCAATTGACCGAGTTGGGCAAACAGGTCGACGTGACCCTGCCGAAGAAGCCGAAGAAGGACCATGCACTGGAGGAGATTTCCCGGTCGATCAAGGGGCGGCGGGAGAATTGGGAGAGGACGGGGAGGAGGGAAGGGGAAATCGTAGGATTACCGGTATAAACAACAAAACGAAGCGAGAAATTGACTATGGCACGCGGCCGTGAGATCATGACGGACTGGGTTGTTGAAGCTCTGCAGCAGTTGGCTGGTCGAGGCACCATTCTCGACATTGCCCGGCGAGTATGGGATTCGACATGAACCTGACATTCGTGCTGCCGACGATTTGCTTTACGAGTGGCAATACGAGTTACGGTGGGCGGGTGAAATTCTTCGGCGGGAGGGCGTCCTTCGGCCTACCGATGACGTGCCAAAGGGCATTTGGGAGTTGGCATAAGGCGGCGTACAAAGCATATTCATTGTGGGTGTTCCCATGCCCACGCAAAGCCTTGGGCATGACACCCGGCGATATAATTCGTATAGCCTTACGACCATAGGGATACGAATTCTGAAGGAATTGATGCGCTAATGGCGACGCAAAACCACGATCTGGGGCCGCTTCCTCTCGGCGACAAAAACGAAGTGCAAGAACAGTCGAGCCTTGATGCGCTCCGCAACCGCTTGCCCAAAGAGATGATCCACTTCCGCGTCATGAAAGAGGATGACAAGGGAGTTGACGGCGTCTTGGAAGTAAAGGTCGAAGTGCGGATTCCGACGAAAGACGGCGAGGAGGACACCAAGTACCAGTTCACCAATTGCAACGCTCAGGCCCAGCTCAAGAGCATCGCCAAGGACGATGCGAATTTTGACGGTTCTATCTCGTACCCCATCGAAACGAGCAACCTCAATTATCTCCTTAATGGCCAAAGCCCGATCTACTTCCTATGGATCGCTTCGACCAACCAGGTCAGGTATGCATGGGCACGCGATGAATGGCGGCGACTCGACCAAGAGAAGCCCGACTGGAAAAGGCAAGGAGAGTTCACGATCCGCTTCCGCGAAGTACTTGATGCAGCCGCTGTTGATGACTTTCGCGAGAGAATTCTGAAGGAAGCGCGCTTCGAGCGCGAACTACACGAAACCGTGACGCGGTCTGCGCCTTCGACGGACAGTGTGACCGTGGGTATCGACCCGAAAACTCTAACGATCACGGATCCGCGTGAACTGTATAAACGGCTTATGTCGTCGGGCATGATGCTCATCTCCAGCGGATACGGCCAGGAAGTCTTGCACTGGTAT